>Ga0114976_10000815_pt1 | contig 19737 bp, 17 predicted proteins | sample S_130805_EF_Meta_FD_87319 | JGI IMG/M metagenome (GOLD analysis project Ga0114976, IMG submission 87319) | Freshwater microbial communities from Lake Simoncouche, Canada to study carbon cycling - S_130805_EF_MetaG | ecosystem: Environmental > Aquatic > Freshwater > Lake | place: Lake...
ATTAAAAAAAAAAAAATAATGATGTTACTTATTATTTTCATTATAAATTTTTTTAATTATACAAATTATTGTTGCGTTAAATGAAAAAAAAATAAAAATTAATAAAATTTATTTAAATTTAAAAAAATTTTTTTATTTTTTTTTTTTTTTTTAATTAAATAAAAAATAATTTATTTAATTAAAAAAATTTTTAATGAAAATAAAAAGTAACATTATTATTTTTTTTTTTTTAATTTTTTTTTTATATATTTTTTTAAAAAAAAAAAAATTAGATAAACAAAGTTTTATCTTGCTTTCAGTTACATCCCTGCCTTTTCTGGGAATTTGCGAATTAACAACTATTTGTTTGTATGACTATAAAGCTTACTTTTTAGATAGTTTAAATCTTAAAAACCTAGCACAAATAAATAATCAGAATTTAGAATGGAATTTAAATGAAGTTTCATATATTTATTTTTTATTTTACCCCTTCATAGAATTGGGAAATGATGTATCTTCTTTGGGGTTTATAAATCGATTTATCTTTATTTTATTTTTTATTTATTTTTATAATAAAAATTTAATTAGAAAAAATTCTTATTATTATTTTTTTTTAATATTTTTTCCAAGTGTCATTTTATATACAAATTTAGGTGGCGAAGAAAACCTTTCTGCAATCTTCTTATCTTTAGTTTTTTATTCACTAATTTTAAATAAAAAAATAATATTATTATTAAGTTTATCAGTTTTATATTTTATAAAACTAAATTTATTTTATTTGAGTTTGCCGGCTATAATTTATATTTATCTTGATGAAGTAAAAAAATACCTGGAAATAAAATATATTTTTGCCGTCTTCATTTTTTCAATTTTTTTATTTCCTACTCCTTTATCAAAAAAAATTGAAAATGAAATTAATTCAAGAAGATTTAACTTATATTGTGAGGACATTAATTACTTGGAACAAAGAAAAGGAAATTATTATTGCGATAATGTAGAACGTAAAGATATAAAGTTAAATTTTTATAATTTACCGGATCTGACATACAATTCCTTAAGTTTTTTACTTTCTCCTTTGCCTGATAGAATAACAAAATTAACACATACTGTTCAATTTATTGAAAATATTTTTCTTTTATTACTTCTAATTATAGTCACTATCTTTTCTATAAAAAAAAATAAGAATATAACTAAAATACTCTTAGTTTTTTTGTATATGATATTTATTTATGGAAACATTTTCTCAAATCCTGGAACGGCAATTAGATGGAAATATCCTATTGTTTTTATGTATTTATTTTATATTCAGATGATACTTTATATTGATACAAAAAATATTAAAAAATAATAAAATTATTTATTATTATTAAAAAAAATTTTATCGTAAATAGAAATAAAGCTTTTTTTACTATAATTCTTGTTTACAAATTTTTTAAGCTTATCAGCACAACTCTTTCTTAATTTTTCATTTTTTAAGTATTTAAGAATTTTTATTTGCCATTCATTAATACCAGAACAACAAAAATCTACATTGCTAACTCTGCTCAATGATTTATATGAATCTATATTACTAGTTAAAACAGGAATGCCCATTCTCATTGCCATAATCAATTTATTCGGGCTTCTGCCATTTAAAAATTCATTTGATTCTCCAGCGGGTATTATAAATAAGTCACTATCTACAAGTAATTTTGGTGTAGTAATATAATTCCATTGATAAAAATAAACTTTAGACTTAGCAAAAGTAGTATTCATGCTAAAAAAATCTTTAAAAATTTTTTTTATAGTATTAAGAATATTAAATTTAAAAAATTTACCATCTAAGCTAGACCAGTAGAAATCTGAAAATATAAAAAAATAAAAATCTACTTTTTTTTCAAGAAATTTAAAAATATTATAAAAAATATTTAAGTATCTGATATTTTCAGCCCTTCCTTCCCATGAAATAATCGCTTTTTTTTGAATTCTATAATCTTTTTTAACAACCGAAAATAAATTAAAATTTCCTTCAAAGATTTTTAATACATTAGGATTAATTTTTTTAATATTCATCAATTGCCTGTCTGATGCACATAAAACATAATCAACTTTGGATAGAAGAATTTTTAACTGTTTTTTATAATTTAAAGTTAATTTAGAATTATTTCCTAAAACATATTTAAAAAAACCTCTAAATGTGTTTTTAATAAAATTTTTTTCTTCTAAGTAATTATCAATTAATTGAAAAACGATAAATTCTTTTCTACTTTCTATAAATTTTATGTCAGTAATATCAAATGAGGGTGGCAAAATAATGTAATCATATATTTTTTTTTTATTAAACTTATATAATTTAATATTTTTTAATTTCCCATATAATAAAATATTTCTTCTGTCATAAGTTAAATTATTTCCATATACTTCATATGGTATATAAGCTATTTTTAATTTATAATTTTTTTTTTCTTGTAAAGTCATAAATATTTATTTTTTCATCTAAATGCTCAATTTTCATAAAATTAAAATCTTTTTTAATTAAAATATATAATAATCTTTTCATGCCCTTATAATAAAGACTAAAATCTAAAAGACCTAATATTAATTTTAAAATTTCTTTTTTTCTTAGTTGAGTAAAATAGCTCTTTAAATAAATAAAGTTTTTTTCCTTTATACATTTTTCAACTGATACAAAAAACTGTCTTGAAAGATAGGCCGATCGGTTAATTTTATAGTCTTTAAATATTTCAGGTTGCAAAATTTTTAAATTATTTAATGTGGTATATAAATAATCATTTAATACTGAACCCGTTATAAAATCTCCCGCAAGTTCACTTCCTAGAAACTGTTTGCCTTCTGAAATTTTATTATTATAATAAAAATGACCAAATGATTTTCTTGACATTCCTATCGCAAAAACTTTTTTGTCACTCATGCACCACTTTTTACTTTTCATTAACAATGAGCAAATTGCATATGCATCTGGTGCTGAGGGCTGAAATAAGCCATTAGAAACTAAATTTGAAATATCTTTTGAAAAAATATGAGGTTGCATATTTAAAGGCAATAAATTTTTAAAGGAAAATAATTCTTTAACAATTTTTTTTTTTTCATTTTTATTAATATAACCTTTCTGTAAAAATTTTTTTTTGTAATCCCAAAACTGTGGCTTATATGCTGTATTTTTAAATTCTAAAGAAGATTGAGACTCATAAAAACCAATCCCATTAACACTTAAACAGTCGGGAAAATTATAATTATTCAACAATTTATAAATTGAATTTAGTCCATCAAATAATAAACAATCATCATCACCTAATGTTATAATATATCTTCCGCTACTATTATTTAAACAATTTGACCAACTTTTAGCTACTTCAAGTGTAATATTAGATCTAAAAATTTTAATCTTTTTATTATTAAATTTTTCTATTTTTTCATTAAAACGAGCAGTATTATTATTATCGCCAATTATAATTTCATAGTCTGTAAAATCTTGATCGAGTATTGATTTTATAACGTTTTCGATATAATGCTCTCCGTTTTTTGAAGGTAATAAAATTGAAAAAAAAGTCATATTTTTTTAAAAACCAAAGTATAGCAACTTCCTTGGAAGTTTTTATTTTCAAAATAATATAAAAATTTTTCAATTATTAATCCCATTACGCTAAAAAACATTCTGTGAAATTTACTTAAATTAAAAAAACTTTTTTTGCTACATAAATTTGAAATTAAAATAGAATAAGATAATCTATTATTATATTTACTATCTTGATCATTAGAAGTTTTTAAAATCAACTTATATTTATTTTTTAAAAATAAATTTATAAGGAATTGACTCTTTATTAGATACAAATGTCTTGGTGCATCTAGATGTGGCCATTTACTTTTAAATAATTTAAAACCTAATGAACTAGGATTGGGTAATGATAAAATTACATATCCTCCCGTTTTTACTTTGCTAATTAATTGTTTAATCGTTGATTTGGGATTTTTAAAATGCTCCAAAGACTGCCACATTGTAATTAAATTATATTTTTTTTTTAAGTCTTTAATATTTATACCTACATGAGTTTTTATGTTGAAATTTTTTAATGTGTATCTTGCTATTTCTGTGCTTAAATCAAATCCCTCAGGTTTATAACCAAATACTTTTGCACAATATAAAAATTCGCCATAACCAGAACCGATGTCTAAAATTGCATTTTTTTTCTTCAAATTTAAATTTAAAAGATATTGAATTTTACTTTTATTATCTCTTAAAATTAATTTTTTATCTTTAGTATTATGATAATCAATTTTATAAAATTTATTAATATCATTAGGAATATTAACTAAGTTAATTGTTTTACATTTGAAACACTGATTATACTGGAATTCAAGATTACTTTTTTTTCGATTGTAATCCTTTGTGCTTAATAAATACTTTGTTCTCTCCTTGCAAAAAATACATTTTTGTTTCATTTATTCAAAATTTGTATTGAGTTATTTTCAAATTTTATTATTTTAGAACATTGATCTATTATTTTTTTATTATGTGATATAAATATTAACAAAATATCACTTCTTAATTCAATTATCTCATTAATAATTTCCATTTCAATATCTTCATCTAATGAATTAGTAGACTCATCTAATATTAATATTTCAGGCTTAGATAATAATGCCCTTCCAATAGCAATTCTTTGAGCCTGGCCGCCAGATAAATATTTTCCATTTTCTCCAACAATAGTATTGGCTTTTTCTGGTAAATTATCGATAAAATTTAAAAATTTTGGTAAATTTTTTTTTTTATTAATATCTGAATTATTTTCATTTGAAAAAAGATATAAATTTTTTTTTATGGTGTCGTCAATTAGATACGTATTCTGCTGCACATATCCAATTTTATTCGTCCAACTACTTAAATTGTAATTATTTAATGGAATCTTATTTATTAATATATTTCCGTAAGAAATTACATTCAAGGTACATATAATATCTACTAAAGTAGTTTTTCCTGATCCACTACTACCCACAATGCCAACAACATCACCTTTTTTTATTTGTAAATTAACCTTGTTAAATAATAAATCATTTTGATTTAAATATTTATAAGATAAATTTTTTATTTCAAAAGTATCAAATTTATCGAAAAAAATTTTTTCTTTTTCATTACTACTTAGATCTGAAAGTTCAGAATTATATAAAATAGATAATTTTAATTCACTGATATTAGAGCTCCCAAATCTTATTTGAGAAAAATAAAATTGAAGTCTAGATAAGGCGGGTATTAATCTTGCTGAAGCTGCACCTAAAATCGCTATAGTTGGAAGTATATTATTTATTTGACTACTAAGCGCTGTATTAAAATAAACTAATACGCCAACTAAACATATAACTGCGCACATCTCAATAAAATATTTTGGGATAGTACCTATAAATAATTGTTTTGATAAACTCATTTTGTATTCTAAATTTTGTATTTCAAATTTTTGAATAAATTTTTTTTCTAATGAAAGTAATTTGATATTTTTAAGTAATAAAAAGATTTCTTGTAAAGATTTCAATTTGTTTTGATCTACAAGATATTTTGAATTTCCAAGTCTTTTTAACTTTTTTTTTATTAATATATTTACTATAAAAATAATTGATAAAACAAATATAATAGAAATTATAGAAATTTGATAATTAATAATAAAAATTACTATTATTATTCCAATAATTAAAATTAAATCGTGCAGTAGATTAAAAATATTTTTTACAACATACTCACTTACAATTGAACTTTGTATAATTATTTTATTAATTATATCCGATGAATTAAAATTATTAATTTTATCGTAATTTTTTTTTAAAAAATTTTTTAGTACTAAATTTGATATATTATATTCAAAATTATATATTTCCTTAGATTGAAAATAAGAATAAATTAAACTTATAACAAATTTTAATATAAAAACTGAAACAATTAAAAATAAATAGTAATTAATATTATTTTCTATATTTAAATACTGTTTGATTAAATTAATTGAATTTAAAAATCTAAAATCATCTACAAGAGTGTTATTTTGTATTGAGACAATTAATGGAAAAATTAGTCCAATTCCAATGGACTCTAAAAAAGCAAATATAAAAGTTAAAAATACCAACAGTATTAATTTTTTTTTGTCAATAAATGATAAAATAAAAATAAAATTTTCTTTCATTTATATAAATAATATTGATATTTTAAATATTTTTTAAGCAAGTTAATGAAAATTGATAACTAACTGTCAAAAAAGTTATTTTTTAAAATTTTTTATAACTTAATTTGACTAAATACTATATAAAAATTAATAAATTCAAAACTTTTTTTGTTCTTTGATATAATAACTAATATTAAAATAGTTCAATTTAAGTCATTTAAAAGTTAAAAAAAGTACATTTAAAAATTGACAGATCAAGTTCAGTTTTTTTTAGGGAATTTATAAACATATTAATAAAAAAGTTAAATAAATTTTCAGATACCGCTTTAATGCCTAAATTAAAAGAATATTAATTATTTAAATTTATAGTTCTGATTTAAGAGTCAGAAAATGAGATAATGATTTTTTTACTTAATTAAATATATGCTCTTTAAAATTAACATAGCTCCATAAAAACATTTTTTGATCAATTTTTTTATTAAAATGCAAATCAATAGAGTTATTAATCACATCCGAATTTAAAAAATTACAATCTTTAAAATAATTATTAATATATAAATTCTCTAATGCATCAATTACAGGATAAGCAAACCCTACTTTTTTTTTGTTAATTATTTCTTTTGGAATTTTATTATAAAAAACGTTTTTTAATATAATCTTAGAATTAAAAAAGTTACTTTTTAAATTTTCCGGAAGATTAATACAAAAATTAAACAGATCAGGGTCAGTAAATATAACTCTTGCCTCCAATCCATATGCCATGCTTGATCTGTCAATTTTTGTTAATATGTTGTTAGCAAAATACATTTTAATAAAATATTCAGTAATTAATTCTGAAAATGAAAACTCTTTTATTTTTTCTATACTGAATATTTTATTATTTTCTTCGAGAATGTCTTCACGAGTGTAATTTGTCGATAACAAATTATTTATATTGCTTACTTCCGCATAACTCATCCACTCACTTATCCATTCAGACTCTTTAAAAACTATACCATCAAGCAATTTTTTTAGTTTAAAATCAAATGACATATATTTGTTTGAGTATGGGATGTTTTTTTTTAAAAAATTATTTATTTTTACAATAGTGGCTGATGGAAAAAAACTCCTTATTACTTTTCCTACAAGATGAGCTTTAAAAACTGAATATCCATGAAAAATTTCATCTATACCATCTCCTGTTAAAACTGATTTTACATATTTAGAAGTTTCTAAACATAGTTTGGATGTTGGTATTAAAGATGAGTCTGCGATTAACTCATCATTCTTTCTTAAAATTACTAAATCATCTAAAATATTTTCTGAATTAATAGTAAATGAATGATGATTAGAATGAATATTCTTTGACATTAGTTCCGCAAAAATTGATTCATCAAAATTCTTATTTGAAAAACCCATGCTAAAAGTTGAAATTTTCTCATCATTTGATGCGAGATAAGAGATAATTGAAGAATCTAAGCCACCACTTAAAAAAGAGCCTATTGTCGAATCCGTTATAGATCTATTAGAAACAGTTTTTTTTAATAAATCAAAAAAATCTTTTTCTAGATTATTATGGATTTCTTTTTTTTTACTTAAACTAAATTCATAAAAATATTTTTTTTTTAAAATCTTATTTTCTAATATAGAAATTTCTAAAAAAGAACCTGGTTCGACTTTAAAAATATTCTCATACAGAGTGTTAGGCCCTGGTATATAACCATAATAAAAATATTTCGCTAAAGACAATTTATTTATTTGATCTCTATAAAAATTACGAATTGTTTTAAGATTTGAGGAAATAAAAAACTCATTATTATGTACCTTATAATAGAGAGGTTTTTCTCCAAATCTATCTCTCGCGCAAAACAATTTATTATTTTTTTTGTCTAAAATTACAAAAGCAAACATTCCATTAAGTTTTGTTAGACAATTTTCACCCCAAAGCTTATAACTTTCCAATAAAACTTCTGTGTCAGAATTTTTATTTCTAAACTTACAACCATAGTCTATTAATATTTTTCTCAATTCTTTGAAATTATAAATAAGACCGTTAAACAAAATTATATATTCGCCCGAATGATCTTCCATAGGTTGTCTACCATTTTCTAGATCTAATATTGCTAATCTAAAGTGAGAAAAATGGAGATTGTTATATTTGTCAAAAATATAACGACTTTCATCAGGTCCTCTTGATTTTAACAAACTTGCATTCGCTAAAAATAAATCTTTATCAAAATTACCTTTGGCTATTAAAAAACCACACATACTAAATAAAAAGATAATTTAATCTTGGACTTAAATAAATAATCATGTCTTTGATAAAATTAGGAGTGCCTTCTAATTGCACCCAATGCCTTATTTCTCTTTTTTTATTAACAATTTCTTTCAATAAATATTTTTTATCGATTTTATCAATTTTATTTGTATTGAGATCATATAAATAAAAAATATATTTATTTAAATCGTAGGCTATATTAAATTTATTGTTTAATATTAAATTTTTATCTACAATTATTTCATCTGTAAGAGCGATAACATTTTTATGACCAGAATTTAACTCGAAAATAGCACTGGCATTCCAAGGCATCGAGAATGTCTCAATGTGAGAAAAATTTCCAAGTCTGGAAAAATTATTGCCCTTGATAATAATCAAACTCTTTTCTTTGTCTAAAGATTGTAAAAATTTATTGTTAGAAATATTTTTTATGATAGCAATTTGCTCTTTGTTATTAATTTTCCAATGACTAGATAAACCACATAAAGGTATTAAAATTATAAATACAAAAAAAAGTCTTAGTAATTTTATATCAAGGACAGTCATCAATATTATTGAAACTAAAAAAGAAAAATAAATTGTTGTCCTATTTGTTAAACCAAAAGGACTATGATGATATAGGCCAGTCAAAGAAAACATGCAAAGTGAAAAAAAAACTGAAAAAATTGCTATTAATAGTATCTCCTTAAAGTTATTTTTCTTTTCATTTTTATCATTGTTTGGAAATTTATAAAATAAAAAAAAAAGAATAGTAACAAAAATTAAATTGAAAATATTAATTTCTTTGTACGAATAGAATATTTTTAAAAAAAAAGAAGGTCCGGCAAAAGAGTCTATTAATGACGCAAACTGTAAAAAAAAATTTTTTATAAAAGAAATAATTGATAAATCTTTATTAATTCTTTGTTCTATACCTGCTGTTAAAAAGGAAAATCCAAAATAAGTTATAATATAAATTAAACAAGGAATGCTAAAAATAACGAATTCTTTATATTTTTTTTTTAAAAGAAAAATTAATGAAATACCTGCCATGAATGGCGGATTTGCATAAGTAATAAAGCAAACGGGTAGCAAAAGAAATGATAAAAAAAAATTTTTATACTTTTCAATTAAATAATAAAAAAATAACAAAAAGCATAGACCTAAAATATGCGAGACTGTCATCAACCAAAAAAATGTTGAGTCGTGTGTTGGAAAAAATATAAATACTAGACTTCCTAAAAGAGCTCTTTCTTTTGAAAAATATTTTGACATAAAAATAAATGTCAAAATAATCATTAATATATGAATAACAATTTTGATTAAATCGTATATTAATAAAAAGTTATCTCCTAAAAAAAAATATGCCCAAAAATACATATACCAAGATGTCAGTAGAAAAAAAATCTGCTTTTTAATTTTTGGATCCGGATTTAAATAATATTGAAAATTATGTTGTTTCAATTCATTAATCACAGAAAAATCATCGCCGTTTAGACCTGTAAATAGAAATAAGTAAACAAGGAAAACAAATAGAATAAAATAAAAAATTCTTTTGTACAATTTTATTTATATTTTTTAATTAAATAACTTTTAATATCTTTGTGTTGAAAAAAATTTCTTACAGATATTTCGGCAATAATTCCAAGGAAAAAGCTCAACATTCCAAGTATAAGTAAGGTTATTACAATTAACGGAAGTGGAGTGCTTATAAAAGAAATTCCTTTAAATTTATAAATTATCATTATGACAAAAGATAATAAGCTGCCGGCAAAACAACCTATTCCTAATAATCCAAATAAATGCATAGGTTTAGAAAAATAATTAAAGTAAAAATATAAATAAAAAATATCTGAAATAACTTTAAAAAATCTTTCAAAACCATATTTGGAAACTCCATGCATTCTTTTATTATGATTTACTGATACTTCTTTATAAGAATAACCAGTATTTGCGAGTATAAGAGACAAATATCTATGTGTGTCGCCATAAAAACTAATATCTTTCAAGATTTCTTTTTTAATAATCTTTACTGCACAACCAAGATCAGTAATTTTTTTCGTAAAAATTTTAGAAATTATAAAATTTGCAATTTTACTATATAAAATTCTATTATTATTATCTTTGCGTAATACACGTATTCCTGTAACAAAGTCTAAACGTTCTTCTAAAAAAATTTTTATAATTTTGTCAAAATCAGCAGAATCGTTTTGACAGTCTCCATCACAAATTAATATATTGTCACCTAATGAATAATCAATTCCAGCTTTAATAGCTAAAGTCTGACCATAATTTCTTTGTAATATTAAAAATCTTAGATTATCTTCTTTTTTAGCTAAAAATTCTATTTCATTGTCAGTTTCATCAGTACTACCGTCATCTACAAAAATAACTTCATAATCAGAAATGTATTTTAAATTACTTTTGATATCTGTAAAAATTTTTAAAATATTATTTTTTTCATTAAAAACTGGAATGACTACTGATAGTCTTAAATTTCTCATATTAATTTAGAAAAAAACAGAGCTGTCAAAAAAAATTTATTCATACCAATAATCTATCTACATTGTTTAGATTTGCATTTAATAAATTAGTAAGTTTATGGGTAATTATATCAGAACAAAACAACTTTATTTTCATAGATAAAGAAATATATTAATATGTATCTAAAAATGATAAAATATATACTAAAAAATTTAAGAAAATATATATTATCAAACATCAGAGAAGAAAATATTGCCAACTATTTCTATGAATTAATATGCAAATTTCATACTCGTAAAAATATTAATATTATAGATTTTGGCTCAGGATTTGAACCGAATGTTGCAATACTTCTAAAAAAAAAATTAAAGGAATCGGGAAATGAAGTTTTTATTCATTGTTATGATTTTTACTCAAACGCCGAATTAAAAAAACTTAACTATTCAAAAGATCTGAGGTTTAATAAATTAAAAAATTTAGTTATTGATAAAAAAAATTATGATTTCGCTATTGTCAGTGATGTTCTTCATCATATAGGTGTAAAAAAAATCTTAATTATAAAAAAAATATTAAAAAATTTGAAATATAGATCTAAGTTTTTATTAATTAAAGATCATTTTGAATACAATGCATTTTCCAGAATAATATTAATATTCATGGATTTTATTGGGAACTATTATAACAATGTCACAATACCAAAAAGTTATTTTCAAAAAGCTGAATTTAATAAATTAATAAAGTCCATTAATCTTAAAATAATAGCAAAAATTGAAAATAGAAAATATTATAGTAATTTATTTTTTTTTTTTAATAATCCAAATTTACAATTTATATACTTATTAAAATAATTTTTTTGTATTTATTAATTCATCTTAAAAAGTAAAATTAATTTATGTTAAATTTAGATATCGAAAAGTATATAAAAGATAAATTTCCTTTGAAATATAAGGACAAATTTTCAATTTATCATTACAAAAGTCAAGTAGCGGATGCTGTTAACACTTATAAAAATATATCTAAATATTTAAATAAAAATTCTAAAATTTTAGAAGTAGGAGGTGGATTGCACTTTCTTTCTAACTACTTGGCATATTTAAAATATAACATAACCAGCATCGAGCCGGGAGGGTTTAGAAGAGAAATAGATGTAATGAGAAAAAAATTTTTAGAATTAAAAGAAAAAAAATTAGTTATTAGAAATCTAAACTTAGAAAAATTTTCAAAAACAGATGAAAAGTTTGACTTTATATTTTCTGTCAATGTACTAGAACATACAAAAAATATAAAAAAACATTTGTCAGCACAAAGTAAGCTTTTGCGAAACTCAAATTCATTATGTCTTATTAGATGCCCAAATTATAGTTTTCCTTATGAATCTCATTTTAATTTATTTCATATTCCATTTCTGGAAAAGCTAACTTTTAATTTTTTTTATAAAAAAAAACTTATAAATATTTATGGTAAAAGAATTTATTTAGAAATGATTAATTCATTAAATTTTAACTGCTCCTATTTTAAGATAAAAAAATTAGGGTTAAAAGTAAAATTCATAAACCCTGCTAATGAAGTTTTTTTAAGATTAAAAAATGACCCACAATTTAGAAATAGAATTCTTAGTAATAAATTAATTTATTTTTTATATAAAATAATAAAATTACTTCATTTAAATAAAATAATTAATTCAAAAGTATTTTTATGTTTTTTCCCTTATTTAGTCTTTATTCAAAAAAAATAGCTATCAAAATATAAAAGTTAATTTAATAAATTTTTTCAAAAAATAGATTGTAATTTGTATCAATAAAAGTTTTTTCAGTGCATAAATCAAGCCAATTGAGCTATTAGTAACGGTAAGCTTAACGTGTTATCACGCTTCCACACCCGTCCTATCAACGTCGTAGTCTACGACGGCTCTATAGGAAGAACTAGTTTTGAGGTGAGTTTCTCGCTTAGATGCTTTTAGCTTTAAAACAATTTAAGAGACCGCAATTTAGATTTGTTAATTGGAAAAAATGAAACTTTTAAATTCAAATACTAAAATATTACCTACAAAGCTATTTACTTCCTTAATAAACATAATCATAATTTCATATCTTTATTTTATAAATTTTATATTTTTAATATTATTTCTGATCCTTTATGAAAAGGAATAAAAAAATAAACTTTTTTATTTTTAAAAATTTTTAATAATTTTTTTTTATTAAATTTTGTAAATGTTAAAAAAAGAAAACCTCCAGAACCAGCTCCTAGTAATTTTCCACCAATAGCTCCTTTTTTTTTAGCAAATTTATATAATTTATCGATATTAGAATTCGATATTTTATCAGAAAATTTTTTTTTTAAACTCCAGCTTTTATCTAATAGTTCTGCAAATTCTTTTACATTAAAAGGATTCTTATTTTTTAATTTATCAAAACTGTTAGCTATTGATAATAATTTTAAATAATATTTTTTTTTAATATTGAAAACATTCTTTTGAGCTGCCAGTATTTCTTTGGACTCTTTAAAAGAACCTACCCATAAAAACAAAGATTTTGAAAATATCTTTTTTATTATAACATTGCTTAAATTATAAAATAAAACTTTATCGTTTTTTAGAAAAGTATAAGTCTTAAATCCACCATATGTAGCATTATATTGATCTTGTTTCCCGATTGGGTTTTTTAAAATATCTATTTCAATTTTGCATGCATTTTCTGCTAATGTTGATTTTTTTACTTCAATACCTTTATAAGCATAAAGTGCATTTAAAAGTCCAACAATAATTGCGCTTGATGTGCCCAAGCCAGAAGAAGCTGGTATGTCTGTGGATATACAAATATTCAAAGAATCTTTTATTTTTAAAAATTTCAGACATTCCCTTATTATATTATTTTTAATATTACTTACATTTGTCTTCACATGCTCTGTTTTGGAATAGTTTAATCTATATTTTTCTCCAAATAGTTTATCGTAGGATTTTACTGTAACGTATACAAATTTATTTATAGTTGTGCTTATGACTTTTCCATTATGTTTCTTATAAAAATAGGAAATATCTGTTCCTCCACCAAACAAACTCACTCTCAAGGGCGTTCTAGTTACTATATAATTTAATTTATTCATTATTATTGTAATTTTCAATCAATGTATTTTTAAAATGAATCGGAAAATTATTCTTTGTTTTCTTTCCCAGATATATAAACTTTGTTTTAGCATTATAAGCAGCCTGAGCATCTCTTAAATCATCTCCAATATATATAACTCTATCTAAAATAAAATTATACTTCTGACTTGCTTTCAAAAAAAGCCCATGCCCAGGTTTTCTATCAAAATGGGTTGATAAAAAATGATGGTTACTTACAAAAAAATCAACAATTTTAAGTCTTTTTTTCTTGTATTCCGAAACAATCTTCTTATGAATTAAGATAAGATTTGTTTTTTTTAAATCACCTGTAGCAATACCAGCTTGATTTGTTATGCAAATAATTTTCTTATATTTAAGTAATTTATAATACTTTTTAATAAATTTAAAGTTTATTCTTAACTCGTTTAAAGATCTTACATAATAATGTTTTTTATTTTTATAATTAATAACACCATCTCTGTCTAAAAGAATTATTTTTTGTTTGAAGAATTTTCTTGTTATTTGCAATCTATTAATATCTGATATACTTAGATATCCACTATCATTTAAATAAAAAAAAGCTTTACTTTTTTTTACGCAATCATCAATAAATAGATTAAATGAAATATTTTGATTATTATTTACTGGAAGAATATTTTTTTCTAGAATCATATATCCAATTTCAACGTAATTAGAAAAAGATTTTTTTTTAAAAAAATATTTTTTTATTAATTTATTTTTTTTATCTAATAGAATATTACCATTTTTTTTTTTACAAACAGTGATTAAGAGTGATTTTTTTTTAAAATATTTTTGATTGGTCAAATCATGTAAATTTAATGATGAATAGTTATCTCCATATAATAATAAAAAAGATTTTTTTAATAAATGTCTGGCATCTAGCAATCTTTTTAATGTCTCAATCCTTGGTTCATTATAATGATAATTAATACTAACTCCAAATTTTGAACCGTCACCAAAATACTTTTTTATAATTTCATGCTTATAACCACACAAAATTAAAAAATTTTTTATTCCATTTTTTTTTGATTGAATTATGAGATGATATAAAAATGGTTTACCATTTACAAAAACCATTGCCTTTGGTATTTTTTTTGTTAGTGGTAGCAATCTTTTGCCAAATCCACCACAAAATATAACCGTTTGATTTAACACTGTTACTCGACGAGGCTATCCACTAAAGATACAAGCCAGATGTGATGAACCATTTCAACAATATTGTATTTATTTGAATTAATCCAAAAGTTAATGTTACCTAGTTTAGAAATTGGATTATTTTTTTTAAACCCGGTGAATGTTGCAACAAAAATTTTATTCTTTTTAGCAAATTGGCAGGCTCTAATTAAGTTTTCAGATTTTCCGCTGCTACTAATTAATATTATTATATCGCCAGGCATTGCAAAAAATTTTAGTGACTTTGCTACCCAATTTGAATAACCATAATCGTTTGCAAAGCAAGTTATAAGATTTGCCTCATTAAAACATACAGCTCTCTTCCCGGTTATTTTTGTGAAATCTACGGCAACATGACTGGATATAGAAGCGCTACCTCCATTTCCAACTAGAATTATTTTATTTTTATTTTTTAATAATACTATTTTATTTCTTAAATTTATAAATTGAGAGACATCTAATTGCTTAAGTTTTAGGTAAATTTCATTTGAGTAGTTGTTTAAAAATTGAGAAATTTTATACTTCATAACATATTTGAGTTAGAATTGACTATTAACTTAGCTTATTATTTTTAATAAATAAATCATTTTAATAAACTAATTAGTCCTTTTTCTATAGCAACTTTCGGTTGCCAAATAAAATTTTTAAAATTATTTTTTTTTGCAACAAAGCAATTATTGTATTTTTTTAATTTATTGTTTTTTATATTCATTATTTTATTTCGAAGAAATAAATAAATATCATTTATATTAACACCTAAAGAAGAGCCAAGATCGCACTCGTAGCTTTTTTTACTATATTGTAAATTTAAATTAATAAAATTAACAACGTCAGAAACATTAATATAATCATGTTTAGCGGATGGATTTGAAAATTTGAATTCTTTACCACGCTTTAAAGAATAAATAATTTTAGGTATTAAAGATCTTTTATTCTGATTATTCCCATAAACAAAAAAAAGTCTTATCCAAATTAAAATGGTTTTTTTTTTTAAAAATTTTTTTTTAATAAAGTTTTTAATTCCAATTTTAGCTTTAACGAAATATTTGCTCGTAAGATATTCTTTACCTTTAATTTCTGAACAACTTCCGGTTATAAGAATTTTTTTTATACTTTTAATATTATAAATTTTAGAAAAAAATTTTTTTTGGTTCAAGCAATTTTTCTCAGAATTTTTTTTTGAATAATCTGGAATTCCTGACCATGCAAGGTGAATCAAAACATCTGGAGAAAATTTAATTAATTTTTTTAATACTACTTGATTAAAATTTATATCGGACCTTATAGAAATTATATTCTTTTTTTTACTAAAATTTTTATTTTTTTTTTTTTGACTAATTAAAAAAAGATTATAATTTTTTTTTTGTAAGAAACAAACAAGATTACTACCAATAAATCCTGTTGCTCCTGTTATGAGAATATTCATTTATTAAAGAAATCTTTAAATGCTAGATCTCTATCGCTTATAACTTTTGGCTTAAGAGGCCATTTAACTTTAATAATCGGATCATCATACCTAATTCCTATATCAGTATTCTTTTTATAATAATCATTCATATAGTAATGTATTATTGTATCATTCTGCAAAGTCAGAAAAGCATTTGCGCAACCCGGTGGGACTAATAAAGAATATTTATTTTTTTCTGACAGAAGAGTTTTTTTTATAGTTAGATAAGTTTTAGATTTTTTTCTTAGATCAATTGTAACATTTAATGCTTTACCTCGAACGCAGGTTAATATCTTTGCATCTTTATTTGTATTTTTTTGAAAATGAAAACCTCTTAATGTACCTTTTCTCATATTCTCCGATAGATTACCCTGACAAACATTAAATATAATTTTATTTTTTTTTAAAATTTTTTTGCAGAAACTTCTCCTAAAGCTACCTCTTTTATCAAATAAAATTCTTGGTATAATTAAATACATTCCGAAAATTTTTTGAGGGATTACTTTCATATTTCTTCGTATTTAATTTTTTTAGGAAATGGTGCTAAGACAATTCCTTTAAAACCAAACTTTTTAAGGTCTTGTATTATTTCTTTTTTAAAATTCCAAGCCAAAAGTAATAATGTATTAAATTTATTTATTTTTTCTTTAAACTGCTTAAAGCTTAATATTTTTAAATTTGTTCCTGGTGTATATCTGTTAATCTTTAATGGGTTTTTATCGACAATGTACCTAATATTTTTATTATTAATATTAGAATAATTTAAAAATGTTGAACTTCTAGCTGATGCACCATATGCAATTATTCTGTAATTTTTATCTAAAAATTTTTTTATAATTTCACAAAAATATTTTTTGTGCTGCTGAGTCTTTTTAGCAAATTTTTGCCACTTTCTTAATGTGTTTGCTTTACTAATTTTTTCTTCTAATAATATTTTTTTTGCTGAAGCGCTTAAATTAATAGGTGACTTCGAGAATAATGCAACAATAGCTCCGCCGCTCATTGGACTCTTAAAAGCATGACATAAATAAAAGTTTTTTTTTAAAAAAAATTGTTTTATTGTTAATAGGTTAAAATAAAAAAGATGCTCATGATAAACCGAATCATATTGCAAACCTTCTAAAATCTTTTTTGCATGATGAAATTCAACTGCAAAAATTCCCTTATCTGATAAAACTTCATGCACCCCTTCTACTATTTCATGAATATTTTTTACATGAGCAATTACGTTCCTAGCAAAAACTAGATCTGCTTTTTTCTTTTTTATTTTTATAACTTCTTTGACTGTTTTGTTATTAAAAAATCGCGTTAATAAAGGAATTTTATTTTTGAGAGAGATAGATGCCAAATTTTTTGCTGGATCTATTCCAAGTATTTCTAGCCCCCTTTTTTTAAAAGGTAGTAAAAATGTGCCATCGTTACTAGCTATTTCAAGGACAAATGGTCTTTTACATTTTAAATAAGTAAGTATTTTTTCACAAAAAATTTTACTAAAATTTTTTGCCGCTACAGACGTTGCTGTCTGCCAAAAATATCTCGTAAATAAAATTTTAGGATTAACCGTTTCTTTTATCTGAATTGTTTTACATTTTTTGCATATGCAAAGATTTAAGGAAAATTTCAACTCTTTTTTTGGTATTTTGCTATTTAAACGATTGGCTAATGGCTGCTTTCCAAAATTAATTAAATTGTGCAATTTTTCTTGTGTACAAATTCTACATTTTTTTTCTACTATGCAATCCTCAAATTTCATCAAGATAACAATGAGTTTATTTATAAATTAAAAATGTATTAACTAACTTTTATTTTTTCTCTCCAAAAATTTAGTGTATCCAATAAAATTTTTTCAAATGAGATTTTGGGCTTCCATCCAGTCAATTTTTCAAAATCTGTTTTTTTTGTAATTAAAAAAGGAACATTGGTTGGTCTTATAAATGGCTCGTAAGTTTTGTGTTTTAAATTTTTTATCGTTGAAAAACTTTTTAATTTCTTTAAAGCCTTCTCAAAAGTATAAATAGATTTTGTACTATAATTACCAATTAAATATAATTTCCCAACTTCACAATGCTCTATAGCAAGCCAGTAAGCCTTTATTATATCTATAATATGCGTAAAATTTCTCTTATCTTTTAAATGACCTACTAAGATCTTTTTTTTATTATTATTACTTTTCTCAATTTTTGCAATTTGATAAGCGTAAGAGGAGATTCCAAAAACATTTTCTCTTCTTGGACCTTCATGATTAAAAGTTCTAACTCGTACTGCTCTAATTCCAAAAGATTTATAATAAACGTAACTTATATAATCTTGCGCAACTTTTGATACTGCATATGGATTTACTGGATTAATAAGTGTTTTTTCTGTAATAGGCATATCCTTTTTTTCCAAAAGACCATATTCTTCCCCGGATCCTGGTATTAAAATTTTAGCTCTACTCTTTATTTTTTTCATTGCCTCTAAAATATTTAACGTACCATTATAATTCACGCTCATATACCTATGAGGGTGATCCCACGAAGGGCTCACAAAGCTTTCTGCTGCAAAATGAAATATTCGATCTGGCTTAACAAATTTAATCATTTTTTCAGTAGCAATTGGATCTGTTATATCACAATCTATCCATTTAATTCTTTCATAGATATGTTGAATTTTATCTAATCTTGATAAGTGATATCTCTTTGAAGCGTATATTTGATAGTTAGGAAAATTCTCAAGTATGTAGTCAGCCATATGACTGCCGACAAATCCTGTTATCCCAGTAATTAAAATTTTTTTTTTCATTTATAATTATTTATATTAGTAATATCATAAAACTAATAGTGATTAATAAAAATAGACTAATATATTTAGTGTAATGTTAAATTGTCTGCAAGGCTTGTGGTAAGAAAATAAACAAATATCAAAATATAAAAAAAAATTTATAATTAAATCTATTAAAATTCAAGGTAGTAACTCAAAAAATATTATAATTGCTGAATTAGAATAGTTAAATTGAAAGAAAAGAATTAATTATTTTAATTTGTATCAGTAAAAATTTTTTCAGTGCATAAATCAAGCCAATTGAGCTATTAGTAACGGTAAGCTTAACGTGTTACCACGCTTCCACACCCGTCCTATCAACGTCGTAGTCTACGACGGCTCTATAGGAAGA
>Ga0114976_10000819_pt1 | contig 19675 bp, 20 predicted proteins | sample S_130805_EF_Meta_FD_87319 | JGI IMG/M metagenome (GOLD analysis project Ga0114976, IMG submission 87319) | Freshwater microbial communities from Lake Simoncouche, Canada to study carbon cycling - S_130805_EF_MetaG | ecosystem: Environmental > Aquatic > Freshwater > Lake | place: Lake...
GCGGCGGCGTGCTTCTGGTGGCTGTGCACGCCGCCGGGCGAGACCAGGCCCATCAGGTGGCAGGTGCCGCCCGAGGCCTTGAGCTTGCCGATCAGGTCGGTCAGCGCCGGCAGCCTCGCCAGCGAGCCGTCGGCGACCGCGGCGTCGATGCGCGGCAGGTCCTGCATGACCACACGGCCGGCGCCGAGGTTCAGATGCCCGACTTCGGAATTGCCCATCTGGCCGTCCGGCAGCCCGACCTCATGGCCGGAGGTGTGCAGGAAGGCGCGCGGCCCGGCGGCCCAGAGCGCGTCGAAGCGCGGCGTGCGGGCCTGGCGGACGGCGTTGTCCGCGACCTCCTCGCGCCAACCCCAGCCATCGAGGATGACGAGCATCACGGGCTTGCGGTTGGACATGACGGGCTCTCGGGGGTTGCGGGAGGTGCGGGCTTACCGCCCGGGACGCGCAGGGACAAGGATCGGATGCCGGGCCCGGTTGCCGAGGCCATCCCCGCCTGGGTAGGTTAAGCGATGCCCCTCGATCCCGGCGCGCAAGCCGTCCTCGACCTCATCAAGCAGATCGGCCGCCCGCCGCTGCACACCCTCTCGCCGGCGGAGGCGCGCGAGGCCTCGGCCAAGTCGCGCGCCGTGCTGCAGCCGGAGCCCGAGGCCTGCGCGGAGGTCGAGGACCTCACCTGTCCCGGCCCGCTCGGGCCGATCCGGCTCAGGCGCTATCGCCCGGCCGGCAGCAGCGCGAGCGACATCCTGCCCTGCATGGTGTTCTTCCATGGCGGCGGCTGGGTGATCGGTGACCTGGACAGCCACGACCAGCCCTGCCGCATCCTCTGCAACACCTCGGGCGGCTGCGTCATCGCGGTGGATTACCGGATGGCGCCCGAGCACCTGTATCCGGCCGCGGTCGATGATTGCGCCGCCGCGGTGCGCTGGGTCGCGGCGAATGCCGCGGCGCTGCGGATCGATCCCGCGAAGCTCGCGGTCGGCGGCGACAGCGCCGGCGGCAATCTGGCGGCGGTGATGGCGATCATGGCGCGCGACGGCGACCTGCCGCCGATCGGCTACCAGCTGCTGCTCTACCCCGCGACCGACATGGCCGGCGAGCGGCCGGCCTATCAGCGCTTCACCGAGAACCTGATTCTCACCGACAAGACCATGCGCTGGTTCATCAACCACTACGTGCCGGATCCGGCGCGGCGGGTGGAGTGGCAGGCCTCGCCGCTGCGCGCGGGGAGCCTGAAGGGCGTCGCCAATGCCTATGTCATGACCTGCGGCTACGACCCGCTGGTCGACGAGGGCCGCGCCTATGCCGAGCGGCTGGAGCAGGACGGCGTGCGCGTTTCGCACATCTACATGTCCGACCAGATCCACGCCTATCTCGGCATGGGCAAATTCATCCCGGCGGCGACGCTCTCGCTGCGGCATGCGGCGCTGTCGCTGGCGCATCACTGGGCCGGGGGCTGAGATCATGGCAGGTCTGTTGGACGGCAAGTCCGCGCTGGTCACCGGCGCTGCATCCGGCATCGGCCGTGCGACCGCGCTCGCCTTCGCGCGCGAGGGCGCCTGGGTGGCGGCCGCCGACCTGACGCTCGAGCGCGCCCAGAAGACGGTGGCCGAGATCGAGGCGATGGGCGGACAGGCCGTCGCCATCGCGGTCGACGTCACCGACCAGGCGGCGGTGAAGGCGATGGTGGAGGCCGCGGTCGCCGCCTTCGGCGGGCTCGACTGCGCCTTCAACAATGCCGGCATCGCGCCTTACCAGGTGAACAGCGCGGGTGTCACGGCGGGCGAGCTGGAAGAGGCGAACTGGCTGCGGCTGATCGACGTGAACCTGAACGGCGTCTGGCGCTGCCTGGCCGCCGAGGTGCAGCAGATGCGCAAGCAGGGTGGCGGGGTGATCGTGAACACCGCTTCGATCGCCGGTCTGCTCGGGCTGCCGGGCTCGGCCGCCTATGTCGCCGGGAAGCATGGCGTCGTGGGTCTCACCAAGGCGGCGGCGATCGACCATGCGCCGGACAACATCCGGGTGAACGCCGTCTGCCCGGGCTACATCACCACGCCGATGACCGAGGACAGCGTGCGCCGGCGCGGCGAGCAGATCATCGCCCGCGTGCCGATGGCGCGGATGGGCGAGCCGCAGGAGATCGCGGAAGCCGTGGTCTGGCTGTGCTCGCCACGCGCCGGCTTCGTGACCGGCGCGTGCTGGGAAGTCGACGGGGGCTATTCGGCCCGTTAGACCTTCGCCCCCTCGATCACCCCACCGAACCGCTCCCAGGTCGTCCCGGTCCAGCGTTGCAGTTGCATCTGCCGGATCGGGTGGAAATTGGTCGGCGAGGTGGCCACCTTGATGCCAGGGATCAGCGTCGCCGGGATGAAGTCGCGGATATTCGCGGCCTCCCTCATCACGAGCTCGCGCGAGAAGTCGCCCCCGCACTGCTTCAGCACCTGCATCAGGGTCTGCACCACGCCGTAGGCGAAGGGGTAGCTGCCATCCTTCATGTCGCCATCGGGGATGTGCTTGCGCATGAAGTCGCGCCACTCGTTCATGCCGGCATCATTCGCCCAGCCGGGATCGGTCGGGTCCTTGAGGTAGGCCGAGGTGATGATGCCGACGCCCTTCTCCGGCCCCGCCGGCTCCATCACCGTGCCGACGCTGATCGAGACGTTGGTCAGGTAGTGCAGTGCCGGCCGCCAGCCGAGGTCGAAGATCTTGCGGATGGCCTGCGCGGCGAATTTCGGCGTGGTGGCGGTCACCATCACATCGGCGCCGGTCGCCTGCAGGCTGACCACCTGGCTGTCGATGGTGGGGTCGGTGACCTCGTGCGAGACCGCCTTCACGATGCTGTCGAACCTGGCGCCGAGCACGTCGCGCACGCCGGTGACGTAGTCCTTGCCGAAATCGTCGTTCTGGTAGAGCAGCGCGACCTTGGCGTTCGGCCGCTGCTCCAGCATGTGTTTCATGTAGATCTGCGCCTCGGTCCGGTAGCTGGGCTGCCAGCCGATGGTCCAGGGCGTGTCCTGGTAGCTCCCCCACTTGTCGGCACCGGTCGAGAGGAAGAGGTGCGGCACCTTGCGCTGGTTGACGTAGCGCACGATCGCGCTGTTGGTCGGCGTGCCCAGCGTGTTGAACAGGAAGGCGACGCGATCCTGCTCGACCAGGCGGCGCACCTGCTCGACGGTCTTCGGTGGGCTGTAGCCGTCGTCATAGCTGATGAAGTTGATCTTGCGCCCGGCGATGCCGCCCTGCTCGTTGACCATCCTGAAGAAGGCCTGGTGCGAGCGGCCGATGACGCCATAGGCGCTGGCCGGTCCGCTGTACGGCATGGTGTTGCCGATGCGGATCTCGGTCGCGGTGACGCCCGGCGCTTCCTGCGCCGGAGCGATGCGGGGCGCGGCCAGCAGGGCAGCGCCGGTGGCGAGCAGCGTGCGACGTGTGGTCATCTGCCTACTCCTCCCGTGGAGCGCGAGGCGTTGCGGCGGCATCGCCGACAACGCTGAATCGCGCGACGAAACTTCTGGATCGGATCAGATCGCGGCACCCTCGATGACGTTGCCGAAGCGCACCCAGGACTTGCCGTCCCAGCGCTGCAGCTGCATCTGGCGGATGACGTTGTAGTTGCTGGGCTGGGTCTGCACCTTGATGCCCGGCAGCAGCGTCGGGATGTCCATGGGCGCGATGTTGGTCGCCTGCTTCATCACGTTCTCGCGGCTGAAGTCGCTGCCGCATTGCCGGAGCACCTGGATCATCGTGGTGCCGACGCCGTAGCCATAGGTGAAGTTGTTGTCGGCGAGGTCGCCGTCGGGGACGTATTTCGCCATGAACTCGCGCCACTCGGCCATGCCGCGGTCATTGGCCCAGGCCGGGTCGGACTGGTCCTTGCGGAAATCCGAGGTGATCAGCCCGACGCCCTTCTCCGGCCCGGCCGGCTGCATGACCGCGCCAGCCGAGACCGAGACGTTGGTCATGAACATCATCGGCCGCCAGCCCATGTCGTGGACCTTGCGGATCGCCTGCGCGGCGAAGCGCGGGATGATGCCGCAGACCAGCGTGTCGCAGCCGGCCGCCTGCAGCGAGACGATCTGGCTGTCGACGGTGGGGTCGGTCGCCTCGTTGGTCGCGGTCCGGACCATGGTGTCGAAGCGCGCGCCCAGCACGTCCTTCATGCCGTGCAGGTAGTCCTTGCCGAAATCGTCGTTCTGGTAGAGCAAGCCGATCCTGGCGTTCGGCCGCTGCTCCAGGATGTACTTGGCGTAGATCTGCGCCTCGACCCGGTAGCTGGGCTGCCAGCCGATGGTCCAGGGGAAGTCCTTCGGATTGGCCCATTTGTCGGCGCCGGTCGCCAGGAACAGGTGCGGGACCTTGCGCTGGTTGACGTAGCGATGGACCGCGCTGTTGGTCGGCGTGCCGAGCTGGTTGAACAGGAAGGCGACGCGGTCCTGCTCGATCAGGCGGCGGGTCTGCTCGAGCGTGCGCGGCGGCTGGTAGCCATCGTCGTAGACGATGAAGTTCACCTGCCGGCCGCCGACGCCGCCCTGTTCGTTCAGGCGCTTGAACATGGCCTGCAGGCATTTGGTGATGACCGAATAGACCGAGGCCGGGCCGGACAGCGCATTGGTGCCGCCGATGCGGAGCTCGGTCGCGGTGACCCCCGGCATGTCCTGCGCGGCGGCGAGGCGCGGCGTGGCGAGCACGGCCCCGCTGGCGAGGATCAGGCTGCGGCGATTGGTGGTCATGGGCGGTCTCCCGTGGTTATTGACGGCCGCGGGTCAGCCGCGCGGCAATCCGCCGCAGCAGCCCGGCAAAGCCGTCCGGCAGCAGGAACAGGAACAGGATGAGGATGACGCCGTAGATCACGCCCGGCGCCGCCTTGCTGATGGCTTCCGCGATGTTCGGCACGAACAGCACGAACAGCCCGCCGAAGAGCGAGCCCAGGATCGAGGCGACGCCACCCACCACCATGCCGACGAACAGCGTGATGGAGACGCCGAAGCCGAAGCTGTCGGGGGCGACGAACTCGATCGCGACCGCCGAAAGCGAGCCGGCGATGCCGGTGACCATGGCGCTGACGGCGAAGGCGCCGGTCTTTAGCGCGGCGATGTCCATGCCCATGGCTTCCGCGGCGATCGGGTTGTCGCGGATCGCCATCAGCGCCCGCCCGATGCGGCTGCGTACCAGGTTCCAGGTGCCCCAGAAGCAGAGGCCGGCGATGAAGACCGCGACCAGGTACATCCACTGGTCGGAGGTGAAGGGCAGGCCGAAGGGCGCGTCGGGCTTGACCAGGAACAGCCCCTGCACGCCGCCGGTCCAGTCCTCGATCGCCTTGTGCTTGAGGATCTGCGGGACGGCCACGGCAAGCGAGAAGGTCGTCAGCGCGAGATAGAGCCCGCCGAGCCGGAGCGCCGGAAACCCGACGCCATAGCCGACGGCGGCGCAGATCGCGGCCGAGAAGGGCAGCGTCGCCCAGAACGACCAGTCGAAATGCGACATCAGGATCGCGGTCACATAGGCGCCGACCGCGAAGAAGGCGCCATGGCCGAGGCTGATCTGGCCGTTGTAGCCGGTGACGATGTTCAGCCCGAGCACCGCCAGCGCCATGATCACGGCCATGGTCAGCTGGAAGAGCTGGAAGCTCTCCAGCAGGTAGACCGGGGCGAAGGCGGCGACGATGCCGGCCAGCACCAGGATCGCCCGCCAGGCCCGCGCCGGGTTGCGGGCCTCGGGCATCGTCACGCTGCGCAGGGTCTCGCTCTCGGCCATGCTCACACCCTGCTGTAGACGACGCGGCCGAACAGGCCGGAGGGCCGGACGACCAGCACGCCGATGATGATGGCGAGTGCGACCGTCAGCTTCAGTTCGGTGCCGACGACATAGGCGCCGGCCAGGTTCTCCAGCACGCCGACGACGAAGCCGCCGATGACGGCGCCCATCGGGTTGTCGATGCCGCCGAGCAGCGCGCCGGCAAAGGCATAGAGCAGGATGCCGAGCATCATGGTCGGATCGAGGAACACGACCGGCGCCACCATCATCCCCGCCACCGCGCCGATCGCCGCCGCCAGCCCCCAGCCGAGCGCCAGCATCCAGCCGACCCGGATGCCGACGAGGCGTGCCGAGCGCGGGTTGTAGGCCGCGGCGCGCATGCCCAAGCCCAGCTTGGTGAAGCGGAAGAACGCCCAGACCAGGGTCAGCACGACCAGCGTCACCACCGTGCTGCCGAGCTCATGCGCCGAGATCAGCCCGCCCGCGAGCGGCTTGTCGCTGGTGAAGGGCGTCGGGAAGACCTTGGTCGTATAGCCGAAGATCCAGCCGGTGGCGTTGCCGAAGATCAGCAGCAACCCGATGAAGACGCCGACATGCGTCAGCACCGGCGCATTCTGCACCGGGCGCATGAGCAGCCGCTCGACCAGGACGCCGATGACGAAGCTGACCGCGATGGTGGCGAAGAACGCGACCCAATAGGGCAGGCCGGCCTGGATCATCGACCAGGCGAGGAAGGTCGAAAGCGTGGCTATCTCCCCTTGGGCGAAGTTCACGTGGTGCGTCGCCTGGTAGATCATGACGATCGCCAGCGCGACCGAGGCATAGATGCCGCCCGTGGCGATGCCGGCGACGATCTGGTGGGCCAACCCGTCCATGGTCTCAGTATCCCAGATAGCTGCGCCGGATCGCCTCGTCCTGGCGGATCTCGGCGGCGCGGCCATGCATGACGATGCGGCCGGTTTCCAGCAGGTAGGCGAGGTCGGCGAGCTCGAGCGCGAGATTGGCGTTCTGCTCGACCAGCAGGATGCCGACGCCGCTCTCGTCGCGGATGCGGCGCATGATCGCGAAGATCTCCTGCACGATCAGCGGCGCCAGGCCGAAGCTCGGCTCGTCCAGCAGCAGCAGCTTCGGTCGCAGCAGCAGCGCGCGGGCGATGGCCAGCATCTGCTGCTCGCCGCCCGAGAGCGTGCCGGCCTGCTGCTTCCAGCGCTGCCTGAGGCGCGGGAACAGGTCGCAGATCCGGTCGAAATCCGCCTGGACCTCCTTGTCCTTGCGGACATAGGCGCCGAGGCGGAAATTCTCCTCGACCGAGAGCTCCATGAAGGTGCCGCGCCCGTCCGGCACATGCGCGATGCCGAGCCGCGCGACGTCTTCGGTCGCGCGCCCCGTGATCGACTGGCCCTGGAAGCGGATCTCGCCCTCGGCGCGGCACATGCCGCAGATCGCCCGCAGCGTTGTCGTCTTGCCCGCGCCATTGGCGCCGAGCAGCGCGGTCACGCCGCCCTCGGCGACCTCGAAGTCGAGGCCCTGCAGCACATGGGTCGGGCCGTAGCCGGCCTTCAGGCCCTTCGCCTCAAGCAGCATGGGCGGCCTCATGGCCGTCGCCGAGATAGGCGCGGATCACCTCGGGGTCGGCGCGGACCTGGTCGGGTGTTCCTTCCGCGATCTTCTTGCCGAAGTCGAGCGCCACGACCTTGTCGGAGACGCGCATGACCAGCGACATGTGATGCTCGACCAGCAGGATCGCCAGGCTGAACTGCCGGCGGATCTGCACCAGCAGCTCGGCCAGCTCATCGACCTCGCCATGGTTCAGCCCGCCCGCGGGCTCGTCCAGCAGCAGCAGCCGCGGCCGGCTGATCAGCGCGCGCGCCATCTCGACCCGCTTCTGCCAGCCGAAGGGCAGGGCGGCGACCGGCTGCTGCGCGGCCGCTTCCAGCCCCAGCAGGGCGAGCAGCTCGCGCGCCCGAGCTGCGGCCTCGGCCGCCTCGCGCCGGACGGCCGGCAGGTGCAGCGCCGACGCGATGAAGCCGGCGCGGCCCTCGGCATGCGCGCCGGCGAGCACGTTGTCCCAGACGCTCATCGAGCGGAACAGCGCCAGGTTCTGGAAGGTCCGGCCGATGCCAAGCCCCACCATCTTCCAGCGGGGTGCTGCGGTGATGTCCGCGTCCGCAAAGCGGATGCTGCCCTCGTTCGGGCGGTAGATGCCGCTGATGCAGTTGAAGGTGGTGGTCTTGCCGGCGCCGTTCGGGCCGATCAGCCCGCAGATCTGCCGCTCCTCGACGTCGAAGGAGACGCCGCCGACCGCAGTGACGCCGCCGAAGCGGATGACGATGTCGCGCAACTCAAGCAGGGCCATGCAGGGCCCCGGACCGATCCACCATGCAACCTCCCAAGGGCCCGCTCCCTCTCACGGGGAGGTGATGGCCAACTCACTTGGACAAGTTGCATTTGAGGCGGGAACCGCGCCCCGACGCAAGCGGCAAACAGTATCCGGGATCAGCGGCCCTGCTGGCGCCTGAGCCGCAGCATCATGGAATCGAAGGCGTAGTCCGAGACCTGGTGATAGGCCAGGCTCCGATCGCGGAAGGCGACCTGGCTTTCCAGCAATGCCTTGAACTGCGGATTGGCCGCCGAGAGCTCGGCAAAGGTCTCGGCGGTCGCGCGGGCCAGGGCGTCGATCACCTCGTTCGGGAATTGCCGCAGCTGCGTGCCCTGCGCGACGAGGCCATAGAGCGCCTCGACATTGCGCCAGTCGTATTGCGCCAGCATCCAGGTGGTGGCGCCGGCGCAGGCGGTCTCGATCGCGGCCTGGTAGGGCTTCGGCAGCGCGTTGAACTTCTCCAGGTTGGCGAAGGCGTGGAACACCGCGCCGCCCTCGCCCCAGCCGGGGTAGTAGTAGTAGCGCGCGACCTTGTTCAGCCCGATCTTGCCGTCGTCATAGGGCCCGATGAACTCGACCGCGTCGATCGCCCCGCGCTCGAGCGCGGGGTAGATGTCGCCGGGTGCGAGCTGCTGCGGCACGGTGCCGAGCCGGGTCATGACCGCGCCCGCGAGACCGGCGACCCGCATCTTCAGCCCGTTCAGGTCCTCGACCGTGCGGATTTCCTTGCGGAACCAGCCGCCCATCTGGTTGCCGGTATTGCCACAGGGCATCGCGTGGATGTTGAACGGCTTGTAGACCGCGTTCAGCAGCGCATTGCCGCCGCCGGCGTAGAACCAGGCATGCTGCTGCCGCACGTTCAGCATGAAGGGCACGGTGGTCGAGAAGGCGAGCGCGGTGTCCTTGCCGGTGAAGAAGAGCCCGGGCGTATAGGCCATCTCGACGCTGCCGTTCTGCACGGCATCCATCGCCTGCAAGGCGGGCACGATCTCGCCGGCGGCGAAGGGCTGGATGCGGAAGCGGCCATCGGTCACCTCGGCCACCGCGCGGCAGACGTACTCCACCGTGCCCCAGGTGATGTCGAGCGAGCGCCCGAAGGCGCTGGTCAGCCGCCAGCGCAATTCCGGCAGGCCCTGCGCGAGAGCGGGCATGGCCAGCGTCGTGCCGGCGGCGGTGGCGGCGAGGATGCGGCGGCGCTGCATGGCGGGTCTCCAATGACCCACCGAATGATGCAAAGCCGGTGCCGCTACTTCCGCCGCTCGTCGACCAGTACGCCGCTGGCGCGCAGCGCCTTCAGCTCCTCGGCCGAAAAGCCGCGCGCGGCGAGCACGCTGTCGGTGTGCTCGGCGAAGCGCGGCGGCGCGGCGCGGGTGCCGCCTGGCGTACGGGAGAGCTTGATCGGCGTGCCGAGGCCCTTGTAGTCGCCGAGCTCGGTGACCATCCGGCGATGCGCGGTGTGCTCGGCCGCCATCGCCTCATCCACGTGCAGCACCGGGCCGGCGGGCAGCCCGGCCGCCAGCATCCGCCGCGTCAGGTCGTGGCCGTCCTCGCTGGCGAAGCGGGCTTCCAGGATCTCCGTGAGTGCCGGCTTGTTCGTCACGCGCGCGCCGTTGGTCGCGAAGCGCGGGTCCTTCGCCACCTCGGGCATCCCGAGAAAGTCGCAGAACTTGCGGAAGGCCGGGTCGTTGCCGGCGGCGACGAAGATCTCGCAGGTCTTCGTCCTGAACTTCGAATAGGGCGCCAGGTTCGGATGCGGGTTGCCGGTGGCGACCGGCCGCTTGCCGCTCAGGAAGTAGTTGGCGGCATGCGGGTGCAGCAGCGCCATGCCGCAATCATGCAGCGTCATGTCCACATACTGCCCGAGGCCGCTGCGCTCGCGCTCCTGCAGCGCCATCAGGATGCCGATGGTGCTGAACAGGCCGGTGGCGATGTCGACGATCGGGTTGCCGAGCCGCGTCGGGCCGGAATCGCCGGTGCCGTTGATCGACATCAGCCCGGTCATCGCCTGCAGCACGGCATCGTACCCAGGGAAGCCGCCGAGTGGCCCATCGGCGCCGAAGCCGGAGACGCGGCAATGCACCAGGCGCGGAAAGCGTTCCTTCAGCACCGCCTCGTAGCCGAGGCCCCATTTCTCCATCGAGCCCGGCTTGAAATTCTCGATCAGCACGTCGGCGCCCTCGAGCAGGCGCAGCACCACGGCGCGGCCCTCGGGCTTCGACAGGTCGAGGCCGACCGAACGCTTGTTGCGGTTGACGCCGACGAAGTAGCTGGCGTCGCCGGCGGTATCGAAAGGCGGGCCCCAGTCGCGCACCTCGTCGCCCTGCGGCGGCTCGAGCTTGATCACCTCGGCGCCATGGTCCGACAGCACCATGGTGCAGTACGGGCCGCCCAGCACGCGGGTGAGGTCGACGACCTTGAGGCCGGCGAGCGCGCCGGGGGAGAGCGCCAGGCCTTTGCCGGATGGCATCGGCGTTGCGTCGTTCATGCCGCCATTTTCCTGTTGAACACCCGGGCGCAGAATTCCGGGTAGGTTTCCACCATCTCGTCGCAGACCGGCCCGCGCAGCAAGGCGAGCTCGGCCTCCGTCGGGTCCTCGGTCACCGGCACCGCGTCGTCGACATCGAAGTCGAAGCCGGTCGCCGCGCGCACGCTCTCGATGGTCTCGCCGGGATGCACGCTGTCGAGCGAGAAGCGCGCGCGCTCCGGATGGAAGCGGAAGACACACTTGCCCGTTACCAGCGCCTGGGCATGGCCGCGACGGAACACGCCGGGCGGCGAGGTGCCGGGGGCGGAGATGTTGTCGACCTTCTCGACCAGCACGCGCGGCGAATGCTCCTCGCGGAACAGGATCGTGCGATGCGCCATCGGGTACATGAAGGCGCTGCCGAAACTGCCGGGGAAGCGCACGCCGCGGCCGGGCCAGTCGCCGGTGCCGACCAGGTTCAGGTTGGCGCCGCCATCGATCTGCCCGCCGCCGAGGAAGAACAAATCGATGCGGCCTTGGCCCGTCAGGTCGAAGAGCTCGCGCGTGCCCTCGGTGAAGGGATTGCCGCTGCGCTTGTGCAGCAGCGAGAGCCGCACCGGATGGTCCTGCAGCTTCACCAGCCAGCAGGCGGCGGCGGGAATCGGCGACGCCGCGCCGACCGCGATGTGCCGCGCCGGCTTCGCCGTGGGGTCGAGGATCAGCCGCGCCAGGACGGCGGCCAGGCGTTCCTCCAGCTTGATGTCGCTCATTCCGCCGCGAGCCTCGCCGGCTCGAACACCTCGCGCTGCAGCCATTCGCGGAAGCCGGCCTCGGTCTTCGCCATCCGCGCATAGTCCGCGACGTAGTCGGCATCGAAGCCGTATTCGTCGAGCAGCTGGATCGGATGCGCGCCGCGCTCGGCGATCGCCACGGCCTCGATATAAGTCGCGTTGATCGCGCCTGGTGCGAGCCGCTCGTCCTCCAGGAAATTGCCGGGCACCACGCGCTCCACCGTCACCAGCGCGCGCGCCGAGGCATGCGCGATGGTGGCAAGCTCGCGCCGGCGACCGACCCAGACATTGCCGGCCTCGTCGGCCATGACGGCGTGGAAGATCACCACGTCGGGCGAGAGCGCGGGCAGCAGCACGATCGGGTCCTCGCCGGCGGCGGCGAAGGGGTTCGGGATGACGGTCCAGTCGGGGCGGTTGGCCAGGATGTCGCTGCCGATCAGCCCACGCAGGGGGATGAAGGGCACGCCCTTCTCGGCCGCCTGCAGCATGGTGTGGATGGCCGGGCAGGTGGCGTCGCGCACCACGATGCTGCCGGCCCGGACGGCCGCCGAGAAGCGCGGCGCGAAGCCGGCCTCGCCGAGCGAGACCGCGCTGGTCTGGACCTCGGCGACGCAGCCGGCGCCAATGAGTATGTCGGTGGCGAAGCCCGAGACCGGCACGCCGAGCAGCCGGAGGTCGTGCGCGCCGCGCCGGACCAGCGCCTTGGCCAGTGCGACCGAGGGCAGCGAATTGTCGGGCGGGATCGCGACCAGCGACCCATCGGGTATGCTGGCGGCCATCGCCTCGAGGCTCATCGGGCTCATGCGGTCCTCCCTGGGGACGGGCGCAGACTAGGCCCGCGGGCGCCGCACGCGAAGGGGGTTGCGCCCCAACCAAGGTCCCGGGAAGGCTCCGGCCCATGACCCTCGACGGCCCCCGCCTGCGCCTCCGCCCCTGGCAGGCAGTGGATCTCGCACCGCTCGCCGCGATCAACGCCGACCCGGTCGCAATGCGGCATTTCGCCGCGCCCATGACGCGCGCCGAGAGCGATGCCTGGGCCGCCCGGCTGCAGGCGCATATCGACGCCCATGGCTGGGGCTTCTGGTGTGTCGAGCGGCGGGATGCGCCCGGCTGCATCGGCGCGGTCGGGCTGATGCACATCCCGTGGCAGGCGGAGTTCACCCCCGCGGTCGAGATCGGCTGGCGGATCGCCCCCGCCCATCTCCGCCAGGGATACGCCGAGGAGGCCGCGCGCCTGGCGCTCGCCGCCGGCTTCGGCCCGATCGGGCTCGCCGAGATCGTCGCCTTCACCGTGCCGGCCAATGCGCCGTCGTGGCGGCTGATGGAAAAGCTCGGCATGGCGCCAGCCGGCCGCTTCGCGCATCCGCGCCTGCCGCCCGACCATCCGCTGGCCGAGCACCTGCTCTATCGCCTCCGCCGCCCCCTTGCGGCGGGCGGTGGCTAGGCCATTTGGTCGTACGACCGTCCGCGGCTTGCCCCGCGACGGCCTCGTGATAGGCTTTCGCCAAAGACCGCCTGGGGAGACATCATGCCTGCTGCCGAAATCGGGACCATCGCGCCGGAGCGCCCCCTGGCCTCCCTTGGCACCTCGCCGGAGGGTCCGGTCGCTTATGCCCGCAGCCTCATCCCGCTGTTGGAAGCCAGCAGCGACGCGCATGAGCGGGCGCGCGAACTCTGCCCGGAAGTGCTGGCGGCGCTGCATGCGCGCGACTTCTTCCGCCTGCTGCTCTCGCCCGCGATCGGCGGCGGCGGCATCTCGCTGCTCGAGTTCTCGCAGATCTGCGAGGCGCTGGCGATCGGCGACCCCAGCACCGGCTGGTGCGTGAACCAGGGCAATGTCTCGGCCCTGACCTCGGCCACCTACCTGGCGCAGGACGTCGCGGCGCAGTTGTTTGCCGACCGCTATTGCGCGCTCGCCTGGGGCGCGCGCGACGGCAAGACCAGCGCGATCATCGTGGACGGCGGCTACCGCGTCTCCGGCGCCTGGGGATTCGCTTCCGGCAGCCGGCACGCAACCATGCTGGGCGCGCATCTGCCGGTCGCCAATGCCGACGGCACGCCGGCGCTGGATGCGCAGGGCAAGCCCTACGACATCACCGTGCTGTTCCCGAAGGAGGCGGCGCGCATCATCGGCGAGTGGTCGTCGATGGGCCTGCGCGGCACCGGCAGCGACACCTACGAGGTGATCGACCTGTTCATCCCGACGAGCCACGCCTGCGTGCGCGACCGCTTCGAGCTGCGCCAGGATCGCCGCCCCGTCACCGCCGTGACCTCGCATCTGTGCTACGCGATCGGCTTCTCGAGCACCGCGCTCGGCACCGCCCGCGGCCTGCTGAACCGCTATGTCGCGCTCGCCCGCGGCAAGCAGGCGCGGGCCGGCGCCCAGCCGATGGCCGAGAACCACTCCGTACAGAGCGAGATCGCGCGGCTCGAGGCAAGCTTGCGCGCGGCGCGCTTCTACCTGCACGGCACCATCCGCGAGGTCATGGCCGAGACCGAGGCGCAGGACGGGCTCTCGATGGATACCCGCATGGCGCTGCGGCTGGCGACCACCAGCGTGATGCGCGAGGTGACCGAGGTCTCGGTCGCCTGCTACCGCGGCGCCGGCACCACCGCGGTGCTCGAGGCCAATCCCTTCGAGCGGCGCTTCCGGGACGCGATGTGCATCTCGCAGCACCTGCAGGCGACGCCCTGGCACCTGGAGATGGTCGGGCGCCACCTGCTGGGCGTCGAGCAGAAGGCCGCCTTCGTCTGACATCCGGGCGTGGAGGCGTGATCCGCTGCGGCGGATCACGCCTTCGCCTGCGTCCGGGCGGCTGATCAGGCGCCTGACCGGATCAGGCGTTGGAGCCGTGATCCAGGGCCGCGGCCGACCAGGCCTCAGGTCTGCCGCGCCGGCGGCTGCGTGCGCGTCTTCGGCTTTGCCGCAGGCTTCGGCTTGGCCGGCGGCTTGAGCCCGCGGGTCGCGCCACCGACGCGGCCCGACGGCGTGCCGCGCGACCTCAGGATCGCATCGGTCGCGCTGGTATCGGCTTGCTGCGCTGCGGCCGGCGCTGCGCCCAGCAGGGCGGCGCCGGCCAACAGTATCCTGCGGCGGTCGATCATTCGGTGCGGCACGGCTTGCTCCCCCTTGGTCGGGCGTAGAGATACATGTTCCGGCGCCGGATGCGAGCCCTGGCGGCACGATTGTCCTAGACTACGGCCTGGCCCCAGCCGCGGAACGCCCGACCCCATGCTGATCGAGAACAAGTACGTCGCCATCCTCGCCGCCATCGCCTTCGTCGCGGCGACCTGGTTCACCGATGGCAGCCTGGTCGCCGGCTTCGGCGCCTTCGGGCTGATCGCCGGAATCGGCTGGGTAGTGCGGAAGATCGCCCGCTAGCGCCTGATCCGCTGAGCCGGAACCGCCGAAGCGGCGAATCAGCCGCTCAAACAATGGCCGGTTGCCATGACGCTATGACCGGCGTGCCGCCCGCTTTATCCTTGCATGACGGCCCGATTCGCTGTCATGGCGGCTAGGCCGGTCCCTGTGGCGCATGCGCTGCAGCCAGGGCCGGCAAGGCGGTGGCGGCGGCGGAACGGGAACCCGGGCTGGCCGGGAACGTCATGCGGGCAGCGGAGCAGAGCGAACCTCGCCCCGGTGCCCGGGCCCGATCGGGGCAAGTCTGTCGAGGCGAGAGAACGGAGGTTGGCAATGGCGACGAAGACGCCGGCGAAAGCGAAGCCCGCGGCGAAGCCCGCTGCGAAGAAGGAGCCTGCGAAGAAGCCCGCGGTGGCGGCGAAGCCAAAGGCTGCGGCCGGGGCCAAGACCAATGCGCTGCAGAAGCCGCTGACGCCCTCGCCCGAGTTGGCGGCGGTGGTGGGCGCGGCCGCGCTGCCGCGGACCGAGGTGGTCAAGAAGGTCTGGGACTACATCAAGGCAAACAACCTGCAGGACCCGCAGAACAAGCGCGAGATCGTCGCCGACGACAAGCTGCGTGGCATCTTCGGCAAGCCGAAGGTGACGATGTTCGAGATGAACAAGCACCTGGCCGCGCATCTGAGCTAGAGCGTGATCGCCGCAGGGCAGACCGCCCGGAGGCGTGAATCACGCGACCAAACAACAGGCCTGCATCATGATCCGCGCTGCTATCGGCGCGGATCATGCTCCAGCGCCCCTCGGTCTTCCCCGGCAGGCGGCGCGGCGCGTTCCGCGGCCGCCTGCCGGATTTCCTCGACCAGCGTGGCGGTGTCCCAGCCTTCGTCGATCCTGGCCTGGCCGCGGTCGCGGTCGCGCTCCAGCACGCCCAACAGCGCGGCGGAGGCCTCGCGTACTGCGATGCTGTAGCGCTTCTGGTCGCCGCGCATGGCCGCAAGCCGCTCCAGCATACTGAGATCGTGGCGCCGGAACACCTGGCCGGCCCGCTCCGCCTCATAGGCCGTCGCACCCAGGCTGCGCAGCGCGCCGACGCCCATCTCGAGCGCCGAGCCGAAGGTCTCCCGCACCACCTGGTGGGCGCCGGCATCGGCCAGCGCATAGGCATGCGCGCGGTCGCGCGCGCGGGCGAGCACCCTGGCGGCGGGGAAGTGCCGCCGCGCGGTCGCGACGATGGCGTCCGTCGTCTCGCGGTCATCGGTCGCCACCACGATGACGGCCGCCTCGGCCGCGCCCGCCGCCTGCAGCAGGTCGAGCCGCGCCGCATCGCCGTAGAACACCCGGTAGCCGAAGCGGCGCAGCGTCTCGATCGTATCCATGTCGTGGTCGAGCACCGTGACCTGGTGGCCATGCGCCAGCAGCAGCCGGCCGACGATCTGCCCGAAGCGGCCGAAGCCGGCGATGACGACGCTGCCCTGCGGCTCGATCGCATCCGGCTCGGGCGGCAATTCCTCGCGCGCCAGGCGGCCGGAGAGCGGGCCGTAGGCCAGCATCAGCAGCGGCGTGACGGCCATCGACAGTGCGACCGCCGAGACCAGCATGTTGGCCTGCGCCGCGGTCAGCACGCCGTTCGCGGCGGCGAAGGGCAGCAGCACGAAGGCGAACTCGCCGCCCTGCGCGAGGATCAGCGCAAACAGCAGGATATCGGGCCGCGGCCAGCGCGCGAGCCAGCCGATGCCGGCCAGCACCAGGGCCTTCAGCACCACCAGCAGCAGCACCAGCGTGGCGACGGTGCCGGGTGCGGCGGCGACTTCGGCGAAGTCGATCGAGGCGCCGACGGCCAGGAAGAACAGGCCGAGCAGCAGGCCCTTGAAGGGCTCGATGTCGCCCTCGATCTCGTGGCGGAACTCGCTGTCGGCCAGCACCACGCCCGCGAGGAAGGCGCCGAAAGCGGGCGAGAGCCCGACCAGGTTCATCAGCAGCGTGATGCCCACCACCAGCAGCAGCACCGCGGCGGTGAAGACCTCGCGCAGCCGCGTCCCCGCGATCAGCCGGAAGACCGGCCGGGTCAGCAGCCGCCCGCCGACGACGATGACGGCGACCGCGCCGAGCACGGCGAGCGCCTGCTGCCAGGGCGGCAGCGTCTCGATCCAGCCGGCGTCATGCGCGGGCGCCAGCGCCGGCAGCACCGCGAGCAGCGGCAGGATGGTCAGCACCAGCACGCCGGAGATGTCCTGGAACAGCAGCACGGCGAAGCTGTTCTCGCCGGCCTTGGTCCGCAGGAGCCCGCGCTCGGCCAGCACCTGCAGCGCGAGCGCGGTACAGGACCCGGCGGCGATCAGCCCGACCGCCAGCGCCATCCGCCAGTCGAGGCCGAGGGCCACGCCGATCGCCGCGATCACCGCCGTGGTCACCAGCGTCTGCAGCCCGCCGAGCCCGAGCAGCGGCACCCGCAGCGCCCAGAGCCGCGAGGGCCGCAACTCGAGCCCGACCAGGAACAGCATCATGACGATGCCGAACTCGGAGAAATCCATCGTCGCCGCGGCATCGCCCGCCATGCCGAGACCGAAGGGCCCGATGATGGCGCCGGCGATCAGGTAGCCGAGTACCGAGCCGAGGCCGAGCCGCTTGGCGACCGGCACCGCGACCACGGCGGCAGCCAGGTAGATGAAGGCCTGTGCGAGCAGCCCGCCTTCCATCGCTCAGCCCTCCCCGTCGCGCAGCGCTTCGAGCCGGGCGCGGTAGGCCTCGGCTTGGCGCGCGCGGGCCTCGGCCTCCATCAGGTGGTTGCCGTACACGATGAAGGGCGGCTGCCAACGCATGCGGCAGAGCCGGGCCATGGCCTCGAAGGGGCGGAGGAATTCGGGCACCGCATGGCGGTTCATCCCTTCGGGCGCATAGGCCGTCGCCGGCCCGCCGGTGGTGACGGCCGAGAGCAGTGGCTTGCCGGCGAGCGCGGTGCCGTCGCGGCCATAGGCGAAGCCGTGCTCGAGAACGAGGTCCTGCCACTCCTTCAGGATCGCCGGCGAGGAGTACCAGTAGAACGGGTGCTGCAGGACGATGGCGTCGTGCTCGCGCAGCAGCGCCTGCTCGCGGTCCACGTCGATCACGAAGTTCGGATAGGCTTCGTAGAGATCGTGCAGGGTGACGCCCTCGAGCGCCGCGGCCGTGGCGGCGAGCGCGGCATTGGTGCGCGAGCGTCGGCGCGCCGGGTGCGCGAAGAGGACGAGGATCTTGCGAGGCATGGCGGCCAGCGTGACCGCTGCGCCGCCGGGGTCAAGCCGCCCCGGTGGCGGGTTGGTTGGGCGCGCAGAGTCACGTCTTCGGGCCATACGGCCCTATAATGATCTGCTCTATTGCGGCGGCAGCCGGAGCCCGCCGTCGAGCCGGATGACCTCGCCGTTCAGCATCGGGTTGGCCGCGATCGAGAGCACCAGGCGGGCAAAATCCTCGCCGGCGCCGAGCCGCCTGGGGAAGAGCGGCAGCTTGAGCAGCGCCTCGCGCGCCGGGTCGGGCAGGCCCGCCAGCATCGGCGTCTCCATCAGCCCGGGTGCTATGGTCATCACCCGGATGCCGCTGCGCGCCAGTTCGCGCGCCGCCGGCAAGGCGAGGCCCACCACGCCGGCCTTGCTCGCGGCATAGGCGCATTGCCCGAACTGCCCCTCGAAGGCGGCGATCGAGGCGGTGTTGACGATCAGCCCGCGCTCGCCGTCGGGCGCGGTCGGCTCGGTCGCCTGCATCCGCTCGGCGGCCAGCCGCAGCACGTTGAAGCTGCCGATCAGGTTGACCCGGATCACCCGCTCGAAGAGCGCCAGGTCGTGCGGACCGTCGCGGCCGACGACGCGCGCCGGCGGCGCGATGCCGGCGCAGGAGACGGCGAGGCGGATCGGGCCGAGCGCGGCGGCGGCATCGAGCGCGGCGCCGACGGCTGCCGGATCGGCGACATCGCCGGCGGCCGCGACCCCGCCGATGCGCTCGGCGACCGCCGCGGCTGCCTCAGTGCGCAGATCCATCACCACCACGCGCGCGCCTGCGGCCGCCAGCGCCTCGGCGGTTGCGGCGCCGAGGCCCGAGCCGCCGCCGGTGACCAGCGCCGCGATGCCGTTCAGCTCCATGGTCGCCTCCCTCGTGGGTTCAGCGCGAGACCGGCACCACCGCGTTGTCGCGCCGCTGCTGCTCGATGCCGCGCCAGCGGGCGACGTTGCGGTTGTGCTCCTCGAGCGTGCGGGCGAAGGCGTGGCCGCCCGAGCCGTCGGCCACGAAGAACAGCTCGTCGGTCGCCTGCGGCCGCGCCACGGCACGCAGCGCGGCAGGGCCCGGCGAGGCGATCGGCCCCGGCGGCAGGCCGCGATTGCGGTAGGTGTTGTAGGGCGTGTCGCGGTCGAGATCGGCGCGGGTGATCGGCCGCTCGAGCGGCATGCCCTCGCCGACCACGTAGACCACGGTCGGGTCGGATTGCAGCGGCATGCCGCGGCGCAGCCGGTTGGTGAAGACGCCGGCGACGCGGGCGCGCTCGCTCGCCACGCCGGTTTCCTTCTCGACGATGCTGGCGAGCACCAGCATGTCGCGCGGATTGGTCAGCGGCAGGTTGGGCGCGCGATCCGCCCAGGCGGCATTCAGCGCCTGCGTCATCGCCGCCTCGGCGCGGCGGGTCAGCACGGTGCGGTCGTCGCCCCACTGATAGGCATATGTCTCGGGCAGCACGGCGCCCTCGGCCGGGATCGGTGCCTCGCCGGTCATGCCCTCGGCCTTGGCGATCAGCGCCGAGATCTGGCGCGCCGTCAGGCCTTCCGGGATGGTCAGGCGGCGCTGCACCGGCCGGCCCTCGCGCAGCACGTCGAGCACCTGGGCGAGCGAGGCATGCGCCGGGAACTGGTACTCGGCCGAGCGCAGCGGGCCCTGGCCACGGGTCAGCCAGGCGGCGATCGCGAAGC
>Ga0114976_10000820_pt1 | contig 19665 bp, 16 predicted proteins | sample S_130805_EF_Meta_FD_87319 | JGI IMG/M metagenome (GOLD analysis project Ga0114976, IMG submission 87319) | Freshwater microbial communities from Lake Simoncouche, Canada to study carbon cycling - S_130805_EF_MetaG | ecosystem: Environmental > Aquatic > Freshwater > Lake | place: Lake...
AAGGCACCTCTAGATTTAGTTATGGCATTTACTGCGTGTCCTGCATGTAAGATGCATCCGAATACGCATAGTTTCACTCAGTTTGGCACGATAGGGCAAACTAAACTCTTTTACACCTCACCTGCGAGAGCAAATCCCAGTGAGACATGCGAGGTAAGACTGGCAAATTTCAAACTGCATCTCGATCAGGCAAAGGGATCTCCATGGATCTGGGTGTTTGACTTTGGACATATGGAGTCAAAACACCATACTGGGATACAGTTTACCACCGGGCTCGCTAAGATATTAACTGAAGAACATGAGGATACCTTGAAAGGAATCCTATTGCTGCGTATGAATACATGGACGACGTTTATCCTAAATATGCTGCAGACCATGTTCACCTCGGGTATCTTTTCACGAACCCGCTGCATTGATGGAGATACTCTTGAACTATATATGAACCTTAAGAAGGAGTTTCAAGGAAAACCCTTACTATGGTTGGGAAAGGCAATTACACTGAGCCCTGAGAAGGACTTGCCTGATGTTTAGAGATTAATATCCCATCTTATTTGCCCCACCCATGAGCATCTTTTCCATGCCGCCCATCATCTTTTCCATGCCGCCCATCATCTTATCGGCTCCACCACGCATCTTATTCATGCCGCCCATCATCATCTTATTCATTCCGTTTGCGCCGCCCATCATCTTATTCATTCCGTTTGCACCACCACGCATCTTACGTGTGCTGCGCATCTTGCGAGACTTACCGCGAGTTCTAGTCATTCTGGATTTGGCCATTCTACCTAGAAAATATATTTTTCGTGAACCACCTGATTTTGATTCATCTGAATCAGGAGGCGGAGTACCTGGATCGGGGAACTGCCCTTGTTTTGCCAGTTGTGCTTCAATTAGTGCAATCTTACGCGCAACTGTTTGAGCAAGCCTAGGAAATTCTGCCGGGGGTGTGGCCGCAACCTCTGCTTCAGCCTTTGCTTCAGCCTCTGCTTCAGACGCAGGGCTAGCAAGGGAACCGGGAGTTCCAGGCACAGATCCTTCATCATTACCCTTAACGTTCTGCCAAAATTGCCGCTTAGAGTCATTATTACCTAAGCCCATGCCATGACGATCTCTAAATGCCTTATTGGCCTTCATGAAAAAATTCTGTTGTTTCTTAGTATAGGTCGTATTTGTCAGTTGTTTAGTGTTATTTGCCTTTGAAAATCCAGTATTATAGCCTTTTTCTTTCATATCCTTCCATAGAGCATTGTACTGTTTGTATAAGATCCTATAATTATTATCTCTTACCATGTCCCAGAGATCTTTATATGTACTCATGCTATCAATGATGCTCCTATACGTTGTATCATTTTCACTTAGTTGCCTTATATATATCGCATTATCTTTAACATTACCTACACTCTGCCTTTCGTTAATACGAAGATGTAATAGTGCTTTTAATTCTACATAAGCAGTCACAAACACATGGAATGAATTCCAATATGATTCGTCATCAAAGTGCTTCCCACTAGTAGAAATACCTATAATTCTCTGAGAGAGATCTAGAGGTATCGTACCCCCTTTACTTATATCTAAAACGTACTTAATCTGTTCTAGCATCTGATTCATTCCGCTAAGAGCATTATTCATTGACTTTAATAGTACAACAGGTGTTGTTATATTTTCTCTGCTTACTTCTTCTTCAGTAAGAGCCTTATATTTCAGCATCTATACTAAATATATCTTTTACGCAACCCTGACCAGGCCTGTGCGCGATCCAATCCACCAGACAAAGGCCATAAGAACTCCACCCCACAGAGTATCAGCGACTGCAAATTCAATCGGATACTGATCAAAGGTGAAAATCTGCGTAAAATCATAGACAGCATAGGTACACAGGCCTAAGAGGAATGCTCTCGGTGCAGAATGCGCCTGGGTAACCAAGTAGCCGAGGGCCACGTAGACCGGAATACCTGCCCAAGGCCTCGGATACATGCTCCTTCCCTCCTGAATGTTCTCCATGATACGCGTAACCCAGGGATTCTGGAAGGTTAACCACGGTATATCGACAATAAAGATTAGTACTGCTAAGATACTAATCTTTAGTGCCTCGTTCATCGTCTTAAAGGATATGCATATTCTTTTCTAGAATGAGTTCAATCTCTCTCGAGGCATTTGATGGACACCTTAGGGGGAAACTGAGCCAGTGGATACTCTCATCGACCACCTGCGCCATGCCCCTCGGCTTCCATGATCAATTGCTGTCAGGGCAGAGCCCCTTCGGAACAAGCATCTTACTGACCTCTAAGACCGAATCGAAGGCCTGGCTCATTGCCCATGCCTGGGATCTGACCTTTTCCCCCGAGTCACCTACAGACTGGAGTCTTACCCTATCTCTTATTCAGCACCTCAAGAAGCCTATTCTAATTGTTACCACTCCCAAGGTCTCTGTCCCTCAGACCTTCTGGCAAAAGTGCTTAACGGGTGCCGGAATAGTTACATGTGTATCCCTAAAGCATATTTCTGAGAGTGCAACCACACAGCCAATGCTAACGCCCTATTACGCCATCTTTTTTCCTAGCCTTGAGACAATCAATGAGTCACAATTAACAGGGTGTCTAACTCCCTTTCTTAAGGACATTGATCATCGCAGTCTTTACAGAGAACTCCGAGGATCTGGTGCAACTATATGTCTCACGCAAGGTGATTCTAAGTCTGGTCAGCACTATACACCCACATGGTTTTATCCGGAAAAGAATACCGTCTTATGCCTAGCCCCTTCAGAAGTCAAGTCTGCCCTGCTCACATTAACTGAACGCTTAACTACGGAATAACTTGAAGGTGCCCTTCTTGGCCTTGAAGCCTAACTTGCGGAGAGTCTTAATGCGACGCATGCCAATGGAATGCTTCTTCTTGCTGACAATACGCCCGCGCTTGGTCTTCATTAAATCCTTTCTGGTCAGACCCCCGGAAGTCTGCCTTGCCGTCTCGTGCCAAACCTGAGCCTTCGATCCAACACTAAGAAGTTTCCGCGTTGCTACCATTATACCTTAGCCCTATAAAAAAATACAGGTAATAGAGAATGTCTAGGGATCTCGTGATCCTAATCGGCATGGGAATCCTCTGTATCATCCTAAGTCCGTTATATAAGGAATATAATCTACCAATCTTGCATAAGCGGCCAAAGTTTTCTCAGGCAACTAAGACCTATGAACACTCTAAGACAATTGCGCCTAAACAAATTGTCCTGCTAGTCAGCGATTTCTTGCCCGACACCTTCGCTGGTTCTGAAGTCTCAGCCTATGAGACCATCAAGTATCTACGCGACAGGGGTAATTCCGTAACAGTTATATCTGAGCGAACTACCGTGAAGTCCTATGATGACTTCCCCATATATAAATACAGTAAGACGGATAAATACATCAAGTCTACCATTCAGCATGCAGATATTGTACTATTCCAAGTCTTTGGACACTCCCATGAGAAATTCGACTGCATTAAAGAAAGAACAAAGCCCACATTTTTATTTATTCATATTAACAATCAATACCAATGGATTATTCAAACTAAGATCTCCTTTCCTCTGACCATAGTATTTAATAGTGAATATACCAAGGCTACCAATCCGACCTCACATAGTAATCTCACCATGATCCCCTATGTCAATACGGAAGTGTTCAAGCCGTTGCGCGCATATACAGGACAGATAGCGACCGTTGGCTTGATGAATTGTAATAAGCGAAAGGGTGGTAAGATATTCAGAGAAATCGCAGCCAAGTTACCTAATGTGCGATTTATAGGTGTAAAGGGAGCATATGGTAATAATGACGATACTGACTCTAGTTCTAAGACGGCGAGTACAAATATTACCTATTATGATCCCCAGAAGGATGTTCGACCTATATACAAGAATATAGGGATTCTAATTATGCCGTCGATTGAAGAAACATGGGGGCGTACGGCAGTAGAAGCGATGGCTGCTGGAATTCCTGTAATTCATAGCGAGGCAGAAGGCCTCGTAGAATGTGTAGGCGGTGCTGGGATTCAATGTAATCGGGATGATATTGACGCATGGTGTGCGGCTATTCAGAGAATTATAGGGGATCGCGCATATAGAGAGCGCTTAAGACAGAATGGATTCATGCGCGTTGAACAGATCGAGTCACTGCAGAGGGAACAGCGCTTTGCCCTGGCAGAAACTATAGAGAGATAGTAGGGATGTCAGGGATATCAAGTGACCTTAGCGTAAAAGAACGTCGTATACTTGCTACACTAACTGGTATCGAACAGGATATTACTATACTGAGAGAGTTAACTACCAAGATTCCAGGGCAGCGTATGCTGTCGAAGAGGGCAGGTAATCTAATTAGTAGCCATAGAGGCAATAACATACGTACTTCAGTGAAAGAAAGTAGCAAGGTTGCAGACTTATCAGAAAGTATTTTTAGTACACTTGGACCTGCAAAACGCAGGCTATATTCTCATGAAGGTGAAGATATGAGTGCAATCAGTGATCTTATTCGCGAATATATTACCGCATGTAAACTCATGCTTAGACATTTTCATGAAACAAATGCCGCCTCATTTAGAGGAATCATTCTTCAATGTACTGCACATCTAGATAGCCTCGCTGAGCATGTATCTACCTTGGATGAATTACTTGAAGAAAGCGTGTCAGAAGAGGGTAGTATTCCTGAACAGACTGGTAATGCACCCCAGTATACGAGTAATAGTAATACTGAAGAATTAAATGAACTACTTGGTGGAAATGCATATGATCCTGATGCGCCTTTACTCTCTGGACCATTACAGTCTAAACCCTTACGCTTACGTAAGGGACCTACTCCAAGATTAGGTACACCTCCATCTCTTCCTGTACAATCTATAGAACAACTCAGACAAACTGCCGCCGCTGCTGCGAATGCTGAGAGGGCTGCTGCTGCCAGAAAGCAGTCAGCCGCTGAACAGGAAGCAAGATCTGCTACTGTTACGGCAACAGGACCAAGAAGGAGTTTAGCAGGGTTATTTGGCCCTGCTAAGGGAGGAAAAACGCGGCGCTCAAAGCCTTCAAGGCGCGTAGATGTCAAGCCTTCAAGGCGCGTAGATGTCAAGCCTTCAAGGCGCGTACATGTCAAGCCTCGGAGTAGAACCAGCAAGAATCGCCGCAATTAAGTTACTCATCTTCTCAGGCTTATACACACCCGCAAAGTGCACTAAGAAATCACCTGGCTCCCATAGAGGCTCACCCGGTGAACCCATGACATAGGCATTAAATCGCTTATGCTGATTTGTAATATGAATCCTGTCACGATCCGATTGATTTTCCTCAATCAATTTGATCATGGCCATATTCTCCCACCAAATATGGTAGGTGCAATCTGTTCGCTCATTTACCCTCCTCCAGAAATCTCTGCACCACGGTGTATTACGCATCAAGACATTCCCTGAATTTAAGTGCTTACATGCATCAAAGATTAGCAACATATCCTTTTCTGGAGGGAGCAAGGGGATCACATGAGATTCTAGTGAGAAACTATCATTCGTGATCAGTACATCGGCGTCACTCAGCCACACTAGAGCACTGTCAGGTAATGACTCAAGAGTCTTGAGTAAGAAGGGCACCTTCGACCAGGCAATAGGCCGATCTCTGTCCCACCACTCCTCTCCTCCCTGGATATATGTGTACCCATGCTTCTTTGCATAGGCTACCTTCGATTCAAAGGCTTTCTTTAGCGATTTGCAGTAATCTACTCCAATCGCTAAGGTAAGTATTGTCACAGTCATCGTATATGTAACTATGGAAGACCCTTTAGATATTTATTATCTACTCAGTGTCTAACTCAGAATCAGATTCCTCCGTGTATCTAACAGGCGTCCTCTTTCTCAGACTATATTCCCTGCATACCTCCTGAACTTCCTCTGGGCACTCACACTCTACCTTGACCTTTGGAGTAAATACGCTATCATAGAGATTACTGACAACCATAAACATGTACTCTATAAGAAACTCACAGGTTCTCATTATAGCATGGATACAGTTAATACTGTTTAGACCCATTTCTTTACTCCTGTGTTGATACGAATGCGTGAATAAATTAAATTATTTATCGAAGAGTGACGCCCTAATAAACATCTAACCTTCCAGGAAATCTTTAAAATCTTATATTTTATCATCTCATGCAGAGTTATATTGTATTTCCTTTCCGTTAGCCTCTCTAATCTCCTAAATCTCAGCCTGTATGACTTCAATTTCTTAAAGTCATCTAATTTACGAATATCAGCGCCAATCTTATTTATGTCATCTTGAATTAACTGAAGCGAATATTTATGCTTCTCCATGAGGCTATCCATTGCCTTCTTCTTTACTTCTATGAGTCTGGTTTTACACGCTCTAACATCTCTTACTATATGGTTCATAGCACTAATATCTTCCTTGAACTCAGGTCTCTCCATACACCTATCCACAAACATATTCGAGATTTTCTTCTGAGTATCATGAACCTTGTCATTTAACTTCCTTGCAATGTACCACATATTTAATGTGCATCCAGGAGTTGGGCACGACTGATTATAATGAAATTCTTGCATGAGATAACATATGGTGTGTAACTTATGATTGCACAATAGGGTCGTTGTAACATGAGAAGGAGTAGAAGTAAATGATTTCTTACATACACTGCAGCACTCTTCATCACTAGGCTGAGTAGAATCATGTTCAATAACGAACGTATTTAACATTTCCTCCGAATAATCGACATTATTATTAACCTGTTCAACAGGCGGCTTCAAATGGTTAACCCACTTGGTTAAATCCTCAGGATACTTCTCTAGAAATCCCTCTAGAATAGTTAAATTCAAGAATCTGTCACCTGTAAGTAATTCAGAAGATGCATTTATGCCATCCTGCTCTGCTTGAGTATTATCCATTAGGTGTATATAGTGATATAGTGTTTAGGTACATGTAATTAACTAAAGGCGAAAAATTGAAAGTTTATGACCCCCTACTCAAGGTAAACACATGGTCTTTGAATATAAGAAAAACAACGAAGGCTTATATGTCTGCAGCATCTGTGGTGTTACGAAGGAGAAACAGAACACCATGCATTATCACATGAAGCGTCATGAGGGAACGAAGTCTCATCAATGTGAGCACTGTGATCATTCTTTCTATCAGAAGATTGAACTCGAGAATCACATCAAGATCATCCATAAGAAGGAAGAGCCATCGATACGCTGTTCCTTTGACTGCAAGAGCGCCTTTCATACGAAGGCGCAGTGCCGTATTCATATTGCACGCTCTCATCTTCATGAGTATACGGCAAAGTCGATGCATGTGCAAGTAAACGAAGGCGCTGCAAAGACATACACCTGTCTTCTCTGTAGTAAGATATGCAAGTCTCATCCATCAGCGCTATATCATGTAATTAACCACGCGAGGTCGGATCCTCTCTACTCCGATGCACTAAAGCATTTATAGGGCGCCAGACACCGTGTGCGCCTGCATAATTAAATAATATGCATGATATCCTATTGCCCCAAAGGCAAGTAAGAGGATGCTATCATAGAGTTGCTGAGTTGTCTCTTTTTTATAATAGCCAATGGCAACTAAGACCGGTGCAATCACTAAGGAATGAACCACATGTATGAGTAAATTTGAACTTCCTGCGGCCCATTTAGTGTAGCCAGTATAAGTATGATAAATGAACAGTGCGAAGCCAATAAGGATAAGCCCGTTATAAAGAAATTCAGGCGTACTGGCCCTCTGGACGCCTATATATATCAGCAGGGGCGCAACGACGAAAATGTGCAAGAGACCAACCAACATATTCCGGCTATAGAGACTCAAGAGAAAAAACTACATATCTTTACTGATGGAGCCTGTACTCAGAATGGACGCAAGGGGGCAGCAGCAGCATGGGCCTTTGTCTGTGTAAATGATAGCACTCGTGCTACGGAACATCAGAATTCAGGAAGGATCCCTAGTAACGAACAGCAGACAAATCAGCGTGCAGAACTTCAGGCTCTCTTAAAGGGGCTGACTTATGCAAGTATGATAGATGGTGTCAAGATATGTATATGGTCTGATAGTCAATATGCCATAAACTGCGCATCTGTCTGGGGCCCCTCATGGAGAAAGAAGGGATGGATTAAACAAGGCGGGCCAATACAGCATCTTGATCTGATTAAGCCCCTCGTCGAGACGACTATTGCCATGGGATTTAGAGTAGAATATAAATGGGTAAAGGCACACAAGGGGGGAGATGCAGTGCATCAATTCCCTTGGATGTTTAATCATGCGGTGGATAAACTCGCTACTCAGGCGCTTACTTAGCGTCTATTCCTTCTAGTTTCAGCACGCTTTTCAGAGGCTTTTTGCAGTTTGAGTGCCTTTCTTCTCGCCTGATTACGAATATCCTTTAATTCGAGAAATGCCCGCTCGATATCTTCTAAGGGGCTTTCTTCGGCGGCATACTTCACCCCAGTGTAGGGATTGTACAGTTCAGGAAGGGGTAAGAATTCAGGGACCACCATCTCAAGGTATTTTACGAAGGTAGGGCTATTGAAGGTCAGGCTGTACTTAGACCTGCGGGTCCTATTTTCCTTACGCTCAGACTCCAGGGGTGCTGCAACTAGACGCCGTATAGCATTTGTGTTAATAGGGCTTGAAGCATAGCGAGCAGATAGGGGCACAGCAGGACCCAGGTTTAGAGGGCTCGGCGTTAAGGGAGTCTGTCCATATCTAGGGGAGGGCCAGGGAGTAGGCACTCTTGCACGTAATGCCTCCAGAGCCGCTCTCCTCTTAGCCGTCATGCGCTTAAGAGTCATAGGAGCATTCTGTAGCCGTAATCCACTTGCTAAGGTAGCGGCTGCAGTGGTGCCACCTGCAGCGGAGGCTGCAGGCGCTGCAGTGGTGCCACCTGCTGCCAGATTTAGTCTAGATGTCTCGGCCTTTCCCGTCCTCCTGCGTGTAGTAAGCGTAGGGGCACCTTCAACCCTCTCAATCCGTGAGAGTAATTGCTTAGCACGCTCATGCTTTTTTGCTAATTCAGATCCAGCCTTCAGTAAGCCGGCTGCATCTTTCTTATTAAAGAATTCTACCTTATCCCGCAAGTCCTTCAGATTCTTTGCTGTGGGCACATATCCCTCCCTGGATGCACGCTCTTCAATGTTCGCCATTAAATTCTTCCTCTTATCGGCGGCCTTCTTTGCTGCAGTAGTTAGTTCTGCAGGTGCAGGTGCAGGTGCAGGTGCAGGACTAGGAGTTGCCGTACTAGGTGCACGTGGTACAATCGCAGGAACCTCGGGGCTGGCACTAAGAGGAGATGCGCCAACAGATGATCCTGCAGGGCTGGGAAAGGGGCCTACATTTATTCTGGCATTTTCTCTACCTGCGGTAAGAGGTGTACCAGTTTCAGAAAGAGGCGATGCTCCCAAACTAGCCGCAGATGTAACTGTCCCTTCCATCTAACTACTCAAAAGAATCTAAAATTGTGTTAATAACAAGATCCGTATTAGATGATGTAATCTTTCCTAGAACCTTTCCTGATTTAATAAAGATAAATGAGGGAATCTTTGTTAATCCGCAGTAGCCGAGAGTATATTTGTTCACATCTATGTCACATTTGTACCATGTAATATCTTGCCGGGCAGAAAAAATCCGATTAAAGTCTAACATGCCACATGCTCCACACCAGGGCGCCGTAAAGTAAACTATAACATATGGATCTGCTGCCTTACCCTTAGCGCTAATCGGCTTGAGAAGCCCTTCAAACTGCTCCTGGGTTTCTAGGGGAATCATCTGGCTCGACATTTCTACCAGAACCCGACTGTTTCCGTAGACTATATAATACGTAGCCTCCTGCGGATAATAGACCCATGCAAAATAATAGGACACTTGATGTCGTGGATGGCTCTTTAGCCTCTTGCACAGCAGGCCCATCATCCTCCATGGCCCCACCAGTCTGAAGAAAGCCTCCCCTATGTTTTCTTACCCCCTTTACTGGTTTTGCTGCCGCTACTGGACTTGCTCCTGGGCTTGCTCCTGGGCTTGCTACTGGGCTTGCTCCTGGACTTGCTCCTGGACTTGCTACTGGGCTTGCTCCTGGAGTTAGAGCAGCCAAGGGATTCGCTGCTGCTAAAGGATTTGCTAGTCCCGCTAAAGGATTTGCTGCTCCTAGTCCAGCCCTAGGAGTTGAAAGTGCGCCTGCCTGTGCATTAGCAAGAGTAGCCTGCGCCGAGGCAAGTTTTATCTGTGCCTGAGCCTGTTCTCTGATACTATTAAGATATCCTAATCCTGCACCCCAGGGTGTAAAACTCACAAGCATTGCTGCTAATTCACTCCAGGTATGAGGATTTCCTGGTTTCTGTTCTACACCGCCACCCCTCTGAACTCCATTCTGTTGAGGCTCATTTTCTATAAAATCAGGATTCTTAGCAGGACCAAATCCCTTAAAATTTGTTTCAAAACCAACCTTATCTGACAATTTAATTCTAAAGCCACCAATCTTCGGATCAGCATTATTTTCTGGTGTATTGAATAACTTCCGTGTATCAAATAATAGCCTATAAATATCATAGAGTCCCCAGAAGACTCCAATGAATACAAATAGAGAAAAGAAGTGCCAGATTGCGCCATAGGTGTCACCCAATACTACCTTATTTAATCCTATCGGCCATGTTATGAATGTAACTACAGCGTAAATAATAAACCATCCAGGGGTGAGACCCTTTGCCTCAGATTTAACCTTATTCCCCTCGTGAAAGATCCCATGGCCTACACCAATCGGTCCATAATAGGGTACACCTATGCCATTTTCTTTTATAGAATCCCATTCACCAAATGCCTGCGCTATATCGTAGAAATACCATAGGGAAGTAAATGAAGTTGTTAATAGTTTTAGTAAAAATGTTTTTGGAGATCTCAGGTATAAGTGATCAAGTGCCAGAATACCTCCAACGACCACCGTAAATTTATACCAATTTCCATCAATCTGAGATCCACCCCAGAATTGCCCCGATGTTAAATCGACATCCCAACCATTGGGCTTTCCCCGCACTGCGCCTGTTAGTGACGGATTTTGCTTAATAACATCTTGCAGTTTTTGTGCTGATTCTAAATCTCTCGCCGCTGCGCTCGCTGCTGCGGCCGCTGCTGCTGCTGCTGCTGCAGATGCTGCTGATTTCACAGGGTCTTTAGGAATTCCACCTTGCATTGGTGCAGGCGCGGCAGGTGCAGGTGCAGGCGCGGCTTGAGCAGCAGGTGCAGGGGCTGGTGCAGGTGCAGGCGCGGCTTGAGCAGCAGGTGCAGGGGCTGGTGCAGGTGCAGGGGCTGGTGCAGGTGCAGGGGCTTGTGCAGGTGCTGTTGCAGGTGCAGGGGCAGGGGCTAGTGCAGCAACAGAAAGCCCAGTGCCAGCAGCAGATCCAGCAACAGGGTTTCGAATAGCAAGAGCCGCAGCAGCAGGTGTAGCAGCAGATGTAGGTTTAGGACCAAGTGGTTTAGCAGTAGTAGAAGAAATACCAGGTGCAGATAAAGCACCAGGTGCAACTTGTTTTATACTTCCCCCTGGGGTTGACATCCTCTATTTAAGAATACAGAGAACACTTACAAACTAAGACGCAATAACCGGAACACTCATATTTATATCGTAAACAGAACGCCACCAAACCCGTCAGCAATGCGAAAGACATTATGATTGATCGCATACACCCTTGTATGAAGTGTTCCTATAGTATTAACTAAAGTCGCATTCAGTGTAATCTGCAACTTAATCGAGTCCATCCTACTTGCATTCATCGAGCCACTCGGCTGAATATCCTCAGGACGCAAGGCAAAACTATACGAATATAAGAAAGACTCTTCAGGAACCACGGTATGGTATTGCCATGGCTGCACAAGACGAAAATATCCTGCATCACGAACCTGGAAGCGATCAAAGCCATCCAACTGTAAGACTGCATTACTCAAGATATCTGTACGCTTACCAATCTCAAATGTACCCAGACTGCTATAATTAAAGAATTCATGATACCGTGTCATATCATCACGCTGGATATACCAGAATAACTCCCTGATCGGATGATTAAATTCAAGAGGTAAGATGCCAGTCGTAGCACCGGGAGAGATCGGAATCAGAGAACTGTATTGCACCTGTTCAATCAAATATTCATGCGTCGAACTCACAAATCGTCTCCTCTCCTCAACATCTAAATAGACATAATCTCCCCATAACATGAGATCCGTAATGCTAAAGGGGTTCGCTTCTAAGGTAGTACACAGCGGCGTCGTGAGCGCTTGACTGAAGAATAACTGATTGAGGGGCCTCAGCGTTAAATTAATGCGAACAGGGTGGTACTGCAGAGCAAGAAGTGGTAAAGCCATGCCAGGATTTTTACAGAACCAGAAGCGCAAGGGAATATACAGTTTTAAGGGTCCAAATAGAGTCGGTGGAGAGAATCCATCCACCTTGCCAATCATATTATAAAAGGCAGTCCTCTTGTCTGTAGGAGTTGTATAATTCGACCAGATCTCCATCCATTCTCCATTCTGCCTATCAATCTCTTGTTCACCAACTTCAAGGGTGATTTCCTGAATCAGTGCATGTCCAATGGAATTCACATAGGATACAGAGTCCCCGTTAGTCAAGGTTAGCGCCGGTAATGTAACCTCTAAGATAATCTGACCCAATAAATCTCCCCGACGTGGAACTAGACATGTAATTCGCTTTCCAAAGTCGGGTGTTCCATCAAAGTACATCGGCTGACTCTCAATAGCGAAATTGGTATAGCGCCGATAGACCATTTTAAACCATGTCATCTGAGGATTCCCAGTCAAGAAAACATCCTGTTTTCCATGTGCGACCAGTTGCAGTAATCCTCCCTGACCGACCATCTACACCTAGTTATAGAAATCTCTTAGACCGTTATTACGTTAGATGCGCCTAAGACGTGTCTGAATCTTTCGCCCACTAAATAGATGGCATCGTCTCGTAGGACGTTAGATTTAGATATTCTTACTTATGAAGAACTCTATCTTAAGTCACAAAGTCAACAGCAGATTTCTTCTTATACTATCCCTGTACTTCCAGGGGGGAGCAATGTATATAAATTATTCCAGTACCTCACTCCAGAGCAAACTCTAAGTAGCGGCGGAATTCTATTTAATCAATCCACGATACCTGATGTTTCTAACTCAATTCTCAGACTCGCTAGGTCCCAATCGACCACAAATATAGCGCTGAGTTCCCTGTCAACATCACTTGGACTAAGTATACAGACTATTCAAAGTACTACGAATCTCTATTTCAGTTCTGCTACAGGATTTACCTATGGTCCCACATATTCCAATATTCTTACCACTCTAAATACTCTGCAGGGGTTAAATATACAGACCCTCAATCTCCAAGGCACTGTATATGATCTCGGTGTAGCACTTTCTTCCATCTCCAGTCAGTTTAACCCTACCTTTTTCACCTTTAACCAGATGCTCAATCAGACATTCAATCAAGGGCCTGCTGTTTCAACCTTATCTTCTTATATAACAAATTATTATAGTAATATAAGTGCAACCGTAGTGAATTACAGTACGACTATAGGAATAAATATTTCATCTCTTATTACTGACGATATCTCAACTATTCAAGGAAATACTACATATATACAGAATCTCTTAACCGGTGCAACTGGCGCAGGAATTAGTACCCTTTCTACCTCGATTACTTCCACTCTCAATTCGTTTAGTACAACTATTGGCATTTATGATCCCTCTATCACCGTATCAAGCATTTCTTCCTTTGTTGTCTATCAACTATCATCACTATCCTCCTTTTTTATCCTAAACGCAGGAACCAGAGGTCTATCTACTCTGTCAACCTTTACCCAGAGAAATTATCTGAATGCCATTACAAATGCTCAGAATACTGCTGGAACACCTGGCCTCTGTAGCATGAGTACATATATAGCACGAATTTACAGGGATGTATCTACAGGCGTTGGAGTAAATCAGAGTGGCGTTGTTTCCACCTTTTCTACTCTGATTCAAACAGAAATTGAACTTATCTTTACTGCAATTTGCACAGTAGGATATACATATGTTATCTTACAACAGGAAGTAGTCAAGAATTCTATTTCCTCCTTATCAACATCATTCGGTAGGGACTATACCAATATAACAAATCTTTGTACCTTTTCTAGTCTTCTCGCCCCTGCGCTATCGACGATTAATAGAACATTTAATCTCCAGTCCCCCTATTCAACTCTACAAACGCAATCCACACTCCAGTTTTCTAATACGTCCACCTTGTTGAATTACATGTCAACTGTCTACCCTCAAATCTATGCAGGCCCTGGACTCTCATCACTCTCAACCTTTATTAATCCTAATTTCTCGTCGATAAGCACAAGTTTAGCGCCTGTCTTTAGCAGTTTTTCTAATTCAATTTACGGGATATCTACTCTCAGAACCGATAGTGGCGTATCTTCCCTATCAACCTTTGTGAACTCAAATACTGCCTTCTATTTTTCCACTGTTCAGAATCTCACTACATCCACGATACTCTTATCACAGAATAACGCCCAGCAACAAGGAATCTTTACATCATTTAGCAATGCCTATGTTTCAGCAATTCCCATGTTAGATACTAGGACACAAATTACAGGATTAAACAGTAATATCTCTACCTTCAGAACCCAGGTTACATCAAGTCTTTCTACACTGATAATCTTTTCGCAATTTACATCTACATCTGTGAGTACAACCTCAGGAAACCTTATTTCCTCCTATGGAGCCCTGCAGAGTTCATTTAATCTAACTGTATCTGAACTAGTCAGCAGTTATACATCAGTATCATCAATTGTTGAACAGAATATCTTTTCGCCTACATTCTCCACGTTTACTACAAATTCTATTACCACATCAAATCTCACGGTAAACACGGGGCTCTATCTGTCCTCCCTAGGAATCAGGATGCCCTATACATCCGAATATCCCCTATCGCTCGCAGGATCCATGAGAATTAATCCTAGCCTCGTACCTGTAACCAATCATGTTATGGTTGGTCTGGCCGATGGAACTATAACACGCGATTCCATTTTTATTAATACTTCCGCGTATAACTATGTCTCTTCTCCAATAAATTCCTTTTTAACTAGGGGGAATGATATCGCCTATAATGGCACCCTATGGATTGCAGTAGGATCTAATATTAAATATAGTGCTGATCCAACACTCGGCTGGACAGATGCAACTGTAGTAGGAAGTACCTTACCCTATTCCTTTACCGTAAATACAGTGAAGTGGAATGGATCGGTCTGGCTAGTAGGAACATCGAATGCAAATACCTCTAATTTCTTACAAAGTGCCAATGGAAGAACGTGGTCGAATGTATCTCCTGCAATTTATATGGATTCTGTAAATGGCCTCGCATGGAACGGATTTGTCTGGGTTGCAGTGGGTCTAGGAAGCAATGCCAACCTTGGCAACAATATCTTCTACACTGACCCCACTGGTGCATGGAATTCAAATGCTGCAACCTTTAGAGGTCAAGGAAATGCAGTCACTACCAATGGGCGCACTTGGGTCGCTGTAGGTGAGGGAGTTTTACCAACCGACCCTAAATTCCTCTATAGTTACGACACTATATCATGGTCTGTTCCTCCAGGACCCCATCTGAGTTCGGCTAAGACAGTAATCTGGAATGGAGATAAGTTCTTGGCAGGTGGATCGAATGGAAATACGTCTAATCTAATGGTGAGTTACACTGGTGCTGCATGGTCCTATGTTCCAGTGCCGGTTGAACAGGTAACCTCACTTCTCTGGGATGGATCACTGTGGAATATGACTGGGCTAAGTACAAATATAGGAAAATATCTGACCTCCCCCGATGCACTAACATGGTCAACCGTAAATATAGGCGTGAGCACTTCCGCAATTAATGGAATGGCCTACGCCTCGAACACAACTCCTACGATTAAACTCAGCAATTTCGATATTTATTCATCTGAAGTTCCCATGATGATCGATTCACGAAAGCGCATGACAATTATTCAGTCTACCATTTATTTTAATGATGGAAATCTGACTATACGTAATGCGCAGGGGAGCGGCCTTATAGGAATTAATACAACCTATCCAGAATATGCCCTCGATATTGCCAGCGGTAATGCAAGAAAACCCACGGGTACTACATGGGTTACTGCCTCCGACGCGAGAGTCAAAGAAAATATATCCCCTGTCGACTTGCGCTCCTGTGCAGCGCTCGTAGCCCAGATACCTCTCCGCCAATACACCTTTACAAGGGAATTCCAAGAAAAAACCAAGGTCTCTTCTGAGCCCCAGTATGGATTTATAGCCCAAGAAGTAAAGAAGATCTTACCTGGATCCGTGTCTTATACGAAAGAACATGGCCTAGATGACTTCCATTCACTTGATACAGATCAAATTCATAAATTAGAGTTCGGTGCCACGCAGTACTTATTAGAACTAATTGCGAGACTGGAAGCCCAAGTCTCCACGTTAGAATATCGTGGATAATGTTATTCTATAAATAGATGGCCTTGTCTCAGACAAGTCTTGAATTAGACATATTAACCGTCGGTACTATGTTTAATAGAGGGTCAGGCCTTTCTACACTAGGCTCCTATGTGCCTGCTGTGAGCAGTTATGGAAATGTATTCTATAAATGGACAAATCAACCCATCGCGTCACTCTATGCTGGTCTTTTCTACGGATTTAGCAATGATGGACCCTTCTATAGTTCACTTTCAACCATAGCGGGGTCAAATACTCAAGTGGCCAGCACCATGTCCTATAATATTCCCGTCTTAAGTTCCTTTTCAAATCTGAATATTTCTACGCTATATAGCCTTAGTACGATCGATATAAGCACAGTTCAAGGATTCGGTCTAATAGTCAGTTCACAATCTACACTGATCTGTGATACAAATATTATTATAAGTAGGGGCTTCTCTTCTATAGTTCCAGGCGTTAGTACTTCTGTTAGTACATTTTATTCCACCCTTTTCTCTCCAACGGCGTCTTCGTTTACAGCAACAGGATATGCCCTCTATGTTTTATCCGAGGATAATCCAACACCCCCTAGATATATTGGCCCTGGACTATCCTCCCTGGTAACAGTATTTGATGATACTTCTGGTCTATACCCCTTTTATAGTAATGTGAATAGTAATTTTCCAAGAATACTAAGTAATATCTTAACTGGATTCTATTCATCCAATAGCACAATTGATGTGTATCGATCTAGTCTTACAGCAGTCATCGAAAATGCCCCTTCTTATATTGATGGAGGATCAAGTATTTCTACGATCTATTGGTCAACTACAGAATCCTTTATTTCATCTCTTACGCTCGCATCTACCTTTCTTAGTTACGTATCTAGTTCCTATATCTATGCGAGTACAATTCTTGCAACAACCTCGGTCCCTACGTTAAACGGATTTACAATTGGATCATTTATTAGTACTGCTTCTACCACTCTTACACTTAATACCTCAACTCTCGCAATACAGTTAAACAGTTCCATGGTCTCGAGTGTTCTTCGTATACCATTGAGTAATTTTTCAACAACTACACTCAGTAGTCTTACTTCTACGTATCTAGCGTTTAGTCAAACAGATATTGGCCCTGGATTAACTATCCTACAGGATACATTTTTTAATGTAGTCAATCCATTCTATGATAATCTAGACGTTTCCACCAACAGATATGGATATCAAAATATTTCTACTATGGAATCATCTCTCTTTAGCACATTCTCAACTGCATTTCCCTTTATTCTCGCAACAGGGCCACTTTCATCCCTTTCTACCCTTAATTCCTATATCTCCTCATTATCTACGCAAATTACTAGCGACGCTAGTACATTACTTACTATTGTTCAATATAATATAACTGCCCCTGGAATATCAAGTATGTACCTAGATCTTAGTACAAATACTAGAATTTCTATTTATGATTATAACCAGTATATATCATCCTTATACATAACCTTTTCTTCTGCGTACACCAATATAAATGCAATACCAGGGCTATGTACACTCAATTCCACCGTTACAAATTATGATAGTACTATAAGAGCATTCTCACAGCAGTTCCCCTCGCTATTTAGTAATTATTCTGTACAAGAGTTATCTAATTCGCTTGCGCTGTCAACTCTTTCTCTCTTTACACAGACTTATACAGATCAATATATAAGCACAGGAGTTATAGCATTCAGTACCAGTTATTCTACCTTTGCTGGTATTTCAGCAGGAGTAATTGCAAACACAGAATATGTTTCTTCCTTAGTTAGCCCCGCAGGTGAAATTCAGAATTCTCTTGATTCCTTATATAGCCTTCAGGCTAATGTTCTAGATGTTCTAGTTCCCTTTGCTGGATCAACTGTATATTATGCCATGCTAGAAACTATACCTAACTACAGTACTAGCGTAGATGCAATCGCTCCTGGTGATTCTGAGCATGACCCGTATTTACTTCGCAGTACATTCTTTTCTAGTGTGACTACGCATCTACAAGAGTCATGGCTATCGACTGCCACAGTCTCTAATGTAGGCATTCAGACCTATAGTCCAAACGAATTTTCCTTAGATGTTCTAGGCTATGGTACCTTTATCCAGAGTTCTCTGAATGGACTTCCGTCAGTTAACATGCCAAATTTCAATGTATATGCATCAGAAGTACTAATTAGCAGTGTGTCCACCATGATGCTTTCTGCACGATTTTCAAGCATAGTGTTTAATGAACAAGATCTTGTTATACAGCGTATTTATGCCAATCAGCGCTTTGGTCTTGTAGGAATTAATCTGGAGGCCCCCTCCTATTCCCTTGATATTGGTGTAGGCGATGCAAGAAAACCCTCAGGGACTTCATGGATCACTGTGTCAGATGAGCGCGTGAAATGTATTTCAGTTCCTGACCCCACCCTGCTCAGAGTTCAGATCTCCCAGGTGAGGCTTGTTCGATTTACCTGGACTCCCGAATTTTCTCGGGCTCATGAAATTTCTTCTGAGCCAACGCTCGGCTTCCTAAGTCAAGAAGTTCAGACAGTCTTTCCTAGATCAGTCTTTAGATCTCATGAACCTGAGAATGGATACACAGATTTCTTATCTCTAGATACAGATCAACTTGTAAAGGCTAAATTTGCCGTCACTCAACAGTTACTCTATAGAGTATCTTCACTCCAGGCGCGAATAAATGCCCTAGTGAAAGAATCTTAGAGTAAGATAGTATGGCCTCGTTCCAACATACGGCCAGTTTTGATTCTCTTACAGTAGGAAATATATTTGTAAGAGGAATTTATAATAATTCTAATATCCCCGCATTTAATGTCTTATCTGCTGACGGTGCCGGCGGTACCATGTGGGTAACCTTATCGACTATAGCCTTAGGGGGAGGCTCGTTCAAAACGATTCAAACAACTACAGGAAGATATACAGCGGACCTTTCTGCTGCAACCTTTTCACTCCTTGACGGGCCAAATGCAGGATTCTTAAATGATCCTACGGCGTCTAATACTGCAAGAGTATATGCAAAGGCCTTTGGAAAATTTGATATCAGTGGTGGAAACTCCCTTTCCTGCTTTGATCCAGATACAAATACAGTGAATAGTAATGTTCTTCTAGTGGGAACAGGCGGAATAAATATTAAGGGTGATCCCCAAACGAATACCCTGT
>Ga0114976_10000821_pt1 | contig 19655 bp, 16 predicted proteins | sample S_130805_EF_Meta_FD_87319 | JGI IMG/M metagenome (GOLD analysis project Ga0114976, IMG submission 87319) | Freshwater microbial communities from Lake Simoncouche, Canada to study carbon cycling - S_130805_EF_MetaG | ecosystem: Environmental > Aquatic > Freshwater > Lake | place: Lake...
CATCAAAACCACTGAGATAAAGGACCAGCTCCTTGCACAAAACGAAAAGACAAACTGGTTCCCAGACACAATTAAAGCTGGTCGTTTTGGTGATTGGCTAAACAACAACGTCGACTGGGCGCTTTCGCGTAATCGCTATTGGGGCACTCCGCTTCCAATCTGGCGCTGTGAAGAAAACCATTTAACTTGCGTTGGTGGACGAACTGAACTCGCAAAACTAGCTGGAGATGAATCTCTAACCATCGATCCGCATCGTCCATTCGTAGATGACGTGACATTTGCCTGTCCTGAGTGCAATAGCACTGCCACACGCGTTCCTGAAGTTATTGACTGCTGGTACGACTCTGGTGCAATGCCATTCGCACAATGGGGATACCCAGAAAATAACAAGGAAACCTTTGAGGCGAGCTATCCAGCGGACTTTATTTGTGAAGCTATAGATCAAACTCGAGGTTGGTTCTACACCCTCATGGCAATTGGAACTCTAGTTTTCGAAGAATCTTCTTACGAAAATGTTTTATGCCTTGGTCACATCCTTGATGAAGATGGCCGAAAGATGAGTAAGCACTTAGGTAACGTACTCGAACCAATCGGCTTGATGGATGAACATGGCGCTGATGCGCTTCGGTGGTTCATGTTAGTTAGTGGATCGCCATGGAGCGCACGTCGTGTGGGGCACGGCACGATTGCTGAAGTAGTTCGCAAAACACTTCTTACTTACTGGAACACGGTTGCATTCCAGAGTCTCTATGCCCGTGCTGGCGAATGGGATAGCAGCACTGCATCGCTCGATGGACTAACTGACTTAGACCAATGGGCGGTTTCGCAATCCACTCGCCTAGCTCGAGATGTTGACCAAGCACTTGAACAATTTGATACCCAGCGTGCTGGACGATTTATTGCAGAGTTCGTCGATGACTTAAGCAATTGGTATGTGCGTCGTTCGCGTCGTAGGTTCTGGGATGCAGATCATGCAGCACTAAGTACTTTGCACCATTGCTTAAAAGTAGTAACCCAAGTTATGGCGCCGTTTACGCCATTCATCACCGAACGCGTCTGGCAAGACTTATACACAACTCAAGGAACTGAATCAGTGCACTTAAGCGTTTGGCCAAAATGGTCAGATGAGCAAATCAGCGATACCTTACGCGATCAAGTTGATTTGACTCGTCGCTTGGTTGAACTTGGCAGATCAGCACGTGCTGCATCTGGTGTTAAAACCCGTCAGCCACTTCAGCGGGCTTTGGTAGCAGCACCTGGCTGGGACACCCTACCGGAAGGGCTACAAGCGCAGATTAGAGATGAAGTTAACGTGCTTAGCTTGGAAAGCCTGTCTGGAACTGGTGAGTTAGTTGACGTCAGCTTAAAGGCAAACTTCAAGACTCTCGGAGCCAGGTTTGGCAAGAGTACCCCGGAGATTGCTGCCGCAATTGCTGCCGCAGACGCCAAAGCTTTAGTCGAGGCATTGCGATCTGGAGCAGCAACTGTTCTAGTTGCTGGAGTTGAGCAAGAAATTGGTCCAGACGATGTTGTCGTAACCGAAGTGCCACGAGAAGGCTGGACCGTTGCCAGTGATTCTGGTGAATCACTAGCGCTCGATTTAGCTTTGACTCCGGAATTGATTGGCCAAGGCATTGCTCGAGATGTGACGCGTTTGATACAGGATGCCCGCAAGTCAACAGGGCTAGACATTAGTGACCGAATTGTCGTGACTTGGGAATCAGATAACGAAACTACGATCTCAGCACTGACCTCACATGCTGAACTCGTTGCAAGTGAAGTGCTAGCCACAACGTGGTCGCAGGGTTCAGTTGTGAATCCAACAGCGAGCGATGAGGAACTTGGTCTAAAGGTTTTGATTGCAAAAGCCTAAACATACAAAAAGAAGGCCTGGGGAAATCCCAGGCCTTCTTTTTATTAATTCTTAATCTTCGGTTACCTGACGGTCACCGCTGATGTTCTTTGATTCAAGTTCACGAAGCTGACCTTCTAGGTAACTACGTAGGCGACCACGGTATTCGCGTTCGTAAGCGCGAAGCTCTTCAACTCGACGCTCCATGGCAACGCGTTGTGATTCAAACTCACGAGTGATGTTTGCCACGTTGGCTTTTGCCTGACTTACAAGTTCCTCAGATGTGGACTTTGCGGCACCGAGCAATTGCTCAGATTCGATTCGAGCTGAAGCTACGGCTTCATCTGCAGTACGTTGTGCTAATTCAAGGATTCGAACTGATGCCAAGCCTTGCTCAGCTGGTGATGCAGTTGCTGCTGCGGTGGCTGCTGCTGCCACACCTTCAGTCTGTGCTGCTGCAAGCTGATCTTTAAGTTCGGTTACTGCAGCCAAGCTTGCGGAAAGCTCTGCCTGAGAATTTGAAAGTTCCAACTCGAGTTCATTGACTCGAACTTGGGTTGACCTTAGGGCTTCATCACTTGCAGCGGTGTCATCAGAAACAACAACTCGGGCGTCTGAATCTTGAAGGGCTTTGGCGGCTTGATCCAACTCACTCTTAAGGCGCGCATTCTCGTCACCAAGTGAACGAATCTCTTCGCGGATTGATTCCGGCACTTCGCCTTTGGCGGTTGCGCGAAGGTCTTCTACTTCACGGGTCACTGCAGATAGTGACTCTTCGATTTCATCTAGAAAATTGTCGACCTCATCAAGGTCATAACCTTCTTTGAATCGAACTGTTGTGAACTGCTTGTTTCGCACGTCTTCAGGCGTCAAAGCCATAATGAAAACCTTCCGTCTTGATTAATGTCCGAGATTATTGATACATCCCTAACCCCGTGCCTTCTAGATTAGAGATAAAACCGCAGAAAGTGAAACTCAAGCCGTAGTTTCATGGGATTCTATGGCGAATCTTATGTCCTTAAAATCGGACATCTTCGGCTCTAGATGGAAGCTAGGATTCCACGAGTTATCGAGATAGCGAACAGCAAGATTATGAATGAGAGGTCCAGGGAGACGCTGCCGATTCTCAGACTTGGAACCACTCTCCGGATTGCTTTAAGCGGTGGATCGGTGAGGGTATAAACCGTTTCGGAAAGTAGCAACAGCGGGCCTCTGGGGCGCCAGTCCCTGGCAAAAATTGCCACATATTCCAGAACTAATCTGGCAATCAAAATCAAGACATAAAGATTTAAAAGTGACGATATAACGGTTGCAACTGAAGTCACGATAGTGAAGATTTAGCTTTGATTGAAGAATGGGTCTTCGCGCAGTTGCGCGCGTGCAGCAGCGCCTATGTCAACGTTTGCCGGTGACAAAAGGAATACACCCTTAGTTACCTTTTCGATACTGCCATGTAATCCGAATGCCAGACCTGCAGAAAAATCTACAATCCGACGAGCGTCCGCTTCGTCCATGTCACTCAAGTTCATGATTACTGGTGTGCCAGAACGAAACTCTTCACCGATACGACGGGCATCGTTGTAAGTGATTGGGTGCAAAGTTGTGATGCGGTAAACATCAGCTAGTGGCGCTGCGGTGCGAGCCGGAGCAACGTATGAAGCCTGCGGGGACTCGTTCACGTGACTGTATGAAGGCGTTGACATGACTGGACGTAACGGAGTCTGCTCTTCATAGCCCTGTAGATCAGCGTCAGCATATGTTCCAAATTCATCGGCGTATTCGCCGCCATCGACAAGGCCAAGGTATTCAGCCATTTTTCGCATTGCGTTAGCCATGTTGTTCGCTCCTTGCAGGGGTAAGTAATACGAACTTACCCTTGAAAACCCCGATTTCCGAGGATAGATGAGCCAATTCGAAGGTGTGTCGCGCCATATTTCAAGGCAGTTGCAAAGTCACCGCTCATGCCTGCCGAGATCCAACTTGCGTCCGAAACTGAGCTTTGAACTTTGCTGGCATATTCCTGCAGCTGTGAAAATGCCTGATCATCATTTCCGTCCAGTGGCGCGACTCCCATGACGCCACGAAGCCTTAGACCATCACAATTGGAAATCCGCTCGGCCAGTTCCATCATCTCGTTTGGCAGTACACCGCCTCGATTTTCAGTTGGATTCGGGTCAAGGTTTATCTGGATTAAAACTCCAAGTGGAATTTCTCGATCAACTACTGCTTTGCGCAAGGCCGTTACTAAATCTGTCCGGTCTACGCTGTGTACTACGTCAGCCCAGGCGGCAACACTTTTTGCTTTGTTTGTCTGTATCTGACCAATTGCATGCCAAGTCAACTTATTTGCTTGCACTGCTTCATGCTTTGGCTTAGCCTCTTGATCACGATTCTCGCCAACGTCGGTAACGCCCAGTGCAGCTAATAAATCAACATCGCTGGCTGGCCAGGTTTTTGTTACAGCGATCAAGGTGACGTCTGCACGATTTCGGTTCGCAGCAAGACAGGCATTTGAAATGGCCTGCTCGACTTCCTGCAAATTAGTTTGCAGTTCCAGACTTCGCTCCATAGATACCACTCTATGATTCCAGGTTCAGGGAATTGCTTATCGCAATGACTAATCCGCCACGACCGGTTGGCTTCCCGGCTGCACTTCGGTAAGAAAACATGTCAGGATTTTCAAAAGTGCACCCAGTTAATTCATGAACTTCTCCGACCTGTCCAATCAGTACTGACTTAACACCGGCTGTTAAGTCCAAATTTCTGGGAGATGAAATTGCTTCGGGAAGTACTGTTCGAAACAGTTCAACGCGTTGCGTTGGGACTTCGTAACACGCAGCACAAATTGCCGGACCAATTACCGCTTGGGTATTACTGAGGTCGGCGCCATTTGCTACAAACTCATCCAGAAGTGATTGCATTACATTTGCCAATACCCCACGCCAACCAGCATGACCAACGGCAATCACTCGATTTACTGGATCGATGAGACCAAACGGTACGCAATCTGCGGCCAAGGCAACCAGAGCAAGTCCAACCTGTTTGGTAACCAGTCCATCACCTGGGTTAGCCATACCCGACTCGGACACGAAATGAACTTTGCTTCCGTGCTCGGCATTCATAATCGAAATTTTGCTCGCCGAAACTAGTTCCTTGGCAATATCTAGATTTGCTGCAACACATTTTGCGTCGTCGCCAACATACGAAGCTAGATTCAGCGAATCAAACGGCGGCCGACTGACACCACCGGTTCGATTTAGGGCAATTGCATGAATGCCTTCGATTGAAACGCGGCCATAGACCGGCGTACTCATGAGGAATAAAGACAGTCTCTAGCGAAGGAAGTCCGGCACGTCTAGGTCGCCATCATCTTCAATGTCATTGACGATTTCACTTTGACCTGATGTTTTAGGAGCATCGCCAAATAGGTTTTCAAAGTTATCATCTTCATCTGCAACCGCGGCTGAGCCAAAAGCTCCATCGGAGAATGAATCTGGTGTTAGTGGAATTGACGGAGTTTCACCATCACGAGCTAAATCAACTGCAACTTCAGCAGCCAGTGGGGTCTCGTCTAGAACTTTCTTGGACATTGGCGAAGTCGATCGATTCGATGGAGGTGCGCCACCATCGAAGCCAGCTGCGATTACCGTGACTTTAACTTGATCACCTTGAGTGTCATCGATTACTGCACCGAAAATAATGTTTGCATCCGGATGAACTGCGCTTTGAACCATTCGAGCGGCTTCGTTGATTTCAAATAAACCTAGGTCACTACCACCAGCGATCGACATTAGAACACCGCGGGCGCCTTCGATGCTGGCTTCGAGTAGTGGACTTGAGATTGCTTGTCGAGCGGCTTCGATTGCGCGATCAGCGCCACGAGCAGAACCGATACCCATAAGTGCACTACCGGCATCTTTCATTACGCTTCGTACGTCGGCGTAATCAAGGTTGATAAGTCCTGGTGTCGTGATCAAATCCGTGATGCCGCTCACACCCTGCAGCAATACCGAGTCTGCGTGGCGGAAAGCGTCGATGACGCTAATGCCGTTGTCTGCAAGTTCAAGTAATCGATCATTAGGAATAACAATTAACGTGTCGACTTCACTGCGCAATAAATCAACACCTTCATCAGCCTGAGATGAACGTCGCTTACCTTCGAAACTAAATGGCCGAGTCACAACACCTATGGTTAAGGCACCCATGTCGCGGGCAATCTTGGCCACGATTGGTGCGCCTCCAGTTCCGGTGCCACCGCCTTCGCCAGCCGTAACAAAAACCATGTCAGCGCCACGCAAAACTTCTTCGATTTCTTCACGATGATCTTCGGCGGCTTGACGACCTACCTCAGGATCGGCGCCGGCACCAAGTCCGCGGGTAAGGTCCCGGCCTATATCCAATTTGACGTCAGCATCACTCATCAAAAGGGCCTGAGCGTCAGTATTAATAGCAACAAACTCGACGCCCTTAAGGCCAGCTTCAATCATGCGATTGATCGCGTTTACGCCGCCGCCGCCAATACCAACGACTTTGATAACTGCTAGATAATTCTGTGGAGCGGCCATGGTGTTTGCCTTTCTAGACAAGCTTGTGGTGTCGAAGTAACAAACTCTCAACCTCTTCTAGAGCGTTAAAGATTTGCCAACTTAGAGCAGGTATAAGTTACGGCCAATGCTTCAAAAACAATGTGATTTGCGTTTGGCGTGTCGAAAAAAGTTGCGCCCTATTTCACGGTGGGTGCGTCTGGAGCACTCACATTGATGTTTGTGTAACCCTTTTCGATCAAGACTTTAGCGACTTCTACTTTGTCGACTGCCCGCTCACCGGATCCCATAGTTACCACTACCCCACTGCCTAGCGTTGCGACAACACTGTCTTGGGTTGGTGCACTCAAACCAGAGACAGCCCAATCTGCTGGGATTGCCGCTAAAATTTGAATTGCGTTTGTCATGGCAGGACTGTCCGGCTGCGCCGAAATCACCAAAAGTCCAGGTGGTGGCGCCGTAACTGTTCCAGCGTTTAATCCCTCGTCATCAATTAAGTTGAAGCCGCTTGCCGTTGCTGCAACTGCGATTGGGGTTCGCTCAGTAACTGTAATCAATATTGAATGCGGCCACCCTCGTTCCACAATTGCAACTTTTATCTCTGGCAATGTCTGAAGTTGTTCCGAGATCTGACCAGGATCTATCGACATTAGTGAGTTTCCAATCGGAACTGCCGCAGCCGCAGAGATTTGTTCAACCGTCAATCTTGAATTTCCAGAAATTGTGACTTCTTGAGCGATAAACCACTTTGATTGATACAAGCTCCACCAGGCGACCGCAGAAAGAATTACCAACAACCAGACCAGCCAGGGTCCTTTTGATTTACGCATCTTTTTTGGAGCAGCTGAGCGAACGGTTTGTGACATTACTTTGCTTCTAACATGCTGAGAATCTCTGGACACATCATGCCGATGTCTCCCGCGCCAAGAGTTATAACTATGTCGCCCGGCTGGGCCTGAGCTACCAGGTGGCCCGGGACTTTTGACCATGATGGCTCGAAGATGACTTGCTCAGGCGACAACGGGACATTGCTCGCCATTGTGCTGCCGGATGCACCGGGAATCGGAACTTCGCCTGGTGCAAAAACCTCTAGCACTACAACGAAGTCAGCTAGCCCCAATGCTTGTCCAAACTCTTTTGAAAATAGTGCAGTGCGGTAATAGTGGTGCGCTTGGAAAGCTGCAAGTACTCGACCTTGTCCAACTACGGTTCTCGCGGCACGTAATACCGCATCAATTTCAGTTGGATGATGGGCGTAATCGTCGAAAACTCGAACACCTGAAATTTCACCACGAAATTCAAAACGGCGATGAGTTCCGGTAAAGCTTTGCAATCCATCAACACATTGTTGTGAGGTGCATCCTTGTGTCAGCGCTGCAACAAAGGCGGCAGTAGCGTTTAACGCGTTGTGAACGCCAGGTACCAGTAACTTAATTGGCCCATGTGTTTGCCCCTGATAAGAAATGTTGAACTCAGAACCAACAGTTCCTGATGGGAATAGGGTCAGCACTGCATCGTTGTCTTCACTTTGCCCGTATGTAATAACTTTTGCACCAAGTGCACGCGCACGCTGAGTAACAGTCTTGGCGCCTGGATCATCACCACATACAACAGCGCAGCCATTTCGATCTCCGGTGCCAACAACAAAGTCGACAAATGCTTGTTCGACTGCTTCATATGTTCCCCAATAATTAAGGTGGTCTGCTTCCACATTCGTCACAATTCCAAGTGTGGTTGGCAAAACTAAAAATGTGCCATCACTTTCATCTGCCTCGACCACAAAGAGGTCACCAGAACCTTGATGCGCATTACTACCCGACTCATTCATTTCTGAACCAATAACAAATGAGGGATCTCTACCAGCATTCTGCAAAATAACGGTAACCATAGATGTGGTCGTAGTTTTTCCATGGGTTCCAGCGACGGAAATGGCAGTCGAATCTTGCAGTAGTTCTGCTAGGGCGATCGCTCTGCTTACTACCGGAATTCCAAGTTCATTTGCCTTAACAACTTCTGGATTGTCGGCACCTATTGCTGTAGAAATTACTAGACACGATGGCTGGGTACCAGAAAGGATTAGATTTTCGGCGTCATGACCAACAAAAACTTTCCCGCCAAGTGGTTTAAGCGCTTGTAATCTACGAGAGTCTTTTGCATCACTGCCGGAAACTTCAATACCTCTAGCCAGTAATACTCGAGCAATCCCACTCATGCCGGCACCGCCAATACCAACAACATGGACTCGACCTGTCAAGTAATTCAAGATTTGGCCTTTCCTGCCACCGACAAAACCAATTTAGCAAGGTCAGCTGCAGAATCTTTGTGTCCAAGAGATGCACTTGCGTTCGACATTTCACTTAACTTGGTCGCGCTCGTAACTACAGGCAAAATCTGGTCACGCACAAAATCTGCAGTGAATTCGAGATCAGAGATCATGATTGCTCCACCTGCTTCGACAACTGGTGCAGCATTTAGGCTTTGTTCGCCATTTCCTATTGGAAGCGGCACAAAGCAGGCCGGCAATCCAACAGCAGTTAATTCTGCAACTGTCATTGCACCCGCTCGACCAATCACAAAATCGGCAGCCGCATACGCTAAATCCATTCGATCAATGTAATTTAGCGGGCGATAACTTTCCGATTCAGCATCTGGGAAATCATTTTTTAACCCAACAGAGTGCAAAATCACGATGTCACCAAACACATTTTCTTTTAAGCACGTTTCAATTACTGAATTTAGTTTCACTGAACCTTGAGAGCCACCAAAAACTAAAATGCAAATCGCCTTGCCGTTGATACCAAAGTGCGCTCTTGCTTTACTGCGAACCGCTGCACGATCAAGCGTTTCGATGGCTTTGCGCAATGGAATGCCAATCAATTGAGCACGTGGCAAACTGCCGGGCACTGTTTCAGCAACTGCTTCGGCAAATCTGGCACCGACTCGGTTAGCTAGTCCAGCTCGAGCATTTGCCTCGTGAACCACGATTGGCACTTCGCCGCGAGCGGCCAAATATGCAGGAATAGATACATAGCCACCAAATCCAACAACGACATTTGCCTCTAATTCGTGCAGCAAATCTCGAGTCTGCTTAATTGCTGACCTAAGCCGCGTTGGAAGTGTTACTAGATCGCCGCTGAATTTTCTCGGAAGCGGTACTGCGGGAATGAGTTCAAGTTTGTATCCGCGCGCTGGAACTAAATCAACCTCAAGTCCCCGAGCCGTTCCAAGTACTGTGATATTTAGGTTGGAATCAATGGTCTTTAACTGATCGGCCAAGTTAAGTGCAGGTTCAATATGGCCAGCAGTACCGCCGCCAGCGAGAACTATGTTCACGCCAATTTCCAAGTCATTATTTTTGTTCCTGAAGGTACGCCTCATGTTTTGCAAATGACATCAAAATTCCCATTGCGAGCAACGTTGGTATCAAAGAGGAGCCGCCATATGAAACTAGTGGTAACGGAACGCCAGTGATTGGCAGGATACCAAGTACGGCACCGATGTTTACCAGAGCTTGAGTGACAATCCAGGCAACAATTCCAAGTGAGGCGATTTGAATGAATGCTTCATTTGTATTTCGGGCAATTCGTAGGCCCACAATTGCAATTGCAGTGAAAATAACAAGCACCAAAATGGTTCCAATGATTCCAAGTTCTTCGCCAAGTACTGCATAGATAAAGTCAGTATGTGCCTCCGGTAAAGTTCCCCACTTTTCGCGTGACCCACCGAGGCCTACTCCCCACCAACCACCGGAACCAAGCGCCTGTTGACCGTGAATAACCTGGAAGCCAGTACCTTGAGCGTCAGCATAAGGGTCTAGCCAGGATGTGAATCTTGCCATTCGATAAGGAGCTGCAATCGATAAAGCAGCAATTCCGGCCAGACCTGCTGCACCCATAACTAAAAACCATTTTCTTGGCGCGCCAACAAAATAAAGCAACGAAGCCATAATTGGCATCATTACCATCGCGGTTCCCAAGTCGCCCTGGAGTACAACTAGCAAAAGCACTGTTATTGAAACTGGGAGAACCGGTATCAGTAGATGATTTCGCTGTTCAAGCAAGTGATACTTGCGGTCCAAAATATCTGCGCCCCACATAATGATTGCAAGTTTGGCAAATTCGGATGGCTGAATTCGAATTGGACCACCAAAGTCGATCCAGTTTTTCTGTCCATGCACTGCCGTGCCGATTAACAAAACGGCAACAAGCATTACGCCAACGGTAACCATAAATAGTGGTGCCCATCGTCGAATGGCATCGACATGCATTTTTGAAACAGCTATCATCAAGAAAACGCCAATAACGGCAAAAATTAACTGCCTAGTTGCAAGTGCCCAAGAATTTCCATTATTTTGCTGGTAAGAAAAAACACTTGACGCTGAAGCGACCATGACGATTCCAAGCGCCAGCAAAAAACCTGTTGCTCCTAGCAAAATTTGATAATGCAACATTGGATGCGCGAGGCGCTCCGACATTCCACCACTCGGAGTATTTTGGTTCACTGGTCTAGTTGTCGTCATGATTTAAGTCCCTTCACGGCTGCAGCAAACGCATCGCCGCGTTCTGAGTAATCCTTAAACATGTCCCAAGATGCACATCCTGGTGCCAAAAGTACGGTGTCCCCTGGTTGTGCTGACTCGGCTGCGAGCGCCACAACTAACTCCATTGCATTAGTTTCCTTTGTCGTAACGCGATGAATTGGGACATTCGGAGCGTGTCGCTCAAGGGCACCAGCAATCTGATCTTGGTCGACCCCCAAAAGCACAACAGCCCGCATTCGATGCGCATTATCAATAACTAAATCATCAAAACTCTGGCCTTTTGCCATTCCGCCAGCAATCCAGACAACTGAGTCATATGCAGTCAATGAAGTCGCAGCCGCATGGGTATTTGTCGCTTTTGAATCATCTATGTAGTCAACATTTGCGACTTGGCCAACGTGAGCAATTCGGTGAGGTGCTGGTTGCCACGAACGCAAGCCATCGCGAATTGCACGAGCTTCTACTCCATGGGCTCGAGCTAACGCGCTTGCTGCCAGCGCATTTGAAATGTTATGCACTGCTGGAATGGCTAAGTCGGAAATTTCAGCAAGTTCTAGTGCGGCTTCTCTACGGTTATCCAGGAAGGCTCGATCAACCAAGAATTCTTCAACAACTCCGAGCATCGAAATGTCAGGAATTCCGGTTGAGAAGCCGATTGCGCGACAGCCCTCAATGACTTCTGCTTGTTCCACCATTCGAATAGTTTCTGTATCAGCAACATTGAAAATCGCAGCTACCTGACATCTTTCATAAATTTTTGCTTTCGCATCGCGATATGCCTCAAAAGTTCCAAACAAATCAATATGATCTTGAGCAAGATTTAGACAAACTGCGGCCTGTGGTGAAATCGAATAAACGAATGGCAGCTGAGGTGCACCTACTTCAATTGCTAACACATCCCAAGGAGTTGGGTCCATAACAACTTCGACAAGTGAGCGGCCAATGTTTCCAGCTGCCACGGTGCGCTTTCCGGCTGCGAGCAAAATCGATTCCAGCATCAAAGTTGTTGTAGTTTTCCCATTCGTTCCAGTTACCAGCAACCAAGGTGCCGGATGTGCTGGGTCGCGAAGTCGCCAAGCGAGCTCCAACTCTCCCCAAATTTGAACCCCAGCGGATTGTGCTGCCGCAACGATGGGGGCTAGCGGAGATACACCTGGAGATAGGACGAGCAAATCAATGCCATCAGGAAGTTGGGTGTCATCCCCCATTTGAATTTCGGCGCCAAGGATTTCCAAGATCGTAGCTCGTTCTTTTTGGCTGACTCCTGAAGTTGCATCAATTACAACTACGTTGGCATTCAAACTCAATAGCGCATCCGCCGCTGCAAATCCAGCAACTCCGAGTCCAACAACACAGACTCGAACCTGAGACCAATCGCTCGTCCGATTTAATTCATCGAGATTAAGGGAAGCCATAACTTTTACTGTCGCACCCATTCCGCATAGAACAGGGCCATACCTGCTCCAACACATAGCCCCTGAATAATCCAGAAGCGAACCACAATTAACACCTCGGGCCAGCCAATCATTTCAAAATGATGATGTAACGGTGCCATTCGTAAAACTCGACGTCCGGTTAATTTGTAAGATCCAACTTGGGCAATTACCGAAAGCGTGATGAGAACAAATAATCCGCCGATTAAGCCAAGTAGTAATTCAGTGCGAGTCATCAAAGCCAGTGCTGCCAACGCTCCACCTAAGGCCAGGGAGCCAGTGTCTCCCATAAAGATTCGAGCTGGACTCGAGTTCCACCATAAAAACCCGAAGCAGGCACCGGCTGTAGCGGCAGCGAAGACTGCCAGGTCTAGCGGGTCGCGCACGTCATAGCAACGGGGAATATCACCCCAGAAACAACTTTGGCCATACTGCCAGATCGACATTACGGTGTAGGCAACAAATGACAAAAGTGCTGCACCAATTGCTAGCCCATCGAGTCCATCAGTTAAGTTCACACCATTCGTGATACCTGTAACTAAGAACCATATCCAGAGCAAGACTAAGGCTGAAGGGAGAATCCAATCTGTGTCTCGTACCCATGAAATGGCATTACTAACTGGAAGATTTCCGCCTTCGTCGGGGAATTGCAAGGCAAAGTATCCGAATGAAAGCGCAGCAACAGCTTGTCCAAGTAGTTTCGTTCGGGCGCGGATGCCAGTGCTTCGTTGCTTAAAGATCTTTAGGTAATCATCAGCAAGGCCAACCAAGCTAAGTGCCAACATCAAATAAATTGCTAAGAGTCCAGATGCCGTTACTGGCTGTCCTAAGACTAAATGCGCCAGGAAGTACGCAAGTACAACGGAGCCAACAATTGCTACCCCTCCCATGGAAGGGGTGCCTCGCTTACTGCCGTGTTCTGGATAGTTAATGTCGGGTGTTGATTCCCGAATTGCCTGAGCAATTCCTCGATTACGAAGCAACTTAATCAACAATGGAGTGCCAATTAGTGAAAATAATGCGGCTAACGCACCAGCTAGCACTACAAGCTTCACTGTTGGCCCCACTTCGCGCGCAAAAAGTCTTCAATTTGATCGGCAAGCACTTCGAATTTTTCAGCCCTTGAGGCCTTGAACAACAAAATGTCACCAGAGTTAACTTGTTTAACAATGTAGTCGCAAGCGCTATCAAAATCGGGCAACCACACCGAATTTTGGAATCCACCAGCAGTGTCATTACCCGACTCAGGGTGCGACACAGATCCTGGCAATCCATACGACTTGGCTGCAGCACCAACTGCAACTATGTGAGTCACGCCCAATTTCGATGCCAAATTTGCGATCTGAACATGGATCGCGTCACTAGCTTCGCCTAATTCATGCATCTTGCCCAAAATTGCAAATGTTTTTCCAGTTGCTGGGATTGCAGTTAATGTTTCCAGTGCAGCCTTCATTGATTCTGGATTGGCGTTGTAGGCATCATTAATACTTGTGACATTTCCCGGCAACTGATGAACTTCCATTCGCCATTTGCTCTTCTGTTTAAGTATTGTCAAAGCCCGTGCAATGTCTTGAATTTCCATACCAATGGCAAGTCCAACGGCTGATGCCGCCAACGCATTAAGAACATTGTGTTCACCAAGAATTGGAATTGATGCAGGAACCTTGTCACCCCGGTAAACCAAATCAAAGTTGTAGCTTCCATATGCAGACAAATGCAAATTCTCAGCTCTGACATCTGCACCCTGAGACAGTCCGTACGTAAAGACAGTCGCCTTCGTCAAGGTACGCATTGCAATAACTCGATCATCATCAGCATTTAGTACTACGACTCCGGTTGCAGGAATTGCACTGACAAGTTCAGACTTTGCTTTCGCTATCCCCTCAATGCTGCCAACTTCACCAATGTGCGCCCGCCCAACGTTAGTGATCACACCGATGGTCGGTTGAGCTATATCGCATAATCGCGAAATATGTCCAAGGCCACGCATTCCCATCTCAGCGACTAGATACTTGACGTGTTGTGGCGCCGATAACAAGGTCAGTGGAAGGCCCAGTTCGTTGTTTAGGGATCCCGCGGGTGCGTGGGTGACACCAGCATGAGAAAGGATTTGCCCAATCATGTCTTTGGTTGAAGTTTTACCGGATGATCCCGTAATACCTATGACTTCAATTCCCTGCATTAAAGATCTGACATGCGACGAAAGTTTTGCGATTGCGTGAATTACTGGATCGAGAGAATCTGGAGATTCTGGTACCAGCACATGATCACCTGCTACAGATTTGGACGTGATCGAAGCAACAGCACCAATTTCCAGTGCTCGATCAACAAAATCGTGTCCGTCAACTCGTTCGCCAATGATTGCTGCAAACAAATCACCTGGTTTTGCTGTCCTGGAGTCGATCGAGATACCAGTGATTTGTGTGGCAGCATTGCCAACTAGCTTGCCGCCAACAACTTCACAAACTTTTCCAAGAGGTAGGTCAAACATTTTCGGACTCCTGCCTGACTACGATGCGATCGTCAAACGGAAATACTTCACCAGAAATCTCTTGGCCAGTTTCGTGTCCCTTGCCAAGTATCGCAATTACATCTCCATCTCGAGCAAGCTTCAGAGCTTGGAATATTGCTACCCTGCGATCGGCAACTTCAAACACTTGTGCCGTGCCTTTGCCAGCTCCGTCTAAAACTGATTTGCGGATCTCTGCAGGTTCTTCAGATCTTGGGTTGTCGTCAGTAACAAAGACAATGTCGGAAAGCTCGGATGCAACCTTCCCCATCAAAGGTCGTTTAGTTGAATCTCTATCGCCGCCACAACCTAGTACCGTGATGATCTTTTCTGGATTGGCATCTCTAATCACGGTTAGTACCGTTGCTACTGCATCTGGGGTATGTGCATAATCTACGAATACTGTCCCAGCGCTCGCTATCGAAACTTTTTCTAGTCGTCCAGGAATTGGTTGAACCTTACGAAGCGAGTCAAGGATTGCATCGACTGGTAAACCGAGAATTTGACCCACAACTAAAGCGCAAGCAGCATTTGTTGCATTGAATGAACCCAACATATTTATAACAAGTGAAATCGAATCAAATTTCTCTACATCTATTTTCTGGGTAGTTAAGCCGCTTGAATTGGAAATCGCTGGTGAAGTTTTCCAGTCACCGTTTCTGCCAATTGTCACTACCGGAATTTGTGATTCGGTAGCCAGTTTGACTCCCCAATTATCATCAGTGCAGATAACAGCCTGTCTAGAAAATTCAGAAGTGAACAATAGTGCTTTAGCGGCGAAATAGTTTTCCATCGATCCGTGAAAATCTAAATGATCCTGTGTCAGATTTGTGAATACTGCAACATCAAACTTGATTCCAGTAACTCGATGTAGTGCGAGTGCGTGGCTAGATACTTCCATAAAGACATGGGTAATTCCACGCTCAACCATTAGTGCCAAAATTGCATATAGGTCAGTCGATTCAGGAGTAGTTCTAGCACCTGGAAGGTATTCATCGTCTAGGTATGTGCCAAGTGTTCCGATTACTCCGACATGTTTTCCAGCATCTCGAAAAATGGATCGAAGTATGTGCGTAGTTGTGGTTTTGCCATTGGTGCCAGTCACACCCGTTAAAACCAATTTAGATTCTGGATTGTCATATATTTTCGCTGCAATTAATGCCATGTCTTCTCTGGCATTTACTAATTCCAGCACCGGCAGAGCTTGTTGCTTAGCAATTTCGGCGCCAAATGAATCCGATGCAATCGCTGCGGCTCCATTTGAAATTGCTTCGTCCATAAAATCGATGCCATGGTTATTCTCACCACGCAGTGCAACATATAGGTCGCCCGGTTGTACAGATCTTGAATCGTGAGTAATTCCAAAAACTTTGATGTCGTTTGAATATTTTCCCGAAACTAATGAAGCAAGTTGAGAAAGCTCTGAACCATTGGTCTTTGGGCGAGTCACTTGGCTCACCACTCAACTGGAAGTTTTGGCGGCTTTGTTGTTGACGGTGGAATCTTGCGATGTGCAAGTGCATAAGTCATAACTTTCTTAAATACCGGACCAGCTACAACACTTCCATACGTGCTCGTCTTTGGATTATGAATACTTACGCTCATAACTAATGCAGGCTTTTCTGCGGGGGCCATCCCGATGAATGAAGATGTGTAACCGCTATATCCGCCAGTATTTTCGTCGTAACGGTTAGCAGTACCGGTCTTTCCACCAACACGGTAACCCGGAATCTGCATATTTTTTCCAGTGCCATCTTCTGAAACCACAGTTTCAAGCATTTCCCGAACAGTTTTTGCAGTTGCAGCACTGACAACACGCACACCTTCTGCCGTTTGGCTAGGTTCATAAGCGCCTTGAGCGTTGGAGTATCCAGCAATCAACCGTGGCAGCATTCGGACACCATCGTTAGCGATAGTGGCAAAAACACTTGTTGCTTGAACTGCATTAACTGACAATCCTTGGCCAAAAGCCAAAGTTGGAAAAGTGGTATCTGACCATTCATTTTCATTATTGATGTCAGGTAGTTTTCCACTGCTTTCACCTGGAAAATTCATACCAGTGGATTGGCCGATTCCAAATTTCTGCAAGTAGGAATAAAGTTTCTTCTCCCCAATTGACTCGGCTGCCAGAATTGTTCCGATGTTACTCGACTTAGCAAGCACTCCGGCAAGTGTGAAATGTTCTGTTGGGTGGTCCTTGTAATCCTTAAATGATGTGCCACCACGACTCAAGCGATTTTCTATGGTGTATTTGGTTCCAGGATTAGCGCCACCTTCTTCAACTACCGATGCCATTGTCATGACTTTGCTAGTTGAACCTGGTTCAAATACGTCAGTAACAGTGGTATTTCGTTTTGCCTTGTCGTCAGTAGCAAACGGATTATTTGGATCAAAAGTTGGATAGGTAGCCATTGCCAGGATGTTTCCAGTTCCAGGTTCCATGATTACGGCAACGCCACCTTCAGCTCCAGTTGCCTTAACTTGTGCACCTAAAGATTCTTCTAGCATCGCTTGTAGATCTGAATCTAAAGTCAAGCGAACCGAAAGTCCATCTACTGGATCTATGCTTTGACGTTCACTTGCTGGAATTTCACGACCGTTGACACGTTCAACTGTTAACTTTCCATCCGTACCCATCAGCTGTTCGTTGAGACCGAATTCAAGTCCCCCAAGTCCCGTACCCTCGGCTCCTACATATCCAATTACCGTTGCCGCTAACGATCCATTTGGATAAACCCGGTTTGTTGTTGGTTCGCTAAAAACACCTGGAATTTCTAGTGCAGCCACAGTTTTCCAAGTTTCAGGTGTTATTCGTTTTGCAACATACGAGAATCGTGAATCAACAGTTAGCGATGCCACAAGTTTTTCCACGGGAATTCCCAAAATTGGTGACAGGGTTGCTGCCGTTCCAGCTGGATCTGTAATCAAAGTTGGATCGACTGTTACATTGCGTGCCATCACAGTTGTTGCTATTGGAACACCGTTACTGTCGGTGAAGTTTCCACGTAGGGCTGGAAGCGTCAGAGTTTGAAGTCTGGAATTCTGGGCGGTAGCAGCAAGTGCTGGACCGCGAACTACTTGAAGTTCAACCAGTCTTGTCATAAAAAGGGTCATGACAACTAGAAAAACAATTGTGATGAATCGAATTCGTTTCTTAGGACTTTCAAGCTCGACCATAACGGGTCCAGATGGAACATATTTCTGATTGGAAATTTGTGGTCGCTGTGGACCTTGTGGGTTTGGGCGACGCTGCGAAGTTGGGGTATTCACTTTGCCACCTGAGGGGCGGCAATAACGGGCTTACCTAAGATTTTGCGATCTGAAAGCCGAAGAAAAACTGGAGTTTGGGCGGGTACCATTCCCATAGTTTCTGCGACAACCATTAGGTTTGCTGGAGATTCTCCTGCTGCAACTGCACTTGCAATTGTCTGCTCTTCTGCCGTCATTTGGCTTAACTGAACTTGCAATGCGTGCTTTTGGAAAGATGCTTGAGCTGCCAGGGTATTCACGTACAAAAGTGTCATCATGCCGGAAACGATCAACCCAATGATCACAAACAGGAAGGTCCGACTGCTGGCTCGACCTTGCGGTACACCAACAGGTATTGCCTGTGCGATTGGTGAAACAATTGGCTTCACGATTGGCTTTACTAATGCAAGCCTTCGCATGGTTTTGGATTTGCGAGAGATCGGAGCTAACGCAGGTGTGCGTGCGGGCATAGCGCTCATGCAGCCACCCCGATTCGTTGAGCGGCACGTAACCGAACGGATGTTGCCCGAGAGTTTTCCGTAATTTCAACTTCGCTCGCTGGTTCTGAACCACGCGTAAGTAACTGAAGCCAAGGTTTGTCAGATTCAGGAATAATTGGCATCTCGATCGGAGTCTTTGCTTCAGATCCAATACGCAGAGCATTTTTAACAATGCGATCTTCAAGTGAGTGGTACGACAAGATCACAATGCGTCCGTCTAGAGCTAAGCAATCAAGTGCTGCCGGAATTGCTCGCTCGAGTACCGCCAATTCATCATTAACTTCGATCCGAAGCGCTTGGAAAGTGCGCTTTGCAGGATTGCCACCGGTGCGACGAGTTGCAGCCGGAATGGCATCGCGAACTACAGTTACCAGATGTTCACTATTTGTAAATGGTTTGATCTCTCGCTCACGAATAATTGCATTCGCAACGCGAGCTGCAAATCTTTCTTCGCCATACTCGCGCAAAATCCGAGCTAAGTTTGCAAAGTCATAATTGTTAACAATGTCTGCAGCGGTTTGCCCCGTCGTGCCATCCATTCGCATGTCTAGCGGAGCATTTCGTGAATATGTAAATCCACGCTGATCTTTATCTAACTGCATCGAGGAAACACCAAGATCAAACAAAATACCTTGCACGTGTTCGATGTTTAGGTTTGCTAATACTTCTGGAATCTCGTCATAAACCGCCAGAGCAAAATCAACGCGAGGTGCAAACCTGGCAAGTCGTTCTTGTGACATAGCCAGAGCTTCTGGATCGCGATCGATTCCAATTACGCGCAAGTTGGGAAACTCAGTTAGCGCAGATTCAGTATGTCCACCAAGACCCAAAGTTGCATCAACTAGAACTGCATTGTCAGCACTGATTGCGGGAGCAAGTAGGTCCAAGCAGCGCTGACGCAGAACTGGCTCGTGAGTAAATGTAGTCATTACGCCACATCAAATCTTGTTACTGCCTTTAGTCCCTGGCCGTTGGAGAGCCTGGCACCGGGGAAGGTGCGCCAGGATCGAGTCAACGGCCAGAGGCCA
>Ga0114976_10000822_pt1 | contig 19651 bp, 20 predicted proteins | sample S_130805_EF_Meta_FD_87319 | JGI IMG/M metagenome (GOLD analysis project Ga0114976, IMG submission 87319) | Freshwater microbial communities from Lake Simoncouche, Canada to study carbon cycling - S_130805_EF_MetaG | ecosystem: Environmental > Aquatic > Freshwater > Lake | place: Lake...
ATGACGAAGAACACGTAGACGGCTTCCGTGCCCATCCAAAAGAGATGAAGTGGGCTGTACGTAATCCAAGCCGGCCACCCATCGTCGGTGCGCCCGCCGAAGTAGGCCCACGACACTTGGGGCAACAAGAGAATGCAGTGTTGCAGCACGACGACAACGGCCGCGATTCCTCGGAGCCCATCGAGTGAACGCAGGCGCGTTTTCACGGGAGCCACGATTAGTGGAGTGCCTTGACGAGAAACGCGTCAAAAAGTTGGTTGACCGTCGAGTCATTCACGCCTTGCCAACTTCCCGTGCTTGAAAAATTCAGAATCTTGCCACCTGCGTCAGTTTGCCGAAAAACCACTTCGGCGCCCCCGAACCACGGATTGTTTCCTTTGGCGAGAATGCTGAAACTATCTGACGCCGTGTCGCGAAGTTTATCCGTCTCATAGCCACTGATACCCGGGGCGCGTGATGCGCACTGAGGGACCAGCAGTTTCTCGCCGAACGTCGTTCCCGACATAACTTGGGGCGAGAACTGCGCAGCCGAACTCTGCGTCGTCATGGTCGCGAAGGTGTTGTATCCCCGCATGTCCCAATAGGTGCCAAGTATCTGATCAATGAATTGTTCCTGCTTTGCGGTTTGGGCTCCGTTGCCCCAAAACAACTGATAACCCTCGGAGGTCGATTCAACGAATCGCCACGCGTTGTTACCCCCGAGAAACATCACGCTTCCGCCACGGTCGACGAACTGCGTGACGTGCTCAAACATGGCATCCGACCAATATTCGTCGTGCGCACCAAAAACGAGCAGTTTGTAATTGTCCGGAACAGGATTTTCGGTGAGGTAATCGTCGGTTGCGTTGTCAAAACTCACGCCGTGCGCATCCAAGGCCGACTTCAACGCGAAGTTCGCGTTGACGAGGTGCTCGGTGCAACTGAAGAGTTGGGAATCAATGTCTCCCGCGGCCGTCGTCACGGTCTCCGTGAACTCCGAGCTGGTGGGTGAAATCAGAAAATAGTCCATCGGATACGCATCGGGGCGACTGAAATCGCCAGCCAAGTTCAACGGATTGGCGTAATTGTTTCGAAGGCCGTTTCCGGAGTTGTACGCCTTGAGCGTGTTCGTGCCGTCGATAAATAGTGTGTCCGCGGTGAGATGAGATGACTGGATGAACACCGGAATGTTCCGGCGATCTGTGCCGGCGTTCACCTCAATTTGCAGCCATCCGCTGTAGCCCAAAGGAACCTCGATGCGCTGCGCGTGAAAATCACCCTGCGTGAATCCGGTGAGGCTGCGGACGGTCGTGTATGAGCCTTTTTTGTTCGCTGGGAAATCTCCGCTACCGACAATGGCTCGCGTGTTCTGGTCGACCGTGAAAACCGTCACTGTGCCTGAATCGCGGGAGAGAGTCAACAGAGAGACAACCTCACCTTCTCGATAGACCAACTTGTCCGACATGGCAATGAGCGAGTCATTAATGAGGTACGACTGATCGACAACGACGGGGAATTGAAAGTCATTGGTGTCCAGCGTTGACAGGCCCCGAACTGTTGACGCGACACTCGAGCGGAGCCGCTTCTCGTAGCTCGTGTCGGTGACACCAAAGACAACGAAGTGACCAATCACCACAAGCATCACCGCGACGAGCGACGCAATCCAGATAATGAGTTTTTTCATTTCGTCTCCGCCCGCAAGAGTATCCCAGTTGAACCGCTGAGCAGCCCCGCAGGACCCAATTGAAAACACGAGTTTGGATGCGAGCGCTTGCGTCGACGCGCAAACGCAAAGGGCCGCAGACATGAAGTCTGCGGCCCTCCGATTCCGGCGCGAAAATCGCGACGCAATCGAATGCGTGAAACTAGCTGTTCTTGGCAGCGCGCACAGCGACGATGCCGAAGACAACCTTGTTCGTGAGGTCAGCAACGATGTAGATGATGGCGGCGATGAGACCAGCCGTCATGACCGACTTGTCATCGGCAGCACCGATGGACATGAATTGCTGAATGGCGGTACCCAGTGGGTAGATCGACCAACCGATGATAACGAACCACTTCATCGTGTTGACGGCCTGAACGGCGTATCCCTTGCCCGAAGCCTTGAGACCGAAGACCTCAACGATGATCCAGATCCACGCGAGCACCGAGATGATGAACCACACGTAGGTCATCAGCTGTCCAGGCGAAGCAATTTCGCCGAGGAAGCCAGTGACAATCATGATGACGTCCGCAACCATCAGACGAGCGATGAGGCCCTTCTTGACAGTGCCCGCGAGTGAGGCAACGACGCCGAACTCGAGAAGCAACAGCGGAGTCGTGATGATCCAGTCGATGTACCGCAAGGGCATCGTCTGGTCAATCGAACCACTCGTTGCAAGGTTCATCATCATGAAGTACATAATCGTTGCGACAAACGTGATGATTGACGCGTAGATTGCGACGCTACGGTGCGCAGCCTTCAGTTCAGATTTCTCCTGCAGGAAGTACAGGGTTCCAGCGGCCATGCCAACGAAACCCAGAATGAACATAGCGACCGTTGCAATTGCAAGCATTGAATCGCCCTGTGTAAGTGAAGCCATCTTCCTTGACCTTTCCACATGCAGCCTCCACAATTTGTGTTGGCTACGGTCAGGCTACGCCCTGTGCAAGCATTTTTCCACGATTTATTGGCGACGAAATTTTTGCAAATCCTCTACAATCCCGCCTGAATGGCAATCAGTCCCGGAAAAACTGCGAACGCGATTGTGACGGGAAGAATGAGAAAAACCAGAGGTATGAGCATGAGGACCTCGTTTCTGCCCGCACTCTCAATTAAGCGTTGCTTTGCCTCTTCTCGTATGTCGGAAACTTGAGCACTCACCGCGTCAACGAGTGGAGTACCGCGTTCGAGGGTTGCGGTGATGTGCTCTATCGCCCGATTGAGTGAGGGAACTCCGGCAAGCGCTGCGCGCTCTTGCAAGGCGGCGCTCACGGAGACTCCCAGTTCGATACGAGCGAGGGCCTCGCGAATCACCTGCGTGAATGGTCCAGATCCTGCCCGCGCAATTCTGGTCAGTGCCGAGACCAAATCTTCTCCCGCAGCCAAACAGAGGCCGAGGAGTTCGAGACCGGACATCATTTCGGATTCCAGGTCTATCGAACGGGCTCGGAATTGCTGACGCAACATCCACAGGGGCAACCACCATCCGGCAAGCCCGCCGAGAATCAGAAATCCAATGACGGGCGTGGCTGATGAAACGCCCGCCGCATAGGCCCCACCGAGACACAGTCCAGAGATGGCACCGGCGAGAGTCCACAAAAGTCTGCGGCTCGTCCATTCCGGCGGAGTCTCACGGCGACCGGCTCGAAACAATACTGTGTCTAACGATTCCTGTGCGACCCTTTGTTGTGAGAGGGCTACCGACAGTTTTTCAAAGGCAGCGCGATAACGAGCCCGGTGTGGAACAGCTGAACCGGTTGCGACGGCGACCTCGTGAGCATCCGTCGACAGGTCCGAGAGATATGGCGCGATTCGCTTACTGTTCACAAATTCGAGTTTGCGCGACAGGGCTGAGATTACGAGAAAGACGCCAATACCGAACGGCACGCCGATGACAAGTGCGAGCGCAAGGTTAATCATGCAAACCACCTTTTTTCTGGGCGCAGCCTGCCGATTCGAATCATGATGTGATACGCGATGACAGATATTGCGAGTCCGCCGCAAATGAGCGACGCTCCTGCCACGCTCTGATACGCGGTGGCTGCCTCGGGCCTCGACGCCAGCAAGACCACGACCACCCACGGGGCAGCCGAGCCGATCCCCGCAGCCACACGGATCCAACTTTGTTTTGCGACGATTTCGCGCCTCACCGCGAGATCCTTTCGTAACGTGCGCGAGAGTTCTCGCAGAACGGTGGTGAGGCGGGTTCCACCCACGTCTCGAGTGACACGCAGCGCTTCGACGATTCGGTCGCCGGCCGGGTCTGCCCACTCAGACTTGAGCTCACTGAGGCACTCGGCAACATTTGCCGACGATCGAGTGCGCTCGTCAAATAAGCGCGCCGCCGCCCCGATTGAACCCGGATAGGTCTCCCCCAGGGCCGCGACTGCCTCGACGATGCTGCGACCCGCCCGAATGTTCGAGATCAAGGTGTCTGACACGTCAGGCCATAGTGCCGCGCGTTGGTTTGCCCTGCGGGTGCGGCGATTGACGAGAAACATCCAGGGTGCGATACCGCTCACCGCGGCCGCGCACACAGCAAGAACCCACACGGGTGACAGCAGCAAGACCACCCCGGCAACCACGAGGCACATCAAGAAATTCAACGAGAGAAAATTCCTCGTTGCCACCCGAGCAAACCCGGCGTCGTCAAGTAATCGGCGTGCCCGACGTCGAACCGACGCCATATTTCGAAATTCGCCGGGAGGCCCATCGCTGGCATTCGTGACACCGTGGTTCCTCTTGCGAGGCCACAGGAAAGGTGACACGACCATTAGCACGCCACTGGCAAGTGAGAGCGCGACGATGGCAGCCGTGACGTTCATCGTGCGGTTATCCGTTCGCTCGACGTCGAAGAAGGGTCTGCGCTCAGAAAGGTACGAAGGTCGCGGTCGGCAGCGTCTGAGGTGTTGAGTCGATCTGGGAGATTTCCCGTCCATGCGAGGGCACCATTGACCCGTTGGAAAATCGCAACCGTTTCGACGCGGGTGTCAACAACTCGACCGGTCGTGGCAATGATCTCGCGCACGCGCCGGTTACCTTTCTCGTCTAGCTCGCAGTGAACGACGAGGTCGATGCATCCGGCAACCGTAGGGACGACAAAGGACGAGTCGATGTTGCGGCCCGCCAAGAGTGGCAGCGTACAGAGTTTCGTGAGCGCATCCGCAGCACTGTTGGCGTGAATGGAACACGAGCCGGGCAATCCGCTGTTGAGCGCAATTAGCAGGTCCAGACTTTCCGCCTCGCGTACTTCTCCGACCACCAATCGGTCGGGTCGCATGCGCAGCGCTTCCTTGATCAACCTTCTCAACCCGATTTCGCCAACTCCTTCCAGGTTTGCTTGGCGGCACTGCATGGCCACGAGGTCGCGCGCTCGAACGTCGAGTTCAAAGGTCTCCTCGACGGTGACGATTCGATCGGTTTCGCGCGCGCACGAGAGAATGGCGTTGAGCATCGTCGTTTTGCCAGCCTGCGTACCACCCGAAACCAGGATGTTGGCTCGTGCTCGAACACAACACCGAAGAAACTCCGCGGCGTGAGCCGTGAGTGAACCCCTCTGCACGAGATCAGTCATTGCGACAATGCTGCGAGAAAACTTTCTGATATTTACGGACCAGTGTTTTCGGGTGATGTCTGGAATCGCTACGTGAAGGCGCGATCCGTCGGGAAGTGAGGCATCAACGAACGGGGTGGACAAATCGACACGACGACCGGTTGATCTCAACATGCGCTCGACGAGCTCGCGGACCTGCCCCGTCTCCAGGTTGATGCCGGCTGGCTCGGCGATTCCTCCGCGTGCGATGAATATATCCGTGGGTGAATTGATCCAGATTTCTTCGATGCTCGGGTCGTCGAGAAAACCTTGCAGGGCGCCGAATCCGGAAATCTCCGCACGGGCACGACCAGCGAGTTCGTCGTGCTCAGCTAGTGAAACGTCGCCGATGTCGACACGATGGGCGAGTTCTCGACGAACCGCATCGTCGACCACGTCCGCACCACGTTCTGAACCACGCGATCGCGAAGTTTCGTCGGACTCGGTTGCGAGGCGGTCTCGAACGGCTTGAACGACCGAGACGAGAGTTGTTGAACGACGACCTTGTTGCGGCAAAAAGAGAGATTCGCTAGACACCGTCGAATTCTTGCTTTACCCCGCAGATGGTGTTTTTAGTTATCCCCAGCTTGGCGAGAAACGCGATTGATGAGCCGCGCGCCCCACCGTTGAATTGGGCGCTCCCATGCCCAACGGAGCAAGACGGTCAACGCAATGCACGCGACCGTCACGCCGACACCCTCGCTCACGAAGAAGACAATCCACTTACTCGCAGGCAGTCGACCGTGCGGGGTTCCAAAGACAACGTTGATGAATTGAATCAGAGGGACGTGAAAGACGTAGACCCCAAAAGACATCGCACCGGCGAACTCGAGGAATCGTCCCCAGCGCCGAGTCGGGTCGACATTGAACCGCGACACCTGCAAAATAAGAAAGGCAAAAATCGGGGCAGCAAAATACGTGATTGCGTAGCGGTAGGAATCCCAGTGCCAATCTTTTTCGATGAAGTAGAAAGATGCCACGGCAGCAATCGCAATCGTGAGCAACCACCAATTTCGCCAGCGAGATAATCGATCAAAGTTGAGGCGCAGAAGAAGACCAAAACCGAAACCGATTAGTGCTCGTCCAAGCGCCTCGGTTCCGCGAATCGGGCCCGACGCGTCGATGAATCCCGTGTCCGTCGTCAGCCCGTGCCAAAGCAAGACGTACCCGACCAGAATGACGTCGAGGATGCCCAACGCCCATCGTGTCAGAGTTGCCGGTGTGAAAATGAGGTTCGCAAACCACTCCGCCGAGAGACTCCACAGTGGAACATTCATGTCCATGGCAGGCGAAATGAATATCTGCAGCAACAAGAGGGCAGCCACGACGATACCGACCTGGTGAAGGGGTGCTTGCCCGGCGAGACTGCCGTACGGAACGTCGAAGTTTCCACGATCAAGCATCACCTGACGCTCAATGGTCAACAGGATGATTGCAAGTGCAATCGCAGCAATGACGAGTGGCCAAAACCGAAAGACACGTTTCAGAATGAAAGTGGCGGATGCGCGCCCAGCTCCGGCACGTTGACGCGGCATGCTCGGCAACAACACGAAGCCACTCAACACAAAAAAGAAATCGACACACAGATATAGGGAGTCGAGCTGAGGGTAATCGCTTGTCGCGAAGACCACCACGTGAAATGAAAGCACACCGAGCGCCGCCAGTCCGCGCAGGCCGTCGAGCGCGACGAAACGTCCACCGTGAGTCATCGAATCAGAATAGGGGGCGAATGGCTGTGCAGCACAGCGATTTAGGATGGAACTCACGCGGGAGTGGTGAAATTGGCAGACACGCAGGATTTAGGTTCCTGTGCTTTCGAGCGTGAGGGTTCAAGTCCCTCCTTCCGCACGTGATGATCTCGACGCTACCCCTGCATATGTCTGCCTTTGACGGGCAACTTTCCGACTGGTTTACTTCGCTCGGGCCTATCTTCGGTGCCGCGGCCGTCGCGATTTTCTACCTTGCCGTCTGGGGACTGGTGTTCGCAGGAACGGGGCTTTTCGTTGGCGCGTTTATTCCCTTTATTACTGGCGACTCGCTGCTCTTTGCGTCGGGATTGGTGACCGCGGCAAGTCCACAGCTGGAAATATGGATTCTCGCTCTCGGCGTCGGAATTGCCGCGTTCATCGGCGACCAAGTGGGCTTCATCCTCGGTCGCCATCTCGGTCGTCCGTATCTCGACAAGAAGAGCGGTCCGAGAATGAAGCGCATTATTGCGCGCACCGACCGGTTCTATCGCTCGTACGGTTGGTGGGCCGTTGTCATTGCCCGGTTTATTCCGTGGGCGCGTGTTTTTGTGCCATGGGTGGCCGGGATCGGGCGGATGAACTACCTCAAATTCTTGACGAGTAACCTTGTGGGCGCACTCGCGTGGGGGGTCGGACTTACGCTGACCGGATATTTCGCCGCGAGCATCCCGGTGGTCAAATCGGCCGCGTACGTGATTGCCGGAGCATTCATCACCGCGTCCGTCATTTTCGGAATCGTCACCTGGCGACGTGACCGGGCCGAAGCCCGTGCCAACCTCGCCGTCCCGGAATCAGGCACAGAGTAGCCTTGTGGGCATGCACTCGGCACTGATTCCCTTTCTAGATCCCAACAATCTCATTGACGGGTTCGGTGCCTACGCCCTCCTCGGGGTGTGCCTGATCATTTTTGCTGAGACGGGTCTGCTCGTCGGCTTCATTCTTCCCGGTGACACGCTCTTGATTGCGACGGGTGTGCTTGCCGTCGCCACATCCGGCTCAAACGTGTTCGGTGTCGATATCTGGTGGATCTGCCTCTCCATCTCTGGAGCCGCATTCGTGGGTGGCGAGGTGGGATATCTGATTGGACACCACTTCGGGCCGCGAATATTTGAACGTCGTGATAGCGGATTGTTTAGTCGCAAAAATGTGGAACGCACGAACGCATTCTTTGTGCGGTTCGGAGGCCTCGCCGTCATTTTTGCTCGGTGGGTTCCGATTGTGCGCACCTTTGCCCCGATTGCCGCGGGCGTAGGCCACATGCCCTGGCGCAAGTACACGCTGTACAACCTCATCGGAGCCCTCGTGTGGGGCTCGGGGTTGACGTACGTCGGATTCCTGGTTGGGCATATCCCGCCGGTCGCCGAGTTTGTGAAGAACTACATCGACCTCGTGTTGCTCGCGGTGATTCTCATCGTTCTGGTTCCCAGTGTCTTTCACTACATTCAGACGCTCCGCGCCGCTCGTCGCGAACGCCATCAGCACGCAGCCGGTGTGCCGGTGAACGCCAACGCGGAGGCACTCATTCTGGACGAGAGTGACTTTACGCAAAATCCCCAGGGTAAGCACGCGAACGATAACTCGTGAGCCCGACTGATCCGACGGTGTATCGGTATGCCGCTTTTACCGATAATCCCGACGGCGGAAACCCCGCAGGCGTCGTACTGGATGCCCACGCGCTGACGGATGCGGACATGCAACGAATTGCCGCCGAAGTCGGCTATTCCGAAACGGCCTTCTTGAGCGGGCGCTCCGACAGCGCCGATCAATTCGACGTCAGGTATTTCACGCCGATTGCCGAAATTGATTTTTGCGGTCACGCCACAATCGCGTCCGGGGTCGCCCTCGCCGACGTGGCGTCTTCTGGAGGCGAACGCGATGAGAGCGATGACTTCGGTGACGCCGTTTCTCGCACCTTTGGCTTTCACACGAAAGCGGGTTTTGTTGGCGTGGATGTTCTCCTCACGCCGGTGGGTTACGCGGCAACACTGACCAGCCCGCCCACATCCGTGGCGCCGCTGGAGGACGGCGTGCTGACCGAACTCCTCGACGCGCTCGACTGGAGTTGGGAGGACTTGGACGAGAGGTTTCTGCCGGCCGTGGGATGGTCGGGTAACTGGCATCCCGTGCTTGTCGCCGGCTCGCGTCATCGATTGCACCGCTTGGACTATGACTATGACGTACTCGCCGAGCTGTCCCGGCGCGAGGGTTGGGCGACCGTTCAACTCGTTTTTCCCGACGAAAACGACCGGATGATGCGCACGTGGTATTCACGGAATCCTGGGCCCGGGGTGGGCATTGATGAGGACCCCGCGACGGGATCGGCGGCCGTGGCATTCGGTGCGTATCTTGTCGGCACCGGCAGCGCTGCGCCGGGGGATGTCATCACAATTTTGCAAGGCGACGACATGGGTCGGCCGAGCGTACTACTGCTCACAATCGGTAACGGAGCGATGAAGGTGACCGGCACGGCGGTGGAGTTATGACGTCACTCTGGAAGAACACACAGCTGCGTAACGGTCTGTTCTTTGCATTTCTCGGCGTGCTCATTTTCTCGTTCACGATGCCGTTCACAAAGATTGCCGTTGGTGGCTTTGATCCGTACTTTCTCAATACCGCTCGTGCCGTGATTGCGGGTGTCGCCGGCGTGATTGCTCTTGTCGTTGCCCGCGTCCCCATGATCAAAGTCAGTGAGATTCGTGGCTTTCTGTGGCCGATTGCGACGAATATTTTTGGATGGCCGATCTTCATCACTCTTGCACTCGAACGAACCACTAGCGCACATGCGGCGGTCATCGCCGCCTTCATGCCGCTGATGACGGCATTTCTCGCCGTCATCTCGACGAAGGAACGCGTGGCGCCGTCGTTTTGGCTGGCAGCCGGCACGGGTACCGCGATCCTCGTGGCATTTTCGCTGTCTCGTGGCGGTGCGCAGGGTGGGGATCTCCTTGCTGACCTGTTCGTTATCGCGGCTGTCGTTTCCTCGTCGTGGGGTTACGTCAAAGGAGCAAATCTGTCGCGCGAAAGACCAGGGTGGCAGGTCATCTCGTGGGTCGTTGTGCTGGCACTCCCCATTTCTGCGCCTCTCACCGCAGCACTGTGGTTCGTTGGTCCGAATCCACTAGACGCAACCGCCGCCCAGTGGTTCGCACTTCTCGGACTCGCGTTTGGCTCGATGTTCTTTGGGTTCTTCGCTTGGTATCAGGGCCTGGCCATGCTGGGCACGGCGTATGGCAGTCAAGTCCAACAGCTTCAGTCGCTGATGACACTCGGATGGTCAGCGCTACTTCTCGGTGAAACCGTGACGCTCTGGACTATTGCCGCGGCACTCGGTGTGATCGCTTCCGTCATCTGGGCGCAACGCAGCCGGGCAAGATCCGGCTAGCCGAGATCACCCAGCACTTTGTGAAGTTCTTCGAGCGCCCGTGCGCGATGACTTTGCGCGTTTTTCTCCTGCGGTTCCATTTGGGCGGCCGTGCGAGAGTCTCCGGTGGGCACAAAAATGGGGTCGTAACCAAAACCGTGCCCACCTTGGGGAGTCGACTGCAATGAACCGAACCAGCGACCTTCGACAACCGTCTCACGTGGCGGATTGCCGGCTGATTCCGGAATGACGACCGCGATAACGCAGACGTAGTGGGCCCCACGATGGGGTGCGGGCACGTCGCTCAATTGCTCGAGCAGAAGCGTCAAATTTTTTTCGTCGTCACTGTGGCTACCCGCCCATCGGGCAGAAAAAATGCCGGGCGCACCATTGAGCACGTCGACGCACAGGCCCGAGTCATCGGCAAGAGCGGGCAACCCTGTGTGTTGTGCCGCCGTTCGTGCCTTGATCAAAGCATTTTCCGCAAAGGTCGTGCCGTCTTCGATCGGCTCAGGACCGTCGTAGCCGATAATCGACACGCCGGCGTCTCGTGCACCCAGCATCTGCTGAAACTCGGCAATTTTGTGCGGGTTGTGCGTTGCAAGAACATAGGTCGTGTTGATCACGGGCGGGCCTGTCTCTGATTGACGAAACGCGGGTCAGACGGCCGGCTGCTCACCGGGGGCGAGCACACTTATCTGATGGGCAGCGAGCTGTGCGCATCCGTTCACTGCCAGATCGAGTAGCGCGGTGAGTTCGTTGCGGTCGAACGGGGCACCTTCGGCGGTGCCCTGAACTTCGACGAAGAGCCCGCGACCCGTGACAACGACGTTCATGTCTGTTTCTGCGCGAACGTCTTCAACATATGCCAGGTCAAGCATCGGAACTCCGTCGATGATGCCGACAGAAACCGCTGACACAGTATCAATGAGCGGGGTGGATTTTTTGGCAATGAAGTTGTGGTCTCTCCCCCATTCGATGGCATCCGCAAGCGCCACGAAAGCTCCCGTGATGGCGGCCGTGCGCGTACCGCCGTCGGCCTGCAGCACATCACAGTCGATGATGATGGTGTTTTCACCGAGGGCGCGCATGTCCACGACAGCGCGCAGACTTCGGCCAATCAATCGAGAGATTTCGTGCGTGCGACCACCGATTTTGCCTTTGACCGACTCGCGGTCCATGCGGTCGTTCGTCGAGCGGGGAATCATCGCATATTCGGCGGTCACCCATCCTTTGCCCTTTCCCGTCATCCACCGGGGCACTCCGTTGGTGAACGAGGCCGTGCACAAGACTTTCGTTCGGCCGAACGAAATGAGTGCCGACCCTTCCGCTTGGGCGCTCCAACCTCGCTCAATCTCAATCACGCGCAGTTCATCGTGCGCTCGACCATCGGCGCGGGTTACGGCATCAGTCACGAGTTGCTCCTTGATTTGCGCGCACGCATTGCGCGTGTACGTTTGGGTGTGCAGAACCCCTAGCGGGGTACGACGTCGATTCGGCCGGTTGGCGCGTGTTCGACAGCCTCAATCTGTGGCCCGAGAAGCTGCCGAGCGAGTCTCATGAATTCCGGTGTGTCAACACCCGTGGCTTCGTAGCGAAAGACCGGTTGCAGGCTCGAATCTCGGTCGAGATGGTTGCTCACCAGTTCGCGATAGACATCTTTCGCGGTTTCGTTGTCACTCGAAACGAGCCGCACATTCTCGCCCATGACATAGCTCAACGCACCTCGCAGGTATGGGTAGTGCGTGCAGCCGAGGACAAGTGTGTCGATGTGTGCGTCGATCATGGGATTGAGGTATTCCCGGGCCACCGCCAGAATTTCTTCTCCACTTGTCTGACCGGCTTCAACAAATTCCACAAACCGCGGGCACGCCGCCGTGGTGAGTTCAATGTGCGGGGCGGCCGCGAACGCGTCGTTATACGCTCGCGACGCGATGGTTGCGGTGGTGCCGATGACTCCGACTCGATTATTGCGCGTGGCCGCGACGGCAGCTCGAACGGCAGGTTGAATGACCTCCACAACGGGGATGTCGTATCGCTCGCGTGCGTCCCGAAGCATGGCGGCACTGGCCGTGTTACAGGCAATCACGAGCATCTTGACGCCTTGTGTCACGAGGTTGTCGAGCACATCGAGTGCATACTCCCGTACTTCGGCAATTGTCTTCGTGCCATACGGAGAATGTGCGGTGTCTCCGATGTAGACGATTGATTCGTGTGGCAAAGAGTCGCGAATCGCGCGTGCGACCGTGAGTCCTCCGACGCCGGAATCAAAAACGCCAATGGGAGCGTCTCTATTCATCGCGCATGCTTTCGTATATTTCTTTGCACGTGGGGCAGACGGGAAATTTCTCTGGAGCACGGTTGGGGACCCATTTTTTACCACACAGCGCGTAGACAGGTTTTCCCGTTACTGCTGATTCCACGATGTCTTCTTTGCGCACGTAATGCGAGAATCGCTCGTGGTCTCCTTCGTCGAGTTGTTCGTCACGGAGGAGCTGCTCGAGTTCATTCTCCAGTGTGGATGTTCCGCCACCGGTTGTCGCGGGCTCATCGTCCCGCGCAAAAAGGTACGTGATCTCCATGGCTCCAAGCATACGAGGGTGCGTCAATGGTTAGCGCGAACAACCCCGCCGCACCGACTGGTGTGACGGGGTTGTTCGTCCCATGTGGATGGAATCGGGCGAAGCCTGACTAGCCTGCGTAGGTGCCGAGTGTGACGGCAATGTCTTGCACTTTGCCATCTCGGAGAACCTGGATTGTGACGCTTTCCCCGGCTGCCGATGTGCGGACGAGTGCTGTCAGATCACTGGCGTCGGTGACGGGGAACCCGTTGAATTTCAGCACGACGTCTCCTGATTTGAGCCCGGCTTTTTCGGCAGCACCTCCCGACACGATTTCTTCGAGTCGCCCGCCGACCGTGGTGCTCCCTTCGGCGTTGGCAGCGTCACTCACTTTTGCTCCGAGTAATCCGTGTGTTGCCTTGCCCGTGGCAATGATCTCTGTCGAGACACGCTTGGCCAGGTTGGAGGGGAGTGCGAATCCAACGCCGATGCTTCCGGACTGACCCGAGGTACTCCCCGCATTCGCTATCGCCACATTGATGCCGATGAGCTTGCCGCTCGCGTCAAGCAGAGCGCCACCGGAGTTACCCGGATTGATTGCGGCATCCGTTTGAATCACCGGAATGTTGATTGTGGCCGCAACACCACCCGAACTTTGCTGCCCCTGTCCGAGATCGAAGTTGAAGAAATCAAACGGTTCCGAGGAATTGGGGTCTGTCCCGGTGCCGTCTTCGGGTGCGGCGGAACTGGCGATCTGAATACTGCGATTAAGCGCACTGATGATTCCGGTCGTGACGGTTCCTGCAAGTCCGAGGGGTGCACCCATTGCAATGGTGACGTCTCCGACGTTGAGATTTGCAGAGTCGGCCCATTGAATTGGTGTCATTCCTGACGCGTCGTCGAGCTTGATGACGGCCATGTCGACTGTCGGATCCGTGCCGATGATACTCGCCGTGTATAGGTGTCCGTTATTGTCGCGCACCTGAATCTGTGCGCCCGAAGCTGCTCCGTCGAGTGTCACGACGTGGTTGTTGGTCAAAACGTAGCCATCTTGAGAGAGCACAACACCCGACCCAGTTCCTCCGGAACCGGAGCTGTCGGTCACGCTGATGGTCACGACACTCGGTGACACGGCGGCCGCGACGGCGGTTACGGCAGTAACACTGTCGGGACGATTGACCGTAATTCCCTGGGTCTCATTCGAGCCGGAGACGGCGGTTGACCCGCGAGTCCCTGAAACGAGAAGTGCGGCTCCGGCACCCGAGGCGCCTCCGATAACAGCGCCAACTGCCAGCGCGGCCACGATGGGAACCATTCGGGAACGATCGCGTCGACGTAACGAAGCGGGAATTTCTGAGTTGGTCGCTGACGTTACCGAGGTCACGTCGGGATGTGAACCGGATTCGCTCAGGCGCGCAGCGTCCTCGGGTGGGTAATAGTAGTCGGGCTTGTCGTTCATGGTAATCAAATGCTCCTTCCAAGCACTACCGAGAGTGCCCGCTTACTCTGGGGGAAATCTATGCGTCAGCTGGATGTTTTCTGAGAATCAAAACCCGTCACATCCCGGAGCCGACGGAGACGCCCGGCATTCAGAAGTAACGAGTACGGTATCTGCGTTCTGGAGGAAAACGAGCGGTGCCGACGCCCCACGGTTCAGCGTACCTTCGACTGAGTTCCACTCGCGACCGGTCCATCGATACCGCACCGTGTAAGTCACCGTCACCGACGGCCGAACCGAACCACCGGATTTGTATCGATGACTCGTCGGCGTCGAAGAAAACTCCGGGAGTCCGAGTTGTTCCCAACTAGCGCCGGCACTCGACGTCGTTGCCGTGCTTCCATCACCAAAGTTCCAGTCGAATCGGACGGGCGTAAATTCGACCTCAACATCTCTCCCAAGAACGACCGTCGAAACGACGTGTGTCGAGATTCGCGCAATCAGATTCGTCGGCAACTCGACAATGCCCCACCCGGCGGGCTGTGTCGTCAGCGCTGGCGATTGCGGCTCAACATGCGAAAGATCGCGCAACGTGAGAGTGGGGACAGTCGGCACAGGAGCCACTGGCCTTACGACCGGAGTCGGCGTTACCGGCGCACAGTAACCCGGTGTTCTGATCAACGCGACGCAATATGCCCGACGCAGAGAAGTTGGGACCGTCGGACGATAAGGTCCCAGCCATCGCGCGGCACTCGATGACGAGCCAGAACCGGCGGTTCCTGAGGATCCGGGACTCCCAGGGCGAATCCATACATCGCTGATGTCGACGCCGTTGTTGTTGATGACCCCGGACACCGCGAGACCGGGCGATGCGAGCGCGACAGACGATAAAAACACGGCGACAATCGCGCCGAATGTGGAGAGACGGACAAGCCGAGTGCAGTTCATGTCGAAGACCATAAGTGCCCGACACACTCACGTGGCGTGAGTCATGCACAGGCGGGGCCACAATGTTCGACACAGCACCGACGTGCCGCGATCCCGATCTAGGGAGTGACTCGGTAACGGCGCAATTCGAGCGCCGGATTTGCGGCGCGTGCCGCCGCCAGCGCGCTCGGTGATACGAACGCGATCGCGATGCCCGCATCCTGACCCATATCAATCAAGGTTTCGCCCAACGGCGAGATGATGCGCGACATTCCCACCGCAACGGGAGCAATCTGATCGGCGGCCACCACGTAGCAGAGGTTTTCAATGGCTCGAGCTGCGCTCAACGCAACCCAATGATGAGGTTTCTTCGGGCCCGCCAGCCATTCACTCGGAATCGCCAGCACCTGCGCTCCGGCGTCAACCAAGCGGCGCGACACTTCAGGAAAACGAAGGTCATAGCAGGTCTGCAGCCCCACCATAAGGCCGGCAAGTTCGACAACAACCGCACTCGCCGCCGGATCGCCTGCAGTAATCCAGCTGCTCTCGCTGGAGCCAAACGCGTCGAAGAGGTGCACCTTGCGGTAGTGGCCGACGACACCACGTTCCGGGTGGACTGCGAGGAGCGTGTTGAATGGGCGAGCAGAGTCGTCGCTGCGTTCGAGCATCCCGACCACGACGGCGACTCCAGTCTCAGCCGAAATCTCGCGGATTGCCGTGACGAACGGGCCATCGAGAGGTTCCGCAACCGCCGAAACCCAATCGCCCAGGGCGCCGGCAAAGGCATGCGAATACTCGGGCAACACCACGAGTCGCGCTCCCGATCCGCCCGCAGCCGAGACAAAAGTTCGGATGCTTTCTACGTTGTCTGGTGCATTTGGTCCAGGGCTAAATTGAACAACACCGACGGCCACACCATCACTCGACTCGTCGAGCCCGTCAATCGAGGGAGTCCCGAGGATACCGTCATCCGACATCAGGCAACTCCGAGAATCGAGCGGCAGGTCGCCACGTCGTCGTTCATCTGAGCGATGAGGGGTTCGATGCCCGGGAAGGCAATCATTCCTCGAAGTCGCTCGATGAACTCAACCTCCACAACCTTGCCGTAAAGGTCGAGATGCGAGTCGATGAGAAACGCCTCCACACTGCGGTGAGTGACATCGTTGAACGTGGGGTTGAGGCCAATGGACACGGACGCCGGGTAACGAACGCCGTCTGCGTACACCCAGCATGCGTAAACCCCGTCAGCGGGAATGAATCCGCGCGCATCCCGGCCGAGATTCGCCGTTGGAAAACCTAGTTCGCGACCGCGCTTGAGGCCGTGCACCACTTCACCAATGACGCGGGGAGAGTGACCGAGAAGAGAGGTGACTAGCGGGATGTCTCCCGCATCGAGTGCTTCGCGAACCCACGATGACGACACCCGTCGCCCGCCGACAACCACATCGTCGCTGACGACGACGCGAATGTCCCGCTGTTTGCCGAGTTCGATGAGCTGCTCGACGCTCCCGGCAGCATTGCGACCAAACTTGAAGTCTCGACCCACGACGACGACACGAGCATCGAGGTCGCCCACCAGCACCTGGTCAACAAATTCCTGTGGGCTGAGATTCGCCAGTTTCTCGTCAAATGTGAGTTCACGAACATAATCGATACCCGCCGAGACGAGCGCGGCATTTCGAGCTGCGGCCTGAGCCAACCGTGCGGGCGCATGACCGGGGTTAATAATCTCTGCCGGATGCCGATCAAACGTGATGACAACGGCTTGACGGTGCTCGGCCCTCGCGATTGCGACCACGTCAGCAATCAATTTCATGTGGCCCAGGTGCAGACCATCAAATTTCCCGACCGTGATGACCGATGACCGCGCGGCTAACCTGCCGACACGACGCTGTTGCGACAGCCACACGAGCCCCAGGATTGGAAGAACCAAAGGAATAAAGAGGTAGCCTCGCCCGTACATCGACCACACGGTGTCATGCGGGAAAAGTGCCGGCTCGACCACACTGAGCGAACCGATGCCGAGCACGCCAGCGAGTTCAAAAATCAACGCGACCCACGTCACAGCCCGGGCAATGCGGCCCGGCAAGATAAGCGTCAACGTAATCACGAGATACACGGCGGCGGCCACGGCCGACAAGATGTAGGCCAACGGCGCGGTTTCAAATTTGGAAACTATTTGAAAAATGGAACGGCCCAGCGCAGCGAGCGCGAGAATCGCATACGCGACAATGAGCAATCTGGACGCGCCAGATTGAGTTCGGAACGGACGACCCTCACGGGGGCGCGACAAGTTAGCCGATGCCATCACTGAACGAACCAAATCACGTTCATGCGCGCGAGCATGATTGCCACCGCAATCAGCGCAACTCCGACGACGACTGTGCTCCATCGAGTGCGGTCAATGAGAGCCCAGAAGCCGGCCACGAGGGGAATGATCAGTGCAGTAACCAGGTACATGTAGAACTCAAGAAGTGACCCCGTTGGCTCGTTTCCCATCAGTGGCGACGCGATTGTCACTCCCAATTGAACCAACAAGAGTAAAGAAGTGACTCCCGCGAAGGCCATCGTGAGATCACTCGGGCGACGGCCCAGCAAGCCAAGGATTGTCGCCAACATGCCGCCAACAATGGCGACGGCTAGCTGCACCCACGTGAACCATTCCAACACGGCTCTACCCACGCTCCTTCTTCGGTGCTGTGCTCATTAGTCCGGGGGAAAATTCACGAGAGACACGAGCTGGCCCGACTCGACTTTGACGAGCCCAATTAGCGTACCCTGTGGCGCGATAGCCGCGAGTGGCCCAGCAGAATCCACGAGATTGGTCACCGGGCGTTTGCCCTGCATGAGGTCGCGAGCAGAGTCGGACGACATTTCGACAACCGGAAACATGCGGGTGGCTGCCGCAGCGGACGGAACGAGGGAACCGATCAGGGCGGAGTCGCTCAGGGTGTGGGCATCCCTGACATCGAATGGGCCGACACGCGTTCGGTGCAACCTCGTGAGGTGACCGCCCACGCCGAGCGAGAATCCCAGATCACGCGCGAGTGCGCGAATGTACGTTCCGGAGGAGCACGCGACGATGACGTCAAGGTCTACTGCCACCTTGCCGTCAAACTCGACACCAAAGCGGGTATCAATGATGTCGAATCGAGACACGGTCACCGGCCGAGGTGGGAGTCTGACGTCTTCGCCGGCTCGAACCCGCGCGTAGGCGCGTTCCCCGTTTATCTTGATGGCGCTCACCGAACTAGGAACTTGCGAGATGTCACCGGTCAGACGTTCGATGCCAGACTCAAGGTCGCTCGCGGTGATTCGTTGCAGCTGTGACGCAGGCGCGTAACCGAGAACCTCGCCCTCAGCATCATCCGTCGACGTGGATGCGCCGAGACGAATCGTGGCCTCGTAGACCTTGTCGCTACCGGTCAAAAAGGTGAGCAGCCGCGTCGCAGAATTAATGCCGAGCACGAGAAGTCCGGTTGCCATTGGGTCGAGGGTTCCCGCGTGACCAACCTTTCTTGTTCCGGCGAGCCGGCGAACTCTTGCCACCACGTCGTGGCTCGTCCAATCGCCCTCTTTGTCAACGAGCAGGATTCCGCTCGTTGTCGCGGGGGTCGAGGACGTCATTTGTTGATTATCCCAACCCACGCTCGGACGAATGACCCGATTAGGCTCTCAACGTGCAATCAGAGGTCATCGAGTGGTTCGACACACACGGTCGCGACCTTCCGTGGCGACGCGACGGTTTCACTCCGTGGGGTGCTTTGGTCAGCGAATTCATGCTGCAACAAACGCCGGTCGCCCGCGTGCTTCCCCGACTCGGCGAGTGGCTGGAGCGTTGGCCGACGCCCGCCGCCTTGGCTGAGTCCTCGCCAGCCGACGCAGTGCGTGCGTGGCAAAATCTCGGCTACCCTCGCCGCGCCCTCTGGCTTCACTCGTGTGCGGTGACCATCGTTGCCAAGCACAATGGTGAGGTGCCGAGCGACGTGGATGCTCTGCTGCGCCTCCCCGGAGTCGGACCATACACCGCTCGTGCAATCGCGGTTTTCGCGTTTCGCGCTCACGAGCCGGTTGTGGATACGAACATCCGTCGTGTCATCGCGCGAGCTGTTCACGGAGAATCCGACCAAGGTCCTCCGGCAACAACCCGAGACCTCGCCGACATGGCCGCACTCCTTCCGACGCCCGACGAGTCTCCTGAATTCAATGCCGGCATGATGGAGCTCGGAGCCCTCGTGTGCACGTCCCGCAACCCCTCGTGTGACGAATGTCCGCTGCGCAAATCGTGCGCGTGGCGAGCAGCCGGATACCCGCCCTCGGATAGTCCGCGCCGACGTCCTCAG
>Ga0114976_10000825_pt1 | contig 19611 bp, 5 predicted proteins | sample S_130805_EF_Meta_FD_87319 | JGI IMG/M metagenome (GOLD analysis project Ga0114976, IMG submission 87319) | Freshwater microbial communities from Lake Simoncouche, Canada to study carbon cycling - S_130805_EF_MetaG | ecosystem: Environmental > Aquatic > Freshwater > Lake | place: Lake...
AAGACATTTGCCACTTATCCAATAGGAAATACAGGAGAACTCTTGTATTTGAGCAATGGTGTTGCAATTGGAGCAAGAGAGACACTTTGGAATGATACTATAAATCAACTTACTGTTGGTTTTGATACATTCAGACAACCTATCTCCGGGAATACTGGAAACATCTGGAGTTATGGAAACACTCAAGTTTTCAGTACTTATTCTCAATTTGGTCAAACTCTTTCCGGTGGTTTCACTGCCGGTAAAATGCAAATAATAGAAAAATGGAATGGATCAGATTCCTTTGCATCAAATAATGGTGTTTACAATATTCCGAATGATCAGTTCGATATTCAACAAAAATATTTCTTTGGAACGACCGGAAGCGGAAGCGGTACTAAAGTACAATTCTTGTCTCAGGGAATTACATTCACTAAAGGGCTGCATCAGTTCCTTCCACAACTTTTAACAGATGATAAATTTGGTTCGTGCTGTTTCTGTCCTCAAGGCACAAACGACAAACTATGCATAGATTACTGCAATAGAGATTATTGTATCGCTCTTGGTGGTCAATTTAGTAATAGATCTTGTGTCGAACGCGCAGGAACCACAGATTGTTTCCCAGAAGGTGCATGTTGTGTAAATGGAAAGTGCGTAAATACAAATCTTGAATCTTGCACAAAATATGGTGGAGTTTTCTTCCCCGATGAATTGTGTTCTACAACAATCATAGAAGGAGAACCCGCGTTCTCTTGTCCAAATGCTTGTTCTACAGGACTTGGTTCTTGCTGCTATAAAGGAAGATGTTTAGCACTCAATGAAGCAGAATGCAATGCAATTCCAGATACAGTATTTGTTCTCGGGAAGTCATGTGATGAATTACCAGAAGTAGATGGTGCTGATTATTGTTGCAGCGTATCTAATTATGTTGGTGCATGTTGCTTCTCCGATGGTCAGGGTAATAGTAACTGTGAAGGCGGAAAACGACCAGAAGAATGTGCAAGTGCTGGTGGTGTATTCATGGGATTGGGCACACTATGTGAAGAAATTAATTGCTGTGGTGTTTCGTATTCTCCAGAATATTACAAAGAATCTACCACATGCAGACAAACATCAAACGATCCGTGTAATGCGCCGGGTACAAGAATTGGTGGTGGATATCTAGTTGCAATAATAGGAGCACCAAATTCCTGCACCACTTTCTCACAACCACAAACTGCACTCGGTGAACCACTTGAGTGTCTATGTAATCCAAGAGGTGAAGTTGCAGGCGACCAATACGAAACTTGGAAATTTAAAAACTGCAAAACATATCAAGGCGAAATACCATCAACAAGTGCATACTACCGTGAATATTTCAACAGAACACACCCAAGAGTACCGACTCTCAAAATGTATGCAAACAAATGCTTGTTGAAAGCAGGAGCGCCATACATTACACAATTGGTATCTGGCACTACTGATGCTGGAAATGATGTGTCTTGGCCAAGTCAAACTATGTTTGAGGGAACAGATACTTATCAACCAACAATGTATCTTTCCTTCGATAATCAAACTTGCAATATAATGACTGAAGTTGTTGGATTGGGCACACCATCTTCTAGTCTATACAAATATATGGCAGAGCAGTTCTATGGTAAGAGAGCAATTCATATTTCATGGGCATTAATTTTAGCACCAAGAGATCTATATACAAATTATGCCGGTGTTACATTTGGTTATATGAAGTGGTCTAATATGTTTGAGTCTCGCGTAGGACCGGGTTCGGAAGCAAAGTTACCAAACTATTTCATCGAACCCGTTGCAACTTCACCTGTAGATGGATTGCTCAATACAAGAATACACGATTCATATTCTAAGAGCAAACCAGAATTCTGGTTCAGAGATTATGATGGTGATGGAATAGATGAATTGGCATATAATCGATTTGTTTCGCAAAATATAAATCAATGGAACTTGGTCGAAAATGAAGTCAAACAAGACATCGAAACAGATAAAGATACATTTGCATATTACTATTCTCAATTGTGGGAAAAATTAAATCCAGAAAATACAGCAATAAGACAAATATCAAAAGCAAATGAAATCAATTTCTATGGATACGATGATTGGTATATTCCAAGCGTAGTAGAAATGAATTATATTGCAAAATATGTCGATGAAATAAATGAATCAATTCTTGCAATTGGAGACAATGATCACGAAGTAATGCGTAACTGGGACTATGATGGTTCTGGTAGTTTCTATGATAATGATAACGACACACGAGATACCATTTATTGGACATCGACAAGTGTTTGCAGAATTAGATCATGGAATAATCAAAATCACACAATAAAAGATTTGTATAATCTAGAACCAACAAATACCACCATAAACAATAAATCTAGATTCTTATCTATTGATTTTGGACTATCTGATGCCCAAGCATTTGACCTTTCTCATCAAATTTGCAATGGTCAAAAAATGTTAGCACAAAACTTCGGAAAAGCAGATAATGGTGCGTATGGTCAAGTATTGAGTCTCGATAGACAGACTCTGTGCAGACTAAGACCTGTCAGAAGAATACCAATAGTTGTCGGATGCTCCGATATAGAAATAATTGATGCATATAGTCAATATAATTTCCAAACATGTCCGTCTTGCTTCGATTATGATAATTGTTCTTCCTAAATAATTAATCATGTACAGCAGCGCAATATCTAAAAATTCTTTATTTGGCCCTCTAGGCCCCACCGGCCCAATTGGTAGAACTGGTGCAACCGGAGCGACGGGAACAACCGGAGCAACAGGAAATACAGGACCATATGGCAAATATGTAATTTCTGCTATAGGTGTAACCACAGGAATAATATTAACTTTCTCAGATGGATCTACAAGCGGAGTAACCGCAACCCTAAAGGGTGTTACTGGTTATGGAAATACAAAAGCCCCAGAATCAGTAGGAGAAGGAATATCAATAGTTGGTTCTTCCTCCGAAGGTCAACTGAATATAAAAGGCATAAGTGCCATTGGATCGTTAGCAATAACGGTTGATGATAGTAATCTAAAAATAGACACGATATACAAAACAACCGTAGGAAATCTTTATTCCCTCGGTCTATCCGCAGATACTTTAATGTATCTAAAGGGATCTAATCTGGCATCAAGTACCAGAGTAAAATTGGATGGTACTGGAAATATGAACTTCCAGAACCAATTCTTTTTGAATGATTCTGCGTACATAAAACAAGTTGGACCTGTAAAGAAAAATCAATATGTCGGCATCACCGGAGCCTTAGAAAACTTTACTATAGGAACCACAGGTGGAATCTATATTGATTTAGAGAATGGCGGTTTATATCTGGTAAAGACTCCAATTGGCATTGCAGGATTTACGGGTTCATTCAAACAAAATGAAATTCTAAGTGCAACATTAATAGTAGAATCAGATGAGATATGGAAGTTCCCTGAAAATGTATACTTTAGTGAAAACGAAAACTACTTTACATGCGGCAAAAGCATAGTCAATATATTCACATTTGATGCAGGAAATAATTGGTATGCTACAGTTTCTCAGCGTGGGTTGGATGTAGAATTCCTGAATGCATGTAAGTCCTCCTTTGGTAAAGGATCTTGTTGCTATACAAAATACCCAGAGAACACAAAGAACTGCGTTGAGTATGTAACAAAAGATGAATGTCAATTGTTGAGTGGTGAATTTACCGCACTTTCTTCGTGTAGTCAGACTTGTGCTCAAGGCGGTATTTGTTGTTCAAATGGTCAGTGCTTGGCTGACGTAGATGTCGAAGAATGTACATTCTTTGGTGGTAGATTCTATTCAAATATAAATTGTTCAAAATATGCAAATAATCCAGCAGGCCCTAATTATGGTTATCCGATAGAAGCAGGAAGACTATGCTTTGATGCTTGTGAAACTGAAAAATTGGCCTGCTGTAAAGATGGAAATTGCATAGGCGATGATCTCTCAAGAATACAATGTGAATTAATACTTGGTGGTAAATCTTTTACTGGTGGAGATTGTTCTACTATAAATTGTTGTGAAAATAATATAGGTACGGGCGCTTGCTGTGTATGTAATAACAGTGAAGGAAAGTCAGTTGAATGCAAAGATGACTTAACAAAATCCCAATGCACAAAATATGCAAAGTCTATAAATTCTGCATACACCGGAATATTCATGGGTGAAGGTGAGCGGTGTGAGAATTTAAATTGTGATTGTTCTTGTGCTAATATCCCACCAGAAGATCCAAATGTTCCCTGCTGTAAGACCGATGGAAGTTGCGTTGATGTTCCTCGTTCTCAGTGCATATCACTGGGTGGAATTCCGGGTCAAGCAGGAGATGTTTGTACTCCTACCTTATGTCAGGAAACAACTGGTGCATGTTGTGTTGGAACTGTTTGTAGTATAAAAACATATGCAGCATGTTCTGCTGCCGGTGGTGTATATAAAGGAAATGATGTAGTATGTACTCCGACTACATGTGCAGAAAAAACTGGTGCATGTTGTGTTGGAACTAATTGTAGTATAAAAACATCTACAGAATGTTCTGCTGCCGGGGGTGTATATAAAGGAGATGGCGTAATATGCGGATCAACCACATGCCAAGGTGAAACTGGCGGCGGAACTGGAGGCGGCCCCGATGACGGAGATGGAGGCGGCCCCGATGGCAACGGAGATGGAGATCCCAGTAATCCCTCAGGTCCGGATGATGGTGGTGGCACAGATACTGGAGGAGAAGACGGCGGCACACAGACAGGTGGTGGGCAGGGTACAGGATCAAACGGAGGTGCAGGCCCGGGCGAAACAGGACCACCCAAAAATATATGTCCAAGTTGTAACTATACTGGTTGGGGCAAAGAAATTATTAAAGATGAACCATTAGATGGTGGTGCTACTGGACCTTTAAAAAGACCAGACGGCTCGCCCAATCCAGATGGCGATCTTGGAAATCCAGATAATTACACAAATAGATGCTGCTATCGCCATAAGAATCCGTACCACTTCAAAGACGGTAAATATGTTTCACCATGTAGAAATGCAGACGATACACATATTCCTATCTGGAAAAAACAACCTCCGCCGGCCGGAGGACCATCATCCGGTACTCCAGCAGGTGAAGAGGAAGGCGCACAGTTTGCTATAATGCCAAATTGTGGAGATAAGAGCAATAAAGGTTGTCCAGATTTCAGTAAGGTTCTTTGTCGCATGGATTGCTATGAAGAGATGATGAAATTCTTTGTTTGCTGTAAAACTAAGAAAATAATGACAACTGGAACGAATGAAGAGAAAGAAGCATTATGTCCGGGATACGGAGGTTGTTTATTTAGCGACAGTGCTTTTGGTGGTGACTGTTCACAGATATTGACTAATGCTGCTAATGTTGGCTGTCCATCTAATTTTGGTTCCGATCCGTGCAAATATGCAGAAAACCTACCAGATAGTTTTATTGATATATTTAAAGACAAAAATAGTAATGTAAAAGCAGAATGCTATTGTCCACAAAAAGTTTTTGGCAAAATATGTGGTCCTGTCCCGTGTGTGCAATATAAAAACCTCCCATGTGAAGGACTAAACAATCCATCACAAAAAAATCTTGGACCATCTGGAGATAAAGGGCCAGGTGGAGGTGGTGATGGTAGAGACTGGGAAGTACCGCCAGGTGGAGGACAACCTCGATGTAAGGGCGGAAATAAAAACGGAGAAGGTGGCGGAAAGGGTCAAGGAAGTGGCAATGGTAATATTGATTATGGTAAATGCTGTGGTAATCCAGATAATGGTGGAGTCATAAACGCGGATGATAAACCCGCAGAAGTAAACAATACAGGATACTGTCTTGCAAATGGTATTTGTGGAATGTTCTGTCAGGGTGATACTGTTTGTATGTTTATGAAAGATCCATGTTATAATCAGTATATAAAAGATTGGGATAAAACTAAACCCGGAAGCGGCGACAGTGAAACTCAAACACCGGGAACATTTCCAAGTCCCGGTACTTCAGATCGTCCAGAAGAATCACCGCCAGTATGGCATGTAACTGGATGCCCAAAATGTGCGCCAGGCGGTTGGACAAAGGAAGCAACTTATCCTGATTGGTTCCCAGGCGCATCAGGAAGTGGCCCTTATAATCCAAATGCTCCAGGCAAAGGTGTTCCTACCATTAAAATGCCCGGAAGAATGACAATATCTTGCAATGGAGAGTTTGGTTCCCCAGTACCACCAACAACATCTTCGCCATTTACTACAATTAATACACCAATAACATTTGTTAAAATATACAACAGTGAAGGAAGTTATGATTGTGTTCCTATAATTACAGAAACTGACATGACATCATATGAACTTTGCTGATATAGATACTTTATACCATGTATAGTAGCTCAATTTCCACGATCAAGATGCTAGGCCCGGATGGCCCCACTGGTTCTACGGGGCCAATGGGTGCTACTGGTGCAACCGGAGATATTGGTATAACCGGAAATACTGGTGCGATGGGTGCGTATGTTTTATCAATAAATTCCAATACCTCAGTTGAAAGTTTTTTAATAACAAGAGGCGCAACTGTTGCATTTACCGGAGTAACCACAAATTCTACCCCAGTTGTTGTTGAAACCAACGAATACATTCAGGTAACAACAAAAAAGATTTATAATAATCGAGGTGGGTATAGAAATGAAGTACCGTTTCAAACAGGGGCGGCCGCCAACGCGCCGACCATAATTTATTTAAATAATATAGAAAAAGCAGAATTAACTAGTCAAATACAAGTTGTAACATTTGACATACAGCAATGGTCAAGAAATCAATGTATATTTGGTTTTTATAGAGCACACGCGACTGCTGCAAATGTAACTGCAAATCCTGAAGGTTATATAGGAACAAGTCCACGAATTGGAAGAACAAGTGTAGAATGTTTAATTGGTTTTAGGCCCTCTAGTACAGGAAAATGGAAAGCTTGTATAGTATTAGAGGACGTTTTTCTTAATACATCAAGCGAATCGGTGAGATATGATAGAGAATTGTGGAAAAGAGAAACAAATTTTTCAATTTACGATATTAACATTTTAAAAGTAATTGTATTTAATGGAACAAGAGCAGAATTTTACATAAATGAAGAATTTATAGGCGACGTTAGTTCTACTGATTTAATTTTCAATGTTGGAGCAGAACATCCAGTGGGTGGAATAGATTCTGGTTCTGGTAGGTCAGTACCATATTTAATTCATACCCATCCGGCCGGAGGACCATATGATGCACCATATGGACCGCAACCAGTTTTTGCTGGTGCAGAGATTAGACATTTCCACACAAATCAAGCAACAAATATATTTACTGAAAGCACAGATCCCTCTGTTCAAAATATGTCTATCAAGATTTACAGAATGTCCTGTAAACTTACAAATGACGATAAACAAAATAATATTGCAATAAATCTTTCAGATGGATCTATTATTGGTATTACTGGTGATTTCCGTGGAGATACACAATATCAAAATACATTAGAACCCGAATCAATCGGATCTGGAATACAGATACTTGGTTCTTCTTCTGAAGGACAATTAAATATCAAAGGTATCAGTGGTGTTGGTTCTCTTGTTGTCACTACAACCGATAACAATTTATTAATTGATACGACTTACACATCTACGGTGGGAAATTTGTACTCGCTCGGATTGTCCGCAGATACTTTAATGTATCTAAAGGGATCTAATCTGGCATCAAGTACGCGGGTCAAACTAGACGGTACTGGAAATATGAACTTCCAGAACCAATTCTTTTTAAATGATTCTGCTTATACAAAAAGAGTAGGCCCGATTAAAAAGAATCAATATGTTGGTGTCAAGGGAGAACTAGAAAATTTTGCAACAGGAACAACTGGTGGAATTTATGTTGATCTGGAGAATGGTGGATTTTACATTCTACAAACACCAATTGGCATTGCCGGATTTACCGGATCATTCAAACAAAATGAAATTATAACCGCAACCGTTCTATTTACTTCTGATGATATCTGGAAGTTCCCAGAAAATGTTTATTTTGAAGAGAACGAAAACTACTTTACTTGTGGTAAAAGCATAGTCAATCTATTTTCTTTTGACGCAGGAAACAACTGGTATGCAGTAGTTTCTCAAAGAGGAATAGATTTAACCTATACAAATAGGGATACCTTTGCCAATATAGAATCTTGCGTTCCTGCACTTTCAACTGGTTCTTGCTGCTACACCAAATATCCAGAAAATACATTAAATTGTTTAGATTATTCTACAAAAGATCAATGTGATTTATTGGGTGGTAGATTCTCTCCTCTTGTTTCTTGTGCAGAATCGTGTAGTAATGTATTAGGTCTTTGTTGTTCAAACGGACAATGCATAGAAAATGTAAGTGTAGAAGAATGTTCTTTCTTTGGTGGAAATTTTTATTCTGGTATTAACTGTGAAACATATCCAAACAATTCTAGTGGTAAAAATTATGAAAGCTTTATAACAGAAGGTCGTTTGTGTTTTGACCCATGTGAAACTGAAAAATTGTCATGCTGTAAAGATGGAAAATGTATAGGCGATCAACTTTCCAGAATACAATGTGAGTTGATTTTGGGCGGTAGATCATTTACAGGCGGAGATTGTTCTACTACAAATTGCTGCGAGAAGAATATAGGAAGAGGTGCTTGCTGTGCATGTGCGGCAAAAGGTCTTCTTTGCTTTGATGGCTTGACTCCAGCAGAATGCAAAAGTGCCGAATATGATGGCATTTTTATGGGGGAAGAAGAACGATGCGAGAATGTAAATTGCAGATGTGTCGGTGGCATAGACACACCGCCAGTAAACCTTCCACCGGATTTTGATTTGGTATTGACTACTCCAACGGTATTACCCAATCAAACTGCAACCATTAATATTCTAAATGCATCGGATCCAGAAAATAATGCACTTACCTATAGAGTCATAGTAAATAGATTACAACCATCCACCACAGAAGTTTATAGAACTGAATTTGTTTCTTTACCAAATTTACTACTTACATCGTATACGACACAAACATTGCAACAATTTGGTACAGAAATTACAAGTTATGACATAATAGTGTCACTCAAAGATACTGGAGACAATATAACAACAAAATCAGTACCTTTGACAATACAGACAACAAATCCAGTTATTGATTCTTTAACAGAATTCCCGGATGCAATAACGCTACAATCTCTACCAACCACAATTGAAAGAACAATTGCTGCCCAAGCACACGACCCAGATGGTGGAGATGTAACATATCAATTTGAAGTATTAACAAATACAGGAAACTCTCAAACAACCATAACACAACTTACAGGTTTATCTGTTAAACTTTCTGTAAATGTTCCCTCGGATGAAGTAAATTCTTTCTTTATTACAGTAAAATGCACCGTAACTGATGATGAAGGTCAGACTTCAACAAGAAATACTGTTCTTGCTTTTACAAGAGATTTATTACCAACATTCACATTAACAGTAACACCTGCATCTGGAAATGTTGGAACTTCATTTACAGCAAAGGCACAAATAGATGCAAATCAAGGAAATTTAAAATATAAATGGGATACGATTTATCCTAATTCTTCTATAACCTCTACGGAATATGAAGATCTTCCACCACTATCTGGTGTTGCAAATATTCAAAAAATAATACCATCTACTATGGTTGGTACTTATAAAGCAAGATTTACTTTACAACAAGATCCTTTTGATACATTCAATACAGTTACAAAAGAAGTATCATTCATAGTAACAAATAATAATCCAGTAATTACATCACAAACACCAGATGAAACAATTACTTTAAATGCAACACAAGCAGTAAATATTACAAGAACTCTTAGTATAACTGCAACTGATGATGAAACTTTAACATATAATTGGGCAGTTATTTCGGGTACAGTAAATTCAATAACTAATCCAAATACTTCATCTATAACAGTAAATCTGAGAAATACAGGCACCTATCAATTTAGATGCACAGTCACGGATCCATCTGGAGCAACAGCGCAGGCAACCATTTCGGTTATAATAAATCGTAGTGGTGCGCCAATAATTACAACAATAAGTTCAAATTTTAATGTAAATCCAGATACTACATTTAATGTATATGCAAGTGGAATATCGGATCCAGAAAATGATGCACTTCAATTTAAATGGGTTCTTACTAAAGACACAGTAGATGGTATTATAGATGCACAGACCCCATATGTTTCCGTGACATCAACTACTTCATCGTATGGCGTGTCTGGCGGTAGACCGGGTGGGTTGACAGATAAAATATACTATGCAACATTATATGTCAAAGATTCTCTTGGTAACGAAACAACAAAGAGTACAAAAATAACTGTTGTATCACAAATACCAACAATATCTGCAACCTATTCTCCTACAATTGACGCACCAATATATCGATTTACCGTTGATCCGGGATCAAGAAATTTACTATCTAATTTTATACTAAATTGTACTTTAAGTGCAACAGACCCAGATGGCGGATCTATTGTTTCATATTCTACAACATGTTCTCCTGTTGGTGGTGTTGTTATTACAAATGGTAATTCTTCTACTCCTACTTTGACATTTGCAAGAACAGGAACATTTAATCTTTCCCATTATTCAATAGACAACGAAGGACAACAAAGTACAGTTTTAAATAAAACTTTTCAAATTGTTAGAAATGAATTACCAGTAATTGATACCACACAAACACAAACCTCTGTATCTGCTAGTTGTTCTGAACTTTTAAATGGAAAACTTATTACAATTAAATCAACTATAACCGATGATTTGACTCCATTTAATCAATTAACAACATCAATAGAGTTTGATTCTGATCGGTCATCTGAGGGTACATCAGCTGAATTTATTTCTACTACTACACAAAATAATACAATAACTTCAATTTTTAAAATTACTGGTGCTGGTACTTATGTATTTAAAGTATCAGTGACTGAACAGGGTTCTGCAAACACTTCAGATTCTACTATTTTGCAAAGTGTAACAAAAGATGTTTTAATCAGTGTAACACAAGAAATTAATAATCCACCAGTAATAACAAATCCAACTTCTATAAATTTTTCAAATCCACTTCCTTCGATTATAGGGCCATTTGTTTTTGGTGCAGCAGATTCTGACGGTATATCGAATATTACATTTGTTCTTGGATCTATATTGCCTACTGGTTATTTCACTCGCCGACCTACTTCCGAAATTTTTAATTCAGCAAATAATACTTTTAGTATTTCCTTAAATACAGATGCAACTAAAACTGCTGCTGATTTTATAAGCGTAACAGATGGGTTTTCTTTTAAAGTCAGAGCATTTGATACATGTGGTGCATTCACCGACAGCACATATAAATTTTATGTTGTCAATACTGGTCCAACAGTTCAAATAACATCTCCATCCAATCCAACATCATTAACATTACCAATAACATCACAATCAATAACAGCAGTTGCGACTGATCCAGATCAATCCACATTTACATATAATTGGAGTTTGAGCGGGCCGAGTACGGCATATACATTTACACCAAACAATTCTACAAGCGGAACAACTATTCTTTCTGGATTGAACAAAGGTGGAACACATGTCGTTACCGTTTCAGTAACAGATAATTCGGGTTCAACATCAACCAGCACATTAACATTAAATGTAACAGACCCAAATCCAGAGGCAAACGCAGGAAACAATCAAACAAACACATATGCAGCAAATACTTCTTGGCCAAAACAATTTGGTTTAACTGGTTCTGGAACGGATCCCAACACGAATGGTTATATTTCTGCATATTCTTGGAGAACAATTACAAATCCCGGAAATGCTGCTTCTTTGGTTTCTCCTTCTTCTTCGACTACAGCAGTTAATATTTCTACTTTTGGATTGTATAAATTTGGTTTAATAGTAACTGATAATAATGAAAATACTTCTTCGGAAGCGACAGTTCAAATTGAATTAATATCCGATGCTCCTCCCACAGTAAATCTTAGTACTTCTCCAAATAATATAACTCTACCTATTAATAGTGTTACATTAACTGCAACAACATCTTCTGATGTTACTTCTTTGAATATTGAGGAAACCAATGGTTATAGTGGATATACTGTAACACCAGTCTTGAATGGCCCAACAACATGGACAAGAACAATATCTGGATTAATACCAAATACAAATGGGACTCCAAGAACATATTCTTTTGTTGCAAAGGCATCCGATGCATATCAAACTGTAACTTCCAATTCAGTAAATGTTGTAGTAAATAATCAAGCCCCAACGGCAGTAGTTTATATACCGGGAACGAACGGACTTATTTCAGATGTTGAATTTAATAATTCATATATTTTTGGCATTACTGGTTTTGCAAATGACCCGGATGGAGGTTCTTTAGTATCGCCCACATTTACCTGTGATGCAGTTCCTTCTACTTATAGCGGGACTGTATCGTTTACCAATCCAACAATAGTAGAAACAAGCAGTGCAGGAACAACATACAGTTCAACCTGTACTATGGGCCCAAGATTGCAGCCTACATCTGTACAGGGATATACTTTTTCTTTCAAAATAACAGATAATGAAGGACAAACGGTAATATCTCCACAGAAACAATTTAAATTTAGCAATACTGGTCCACAGATATCTTTCAATAAACAATCATTGGTTCAAAATTTTGATGGAGTTTCGACATTATTTAATACAAATTTGTATGGTGTGAGTGCAACTGATAACAATTCACCGTCAGGTTCTCTTACTTATACTTGGACAAATACTTCATTTCCTGCGGGTTCAGGCACACCAAATATAATAAGTCCGTCAACATCTAATGGACTAACTAATATTTCTTTTACAAATCCCCAACTAGGCGGCACATATGAATTTAGATTGCAAGTAACAGATCCTGATGGATCATCAACTGAATCTAGTGGTTATACTATAAAAAGAAATGCAGCACCAACCGCAACAATTACTTCACCTGCAATTGACGGAACCTCCATAACTTTACCTGTAAACACAGTTTCATTGAATTCTTCCGCATCCGACACTGATGGATTTATCTCTACATACGCTTGGTCGTTAATAACAAAACCAGTAGGAAGTACTACTGCATCATTGAGTAGTACTAGTGTTTCTAATCCAACATTAACTGTAGATTTAGCAGGAAGTTATACAGTACAACTAATAGTAACCGACAATAATGGAAGACAATCTACTGCTATTACAAGACAAATAACAGTAAACGCAAATCCTGCACCAAATATTAGTAGTTTTACAGGAACCCCAAATCCAGTAACTATATCAAACGGTTCTGCTGGTACATCATTAACTGTAAGTGCAACCGATCCAAATTCACAATTATTAACATATAATTTTACACAAACTTTGCCTGCTTCTCCACTAGCAACAATAGTAGCCGGTTCTGGTACTAGTCCAAACACAGCAACAGTTTCGAATTTGACTGTTCCATCTAGTTCATCCACAACACCATCATCACGAACTTATACATTCAAAGTTGATGTTTCTGATGGAACAAATACATCATCTTCTACTACAAATATTGTGGTTAATAGTAGTGCCCCAGAAATTATTAATTTAGCAAATCCAGCAGCAGCAACTTGGACAGGAACAAATCAAAATATTCAAATTGGAACAGGAGCATCAGTAAGTGATCCAGATGGTGGTACTGTTACGACATTATGGACACAGGTAAGTGGTCCATCAACACCAACTATTCTTGCTCCAGCTTCTGTGCAAACAAACATTACAAATTTTCAATCTGCTGGAATTTATGTTTTTAGATTAAAAGCAACAGATAATGAAGGAACTTTTGTTGAACGAGATGTAACTGTTACTCTAAACGCAGGAGTAACTCCAACTGTTGCCTTCAATTCTACCACTCCAGTTGTTGTTGCAAATGGAACAACGAATTATAGTGGTGGATTTAGTGTTAAAATAACAAATGCTTCAACTTCTAATGCTTGTGATTTGACATTTAGTATTTCTCCTTCTGATGCAACAATAGCAAATACAACATATTCAAATATTACAAGTAATGCTTTAAATTATTCTACTGGTACAATATCAAATTTAACAGCAGGAACAACCTATACAATATCTGCAACTGCAACAAATCCGTCAACTTCGACAACCGGATCAACATCACCAAATCCTACTTTAAGAAGAAATGCCCTACCAAGTACACCACTACCCTCTGGTCCAACAACTGGTTCTTCTGGAACTAAATTAACCTATACAATTAATGGCGGTTCTGCAACTGATTCTGACGGATCAATAGCAAACTATACTTGGTCAACAAATCCGACAACTAGTACTATATCCCCAAATACCACATCTACGGCAACAACAGTTGGTATAACATTCAATACAGACGGTGTTTACACTATTAAGTATATTGCTACTGACACTGATGGAGGTACATCTACTAGTGGTGATTTTACTACAACAATATCAACTGTGACTGACGTTTGTGCTCTTAAAAATTATGCAAGATCGAGCCCAACCTTACAAGCGTATAATTTAATAATTCCAAATGTGCAGATTACTGGAACTGCAAGAGCATTAAGTGGTGGCACATGTGTTACTGTTACAACACCTACTAAGTTTTCAAGCAATCCTAATACTAAATTTGATTATTTAGCAAATAATATAGCAACCGCATTGTCATGGAAAATCAATCCAACACTACCTACAGGAAACGATAATACTGGAACAAAATGGCCATATTCTAATTTTATACTAAGATATGGAGGTGATATAACTGGACTAAAGGAACCTTTGATAGAAGATGCCGAGCCCTTCACTGGTTTATCTTCTTGGAATTATCAATTTGGTAATGGAGAGGGTTATCATACACTAATTCGCGGTGTTGACATGAGAAAGGTATCCAGACCATTTGATTTATCATTTGCAGATTTACAAAATGCAGCGAGCCCATCTGTTTCTGTTTATACAAATTTGTCAAATTATACAGCATATAAGAATAGAGTAACAGAGTTTGCGCGTAATGATTATTATGCCTATGGGTTTCAAGCGTCATATGGTGGCAATAAAACATTTGAGTTGTCTTATGGAATTCCTTTTATATTTAAATGTTCATGTTGGGACGATATTACAGATAAGTTAGTTTATACAAATTGGTATAATTATGTAAATCAAACAGGTACTCAAAATTTTAATTTATCATGTCCGACGGGATCGACTCGAAAACCAAGATCATTAATTGTTGTTCGATATAGACAATCTACTGCAATGGGTGGTTCTGTTACTACAATTACAGGTGGTGATAATATAATTAATAGCACAAATTGTCATAGTTTGGATTCTTCTACTGCTATAATTTCAACAGACATTACTGCATATTACGTTTCAGTTGACAACAATGTCTCTAGAGTAGGATCAACCGATCAGTGCAAATTAGGTATAGGTCGATATAGAGTGGTTCGCTACGAAGTAAATGTTCAAAAAGATCTAACAAATGATCCGGGGGGCGCACTAACAGTAACAAATTGTTCAGAAAACTCTTTTAATACAGGAACTTGTGTAGGAGCTTCTAACTATTTTTCTACAGCTGGAATAACTGGTGGTATTACATATACTTATGACCTATTTCCCGGTGGAAGAGGAACACAGGTTCCAGAGTTATGCAATTCATGTAATATAGCTCCGGCACAACTAAAAGAAAGAACATGGACACAAGCACAACCGGGAATTACAGCATCGATTGGTTTAATAGCAAATACAGCATGGCCACCACCAGAATGGATATGTGTTGCTGATTGTGAAAATCCTTCTTATGCTCCTTCGGGTAATTGCATAACAACAATGATTGGATCTTGTGCTTCCCCTACATTATTTACATCCCCAGAAAACGTACCGCCAATTATAAATTCCTCTGGAAACGATAATCTAGTTTATATTAAAATATATAATACAGAGGATCCTACACAATATGAATGTGTTCCTGTTCTTTATGATCCAGATTTAATAAAACAATACGAACTTTGCGAGAGTTAATATGGCAATACAATTTAGAACAAGAACAAAAAGCACAATAGATTATTCCGGTGATTTAAAATCCACCGGAGTGTGTTGTGATTTTCGGGGAAATAAAACCCAAAAAACTTTAGTCGAATGTTTTCAATCTGGCGGAAACTTTCAATATGGAGATATTGAAACAATTACCTGTCCGCAACCCGGAACAATAGGATGCTGCTGTTCTTGTAATTCTTCATTTTTAGATATAGAGGGATCTAGTGTTGGTTGCGGAAATCCAATAACTTATAGCACAACAGGACTTACACCAACAACTCAATGTGAATGTGATCGATTGGGTGGTAAATGGACAAATATACAATGTCCTACTACCACCATGAGCATATTAGAAGCAAGACAATTTTGTATTAAAACATATCCACAAAATGAATTAAACGGGTCTTGCGATACTATTGATGCAAGAATTCCAAGATCCTGCTGCTACATGGAACGAAATGAAGCAAATGTTCCAACAGGAATTGTATGCAAAAACGTATGCAAAAGTTCAGATTGTCTTGGATATACACTCTCAAACGAACCAGCAATATATTCAAAAAACAAATTATGCGAAGGCAGTCTGTTAGGAAATGGTGTTGCAAACTGCGGTTCTTCTAATTTCGCTAGTCTGATGACCACAAAATCAACACTATTTGAAGGATTTGAACACGGAAGTTGTTATTCTCTGAATAAAACAAATAGCACATATTCATATAATTGTAATTTTTCAATAGAATCAGATTGTTCTGAATATTGGGTTCCTATGAGAACGGATATGAAAGTTTGTGATCACATATATGCGCCACAAACTCCGACAAAAATAGGAAGTAGGTTAATAGAACCAGAAACTATGTCCGAAACTGAATTTGATTCATTAGATCTTCCTATTGGAGAATTCTATAAAGGTGGATTTTATATTGGAAAATTTGAACCCGGTTCACCAATAACACCAAGAGGTTCTTCGATATATGGGTCTTCACAAGTTTCTTTTGATAAAAACTATTTTTCAGAAGCAATAGGGCCTGGAAATAAATCAAACAATAAATGGGCATTGGTGGTCGAACCTGCGAGTTATATTACAAGATTTTTGGATACAGATGAACGATTCCAAACAAATTATACCAATCTGTCAAATTACGATGGTTTCTATAATTTTTATGGAGACAATAAACAATTTAATGGTATAAAAACAAAATTGACAAATACTATTGCGGGTAAAAATAGAAAAGGATTTGTTGATTTTTATCTACCATCAATGAAAGAATTGCAATTCTTTGCGTATCAATATAAAAAATATACGGGAGCGTTCGAAGAACATATTGCTCCCATTGGTGCATTTATGACATCAACAATGAAGACTGATAAATTGATATATTGTCAATATATGTCAATTGCAGATAGTAGCAATTATGGAAGAATGATATTGTCTTCTGTAAATACCAGAGTGTCTATGTTGTTTTTTAGAAGAATTTTGTTGACATAAATAGAAATGGAGTTATATTATGGGGTGCAATTGTAGGAAAAATAATATGAATAATGATGAACCTGAGTTTCGTAAAGACGAAATAAAAGAAACCAATAGTTTAAGTAAAAAAATAAGCATGGTGCAGAGTTTTGCTACTGCTTTGACTTCTCGTGGATTGAAGAACGAAAGAGTAAACAAACCAATAAAGCAACTCAGAGTATTGAGTTGTTTTGGTAATAAAGACCAAGATGGTCAATTACCTCCCTGTGAATATTTAAAGCAAAGCACCACCGATGGTAGATTTTTCTGCGGTGGATGTGGATGCGGCGATAAAAAGGGAACTTGGTTGAATGCTGAAGGCGATGAATATAGCAAATTGGACTATCCAAAATTAAATTGCCCATTGCAAATGCCAGGGTTTACTAATTACAAACCATCAAGTCCAGAGGAAGCAGTTTCACCTATAACCAGAAGATATTATATTGAAAACATATCATATAAAGAACTGGAAAAAATAAAGGTTTCGACTCACGAACCTCCGAATAAACCAGAAGAACAGGCAAAACCAGAATAATATAATAAAATCTCCTTATAAATAAGTAAGGAGATTTTTAAATGGCAATAAATTCTAAGGAATCAATAATTGACTATGCGCTCAGGAATCTGGGTCATCCTGTCATACAAATCAATGTTGATTATCAGCAATGCGAAGATCGTCTGGACGAAGCTCTTCAATATTTTGCGGAAAGACACTTCGATGGTGTCGAAAGAGCATATTTTAAATATCAGTTAACCCAGACAGATATCGATAATGGTTATGTCGATACATCTACTCTAGGTCCTACAAATGGCCCCGGTGGCGATGGCCCTACGGGTAATGATATATTGAGCATTGTTAAAATCTTCCAATTTGGTATGTTAACCACCGTTGATATGTTTGACATTCGTTATCAATTAGCACTGACTGATTACTTTGGTATCAATCGTGGATTGGGTGGAAGTCCATCTATGGGTCTTGCATCCTATGATTCTGCTAAAAGATATATTAAATTGATTCAGGATTTCTTCCAACCCGAAAAATCAATAACATTTAGCAAAGTTACTAATAGAGTACATATTACCGGAAGAAAAGCAGATATGGTTGTCGGACAATATATTGTTTTGGAAGCGTTTGTTCTTCTAGATCCAGAAAAATATACAGAAATTTATAACGACCGTCTACTCAAAAAGTACCTAACAGCCCTCATCAAAAGACAATGGGGAGCAAACATGGCTAAGTATGACGGCGTACAGCTCCCTGGCGGTATAACCCTAAAGGGAGCAGCAATATACCAAGAAGCACAGGCAGAACTCCAAGCAATAGAAGCAGAAATGCTCACAGCATATGAATTGCCTATAGATTTTATGGTAGGATAATTAAATGGCAACAAATCCTTTTTTCCGTGATAGTACTGCCGAGCAGCGATTAGTAAACGATCTAACCATCGAAACTATTCGTTCTATGGGCAGAGACATGATTTACATACCAAGAAACTATGTAAACATTGATGAATTATTTGGCGAAGATATACAAAATAAATTCACGGATGCATATACAATTGAGATGTATATAAAGAATGTTATGCAGTTTGATGGACAGGCAGATGTAATTAGTAAATTTGGAATAAACATTACAGATCGCGTTACTCTTATATTGTCACGAACTAGATTTCAACAAGAAGTAACAACAAAAGATTCCGAAATTGTTTATCCAAGAGTAGGTGATTTAGTTTATTTTCCACTTAGTGGTTCTTTATTTGAAATCAATAATGTAAACAAAAGAGATCCATTTTATCAATTTGGAGCACTCACGACATATACTCTTGATTGTGAACTGTTTACTTATAGCAACGAAGAAATTAGTACAGGAATTACAGACATCGATACAATTGAAAGTGACAAGAAAGAGTACGCCCTTAAGATGTTCATTGGTGTTACTGCAAATGATCCGATTGTTGGATACTATACAGCAGGCGAAATATTATATCAAGTCGCTGGTATATGTGGTGCAGGATCGACGCTTGCAAATGCAACTGCAACCGCAACTCTCATAGAACAAAAAGATGGTG
>Ga0114976_10000828_pt1 | contig 19537 bp, 18 predicted proteins | sample S_130805_EF_Meta_FD_87319 | JGI IMG/M metagenome (GOLD analysis project Ga0114976, IMG submission 87319) | Freshwater microbial communities from Lake Simoncouche, Canada to study carbon cycling - S_130805_EF_MetaG | ecosystem: Environmental > Aquatic > Freshwater > Lake | place: Lake...
ACGCCGATGGACCGGCCGGAGGATGTCGAGACCAACCCGGCCAATGGCCGGGTCTATGTCATGCTGACCAACAATACACGCCGCACCGCGCAGCAGGTCGATGCCGCCAATCCGCGCGCGAAGAACGAGCACGGCCACGTCATCGAGATCATCCCGCCCGGCGCCGGCTCGGCCGAGGTCGACCACGCCGCGGAGACCGCGCGCTGGGAGATCTTCCTGGTCGCCGGCCGGCCGGGCATGGATGCCGGCGCGCAGTACCATCGCGCGACGAGCGCGGAGGGCTGGCTTTCCTGCCCCGACAATTGCGCCTTCGACGGCAAGGGCCGGATCTGGATCGCGACCGACGGCGCGGATGATGCGGCGGGGATCGCGGACGGACTCTATGCCGCCGATACCGCGGGGCCTGGCCGGGCGCTGACGCGCTGCTTCTACCAGGCGCCGATCGGCGCCGAGGTCTGCGGCCCGCGCTTCACCCCGGACGACACCACGCTGTTCCTGTCGATCCAGCATCCCGGCGAAATGCCCGGCGCGAGCTTCGACAAGCCCGCGACCCGCTGGCCGGATTTCCAGGACGGCGTGCCGCCACGGCCCTCGGTCATCGCGATCACGAAGATCGGGGGCGGGCCGGTCGGATAGCATTCGACCGATCACGCAAATGCGACCGCGGGCGCCGCGAAACTGCGTCATGTTCGGCCCGCTGCGCCCGCGGCGATCGTCGTTGCGGGCCAAGCCGCTCCGCCCCTGGCCTCGATCCCCGGCGGTTGGATCGGCAGAGCGCCCGTCAGGTGCCGAGGCACATGGAGGCCTCAGACATTGGGTCGAGATCTGACCGAGCTGCGCGGCCTGGTCGCGCAATGCTACTGGTGGCACGCGATCGATCTCGGCGGCGAGGTCGTGACGCCCGGGCACAAGCCGCTCGACGTCATGCAGCGCGAATACGCGAACACCTTCCAGGGGATCGACCTGGCGGGCAAGCGGGTGCTCGACGTCGGCGCCTGGAATGGCGGCTTCACCGCTGAGGCGGTGCGGCGTGGTGCGGCGCATGTCACCGCGGTCGACCACGTGACCTGGAACAACCCGGAGGCGAATGGTCGGCTGTCCTTCGACCTCGTGGTGCAGGCGCTCGGCATCCCGGCGACCGCGGTCGATATCGACATGGATGCGCCGGGCCTCTCGCTGGCTGGGCTCGGGCAGTTCGACGTCGTGCTGTTCCTCGGCGTCTTCTACCACCTGCAGGACCCGATCGCCGCGCTGCGCGAGGTCGCGCGGGCGACGAAGGAGGTGCTGGTGGTCGAGACCTATGTCGACCGCACGCTCGACCCGCGGCCGCTGATGATGTTCTACCCGGGCGACGAGCTGGTCGGCGACGCGTCCAACTGGTGGGGCCCGAGCGAGGCCTGCGTCGTCGCGCTGCTGCGGATGCTGGGCTTCACCAGGGTCTCGGTCTTCGCCGGGTCCTATCCGGAACGGGCGGTCTTCCACGCGCGGTGGTGAGGGGCGGGCCGATGGCGCCCGCGTCATCGACCGCGGCTGACCCAGCCCAGCACCGCCTCCACCAGCATCGCCTTCTGCGCCGCGATGCTCGCCGCCGCGCCGAGGTCCCGCCCGAAGATCGCCGTCAGCGTATGGCGGTTGGAGACGCGGTAGAAGCAGAAGCCGCTGATCAGCATGTGCAGGTCGAGCGGATCGACGCCTGCCCGGAAATCCCCCGCCGCCGCGCCGCGGGCGAGCAGGTCGCGCAGGGTCCGGATCACCGCCGCATTGCGCTCGGCGATCGCGGGCGCGGCGCGCAGGTGGCGGGCCTGGTGGATGTTCTCGGTGGCGACCAGGCGGACGAATTCCGGGTGCGCCGCGTGGCAGTCGAAGGTCGCCTCGACCAGCGCGCAGAGCGCCGCGGCCGGCGGCAGGGCGTCGAGCGACAGCGCCTGCTCGGCGTCGCTGATGCGGCCATACTGTTCCTCGAGGACGGCGGCGTAGAGCCCCTCCTTCGAGCCGAAATAGTAGTAGATCATCCGCTTGGTGGTGGCGGTCCGCGCCGCGATCTCATCGACGCGGGCACCGGCCAGGCCCTTGTCGGCGAACTCGGCGAGCGCGGCGTCGAGGATGGCGCGGCGGGTGCGGTCCTTGTCGCGGCCGCGGGGGATCTCGGGGTCGGGCGAAGCGTCCGGCATGGCGGGATGAACTCACTGGTTCGTCCACAGCCTAGAGCAGATCGCAAGCCGGTGGCACCGGCACGCCGCACGACAGCGCCACCCGGACATGGCAGGAGCCGTTCCCGGTTCCCCGGCAACGGCTCCCGTGTCGGATCGGCCCGGCCAGGCCGGGCCGGGCGGACTCAGCGCCGCTCGATCACCCGGCCATCCTCGGCCAGCACCGAGACGCTGCCCGGCCGCACGGTTTCGGTCGCCGTGTAGACGGTGCGCTGGGCGACCGGGTGGCCGGTGTCGTGGACCGTGTAGCCGGCGTCGTGGTGCAGCACCGGCGCGGCATGCGTGACCACCGGGTGCAGCGTGCGCTTGTGGCGGGTGCCGACCCAGGCGCCGATCAGCGCGCCGAGCAGGCCGAGCGACAGCGCGGCGAACAGCGCGCGCGAGGCGACGGCGGTGCCGTGCGCCACCGTATCCGCGGCGGATCGCGCGGTCGCCTCGGCCTGGGCGATGCGGGTCCTGGCCTCGGCCTCCATGCGGGCGACGCGGCGGCTTGCCTCATCGCGCGTCACGCCGCCCTCGGCCGCGACCAGCGCGACGAGGCGGGTGCGGTCGGTATCGCTCAGGCCGCCGATCAGGCCGTTGCCGACCAGCAGGGCGATCTCGCCCTCGATCTGCTCACGGGTCATCGAGGCCGGATCGCCGCCGGTGGAGAGGCCGCGGCGGAGACGCTCGACCATCGCGGTGCCGCGCACGTCCGGCACCATCGACGCGCCGATCGAGCCAGCGGTGTCGGCGAGCCGGCTCGCCACCGCGCCGACGCCCTGGCCGGCCAGGCCGACCGCGCCGCCGAGCAGCTGGGCGAAGAGCCAGGTGCCGAACAGCGCCGCGATCGCCCAGGTGGTCAGGCCGTGCAGCTCGCCGTCGAGATGCGAATGGGTGCCCGACAGGCGCGCCGCGACGTAGCCGCCGAGCGCCATGCTGAGCATGTAGTTGACGACCTGCCACAGCCCGGCGCCCTGGCCGACGCGCTCCAGGTCGGCGGCATGCGCGGTCAGCGGGTTGATCGAACCGGCGCCGAGCGCGGCGCCGAGCAGGCTCAGCAGCAGGGTGCTGGCGAGCGCGACGGTCGCGCCGGCGAACACCGCGCCCCAGGAAATCCGGCTATGCGCCGGGGCGGCCTGGACGCCGTGCGCGACCGGCGCGCCGGTGGTGCGGGAGGTCTCGGCCGCGCGGGCGCCGAGGTTTCCCAGGATGGTCGAGGACATGGTCTCTCCTGTGTTGCGTTCGGGTTGCGATCCGTCGGCGGCTCAGCCGCGGACCACGCGGTACTCGATGCGGCGGTTGCGGAAGCGGCCCTCGAGCAGGTCGTTGCTGGCGACCGGCTGGGTGTTGCCGTAGCCCTTGGCGACGAGCATCGCGGGGTCGACGCCGGCCCGCACCAGCGCGGCGCGGATGGCATCCGCCCGGGCCTGCGACAGCGTCATGTTGGCGGCCGCGTCGCCGGTGTTGTCGGTGTGGCCGGCGATCTCGATGACGGTGTTCGGCGCCAGCTGCTTGATGCGGGCGGCCGCGCTGTTGAGCAGGCCCATGGCGCCGGCCGGGATGTCCGAGCTGCCGCTGGCGAAGTTGATGACCGACTGGTTCAGCGCGCCGATCAGGTCGTTGGCGTTGAAGCCGCTGCGCAGCGAGGTAAGGCTGTTCAGCACCTTGTCGTTCAGGTCGGTGACCAGGTTGCCGACGCGATCGGCAATGGTGCCGTAGACCATGCCGCCGCCGAACACGCCGCGCAGCGAGTTGGTGATGCGCTCGCGGTCGGCGTCGTTGACGATGCCGCCGAGGTTGAGCGAGTTGCCCTCGAACAGCGCCTGCAGGCCGGGGACCTTCAGGTTGGCGAGCGCCGAGCGGAAGTTGACCATCCAGGGCGCGGCGCCGCGGTTGAGGTCGATCGCGAGATCGCCCTGCACCCGGTCCGCCCCGAAGACGGCCTTCAGCGAGTTGATGATGCTGTTGCGCGTCTCCTCGTCATGCACCGCGCCGCTGAAGCGGATGATGCCGTCGTCGTTGCTGAGCGCGAGGCGCGGCGGCAGGGCGGGGACCGGCGCCGGCGGCGGCAGCGGTGCGGTCTGCACGACCGGGACGGGCTGCGGCGCCGGCGCGCGGCCGCTGAACATGTAGGCGCCGAGGCCGAGCAGGCCGAGCGCGCCGGCGAGCGGCCAGAGCCAGCGGTTCAGGTGCGGCTCGTCGTGATGCACGACGCTCATTGCCATCGGCGCGACCTGCTCGACGCGGCGCGGCGCCACGGTCTCGACGATGCGGGTGGTCGTGGCGGGCGCCGGCGGATTGAGGAAGCCGAGCACGTCCTGCGACAGGCTGGCCGGCACGCTGCCGCCCGGGGTCAGCAGGCCGACCAGCTTCGGCACGACGTAGCCGAGCGCGGCGCTGGCGGTCGGGCCGGCGATGCCGAGGCGGCTGGCGACCGCGCCGAGCGCGGTGGTGCCAAGGGTCTGCTCGAGCTGCTCGCCGGCCAGCGGCGCGGCGTCGCGGTTGCCGAGCCAGGAGGCGACGGTGTCGCCGAGACCGGCATTGCGGAACTGGTCGAGCAGGCCGCCGAGGCCGCCCGGCGCGCCGGTGATGAGGTGCAGGCCCTCGCGCACCAGCGGCGCGGCGAGCGAGCCGAGGCCGAAGCGGCCGGCGATATCGCTGATCAGGCTGTCAAAGAGTGCCATGTATTCCCCCTGGCGCTTGCCGCGCCCCCTCGTTGCGTTCGGAAAGCTGGGGTCGCGCCCGGGTGGGCGCGACCCGGTCTGGTCAGGCGATCGGCTTGCCGTTCGCGTCGACGCGCACGAACTCGGCCTGCTGGCGCCGCAGCTTCTCGTGGATGGTCTCGACGTGATCGGTGCCGACCTTCTTCAGCTCGATCTCCTCGATGATGCGCGCGGTCTTGTTCACCAGCGCATGCTCGGCGGTCTCGACCACCTCGATCTCGGCATCGCTCCAGTCGACATCGGCGAGGCGCGCCGGCTCGCTGAGCGCATGACGCAGCAATTCGGCATGCTCCTCGTGCAGCGTCACGTTCTCCTCGACCTCGCGCTCGGTGACGAAGCGGCGGACGCGGGCGCGGCCGCTGTCGACCAGCTGCTTGCCGACCTCGAGTTGCTCCTCGGCGAGGCGCAGCACCTCACCATGGACTGCCGCGACCTTAGGGGTGACGGCGACGGTCTGCGCCGCGGCGAGCGGCTGGGCGGCGATCTGCGTCGCCGCGGCCTCGACATGGGCGGCCGGGGCGATACCGCTGGTGATGGCGCGGTCATGCACGTCGACCGGGCGGTGCAGGTCGAGAATGCCGGTCGCGTGCGCGACCTCGCTGTCCGGTACGCGGACGGTCACGACGGTGCCGCCCTGCTCGATCGCGGCGCCGTAGACATGCGCCTCGTGCTTGAACAGGGTACCGCCGAGCAGGCGGTTCCACACGCCCGGCTGCTGCAGGCCGGCCGCGTTGCTGCCCGAGAAGCGGTCGCGGTCGAAAAGGCTGATGTCGCTGTCGTGGAAGCCGCCGGCCTTCAGCGCGCGCACCGCGGCGGCGGCGTGCTCGGCCGTGTCGAAGGCGGCGACGATGGTCTCGTATGCCATGCTGTGGGTCCTCTCCCGGGTTGTCGGTTCGCGTCGGCGGCGGGGCTCAGCCCTGCCCCTCCGGCGCCTTGGGCGGGAGCCGCGTCACTGCCGCTTCCTCGTGGCGGAGCGTGACGGTCTCCCGGTGTCGTTCGGTGGTGCGGATGCGGCGGACGTGGACCTCTTGCTTGAGGCGCAGCCGGCGCTCGACCACCAGGATCTCCTCGACGATCGGGATGACGAGGGTCTCGCCATCGTCGCGGATCGCCGGCATGGCATCGATGATGACGCCGACGGGCACGGTGGTGATCTCGACCGTCTCGTGCGCGAGGTCGGCCTCGATCAGCTGCTCGCGCGTGTGGGTGTGCTTGCCGACATGCAGGCGGCCGGTCTCGACCGTCTCACGGGTGAGCGCGGCCTCCTCGGCGTAGAGCCGCAGATGCGCCTCTGCGGGCTGCGTCGTGCTGGGCTGCGTCGTGCTGGGCTGCGTCGTGCTCATGGGCTGCCTGCCGGCCGGGCAGCACCCGCACGATCCATGAACTGGCATCCTGGATCGAAATATAGATTCATGGAGACCTCGCACGCCCAGCATGTTCTGGGGCGGGCGTGGTAAACCATGAACCGACGGACTCAAGAACCGACAATTCCGAAAGACAGAACTTTTTTGTATTGCAGATTTAAGTCGGGGATCACCCGGCATTTTTTGAAAAGCACGGTGAGATCATGCCGATACCTATGGCTGCGCGCCGATTGCAGCCCGCATTGGCCCGCTTGCCATGGATTCCGGCGTCTCGGTCGGCGCCTGCCGATCGAATGGTTCCGGCCCATCCGATGCCGCTCTGGCGCGCCCCGCCGTGGTTGCCGGCAAGGGGAGGGCGGCGCGCTGGTGCAGGCCTGATCGGCGAGCTGGCACGCCGATTGCTTCATTAAACAGTCATAATTGAAGTCGAGGCTGACCACCATGGACGAGGGTCGGGGGCCGCAGGCCAGTCTTTCCAAGGTCGCCTTGCTGTCGCTGCTGGCCATCCTGGCGGCCACGCGTCGGCGACTGCGGCCTTTCCTCGACGATGCCCGGCTGCTCGAGGCCGATTGCGCGATCGGCCGGGCCCAGCGCGCCGTCAGCGACGCGCTGGGTCGCCCGAGGTCTTAGGCACCGGGCCAGGCGCGGCGGGTAGGGGTTCCAGGCCGTGGGACGCACGGCGGCGCGAAAGGCGGGGATGATCGACGATGCAGCATTCCGCAGGGCAGGCCAGGGATGGCTACGCGGCCGGCTTCGCCGATTGCCTCGGCCTCGCCCAGCACCTGGCCGACCTCATGCGCGCCGGCGGGGTGCAGCCGCGCTCGGCGAGCGAGGCCGCCGATTTGATCGTCGGCGTGCTGGAACTGGCCTCGGGCATCGCCCAGCCGGTCAGGGACGAGACTGCCGATCCGCGGCTGGCGGCGCTGTTTCGCCGGCCCTGACCCTCCTGGTGCTGGCCAAGCAGGCCGGATCCGGGCAAGCAGGGTGCCGGATGGGAGGGGAGGGCGCAGCATGGCCACGGTCCGCCAGGCAGTGATGGAACTGCTGCGCGCGCAGGGCGTCGACATCGTCTTCGGCAATCCCGGCTCGACCGAGCTCGGCTTCCTCGACGCCTGGCCGAACGACATCCGCTACGTGCTGGGCCTGCAGGAGGCGAGCGTGGTCGGCATGGCCGATGGCTATGCCCGGGCCAGCGGAAGGCCGGGCTTCTGCAACCTGCATTCGGCGGCAGGTGTGGGCCATGCGCTCGGCAATGTCTTCACCGCGCAGCGCAACCAGGCGCCGGTGGTGATCACGGCGGGGCAGCAGGCGCGCTCGCTGATGCCGCTGAACCCCTTCCTTGGCGCCTCCGAGGCGGCGGAATTCCCCAAGCCCTACGTGAAATGGTCCTGCGAGCCGGCGCGCGCCGAGGATGTGCCGGCCGCGCTGGCCCATGCCTTCACGCTGTCGATGCAGCGGCCGCAGGGGCCGAGCTTCGTCTCCATCCCCGCCGATGACTGGACGGTCGAGGCGCCGGTGCCGCCGCGCAAGCGCAGCAGCATCGACACCGCGCCCGACCCCGCGCTGCTGGCAGAGGCGGCGGCGGTGCTTGCCCAGGCGGGCAACCCCTGCATCGTGATCGGGCCGGAGGTGGATGCGGAGGGCGCCGGGCCCGACGCCGTGGCGCTCGCCGAGCGCCTGGCAGCCCCCGTCTGGGTCGCGCCCTTCACTGCCCGCCAGGCCTTCCCGGAGGACCACCGGCTGTTCGCCGGCTTCATGGCGGCCGCACCCGCGGGCGTCGCCCGGGTGCTGGCGCCCTACGACGCCGTGCTGGTGCTGGGCGCGCCGGCCTTCACCTTCCACGTCCCCGGCGAATGCGGCTTCTTCGCCGCGGGCGTGCCGCTGGTGCAGATCACGCCGGATGGCGAGGCGATCGCCGCCGCCCCCACCGGCCTCGGCATCCAGGGCAGCCTGCGATTGGGTGTGCCGGCGCTCACCGCGCTGCTGCCGCAGAGCGACCGCGCCCCGCCGCCGCCGCGCCAGCCGCCCGCCGTCGCGGCCGAGCCTCGCAGCCCGATCATGGCGGAGTACCTGTTCGCGACGCTGTCGCGGCTGCTGCCGCGCGACGCGATCGTGGTGGAGGAAGCGCCCTCGCATCGCCCGGCGATGCAGGCGCACCTGCCGCTGACGCAGTGGGGCGGCTTCTTCACCATGGCGAGCGGCGGGCTCGGCTACTCGCTGCCGGCGGCGGCCGGCGTGGCGTTGGCGAAGCCTGGCCGGCGAGTGGTGGCGATCATCGGCGACGGCTCGATGATGTATTCGATCCAGGCGCTTTGGACCATGGCGCAGCAAGGCCTGCCGGTGACGACGGTGGTCGTGAACAACGCCGGCTACGGCGCGATGCGCAGCTTCAGCCGCGTGATGGGGGTCGCGGCGGTGCCGGGGATCGACCTGCCGGGGATCGATTTCGTCGCGCTTGCGAAGGGCATGGGCGTGCCGGGCGTGCGCATCGAGCATCCGGGCGAGCTTGGCGATGCGCTGGCCGCGGCGTTGAAGCGGGAAGGCCCGGCGCTGGTCGATGTGGCGGTCGACCCGGCGATCCCCGAACTCTACGATCGCCGGCGCGCGGGCAAGGCGTAGCGCCCGGGCCGTCGGGGCGCCCTCGCCCGGCGCTCGATACGTCGCTGGACAGACATTCTCCAGGCATGCAACGATCCCGCCGCGGATGAAACCGCGGGAGGGATCGGGGCATGGAACGGGGAATCGGGCGTCGCAAACTCCTCATGGCCGGCATCGCCGCGCCGCTGGCCGGCTGCGCCCAGCAATACGGCGGGGCCGTCACCTGGCAGAACCCGGTCGCGACGCCGAGGCGCGAGCCGAAGCGCCGGCCGATCATCGACGCGCATTGCCACATCTTCAACGGCCAGGACCTGGCGATCTCCGGCTACACCCACAGCTACGTGCGCGAGCAGCTCGGCGACCACCTCGGCCCCGGCGCCGCGGCCGTCGTCAGCCCGGTGCTGAAGGGCGCGCAACTCGTCTACGCCAATGCCTCGCTCTTCGTCGGGCAGGAGATCGACCTGCTTTCGGTCACGCCGATCGGCGCGCCGCTGCATCCGATCTTCTACGAACAGGCCGGGCGCCAGCAGCCCTTCGGCCACCTGATGTCCAACAGCTGGGCGAACCTCGCCTCGCCGCAGCGGAGGACGCCGACCGGGGAGGTCTATCGCCCCGCGGTGATCTCCGGCGACGAACGGCCCGGCGACCGGCACGACGGGCTGCAGGCGGTCGACGACCTCGTGGATTTCCTGCCCCTCGTCTCCAAGCCCCGCGGCAGCCTAGCGCTGCTGCTCGAGGCGATCTCCACCCGCCGCCGCACGCCGGAGGAGCGGCCGCCGGTGCTGCTGACGCCCGCCCTGGTCGACATGGGCAATTGGGTGAACGGCACGAGCGATCCCTTCAGCTACCTCCTGTCATGGCTGGGCCGGAACGTGGTGGACCGGGCCAACCGCGCGGCGCTCGAGGGCCTGCTCGGCCTGACCCTGCGCTCGGCCACCATCAAGGAACAGATGGCGGTCATGAAGGTGCTGTCGCAGCGTCGGCCGGAGGGGCTGCTGATCCATCCCTTCGTGCCATACGACCCGTGGCGCGGCGCCGTCGATCTCGCCGCCGGCCGCTCCGACGAGGCGCTGCGCGAGGTGCAGGATGCGATCCTCACGCAAGGCGCGGTCGGGGTGAAGCTGTATCCGCCGATGGGCTTCCGGGTCGGCTACAATTACTGGGACCCGACCTATGCGCAGGACGATCTCTACATCGGCACGCAATTCCCGCTCGACTGGCCGCCGGAGCAGCGCGCGTTGCCGGCGACGGCATTCCGGATCGAATTCCGCAATGCGATCGCCGGCGCCACGCGCAACCGCACGAAGCCGCGCGAGAAGGAGCCGGCCTATTGGCTCGACAAGGCACTCTGCAACCTCTTCGCCTGGTGCGAGCGCTTCACCTACCAGGGCGAGCGGTCGCCCGTGCCGGTCATGGCGCATACCGGCTCCTCGCATGCGGGGGATGGCAGCAACGAGTACTTCGAGCGTGCGCATCCGGCCTTCTGGGGTCCGGTGCTGCAGAGCTATCCGCGCCTGCGGATCAACCTCGGCCATTTCGGCGGGATCTGGCGGCTCGGCAAGCAGGACGCCCGGGATGCGCGGGCGGGCTATCTCGCCTGGCCGCATGTGGCGATGGAGTTGATCCGCAGGACGCCGCCGACGCCCGAGGGGCTGCGCCGGGTCTATGCCGACATGGCCGACGTGCCGCTGATCGGCGATCCCGCGACGAATTTCTCGCGCAATGCCCTGCTCGACGCCATGCAGGGCCTGGGTCAGCACAATCCGCTCGGCGAGAACCTGTTCCGCTCTGCGGATTTCCAGGAGGCGATGATGTATGGCTCGGACTTCCCCTTCACTGCGCTCGAAGGCGTGGTGCGGGATTATGCGCGGAATTTCGAGCAGGCCTTCCGGGCACGCTTCGAGGCGAGCGGCGCCCATGGTACGAAGGCGGACGAGTTGGTCGAGAACGTGATGTGCTGGAACGCGGCGCGCTTCCTCGACCTGCGCAAGCCGGGCGGCAAGCCGAGTGCGACCCTGCGCCGGCTGACCGATTTCCACGCCCAGGCGCTGCTGACCGAGGCGACGGCGAACCCGGACAATGTTCAGAGCGAGGTCGACACGCTGTTCGACCCCTTCCTCGCGCCTGAGCCGCCGGCCAGGCCCGAGCGCGGACCGCGTCGCCGCCGTGCCTAATCCGCCACCAGCGCAACATCCAGCAGCCGCTCCAGCACCTCCGGCTCCTGCGCGCCGGCGATCGCATGCCGCCCCGCCACCACGAAGCAGGGCACGCCGTTGATGCCCAGCCGATGCGCCCGCAGGTTGTCGGCGTGCACCGCCTCGACCTCGCCGGCGGTGCCGAGGAAGCGGCGCGCCGCCACCGTCTCGAGCCCGATGCGGCCGGCGAGTTGCGCCAGCATGTTGAGCTCGCCGATATCGGCGCCTTCCATGAAATAGGCCTCGAAGATGGCTTCCACCATCACGTCCGCCGCGCCGAACCGGCCGGCCCAGCGCACCAGGCGATGCGCATCGAGCGAATGCGGCACCCGGCGGATGCGGTCGAAGCGGAAGGTCACGCCCTCGCTGCGGCCGAGCTCGCTGATGGTGCCGTGCAGCCGGCGCGCGCGCTCCTCGCCGCCGAACTTGCGGACAAGATAATCCTGTCTCGGCACGCCCTGCGGCGCGAGGTCGGGGTTCAGCAGGAAGGGCCGCCAGATCAGCTCGGGCTGGATGTCCGGCCGCCCGGCCAGCATGCGCCGGAGCCGGCGGATGCCGAGGTAGCACCAGGGGCAGACCAGGTCGAAGACGACCTCGATCGGCAGCCGGGCGCGGGGCGGGGCAAGGATGTTCACGGGGCTGAGTGTAGCGCAGCCGGCCGGGCGCCGATCAAGGCCGCCCGAGAAAACTCTCAGCCGGCCTGGCGGACCTGGCCGCCGCCGGCCTGCTTGGCGGCAAGCGCGGCGTCGCGGGCGCGCTGGAACAGCGCCGCCGCCCGCTCGCCCGGGGCCGCGAGGGCCAGGCCGAGGCTGGCCGAGACCGGCAGCCGGCCGATCGGCGTGGGCAGCGCGGTATCGAGGATCGATCGCCGCAGCCGCTCGGCGGCGCCGGCGGCGGCGGTGCCGAAGACCTCCGGCAGGCAGATCGCGAAGCCGCCGCCCCAGCGCCCGACCAGGTCGTTGCCGCGCAGGCCCTCGCGCAGCAGGTCGGCGACGCCGAGCAGCACCGCGTCGCCGACCGAGAGGCCGTATTTGCGGTTGATGACGCCGAGTTCCTCGACATCGACGCAGAGCAGCGCGACGCGCGGCCCGTCCGGCGCCTGCAGCTCGAGCGCGGCATCGGCGAAGCGCAGCAGCGCCTGCATCGAGGCGGTGCCGGTCAGGCCGTCACGCTGGCTGGGCTCCGGGGCGGTCATGCGGGCTCCTCGTCTGGCGGCGGGGCGGCGCGCGGAGCCTAGCACGAACCGATCAAACAGACGTTACCCAGGATCAGCCGCCATTTCGTGCGCCAGCGCATCGCCTCATCCGTCCGGACCATGCTTTCAGGGAGGCCTTGCGGTAGGGTTCGTGCATGACGGTGATTCCGGAAGTGTCCGCGCTACGCCTGCAGCGCCGCCTCGCCGCGGTGCTGCTGCTGGATGTCGCGGGCTACAGCCGACTGACCGAGACCGATCCGGAGGGCACCTACAACCGGCTCTCGGCGCTGTTCGAGACGGTGATCGAGCCGGCGCTGGCCGACAGCGACGGCCGCATCGTCAAGCGCACCGGGGATGGCGCGCTGGTCGAGTTCCCCTCCGTCACGCTGGCCGTGCGCGCCGCCCAGCGCATCCAGGCCGAGACCAATGCCGGCGAGCAGCCGCGCGCGGTCGAGCAGCGGATCCGGCTGCGCATGGGCATCAACCTCGGCGACGTCATCGTCGATGCCGCGCACCAGGACATCTACGGCGACGGCGTGAACGTCGCCGCGCGCCTCGAGGCGCTCGGCCTGCCGGGCGACATCATCCTGTCGGATGCCGCGGTGCAGACCGTCGATCGCGGCGAATACCGCTTCGTCGATCTCGGCATCCAGCGGCTGAAGAACATCACCCGGCCGGTGCGCGCCTATCGGCTGGTGCAGGGCATCGTCGCCGAGGGCGAGGCGATGCCCTCGGCGCCGATCACCCCGGTCGGGCGCTACCAGGACCGCCCGGCGATCGCCGTGCTGCCGGCGCGCCCCGCGAATGACAGCCCCGAGGCGGCGAGCCTGGCGCAGGACCTCACCGAGGGGCTGGTCACCGCCATCTCGCGCTGGCGGAGCTTCCCCGTCGCACCGGCCAGCGCCGTGCTCGGCTTCCGCGGACGTGACGTGGATCTGCGCTCGCTCGCGCTCCAGCTCGGCGTGCGCTTCGTGGTCGAGACCAGCCTGCGCCAGGTCGGGCCGCATTTGCGCGCGCGGGTGCAGTTCACCGACATCGAGACCATGGACGGGCTGCTCGCCGAGCAGTTCGAGCAGGAGATGGCCGATCCCTTCCAGGCGCTCGATGAGCTGGTGCTGCGGATCTCGGCCGCGCTCGAGCCGCAGATGCTGCGCTACGAGCGCGAGCGCGCGCCGGCGCTGCCGCCCGAGCAGGCGACGCCCTATGAATGCATGGCGCGCGGGATGTGGCACCACTTCCGCTACACGCGCGAGGACAGCGAGAAGGCCGAGGGCTATTTCCGCCGCGTGCTCGAGCTCGAGCCGAGCAATGCGCAGGCGCATGCCGCGCTCGCGGTCTGCTTCAACCACCGCGCCCAGCATGGCTGGACGAGCGACCGCAAGGCGCTGCTCGAAGCGACCCACAAGCTGGCGAACGATGCCGTGCGCTACGACCCGCGCGACCCGAACGCGCATTTCGCGCTCGGGCTCACCTGCACGAATTCCTCCGCGCCGCACGAGGCGATCCGACACTACCAGGAGGCGATCCGGCTGCATCCGAGCCATATCCCGAGCCTCGCCAATCTCGGGCTCTGCTACAGCTTCATCGACCGGCCCGCGCTCGGCCTGCCCTACAACGAGCGCGCGGTGCAGCTCGGTGAATACGACAGCCGGCTGTTCCTCTGGACCTCGGTACTGGCGATCACCTGCTACCTGCTCGGGCGCCACCGCGACGCGCTGGCCGCCTGCCAGCGCTCGCTGACCGCGAAGTCGGACTACCCGGTGGCGATCCGCTACCTCGTCGCCTCGCTCGGCCAGCTCGGCCGCACCGCGGAGGCGGCGCCGGTGGTGAAGCTGCTGACCGCGATCGATGGCGGGCTGGCGGGGTCTGAGGCCTATCTGCGCGAGCGCTTCGTCGACAGCGCGCGGATCAGGATCGTGGAGGGGCTGGCGAAAGCCGGGATGGTCTGAAGGGGTCGAGCAGCGCCGCTTCGAGCCGCGCCGCCACCGCCGGCGCGATCCCCGGCACGCCGAACTCGAGCGCCGCCATCGCAGCCGCCGGCAGCACCTGGTGCGTCCCGAAGAGCCGGTCCCAGAGCGAGAGCAGGCTGCCGTAATTCGCGTTGTAATGCGCCGGGTCGCGCGAATGGTGCGAGCGGTGCATGGCGGGTGTGACGATCACCCGGCGCAACGCGGCATCCAGCCCGGCCGGCACGGCGAGGTTGCTGTGATGCAGGATCACCACCGCGCTGGCGACGAAGGCGTAGATCGGGAAGACCCAGGGCGGGGCGCCGAGGGCGACCAGCACGACCGTCGCGAGCCCGGCCGAGAACAGCGCCTCGCCGGGGTGGTGGCGGAGCGTCGTCGAGATGTCGAGCTCGGGGTCGCCGTGGTGCGTCTGGTGGAATCGCCAGAGCAGCGGCGCGGCATGGCTCGCGCGGTGGATGGCGTAGATCAGCAGATCGAACAGCAGGATCGCGCCGGCCAGCACCGCAAGCGGGCCGAGCGCGCCCAGCAGCACGAAGGGCGCGGCCGCCCCGGGCGGCGGCAGCAGGGCGGCGATGCGCTCGGGCGCGAAGGCCGCGAGCAGCACCGCGCCGAGCCCCCAGAGGCCGAAATTGGTCAGCCAGCGGCCGGTCGCGGGCAGCCGCTGCGGCTGCGCCGGCCGCAGCACCTCGCCGAGCCCGATCGCCAGGAACAGCGCTACGGTCGCAAACGAGAAGGCACTGGCGAGCGACATCGCCCGGCTACTTGAGTCGGCGGTGCCTGGCGATCAGCAGCCCGGCGGCGCCGGCCGCCAGCAGCGCGAGCGAGGCGGGCTCCGGCACGTCGATGATGCAGCCGCCGGCGCCGCCGGCGAGCGTGGGCAGCGCGACGAGTGCGAGCAGGCTGGCGAGGCTGAAGGTCCTGGTCATGATGCTCTCCCTGGTGTCGGCGTAGTCACCCGGCCCGGGCCGGCCGGCGCCGCCCGACGAGGGCGAGGCCGAGCAGTCCGAGGGCCGCGGCGAAGGGGCCGGAGGCGGCCGGCTCGGGCACGTCCACGGCGGCGAATTCGATGGCGCCGATGCTCGGCACCGGCAGCTGGCTCTCATCGAGCGTCTGCACCGGCCCGGTGCCGGGGGCCCAGGAGAACAGGCCGGGCAGGTTCGGGTTCAGCGGATCGGCGATGCCGGTCGCGGTGTCGTAGAAGCCCTGCGAGGCGAAGCCGTTCGAGAAGTTGAACTGCACCGAGAAGGGCCGCGGCGCGGCGCAGAGCGGCTGGCCCGGCTGCCAGCTCGCGGCGCAGACCGGGTCGTAGAGGTTCGCGCTGAAGGCGTCGTAGGGCCGGAAGGGGCCGGGGGTCGACGGGTTGGCCAGGTTGCCGACCGCGTAGTAGCAGGGCTGGCCGGGAATGCCGGTCGCGACGCAGGCGACCTGGCGGGAATCGATGACAGTGCCCTTTATGTTCCAGACGAACTCGACCGCGCCGGGCGGCTGGTTGCGGGTGCCCTGCAGCGTGTAGCGCTGGAAGCTCGCATCCGAGGTGCAGTCGGGCACGAAGAGGCTGGTGCCGCAGCGGAAGCTCGGATCGGTGACGAAGCTGGTGAAGGTTTCGAGCCGGCCGGCGAGCTCGGGATTGGTCAGCGCGACCGGCGTGCTCGAGAGGAAGCGCACGCGCACCTGCGTCAGCAGGCCGTTCGGCAGGCTGGATGGCGAGGCGGCCGGGTCCTGCCCGGCCGGCAGCCCGCCCGGGCCGGGCTGGCGGAACAGGTTGGGATAGCCGTCGGGCGAGACGGTGATCAGGGTGCTGGTGCGCGCGCCCGGGATGCCGGCCGCGCTGCCTTCCGACAGCATCGTCACCATGCGGGTCTGGTTCACCGAGAAAAGCGGGGCGCGCAGCTGGCCGGCCTGCTGGCTGGTCAGCTGATCGAGGGCGTTGCTGCTGACCTGGCTGGGGTCGGTCGGCGAGAGGCGCGCCGTGCCGGTGGTGACCAGGTTGGTCGAGGCGCCGGCGCCAAAGGTGGTGTGGTCGAGGCCGAGATTGTGGCTGATCTCGTGCGCGATGGTGTCGGTGCGCGGATTGGGCCCGATGATCAGCCCGTTGCCGTTGACGAAACTATAGGCGAGGGGAAGCCCCTGGCCCGGCGTGCCCTGCAGGTTGGGCACGAAGAACATGTTCAGGACCTGGGGATTGGGGTTCTGGCTATGCCCCGGGTCGCGCATCAGCCGCCGGCTCTGGTCGGTGAGCCGGTTCTGGTCGACGACCGTCGTCGTGTAGCTGCTGTCGTTGAACTGGGCGACCGGCAGGAAGGTGACCGCCATGTTGAGCCGGGTGAAATTCGCGTTGACGTAGGGCACCGCGTCGTTGATCAGCCCCTGCGCATTGCCGCAGCCGCTGCCGTCGGTATTGCAGACCGCGATCGGCTGGATGGTGACGACCTGCAGGTCGGTGTTGCTGGCGGCCAGCGCCGACCCGGCCAGCGCGAGTGCGAGCCCGCCGAGCGGCAGGGCGCGGCAGGCGCGCAGGACTGGGCTGGCGCAGGCCGAGCTGGCATGCGCCGCCGACGAGGGCGGGGCGGACATGAGCGGATCCCTTGCTGCCGGGCGCGCCGGGCGGAGGACCCGCAGCGCTCTGGCCTCAGTCTCCGGTCGATCGCGCCATGCGGACAATCAACGAGCGCGTGCGCTCGCTCCATCGCGACAGTGGCGGGTCAGAAGTGTCCGCCGGTGCGCGGCGTCTCGTCGCGCGCGCGCCAGGGCCAACGGCCCTCGATCTCGAGCTGCAGGGTCCAGCTGAGGAAGGTGCGCACGACGACGAGGCCGGCGAGCACGCCGAGGCTCGTGAAGGTGGGCTCGAGCGCCACGGTCTTCACGATGTCGGCGGCGACCAGCACCTCGAGCCCGAGCAGCAGGGTGCGGCCGATGCGCTGGCGATAGGTGTCGGTGCTGTCCGGGCTGCGGAGCGCGGCGAGGTAGCCGGAAGTCGCCCAGAGAATGCCGATGACGATGACGACGACGCCAAAGACGTCGATCGCGACGCCGACCAGGCGGATCCAGTGGCCGACATTCGCTTCCAGCCCCTCGAGCGTCACGCGTCGTTCCCTTGCTGCCGGGACGAGGCTAGCGCGTGATCCGTGCGCGGTCAGCACGGCTCGCTTGACCGTGGGGCAGGGGCTCGAGCAGGCTCGCCAGCAGGGAGAAACCGACATGATGATCACCAGGCGCGCGCTGACGGCCCTGGCCGCGGCGGCGATCCCCGGCCTCGGGCGGGCCGAGACCTATCCGGCGCGGCCGGCCCGCATCCTGGTCGGCTTCACGCCCGGGGGTGCGACCGACATCCAGGCCCGCCAGGCGGCGCAATGGCTGAGCGAGCGGCTGGGCCAGCAGTTCCTCGTCGACAACCGGCCGGGTGCCAGCGGCAACATCGCGACCGAGATGGCCGCGCGCGCCGCGCCCGACGGCTATACGCTGATGCAGCTGGTCTCGCCGAATGCGATCAACCAGGCGCTGTTCAAGACCCTTCCCTTCGACCTGCTGCGCGACTTCGCGCCGGTGATCTGCATGGCGCGGCTGGCCTATGTGGTGGTGGTCAATCCGGCGCTGCCGGTGCGCTCGATCGCCGAGCTGATCGCGCTGGCGAAGCAGGCACCGGACCGGCTGAGCTACGGCTCGGCCGGCAGCGGCACGCCGCAGAACATCGCCGCCGAGCTGTTCAAGATGATGGCGGGCGTGCGGCTGCTGCACGTGCCCTATCGCGGCGGCGCGCTGGCGGTCACCGACCTGCTGGCCGGACATGTGCAGGTGGTCTTCGCGCCGATCTCGGAGGCGATCGAGCAGATCAAGTCCGGCAAGCTGCGGGCGCTGGCGGTGACGACGGCGGCGCGGCTCGACGTGTTGGCGGAGGTGCCGACGGTGGCCGAGAGCGTGGCCGGCTACGAGGCGAGCGGCTTCGCCGGCATCGGCGCGCCGGCGGGGACGCCCGAGCCGATCGTGGCGCTGCTGAACCGCGAGCTGAATGCGGGGCTGGCGGATGCGCGGTACCGGGCGCGGATCGTCGAGCTGGGCGGGACGCCGCTCGGGGGGACGCCGGAGGCGTTCGGCGGGCTGATGCGGCAGGCGGTGGCGAAGTGGGGGCGGGTGATCGAGTTCGCGGGGATCCGGCCGGATTGAGGCTGCCGCGCAGGGTCCCGCGCAGGCGAGGTCCACGGTGGTGCGCCGGCCGGCAGGACCAGTGGGGCGGTTGCACCATGGCCGGCCGCGTTGTCTCCGGTGGCGGCGGCGCCGAATGGCGGACGGGGGTCCATGCAGCCGGGGGCGTGCCCGACATCCATGCGTCGCCCGCGGAAGGATGCCGCCGAGACAGGAGGCTCGACGGGGCATCTCAGCAAGGCCGACCGCGCATCGCCTCGGCGAGCGGCTGGCGGTGCCGGGTCGGGACATCAACTGGCACAGAAAATTCGTGCCCGGCCTATTCGAAAACCAGTCGAAATTGATTGACAACTAATTTAGCAGGGCCGATCGTTCTGAGCAAAGAACATATCGGGCTGGGCACCCCCGATCGGTCGCCGGATCCCGAGCGCCCGCAACGAAATCGAACCAAGGAAGCGCTTCACATGGCATCACTCAAGGACATTCTCGCTACGTCGATCCCCTGGACTCAATCGGCGACGGACCCCGACCTGGGGTCGTTCCTGCATGACCTTCAGGCGCATATCCTGAAGCATCACGGCCGCAAGCACGCCGCTCATCTCTTCCTCAGCTTCGCCGGTATGGCGCCTGCAGCCGTCGCGGGAGTGCTCCGCGTGCTGGGATCGCGCACCACCTCGGCGCACGAGCAACTGTCGCGAAGCCTGAGTGCGCCGCCCTTCCTCGACGGCGGCACAGTGACCTGCGTGTTCCTGAGCGCGGGCGGCTACCGGGCGCTCGGGCCGCTTGCGCGGCTGCCGGACGACGAAGCCTTCGGGGCCGGCATGGCAGCGCGCCGCGAGGTGCTGTCCGACCCGCCGCGCTCGGACTGGAGCTCGGTCGGCTGGGCGGAGGGGCCGGCGCCCGCTGCGATGGTCCTGCTCGCCGACAAGTACCCGAAGCGCCTCGACGACGCGATCATGGCCGTCGAAGGCTGGCTGAACGGCACCGGCGCGCGGGTTCTCGTGATCGAGCGAGGCAACCAGCAACACAAGCAGTTCCAGCCCGGCAAGGAGGTCGGCGTCGAGCATTTCGGCTACATGGACGGCCGCAGCCAGCCGCTGTTCCTGAAGGAGGAACTTAACCCGGAGCCGAAGGTCAACTGGGACCCGTCCTTCGAGCCGCGG
>Ga0114976_10000832_pt1 | contig 19502 bp, 38 predicted proteins | sample S_130805_EF_Meta_FD_87319 | JGI IMG/M metagenome (GOLD analysis project Ga0114976, IMG submission 87319) | Freshwater microbial communities from Lake Simoncouche, Canada to study carbon cycling - S_130805_EF_MetaG | ecosystem: Environmental > Aquatic > Freshwater > Lake | place: Lake...
GAGCCGATGCCCGAAGAAGAAATGAGCGCTCCTGTATCTAATCCAAAGAAAACTATCGAATCTATCGTTAAAGAAACATTTTTTAGCGAAATGGAAAAACTTAAAGAAGAAAACGAAGCGTTAAAAGTTGAGTTAGCGAAGTTAACCAAAGTTGACGAAGTTGCATTAGAAGCAACCGAACTTATGGAAACACCCGAGCCAATCGCTTTTAATCCTGAAAACGAAGCTAAAACCGAGTTTACTAAAATCGGTAAAAAAGCACCACGCGGAATAATGGATTCCGTATTAAACAAAATGTATAAATAATTAAATTAAAAAAAAATGGCTAATCCAACTATTACTACTTCGTACGCAGGCCAATGGGCAGGTAAGTACGTTTCAGCCGCTTTATTAAGCGCACCAACTATCGAGGGTGGCGGTGTTACCGTTATGCCTAACGTAAAATACAAAGCCGTTATTCAACGACTTGAAACAACGGATTTCTTAAAAGACGCTTCTTGCGACTTTACTCCGATTGGAACGGTTGACTTAACCGAGCGTGTATTACAAGTTAAAGATTTACAAGTTAATATGACTTTTTGTAAGTCGGAATTTCACTCAACTTGGCAATCTATCGAAATGGGTTATTCTTCTTTCGACACTTTGCCTAAGTCTTTTTCGGATTACTTAATCGCTTATGCCGCTGAAAAAGTTGCAGCCGCTAACGAGATTTCTATTTGGCAAGGTTCTTCCGCAGTAAGTGGACAATTTGACGGGTTGTTTACAACCGCTCAAGCAGACCCTAACCTTCCTGTTGCTCAAAACATCGCGGGTGGTACTATCAACGCGGGTAACGTTATCCCTGCTTTACAATCAGTTTACAACGCTATCCCTGCAAGTCTTTACGGAAAAGCGGACTTAAAAATTTACGTTTCTCAAGACGTTCTTAAGGCTTATGTTGCTGCATTAGGTGGTTTCTCCGTTTTGGCTACGTCTAACTCGGGTGTTAACGCTCAAGGTACAATGTGGTACAATAACGGCGCGGTTACTTTTAACGGACTTCCTTTGGTTATGGCTAACGGACTTCCTTCTTCTTCTATGATGGCTACAACTACTTCTAACTTGTATTTCGGTTGTTCTTTATTGAGCGACACGCAAGAAGTTAGAGTAATTGATACAAGCGCTACTTTAGGAGATGATAACGTTCGTGTAGTTATGCGAATGGCTGCGGGTACTCAATACGGAGTTATTGAAGATATCGTAATTTACGGATAATCAACCTAACCAAAATATAACGGGGTGGTGGATAAAACTACCACCCTTTTTTTTAACATTAAAAAACTAAAATAAAATGAGTTGCGATATTTCACACGGTAGATTAGAGCCTTGTAAAGACATAGTAGGTGGATTAAAAAACCTTTACGTACTTAATTACGGACTTTACGACGAAACCGATATTTCTTACCTTACGGGTCTAGGATTAGAAGACGTAATAGACGGTATTACATTACCCGCTTTGTCTTCTATTTACAAATTTGAATTAAAAGGAACTAACTCGTTCGAAACAACTATTACAAGTTCACGTGAAAACGGAACTACGTTCTTCGAGCAAGTATTAAGCGTTCAACTTAAAAAGCAAGACGCGATTACTCACAAACAAGTTAAATTGTTATCTTACGGACGTCCTAATATTATCGTTGAGACAAATGCGGGACAATACTTTATAGCGGGTTTATTCCGAGGAATGGACGTAACGGCGGGAACTATCTCGAATGGTACTGCGTTAGGAGATATGAACGGATATTCTTTGACTTTCACGGGTCAAGAAGCTACCCCTGCTAACTTCTTGGATTGCGCAACCGAAGCGCAATTAGTTGCTTTATTGAACAACCCAACGGTAGTTAATTCTTAAGAACTTTGTTTCATAACGTTAAGGGGGTGGCAACACCCCTTTTTTTATGCACAAAAACACGGATTCGGAGTTATATTAATATGATAGTAGTTAACGAAACTAACGTAAGCCAAACATTTAAGTTTATTCCGCGTTATGGTACACCCACAACGTTGGAGTTAACTGGCGAAAACACGAATACAACTCAAGTTGTCGCGGGAACGTTTACCGCAGGAGATTACGTTTACAACTTTAGCGGAGTTTTACCCACGGAAGAAAACCAATTTTATTGGGCGGTAATTAAAGACGGAAGCGGAAACCTACTGTTAAAAGAACGTATGTTTTGCACTAACCAACCGATAGACACATTCTCGGTTAACGACGGGCAATACATAAGCAATACAACAACTAACGATTTTATAATGTATGAGTAATAACGTCCACGTATTACAATTAGCGGAATACCAACAACCCGTATTACAAGAAAACTCACGCGATGCGTGGGTAGGTTGGGGAGAAAATAACGATTACTTTGATTACCTAATTGATAGGTACACGAATTCAACGACAAACGGCGCGATTATAAACAACGTTACTCGGTTGATATACGGAAAAGGATTAAGCGCCTTAGATGCTTCGCGTAAACCTAACGAGTACGCGCAAATGATGACTTTGTTTAGCAAAGATTGCGTTCGTAGAATGGTGTTCGATAGAAAACTATTCGGTCAATTTGCTATTCAGGTTCACTACAACGAAAAGCACGATAAAATTCTAAAGGCTTACCATATACCCGTGAATCTTTTACGCGCTGAAAAATGCAACGACAAAGGCGAAGTAACTGGATATTACTATTCGGATAATTGGAAGGAAGTACGTAAGTTCCCGCCTATGCGGATTCCTGCATTTGGATTCTCAAAAGAAAAAATAGAAATAATGTTTGTTAAACCTTACGGGGTTGGGATGAAATACTACGCTTACCCCGACTACCAAGGCGCACTACCTTATGCAGTTTTAGAAGAAGAAGTAAGCGACTATTTAATTAACGAAGTACAAAACGGATTTTCAGGAACTAAAGTAGTTAACTTTAACAACGGAGTTCCTTCGGAAGAACAACAAGACTTAATAAGCCAAAAGGTTCTAGGAAAATTAACGGGTTCTAAAGGTCAAAAAGTTATCGTAGCGTTTAACTCTAACGTAGAATCAAAAACCACAGTCGAGGACATTCCACTAAACGACGCTCCCGACCATTACACGTATTTATCGGACGAATGTTTACGTAAGATAATGTTAGGTCATAACGTTACAAGTCCTTTGTTATTTGGTATTGCTTCGACTAACGGATTTAGTTCTAACGCAGACGAATTACAAAACTCGTTTATCTTGTTTAACAATATGATTATTAAGCCGTTTCAGGACGAAATCTTAGAAGCGTTTGATAGAATTTTAGCATTTAACGGAATCGCGTTAAAGTTATTCTTTAGAACGTTAAAACCGCTTGAATTTACTGACTTAGAAAACGCAACAACCGAAGAACAAGTAACCGAGGAAACGGGCGCAGACGCTACCGAACTTAAGTCCCAAAGCGTAGAAGAACAAATCGCTTTAGCTTTACAAGAATTCGGCGAACAACCCCAAGAAGATTGGCTATTAATAGACGAAGCGCCCGTAGATTACGACACGGACGAAGAAGAAAACAAAACCCTGAAAGGCGAAAAATCTTTGTTTTCGCGTTTGGTTGAATTAGTAAATACGGGAATGGCTTTTCCTAACGCAAAGTCCGAGCAAGACGAAGTTATCGAAGGGGTTAAGTTTATTACTCGTTATGTTTACGAAGGCGAAGACGGCGGTAAAAGTGGTAAAATGCGTCCCTTTTGTAAATTAATGAAAAGCGCAAAGAAAATTTACCGCAAAGAAGACATTTTACGAATGAGTAAAAGCGTAGTTAACGGATTCTACACCAACGCAGAAGGACGTACAATCGGTTTCGGTAAGGAAGGCGCATTAACTTACGATATTTGGTTATATAAAGGTGGTGCTAATTGCCACCACCGTTGGAATAAACAAGTTTACGCGCAGTTCGATTCACGCTTTGGAATAGATGTCAATTCTCCAAACGCAAAACAAATAGCCGTAAAAAAAGCGGAAAAATTTGGTTACAAAATTAAAAACAATGCACTTGTTTCGACACGTCCAATCGATATGCCGAACCGAGGATTTATAAACCCAAGATAATGGCACAAGCATTATTAATAACTCGAGACGATTTAGTTCGTTTTACCGCTACTAACGGAAATATGGACACGGACACTTTTATTCAATGGATTAAAGTAGCTCAAGATATTCACATTCAACAATACACGGGAACGCAATTACTAGACAAAATCAAAACGGACATAGTAAATAACACGTTAGCGAATCCGTATTTAGACTTAGTAGAAACCTACTTAAAGCCTATGCTAATCCATTGGGCTATGGTTGAGTTCTTACCTTTTCAGGCTTATACAATAGCAAACAAAGGTATCTTTAAGCATTCAAGCGAAAACGCGTCTAACGTAGATAAAAACGAAGTGGACTTTTTAATAGAAAAGCAACGTTACTTAGCGCAAAACTATACCGAACGGTTTATTCAATATATGGCATTTAGTGGTAATATGTTTCCTGAATACTATACCAACAGTAACTCGGATATTTACCCGAACTCGGATTCAAACTACAACGGATGGGTAATATAAAGAAACCTTACGCGCCAAAAAAGGCGAACATTATTAAGTTAAAAACATTACTTAAAAAATTAGAAAATGGAAAATGATTGGGGTAAGGTTTTTAACACGGAAATAAATTGGGGTACAAGTCCACAAACGGCAAAGCCGTGGGGTAATGTTGTCTTAAATTCTTTTTCGGGAGAAACAAATATAACGGGAGCGCCTAAAGAAATATTAAATTTTTATACGCAAGTTTTAGAATTCGAACCTTACTTAAATTCGATAGATTATTATTGCGACGAAACCCGTGTACATAGTTGCTATGGAACAAACCAAGATAATATAACTGATTTTGTAACAATGTTAAATTCAAATCCACCCGTACAATCAAACGCGTGTTTTTTAGAATTCGGGAACTACTTTGATAATGGAGACGGACGGGTAAGATTAGAAATGCCGTTGGAATTTTACAACCATTTTTGTGAAAGTCAAATTGATTTAATAGCGATTTATGATTAAAATAAGCGAACTAACCCCAAAGGGTACAAATTTACAAAATAGCGATTTACTCGAAGTTTCAGTAACGACCGCAGACGGCTACGAATCTAAGTCCATAACGGGCGCGGAAATTATAAACGCAGCCCAAAGTGGATTACAACCTACATTAGTAAGTGGGACAAACATTAAAACAATTAATTCAACGTCTTTACTTGGTTCGGGAAATATAAACGTACAAGGAAATCCACGTACGCTTGAAAGTGTTAACGGTTCAAATTTAACGGGAACGACAAACCAAATAAGCGCGTCCGTTTTGATTCCTTCGGGAACTTTGGTAGCGAATAATACAATTTATATTAAAGGATTTTTGAATAAAACCGCGGGTGTGACATCTTCGCAAGGAAGATTTTATATTAACACTTCAAATAGTTTAAGCGGTGCAACTTTATTAGGCGCTCCTTCGGCAATGAGTACAAGCGTTTATTTCCAAAGGTTCGAACGAAACATTTTTTTCGACGGAACAAACTTAAATGGATTTCTTGCGGGAACTTCGGCTTCAAACGATTACACTTCGAGCGGAATAACTTTGACTTCTTTGAACCCTGCGGTTAATCACTACTTAATTTTTGCAGTTCAAAATTCAACAACCACACCCGACAATTTAGGGTGGAAACGTTTAACAGTTCAAATATATGATTAATTTAACGACCATTAAAGACGGGTTCGTAATGAACGAACTTGAATATATTTTCGAAGGCGAAGCGGAAGTTTTAGACGAAACACAAGCACACGTTCCGACGGACAAAGGAATAATTTTGTGCGATACTTCGATGAGCGTGAACGAAAACACGTACACAAATATAAATGACTTCTTAAACGCTTTGTATGCTTAACCATTTACGCGGACTTTCCTTGCTTTATTACCTACTATCTTTTACGGGAGTAGTGTTTACGCTATTTGAAGCACCATATATTTTTTACAAACTATTCGCAGTTAGTTACGGCGCTTATTTAGTGTTCGAACTTTTGAACTTTTACCATAATGAAAACTAAACTACTTTTATTTTTAATTTCGCTACTTTCAATTCTTGCGCCAGTTAAAGGAATGGTTACTATAACAATTCTTTTTATTTGGGTTGACCTTTGCGCAGGGATATGGCGAAGTAAAAAGTTAAAGTTGCCTTTACGTTCCCGTGGATTAGCTCGGACTATTTCAAAGACCTTACTTTATGCGGGTGCGATTGTTTGCGTTTTCTTCCTTGAGAAATACGTTCTAGAAGATTTAATAGGATTATTTGTAAAAGTTGATTTAGTATTAACCAAGGCTTTTACTTTTTACTGCGTTTTCACGGAGTTAAAAAGCATAAATGAAAGTTACTTCGACGTAACGAAAAAAGACGTTCTAAAATCGTTTAAGGAGTTTATAACGGCTAAAAAACAAGAATGGGATGAGTTCAAATAAATTAGATATTCAAAAGATAGTTCAAAAGCGTTTATCGAAAGGACAATTCTTCGAAGAAGTAAGCGACAAGACTCAAATTTATTTACACCACACCGCAGGGAATGGAAACGCGGAAGGTGTCGCACGTTTTTGGAATAGTAACGAATCGCAAATAGCCACTGCCTTCGTAATAGGAGAAAATGGAACGATTGTACAATGTTTTTCTAGTAAGCATTGGGGTTGGCACTTGGGTATTGATTCCGAAGATTTTGCGCGTATGGGTTCTAAATATAAGAACCTGAATAAACTAAGCGTAGGTATTGAGGTATGCAACTGGGGAATGCTCAAAGAAAAAGACGGAAAATTTTATAATTACGTGGGTGGGGTTGTTAATCCGTCTTACGTTACCACGTTGGAAGAACCTTACAAGGGTTACAAGCATTGGTATAAATACACGGACGCTCAAATAGAATCTACACGTCAACTTGTAGAATACCTTTGCGAAACTTATAACATACCTAAAGAATATCGTAAAGAAATTTGGAGTTTAGATAAAGCAGCCTTTGACGGAGAAAAAGGAATCTTTACGCACAACTCAGTAAGAAAAGATAAAGCGGATATTTACCCGTGTCCGAGAATGATTAAAATGCTTGAAAGTTTATGATTAGATTATTTGCATTTATATGCGTTTTAACGCTACTTTCGTGTTCAAGTGAACGCAAAGCACAATACCACTACCGAAAAGCGCTTAAACACGGATTAAATGTGATTAACGATAGCGACACGATACGAATAACTACTTTAGATTCGTTTCCAGTAATTAAAAATGATACTATCGTTTGGGAAAAGTTTATAACTACCAAGGACTCCGTGGTGTTTTTTAAGAACGTTTATGTTCCTAAAACCAAGTGGCAAACACGAATAGAATACAAAGAACGAGTTAAGACTTTACGAATAGAAGGTAAAACAAAATGGAAGACCGCAAAAGCCGTTCAAGTTGTTAAATATCGTACTTCGTGGTGGTTGGTTTTGGTTGCTTTTGTACTCGGATTCGTCCTTAAATTAATCTTGAATTCTACTTTTATTTCGCGAGTTCGATTATTCTTCCGATATTTCGGGCAAATTTAACGTTATGAATTTAATTAAACACGGACGTAACGTCCACGAACTGCAACTTGACGGTAAGCAAGTTCACGTAGCTATGTTATCGGATTTACACTGGGATAACCCAAAATGCGATAGGCAATTACTCAAAAAGAATTTAGACTTTTGTAAGGAGAATAATATACCCGTAATTATAAACGGGGACTTCTTTTGCTTAATGCAGGGACGCGGAGATAATCGCCGCAACAAATCGGACATTAGACAAGAACACAACAACGCGCGTTATTTAGATTCGATAGTCGAAACGGCTTCGGAATGGTTTAAGCCATACGCGGATATTATTAAGGTTATCGGATACGGTAACCACGAAACGGGAGTAATCAAATACCAAGAAACGGACTTACTCCAAAGATTCGTAGACCTATTAAACTACAAATGTGGTTCAAGCGTTCAAACTGGCGGTTATGGTGGTTGGGTAATTATTCGACAATTATTCCACGGGAACGCTCAAATAACAACCAAGGTTAAGTATTACCACGGCTCAGGCGGTGGGGGTGTAGTTACCAAAGGTGCATTAAACCTTACACGAGCGCTTGAGATGTACGAAGACTTTGACGTGTTCACTATGGGACACATTCACGAAAATAGTTCGCGTAACGATGTTAGGGAAACAATTAAGCACAACGCGAAAATGGGTTACTCAATTAAACAAAAGCAACTCCATTTAATGTTAACAGGAACGTACAAAGAAGAATACGGCGAAGGCGCATACGGTTGGCACGTTGAACGTGGAGCGCCACCGAAACCACTAGGCGGACGAATTCTTAAAATCGAATGCAAAGAAGTTGATAAGTTAATAGTTAAGAATATCGATAGTTTCAAGTTTCCGTTGTAAGTTTGCGTATAGCGTTTTTAATTAGGGGGTAGAAATACCCCTTTTTTCGTTTATAGGCTTATTTTATTAGGCTTTCCGTAAGTTTGTACGCTTAATTTGTTAAAAAATGTTAAAAAATGTTAAAAAATTTGGTAGGTAATTAATTAATGTTTATATTTGTGTATAATTAGTTCTTTCATTTATTAAAAACAAAACGCTATGGTTACTTACAAAGTTGAAGTAGTGAGTATTGAAGGTGGACGCGATGTCATTCAATACCACGAAACAAAAACGAAAAACGCAGCTATTAAATTAGCAACAAAGTTAAGCAAGAAACACAACGTCAAAGGGGTAAACTCGGAAGGTTGGCAATCACAACAAAGCGTGTGGGTTGACATACAAGAAGATTACAACACGATTGAGCATTACCAATTTATAGACGGGGTTAAGGCTTACTACTCGAACTTATTACAAGGGGGATAACACCCCCTTTTTTATCTACCTAAATGTTAAAAAGTAAAAAAAAATTGTTAAAATGTTTGGTAGATTGAAACCTTTGCTTTATATTTGTATATAATTAAAAACGAACAAAAACAAAACGCTATGGAAAAACAAGAAATTTTAGACACGGTTTTAGCTTACGAACAGGAGTTAAAAGAAAACTACCAAGAATTCCGAGACGCATTCGGACACACGGACGAAGCAACTAAAGGCGCTTGGAAGGAATGGAACACAATGGACGAATTATTAACACGCTTAAACTTAAAAAATGAAACGATTTAGAGAATTTTACAACGAGTTAGACAACGAAGCAAAATTATTGCTTATCGCGATACGCGATTTCTTGCTACTATTCGGAACGCTTTTTATTTCACTTTTATTAATCGCTTATTTTATAATCTTATGAAAATAGAAACACACTACCCGTTAGCGTACTTTTACGCAGATACCTTTGAAGGAGAATGTACCTTTGAATTATCAATAGACGAAGACAACGATTTAATCGTAACAATTTTAACGGCGGTGGCTTACCGTTCGGACTTGGAAATAGAATTAGAACACTTGTTAACCGAGTACGACTTACAACTAATCGCCAGTGAAATTTACCACGATTTATTAAACTCGGATTTACACGAAGAATTTATACAAGCAGAATATAACACTAAATTACAAAACACTTATGACAACGGGAAAAACTCAAGACGGGACTATTGATTTAATCGACCAAATAAGATGGTGGACAAGTGGCGGGGGATACATACATAAAAACGGACACTTTGACTTCAACCATTATTGTAACATTATAAAAATAAAAAATGAACGAATACGCTATAACACATTGGTATCAGGAAACACCGAAATCCAAACGCAAACAAACTACAACGATAGTTCAAGCCTACGACACTAACCACGCTATTTTAGTTTTGGATATTTGGAAACCTTTAATAATTAAAATAAATGCAGTTAAAAAATAAATTTACAACACTAATCGAAGATAACGACCTTCGCAAACGTAGCCGAAAACGGAAGTACGTTAACCAACGGGGATACCTAATTAAATTAATGCGCCAGTATGGATTCTCCTATATTGAAATCGGAGAAATGTTAGGACTTAACCACGCGACTTGTATACACGCTTTTAATAACGCTAATTTGTGGGAATCAATTAATGACCGACACTTCTTTAACGACACGGAACACCTACGAGCAGAAATGAATAACTACAAAATAACGCGCTCACTAAACGATTTATACGTAGACGTTAAACTGGCAGGCGGATTAAAAGACCTTGATAACATCCAAGAACGAATGCGAAGGGGAGAATATCAAATAAATTTTAACTACGAAGAACAAAATATGAATTAATTAGTTATATTTGCATACGGTTCGCCTTCCACATTATAGAACCTGAAAGAAATTATTAACCCTTGTAATAAAGTCGAAGTGGAAGCCGACGGAGTTGCAGGGGTTTTTTATTGCTTAAATTTAGATAAATGGCTAAAGACAAAAAGGGTTTTATTTTGTATTGCGACCTTCAGTACACTATAAACAAACTAACCGACGAACAAGCGGGTAAATTGTTCAAACACATTCTCAGTTACGTTAACGACGAAGACCCAGTAGCAGAAGATTTAATAACGGAAATTGCTTTCGAGCCTATTAAACAACAACTTAAGCGCGACCTTGTTAAGTTCGAAGATACCAAAGTAAAGCGAAGCGAAGCGGGTAAAGCAGGCGCTAACAAAAGGTGGCAAACGGAAGCAAACGATAGCAAACGCATACAAACGATAACAAAAATAGCTGTTAAAGATAATGTTAAAGTAAAAGATAAAGTAAATATATATAGGCGCTTCGCTCATCTATCTATAACTCAAGACGAATTCGAAAAGTTAAAAGAACAATACTCCGAAGAACAAATTAACGACACACTAGACCAAATCGAAAACTACGCTAAAAACAAAGCCTATAAAAGTTTATATTTGACGGCTAAAAAATGGTTGGATAAAAACAACCCGAAACCAAAAGACGAACCATTTAAGTTCCCTTGGCAATAATTAAAAACGAACTATGAAAGGATTTAAGATAACAAAAGCACACGAAGTAATAGACGACCTATTCAGGTATAGAAACAATTACCACGAAAAAGGTAAATACCTAGGCTTCGAAGGAATGGACGAATACTATTCGATGAGTTTAGGAAATTGCACGGATTGGACGGGGTTTCCGATGTCGGGTAAAACTCAGGTACTTATGGAATGCCTTATGAACACGAGCCGTTTTTATGGTTGGAAACATTTAGTTTATTTTCCTGACGTTGGTTCGAACGTGGAAATTATCGCGGACTTAATCAATAAGAAAACTGGTAAAAGTTTCAACCCAAGTGCATACAATGTAATTACGGACGATGAAATTTTACAAGCTATCGAATGGATAACGCACCATTTTAAGGTACTAACGCGAGACGATATTAAAGCGAAAATGACACCTATTGAATTTTGGGATTACGCGGTTCAACTAAAAAAAGACGAAGGACTTGAAACGGCTTCTATTGATTCTTGGAAGGACTTAAACCACCCTTATAACGATTACGGGGGTTATGCTCAGTATTTAGAATTCGTTCTTCCGTATCGAAATCAAATAGCCGAAGACAACGACTTACACTTACATACAATAATCCACCCAAAGCTAACGGAAAAGGAAAACGGAAAACGAAGCGCACCCGTTCCTTACGACTTAAAGGGCGGTTCGGAATGGTTTAACTCGGGCAAGTGTATGGTAACAGTTCACCGCGAAGACCCAACTTACTATAAAGCGGAATTGTACTTTAACAAGATTAAACCACGTTCAAACGGGAAAATAGGTAAACACGAAATCTTTTTTGATAAAGAAAAATTGGTTTACTTTGAGCAGGAACAAAAAGGAAATACATTAATTAAAAAATACGCAAAAGGGAAATAATGGACGATTACACAACACTACGAGCGCAGGTTTTACTTTCGCACACTTACTTAAAAATTCAAGGAAGTTTGAACGAAATAAAAGCGTAGAATCCTAATCGAACGGACTTAATAGATTCAATGGAAGAAACGTTAGAACATTTACAAGAATGTAAAGTTTATTGGAATCAACTGGAACAAGAATACCGAGCGTTGCGCCAAAACGCTTATAGGTTAGAATTAATTAACTTGGACTTAAATACGGAAAATAACCGCTTAGAAGCCATTAATAAAGCATTAAATTACGAGTAATGAAGTGCAAAAATTGTAAAGCAGAATTCACTCCCGTTAGATTTAATCAAAAGTTTTGCTTTGATACTGATTGCGTTCGTGTTTGGGTAGAATCCGAAAAGGAAAAACAATGGAAGAAGAAAAAGAAGGTATTAAAAGACGAACTACAAACGGTTCAGGAACTTACTAAACTAGCGCAAGTAGTGTTTAACAAGTATATAAGGCTTCGAGATAAGGATAAACCTTGCGTAAGTTGCGGTTCTAAACTCGGTTCAAAGTTTGACGCAGGCCATTATTTTAGTTCGGGCGGACACAAATCTGTTACATTCGATGAAAACAACGTTCACGGGCAGTGTGTAACGTGCAACCAACACAAACACGGAAACTTATTGAACTATCAAATAGGAATCCAACAAAGAATAGGCGCGGATAAATTAATAGAACTCCACGCAAAAGCACACGAAACACGAAAATACACACGGGACGAACTCAAAGAAATAATAGAAATATACAAACAAAAAATAAAAACGCTATGAACGAATCAGTATTATTTAATTACCTAAAGGAAAACTATTTTCCAGACTTAGAACGAAGCACGGGACGTTATGATAAATGGGATTGTTATTCACCGAGTACAAAAACACGGATTGAACTTAAATGTAGAAGAAAACATTACGCAAACTTAATTCTCGAAAAAATAAAGTACGTTGATATGGTTAAACGTTACGTAGAAGAAGACGAAAAGCCAGTTTACATAAATTCAACTCCGAACGGAATTTTTGCTTTTGATTTACGCAACATAAAACCTAATTGGATAACCGACAAACGACTTCCACACGAAACAAATTTCGAAAGAATTGCGCCTATCGAAAAGACCTATACCCTGCTAAATATCGAAGAAGGAAAAAAAATATAAAAAAAAATTAAAAAAAGTTTGCAGATTAAAAAATAGTGTTTATATTTGTATATAATTAAAAACGAAAACGCTATGAAAACACAAGAAACAAAATTAAAAATCGGAGATGTAGTAATTCACAAAGTACAAATGTTTGAAAGTTTTTTATTTCAAAAAGCAATAATTACCAAAGTATTAAAAAACGGAAAAGTAAAATTAGAATTCAAAACTTGGACTGGTAGTTTATGCAAAAGTACTGTTAAAGAAAGTGAATTAGAATTATTTTAACAAAACAAGGGGTGCGACTTGGTTAACGCACGTTTTAATTTATACGCTATGAAACATTTATTTAAGTCGTTGGCAGCATTCCAACAAGAAGTACCCGTAATTCACAAGGGTACGCAAGGCTATGGTTATTCTTACGCAGATTTACCGAAGATTTTTGAAGTGGTTAATCCGTTACTAAAAAAACACGGATTAGGATTTACACAGTTACTCGATACTAAAGAAGGAATCGATTATATTTGTACGGTTATCTTCCACGTTGAAAGTGGCGAAACGATAGAATCAAAAGTAGCAATTCCGCAAGTCGAGTTAAAGGGAATGAACGATTACCAAAGTTTTGGAAGTGGTGTTACTTACTTTAGAAGATACGCTTTGAGTTCCGCGCTCGGATTAGTTACGGACAAAGATACCGACGCTTCAGGAGAACAAGTAAAGAAGAAACCTACCATTGATAATAAAAGATTAGGTAAGGCTTTAGAAATGATAGCCGAAGGAAAATACACTAAAGAAGAACTAATCGAAAAATTTGAATTAACCGAAGGTCAAACTAAATTACTAGAAAACGTATGAAAGTCCGATGTTCTCAAATTGGTAAGATAATGACTAACCCCCGCAAGTCGGGGGAAGTCCTATCACAAACGGCAAAATCCTACGTGGAAGAAATCGTATTAAAAGAAAAATACGGAATCCGAAAAGAATTTAGTTCGCGTTACACGGACAAAGGAAATGAAGTCGAAGAAGAATCGATAGCATTAGTTAATGACGTTTTAAACTTTAAGTTTATATACAAGAACGACGAACATTTTACGAACGATTGGGTAACGGGAACTCCAGACGTAAACACGGACGAGGTATTAATAGACGTTAAAAGTAGTTGGGACGCTTCAACTTTTCCGTGGTTTGAAACGGAGTTACCTAACAAGGATTATTATTATCAATTGCAGGGTTATATGTGGATAACGGGCAAACAAGAATCCATTTTAGCTTATTGCCTTATAGACACTCCGAGCGAAATGGTAGAAGACGAAATAAGACGGGCGCATTGGAAGTTTCATCTTATAGACGAATCGCAAGAACTACGCGAAGAAATCGAAGCAAAGCATAAGTTTAGCCACATTCCAAAGAATCGACGTGTAAAGTATTGGTTCGTACAAAAAGACGAATCCGTAATCGAGCAAATTAAAGAACGTGTCGAACTATGTCGAGAATACTATAACTTATTAATGCAAACTTTATGAAACAAAAAGCCATAGAGATAATCTTAGATAAATACGAAAAGGCTATCGAAAGTTCGGTTTATTACAAAGAACGGGTAAATAGACACGAAGACCAATTAAGGAAGTTTAATAAAGAAATTCAACAATTAAAAGCGGATATTTATTTTTATAAGGCTAAAATTGAAGAACTAGAAAAAGAAAACAAATGAACATAACACACGACCAAGAACCAATTAAACACGAAGACACTATTTTAATTTCCGTTATGACTAAATACCACGAACGAAGTAAACGAGGAATACGAAAATACGGAACTAATTTAGACCGCAAAGACGTGGATTTAATAGGGTGGCTTAACCACCTTCAAGAAGAACTTATGGACGCTACGCTATATATTGAGAAACTAAAAAAAGAGATATGAAACAAACAGCAGTAGAATGGTTGGTTGATGAATTAATATTAGATGGTTTTAATGTTCCTAAAGTTTTTTATGACAAAGCCAAAGCATTGGAGAAAGAGCAGATAGAAATAGCATTTTTTAAAGGAGATTTATTTGCAGAATATTATTTTGATGCAGATAACCCAACTAAAGATGTTAGCGAAAATTACTACAACAAAACCTATAAACAAGATGAAAGCAACACTTGAATTTAACTTACCTGAAGAAGAAGCGGAATACTATTGCGCCACGAAAGGACAAGCTATGTTAAACGTTCTTTGGGAAATGGAGCAGGAACTCCGTAAGCTATGGAAATACGAAGAACTAAACGCAGACGAATACCAAATGGTTGAACGCATACGGGAAACGTTTTTTAATAGCCTAAACGAACACGAAATAAACCTAGATAAATGAAGTACGGAATAATCTTTTTAAGCGCGTTAATAATCGAAATATGTTCAACTTTTTACATTAGATACGTTTCGGAAGCAAACACGTTAGGAATGTTATTCTTCGCTTTTATAAGTCCGTTTCTTGGATTACCTTTTTCAGGGTATATGGTTGAATCCGAAAACTGGAACGAACGAATTAAAATGGCTTGCTCGTTGGCCTTTGGATATGTAACGGGAGTAATAATAGTAATAAATTTAATTAAGTAATATGGAAACAAAAGTAAACAGCGGTGCAATTTTTAAGAACGACAAAAAGACGAACGAAAAGCAACCCGACTACCGAGGAAAAGTAAATGTAAACGGAAAAGAAATGGAGATAGCACTTTGGCTTAAAGAATCTTCGAAAGGAACTAAGTATTTTTCGTGTTCATTTAGCGAACCTTACGTGAACGAATCCCCGAAACAAGTCCACACGCAAATAATTGAAAAAGACGATTTACCTTTTTAATATGTTTATAGACGACTACTCCTTACGAGGTTACTTACGTAAGATTCTAGAAACGAAAACACGGAATCAAATAGTAACCGAAATAAAAGAACGAGGACACAAAATGCACCAATACAACTTAGATAGGTTCTTACTCGGTAAACCCGTAAGTTTAGAAACCGCCAAGAAATTAGACGCGTTTGTTTATCGTTTTTACAATGGATTGCCACCCGAATAAGGTGGCTTTTTTTTATATTTTGTTGTGATTAGAAATTAATCATTATATTTGACAACAAACTAAGCGTATGGAATGGCTTAAAGACGTGGCAAAAGACCATAAAGAATGGGTAAAATTAGTTAAAAGTTTCGGCGAGGATTTATACGCTGAAGACCTTGTACAAGAATGTTATCTTCGATTATACAAGTATTGTAAACCTGAAAACATTATTCAAAATGGGCAAATCAATAAAGGATTTATGTATTTCACTTTACGTAATATGTATCTTTATGGGGTACGTAATAAAGGAAAGTTTGAAGGCTTTGATATCGAAGCGATACAAATAAAAGACGAACCAAGCCAATTAGATAAACACGAAGCCTACTTAAAGATTTTGGGTAAAATAGAAAACGAAGTAGATTCGTGGCACTGGTACGACCAAAAGTTATTCGAACTATATCGAGACACGGATTTAAGCATAAGGGATATTGCAGCCGAAACAAAAATAAGTTCAAGTAGCATTTTCAACACGCTAAAGAACTGCAAACAAAAAATAAGATTAGCCGTTGGTGAAGATTACACGGACTACAAAAATGAGGATTTTGAATTAATTAAATAAATAAGTTATGGGAAGACCAAGAAAAAAACAAGCCGAAGGATTAGGAGACACCGTCGAAAACATTTTAGAAGCAACGGGAATAGCAAAGGTTGCTAAATGGGTAATGGGCGAAGATTGCGGTTGCGATGAACGTAAAGCAAAACTTAACGAACTTTGGAGATACAAGAAACCTGAATGCCTAACGGAAGACGAATACGCATATTTAGATACTTTTTACAATCGCGGTAGAAGTAGCGTAAGTCCTAGCGAACAACGGGAACTATTAAAGATTTACAACCGAGTTTTACACGAGCGCGTACAACCAACTTCGTGCGGTTCGTGTCTACGTGAAATCGTAAACAAACTAAACCAACTTTACGCCGTTTATAAAGCCGAACAAAATGCCGATACCACAACCGAACAATAACGAAACCGAAAAAGAATTTATCCAACGATGTATGGCAGATTCTAAAATGACGGAAGAATACGACGTAGACCAACGTTACGCAGTTTGTCAAGACGCGTTCAAAACTAAATTAGCAGGGGAAAAGATTTCATTCGACTTTGACGGAACTTTAAGCACGAAACGAGGTTACGAAAAAGCGAAACAACTAATTAATGAAGGCGCAGAAGTTTATATTATTTCCGCAAGACAAAATAAAGATGGAATGTTACCTAAAGCAAACGAATTAGGAATACCCGTAGGTAGAGTTTATGCTATGGGTTCTAATCAAGGTAAAATTGAAAAGGTAAAAGAACTCGGAATAGTTACTCACTACGATAACAACGTAGACGTAGTTCGAGCGTTAAACGGAATAGGCGCAATTATCTAAACACGAATTAAAATGGGAAGACCGTTAGGAACTACAAAAATACAAAGTCCCGAACACCTTTGGGATTTATTCCAAGATTACAAAAGACAAGTAAAGCAAAACCCAATCCTTAAACATACATTTGTAGGTAAGGAAGGAAGAAGCGAATACTCGGAGTTAGAACGTCCGTTAACAATAGAAGGCTTTGAATGTTATTGCGCGGACTTAGGAATAATACAAGACCTATCTAATTATTTTGCGAATTCGAATAATCGATATAAGCGTTTTTCCACTATCATTACGCGTATACGCAAGGAAGTTCGAAACGACCAAATCGGCGGGGGTATGGCAGGGATATACAACCCAAGCATTACGGCACGACTAAACAATTTAGTTGAGAAAAAAGAAATTACTAACGTAGAACAACCACTTTTTTCCGATGTTCAGGAAGACAACGGCAATCAAGAAGATACTGAATCTTAAGAAACGAATTAAGATTATTCAAGGCGGAACTTCGGCGGGTAAGACGTTTGGAATTCTCCCAGTGTTAATTGACCGAGCGGCACGAACGGAAGGAATAGAAATAAGCGTAGTTGCGGAAACAATCCCACATTTAAGACGTGGCGCGTTAAAAGACTTCTTAAAGATAATGAAATGGACGGGAAGATTCTTCGAAGATAGGTTTAATAAATCGTTACTCCGTTATGAGTTCGCAAATGGTTCGGTAATCGAATTCTTTTCCGCAGACGATTCGAGTAAACTCCGTGGAGCAAGACGCGACATTCTCTATATCAACGAATGTAATAATGTAACCTTTGATGCTTACAACGAACTTGCTATACGAACACGAAAGGAAGTTTATCTAGATTTTAACCCTGCTAACGAATTTTGGGTACACACCGAACTAAAAGACGAACCCGATTCGGACTTTTTAATTCTTACATACAAAGATAACGAAGCGCTTGACCAATCAATAGTTGAACAAATCGAAAAGAATCGAGACAAAGCAAAGACGTCAAGTTATTGGGCGAATTGGTGGAAAGTTTACGGCGAAGGACAACTCGGAATGTTAGAAGGTGTCGTTTTCAGTAATTGGAAAATAATAGACACGATACCAAAGGAAGCAAGGTTGTTAGGTATAGGACTTGACTTTGGATATACAAACGACCCGACTGCGATAATTGAAATTTACGCATACAATAACCAACGAATAGTAAACGAAATTGTTTACCAAAATGGATTGGTAAATAGCGAAATAGCAAAGCGCCTACCAAAAAATGTAATAGTATATGCGGATAGTTCCGAGCCGAAATCAATCGAAGAAATAAGACGTTTAGGAATAACCATTAAAGGAGTAACCAAGGGTAAGGACTCGATTAACTACGGAATAGACGTAATGCAGCGACAAGACTATTTAGTAACAAATCAAAGCGTGGATTTAATAAAAGAACTTCGTTCGTATATTTGGGACACCGACAAAACGGGAAGGCGCTTAAGGAAACCTATTGACTTTAATAACCACGCAATAGACGCTTTAAGATACCACGAAATGGAAACACTTGGAATAGGCGCAACATACGGAAGCTATGCAATACGATAAAACTAACGATATGCAAGTAATGATTTCTCGAGTAGAGGAATATATACACGAACGTACTGGCAAACGCGTTCGAATAGTGTTTAATAATATGGCACGATTTACAGTTCACTTTGATATGCTAATTAAGGCTCACGAATACGTAGTGAATTACAAAAACACGAATAAATAATTATAACTATATGAAGTTAGAAATAACCGTCCCAAGTTCAATTAGTGAAATCCCTTTAGTGAACTATCAAAAGTTCCTAAAGTTGCAGCAATCGTCAAACGACGAGGAATTTATCGCGCAGAAAATGATAGAGATATTTTGCGGTATAGAATTAAAGGACGTTGTTAAAATGAA
>Ga0114976_10000835_pt1 | contig 19405 bp, 20 predicted proteins | sample S_130805_EF_Meta_FD_87319 | JGI IMG/M metagenome (GOLD analysis project Ga0114976, IMG submission 87319) | Freshwater microbial communities from Lake Simoncouche, Canada to study carbon cycling - S_130805_EF_MetaG | ecosystem: Environmental > Aquatic > Freshwater > Lake | place: Lake...
GACCGCGTGACCGGCGCCTGCCGGGGCTAGCCCCGGCAGGCGCCGGTCACGCAACGAAGTGGGGAATATTCGCGGCCCACATCGGGGGAGGATTCAACGGCCGCTGACAGATGCCGTCGATGCCGCCATCGGCGCCCTTGCGCTTGCCGCCCTGCGGGACGGCATCGAGCAGCGACACGGCCCACCACTGGAATTGGTACTTGTCGCGCCGCGCCAATTCCTCGGCGCCGGCAAGGTCCTTCGGCGTGCCATGCACCTCGAATTTGATCTCGGGGAAGGCGTCCTTCAGCCGGCGCTCGATCAGCGAGATGGCGAGATGGGTGACGTCGATGCCGATCCACTGCCGGCCGAGCTTTTCGGCGGCATGGACGGCGGTGCCGCAGCCGCAGAAGGGGTCGAGGACCACGTCGCCGGGGTTAGAGGAGGCGGCGATGATACGTTCGAGTAGCGCGAGGGGCTTTTGGGTCGGATAACCAAGGCGTTCTGGGCTCGAACCGCCGATCATGGTCAAGTCTGTCCATACATCCTGGACAGGCACGCCCGACCGCTCATCGAGATAGTTTTTAAGTCTCAGCCTCCCGCCAATCTTCGCCGGATAATGTAAACGGCCTTGCCGATCTAATTCAAGCATCCTATCAGCGGTATATTTCCAGCCGTTTGCGGGCGATTTGTAGACGACACCGTTTTTAGCTTTAAAGTCGTAAGTAAGATTAGCACGCGGACTTGGACTCGATAAATTTTGTTCAGCCCAATGCCGGCCGTCTGGATCGACAAATCTGAACCGTTCGGCGACATAGTCTTCGTCGTATGCGCCGAATTGCTTGTTGAAATTAAAGCGTCCTGATTTAGTGTAGAAAAATATCACGTCGTGAACGCGACCAAATGTAAGTGAATCATTATGTGCGCCGTAGCGCTTCCAAATAACCTCGTTAACAAATCGATCGGCTCCAAAAATCCCATCCAAAACGATCTTCAAATAATGGCTCGCCGTCGGATCGCAGTGCAGGTACAGCGACCCGGTCGGCTTCAGCACCCGGTGCAATTCAATCAGCCGCACCGCCATCATCACCAGATAGGCGGTCATGTCGTTCCGGCCGAGCGCCGTCACGATACCGCGCAATAGCACCGAGGCATCGGTATGCGTCGCCTGCGCCAGCACCTCGGCATAGGCCGTCTCGGCGGAATCGCCCCAATGCCAGCTATCCTCGAAGGCCTCCAGCTGGCTGTCGCTCGCCCGCCCATCCGGCGCCCGGAACAGCACGTTGTAGGTCGCCGCCGAATTGAACGGCGGGTCGAGATAAACCAGGTCGACGCTCTCATCCGGGATCAGCGGCCGCCCATCCGCATCCCGCCCCCGCAGCACTTCGAGGTTGTCGCCGTAGAACAGCCGGTTCGCCATTCGCCCCCCGATCCCGATGCGCCGACGATGCCAAAATCCTCAGGCCCCGCCAATCCTCAATCCCGACTAAGACACCAGGAAATAGGCTTAAATTCTTGACAATCCAGCCAAACCCCGGCATCCTTCACCCCGGGCCGCCCGGCCCGCCGCTCCTTGAAACCGTGCATCCGCGCAGCACCATCACAAGCCTGCTCCACGCCAATTTCCCGGCGAATTCCCGCCTAAACTCTTAAATTCCTAAATCGAAATGACGCTCTAAGCCCTCTGGAAGGCCGCAGAGCGCGGATTCCAACCGATCACGAATCCACGAAATTTAGGGAACTAAATTCGGGTACGCCGCTGTTTGACCGCCGACCCCGCGGTTTGGCCGATACCCGCACATTGCGACCGCCCCGCGCTCGGGGTTTGTCCGAAAGCCGCTTATCGGGTCACCCACCAGGGCCATGGCGCCGGCGGCGCCTCAAGGCCAGGCCGGCTCCGCCGGTCGCCTGCGGCGAGCCTTGACCCGCCGCCGGCGCCATGGCCGAGGCTCGAAGCGCGCTCGAAGGGTTCGAGCGCGCGGCCGAGGTCCGCGCCCGCGTCCCGACGCTAATCCTCACTCCGAACGACGAAGGGACCCGGTTGCGAACCGTCTACCCGCCACATGTAGCCAAGCCGGCCATACCGGCGAATGCCCTCATCGGCCGCCCGCAGCGCCTCGACATAGGTCCGTACCTCCGCGTCCGGTACGTCCTTGGCCCGGCTCACGATATCCGGGTCGCCGCTCAACCTTGCCAATTCGTCCAGCAGGGCCTGTCGGTCCGCCGTCATGGGGTGGCCTTTCGTTACAACGACTGGCCCCACCGTGATGCACGGACGGGCCAAAGCGGCGTGCCGGTGGGGCCTCCTACAAAACCCCACATAACGCGCACACCCGAAGGTGCAGCTACGGCCAGGGGAATGTCACCGTGTCACGGCACGCCGGCAGCAATCGTAGTTCAGCCTTGGCTGGGGAACCAGCACCGACCGCTGTCGCGCGCCCACCGTTAAGTGGTGTCCGAAAATGGATTCAATGGTTTAGCCGCAAATTCTGGGGGTCCAGGGGCCTTTCGGCTCCTGGCAGGGGGTCCAGGGGGACAGCGTCCCCCTGGTCTCACATCCTCCCCACCACCCCCAGCACCTCTTCCACCCCGATTCCCCCGATCCGGTCCCCCCGCAGCACCGTCACCGCCCGCCCGCGCGGCGCGCAGAGCGCCGGGTCGCTCTCCGGCCCGAACAGCACCACCGTCGGGCAGCCCGCCGCCGCCACCAGGTGGGTCGGGCCGGTATCGTTGCCGACCGCGACGGCCGCCCGCCGCGCGATCGCCCCGAGTGCGAGGAAGCTGGTCTTCCCCGCCAGGTCGACCGTCCCCGGCGCCGCCGCCGCGATCGCCGCCGCGAGCCCCGCCTCGGCCGGCCCGCCGACCACCGCGCAGGGCATCCCGAGCCCCGCCGCCAACGCGCAAAACCGCTCGACCGGCCAACGCTTGCCCGGCCGCCCCGGCGAGGCGCCCGGCACCAGCAGCGCGAAGCGGTCGGGCAGCCCGAACTCGCCGACATCGTCATCCAGCCAATCCAGCGCCGGCGCGGGGAAGTCATGGATCCCCGCCATCTCGAGCTGCTCGCGCTGCCGCTCCGCCGTATGCATGAAATCCCGCCGCGGATTGGCATGCGGGTGGCTTGCCCCGCGCGCGATCCCCGACCATTCGACGCCGCGCGGCAACAGCCACCTGTACCGGCTGCTGCGCGCCGAGGTCTGCAGGTCATAGACCCGCTCGAACCCCGCCGCCCGCAGCTTCCGCCGCAGCCGGAGCAGCGCCGGCAGGTCGCTCCACGCCGGCCGCCCGTCCTCCCAGACCTCGTCGAACCAGGGGCTGCGGCGCGCGAGCCCCGCATAGGCCGGAATCGTCAGCAGCGTGATCCGCGCCCCGGCATGGTGCGCCCGGATCGCCGCGAAGGGCTCGAAGGCCTGCACCACGTCACCGAGCGCAGCCAGCTTGATCACCAGGATCCGCCCGGGGGAGGGCGAGGTCACAGCAGCTCCCGGTAGACCGCGAGCGTCGCCTCCTGCATCGCCTGCACCGTGTAGCGCTCGCGCACCTGGCGCTGCGCGAGCGCGCCGATCGCCGCCCGCGCCTCGGCCGGCATCGCCAGCACCTGGCGCAGCCGCGCCGCCAGCGCCTCCGGGTCACCCGGCGGCACCCGCCAGCCGGTGACGCCCTCCTGCACCGTCTCGCGCGGCGCGCCGAGGTCGGAGGCGATCACCGGCTTGCCCATCGCCTGCGCCTCGACCACCGTACGCCCGAAGGCCTCCGGATCGGTCGAGGCATGCACCACCACATCGGCCAGCAGCAGCGCCGCGGCCATGTCGTGCACGTGGCCGACGAGCTTGACCCGGTCCTCCAGCTCCTCCACCTCGATCTGTGCCTCGAGCGCGTCGCGGTAATGCGAGGAGCCGTCGCCGACCAGCAGCGCCAGCGGCTCCGGCCCCAAGCGCTGGATCGCCTCGATCAGCACGCCATGGCCCTTCCAGCGCGCGAGCCGCGCCGGGAGCATGACGATGGGCCTGCCGGACGGCAGTTGCCAGGCCGCGCGCAGCTGCTCGACCCGTTCGGCCGAGACCACCGCCGGGTCGAAGACCCGGATGTCGGCGCCACGCGGGATCACCCGCACCCGCCCCGAGGCGCCGGGATAGTGCCGCGCGATGTGGCCCGCGATGTACTCGCTGATCGCGATCACCCGCTCGCCGCGCGCCATGACGGAGTTGTACTTGTGCTTGCCCGGGAAGTCCGCGTTGTAGGTCGCGTGGAAGGTCGTGACGAAGTGCCGCTGCGTGCGCTCCGCCGCCCGGATCGCCGACCAGGCCGGCGCGCGCGAACGGGCATGCAGGATGTCGACATGCTCGTCCCGCACCAGCTTCTCGAGCCGCCGCGCATTGGACCAGATGACGAAGGGGTCCTTGCTGTCCATCGGCAGGGTGATGTGCTGCCCGCCGACCTGCTCGAGCTTCGTCACCAGCCCGCCGCCGGAGGAGGCGACCAGCGCCCGGCCGCCGGCCTCCACGATCGCCTCGGCGATCTCGATGGTGCCGCGCTCGACCCCGCCCGAGACGAGCGAGGGCAGCACCTGCAGCACGGTCGCCGTCATGAAGAGGCGGGCGGCATCGCCAGCCCGGCCGCCGCGGCGCGCGCTGCCAGCGCGGGCGGGATCGAGGGGTGCAGCGCGACGCCGTCGCGCAGCGCCGCCGCCCGCCGCGCCCAGGCCCGCTCGCCCGGCAGCCGCGGCGCCGGCCCGCCCGGGATGGGCGGGTTGGTGTGCACCGCCTCGGCGAGCCAGCCGCTCTCGCGCAGGAAGTGGGCGCTGCCGCCGAACCGCGCCGGGTCGAGCACCAGCACGAGCACCGAGGCGCCCCAGCCGCCCGGCGCATCCGCCCGCCCCGGCGCGGCGAGGCCGGAGGTCAGCGCCTCGACCAGCAGCCCGAGCCCGAAGCCCTTGTGCCCCGCCGCCATGCCACCGAGCGGCAGCAGCGTGCCGGCGGGTTCGGTGAAGAAGGCGTTCGGGTCGTCGGTCGGCTGGCCACCGGCGGTCAGCAGCGCGTCGAAGGGAAACCGCGTGCCCTCGGCCCGCCGCCGCCCGGTCATCCCGTTGGTGGTGATCGACATCGAGACGTCGATCATCACCGGCCCCGCCGGCGAGGGCCAGCCGGCCGCCAGCGGATTGGGCGTGATGATCCGCCGCGTGCCGCCCCAGGGCGCCACCGACGACGTCGCCGGGTCGGAGGAGAAGATCAGCATGATCTGCCCACGCTCGACGATGCGTGGCAGGTAGGCGGCGAGGCAGCTGATATGGTGCGCCCGCCCGATCGCCACGGCGCCGAGGCCGAACGCCGCGGCGCGGGCCGAGGCGCGGTCGCCGGCGTCGCGCACCAGCCAGGGGCCGGGCAGCTTGTGGGCGTCCCAGGTCTCGGCGATCGGCGTCTCGGCGACGATCGTGGGTTCGCCCTCGCCCCGCATGTCGCCGGAGGCCAGGCTGTCGAGATAGGGCCCGAGCAGGGCGAGCCCATGGGTGTCGTGGCCCATCAGGTCGCCCTCGACCAGGACCTCGGCGACCACCGCGGCCTTGGCGGCTGCCATGCCGGCGTGGGCGAACAGCGCCTCGGCCAGCGCGCGCAGGGCCTCCGGGCGGTAGCGGGTGGTCACGGCGAGGCACTCACGCGGGGCAAGGCTGGTCTCTCCAGGATCCTGGCGGCGCGGAAGGTGCGCCAGGAGTCCCGCAGTCGCAACAGCGTCGGCCGGGTGTCGGGCACATTCCCCGTCGGTGTGGCCGGTCGACCGGGCGCCGCCACGCGGGACTGTGCGGCAGAGAACACGTCGCGCCGCTTGGGGGCGTGGGGTGGGCGAGTGCGAAACCATCGTCTAGCGTCCGCGCCGGGAGGAGTTCACCGCATGCTGACACTGGATGCCGCCAGCCTGCCGGCGGATTGGAAATCGGGCAGCTTCGCGGCCCGCGTGATGACGCCTGAAGGCCCGATCGCGGTCGCGCTGATCGAGGGCGCGGCCTTCGACATGACCCCGGCCTTCGGCACGGTGAGCGCCTGGTTCAACGCGCCCGATCCGCGCGCCGCCATCCGTGCCCGCGGCGTGCCGATGGTGCTCGACCTGCCAGCCGTGCTCGCCAACAGCGGGCATGACGCGCAGGATCCGAGCCGGCCCTATCTGCTCGCCCCCGTCGACCTGCAGGCGGTCAAGGCCTGCGGCGTGACCTATGTGCGCAGCATGCTCGAGCGCGTCATCGAGGAACGCTGCCGCGGCGACGCGACCTTGGCCGATGGCGTGCGGGCCGAGGTCCGCGCGATCATCGGCGACGACCTGTCGAACGTGAAGCCGGGCAGCCCGGAGGCGATGACGCTCAAGGCCGCGCTGGTCGCGAAGGGCTGGTGGAGCCAGTACCTCGAGGTCGGCATCGGCCCGGATGTCGAGATCTTCTCGAAGTGCCAGCCGATGGCGGCCGTCGGCACCGGCGCCAAGATCGGCGTGCATCCCATCAGCGCCTGGAACAACCCCGAGCCCGAGGTGGTGCTGGCGGTCAATGCGCGCGGCGAGATCCTCGGCGCCATGCTCGGCAACGACGTCAACCTGCGCGACGTCGAGGGGCGCAGCGCGCTGTTGCTCGGCCGCGCCAAGGACAACAACGCCTCCTGCGCGCTCGGCCCGCTGATCCGGCTGTTCGACGCCCAGTTCAATCTCGACGTGGTGCGCCGCGCCGAACTCTGCCTGACGATCACCGGCGAGGACGGCTTCAGGCTGGGGGAGACCGGCCTGGTCGGTGCGATCAGCCGGGCGCCGCGCGACATCGTGGCGCAGCTGATTGGCGCGCATCACCAGTACCCGGACGGCGCGGTGCTGTTCCTCGGCACGCCCTTCTCGCCGAGCAAGGATCGCGGCGAGCCGGGGCAGGGCTTCACCCACAAGCCCGGCGACGTGGTGCGGATCGCGACGCCGCTGCTCGGCGCGCTGGTCAACCGCGTCGACCGCACCGATGCCTGCCCGCCCTGGCGCTTCGGCACCGGCGCGCTGTTCACGAGCCTCGCCCGCCGCGGGCTGCCGCGCGCATGACGGAGGAGAGCGGCAGGCTCGACCGCGGCGACGGCATCGAGCTTGCCTGGCGTCGGCGCGCAGGGCAGGGACCGGGCGTCGTCTTCCTCGGCGGCTTCAACAGCGACATGACGGGAGCGAAGGCCGAGGCGCTCTCGGCCTGGTGCGGCGAACACGGCCGCGCCTTCCTGCGCTTCGACTATAGCGGCCATGGCGCGAGCGGCGGGCGATTCGTCGACGGCACCATCGGCCGCTGGGCCGAGGATGCAGCCTGCGTGCTGGATGCGCTGACCGCCGGGCCGCAGGTGCTGGTTGGCTCCTCCATGGGCGGCTGGATCGCGCTGCTGCTCGCCGCCCGGCTGCGGCCCGGCCGCGTCGCCGCGCTGATCGGCATCGCGCCGGCGCCCGATTTCACGACGCGCATCGAGGCGGGGCTCTCCGCCGAGGCGCGCGCGGCGATGGCGCGAGACGGCGTCTGGCTTCGCCCGAGCGCCTATGGCGAGCCCTACCCGATCGCGCGCGCGCTGCTGGAGGATGGCCGCCGCCATCTGCTGCTCGGCGGGCCGATCCCGGTCAGCGTGCCGGTGCGGCTGCTGCACGGCCAGTGCGACCCCGACGTACCCTGGCAGCTTTCGCTCGAGATCGCGGAGAAGCTCGCCGGCGAGGAGGTCGCGGTCACGCTGGTCAAGGATGGCGACCACCGGCTGTCGCGGCCGCAGGACCTCGACCTGCTATGCCGGACGCTCGCCGCGCTCTTCTAGAAGGATGGCGGCGAGCCCCTCGCGGTAGCTGGGATAGCGCCAGGCGAGGCCGAGCGCCGCCTTGGTCTTCGCGTTCGCCACCACGCGGTTCTCCGCCCAGAAGCTCTGCGCCATCGGCGACATCCCGGCGAGCGCCTGCTCGTAGGGGATCGCGGGCGGCGGCGCGACGCCGAGCAGCCGCGCCGCGGCCTCGGTGACCTCGGCGCTCTCCGCCGGCGCGTCATCGACCAGGTGCAGCACGCGCAGCCCCGGCGCGCGGTCCTGGCGCGCCGCGGCGAGTACGGCGCGCGCGATGTCGTCGCGGTGGATGCGGCCGAACTTGTGCCCCGGCTTCACGGTGCGGCGCGCGGTGCCGGCGCGCAACTCGTCGAAGGCGCTGCGACCCGGGCCGTAGATGCCGCCGACGCGGAAGACATCCACCGCGCGCGCATCGGCGAGCGCCGCCCATTGCTGCTCGGCCGCGAGCCGCCGGCGCGAGCGGTCCTGGCCCGGCGCGGGCGGCGTGTCCTCGTCGACCGTGGCGCCGCCACGGTCGCCATAGACGCCGGTGGTCGAGAGGTAGCCGATCCAGCGCAGCGCCGGCGCGGCGCGGATCGCCGCGGCATGTGCGGCGAAAACCGGGTCGCCCGCCTCGCCGGGGGCGGCGGTGACCAGCAGATGCGTCGCCGCGCGGATCGCCGCCGCCGCATCGGCGAATGCTACCATGGCGACATTCGACGGCGGCGCGGCCCTCGCCGGATCGCGCGCGGTGCCCGTGACGCTCGCCCCGCGGGCCGCTGCCGCGCGCGCCACCGCGGCCCCGCTATAGCCGAGGCCGGCGATCACCCAACGCATCGCATCGCTCATGCCTCTCCTCCGGCAAAACTTCTTCGCCCGCGACAGTGAACGTCTGGACGCCGGCCGGGAAGGATTGCAGCCTGCCGCGCAGCATCGTGAGGAAAAAGTCCCGTGAACCGTCGTCGCCTGCTCACCGGCCTGATCGCCTGCCCGGCCTGCGCCGCCTTCGGCAACACCGCCTTCGCCCAGCAGGCCAAGCCGAAGCAGGCCCCGCACTGGAGCTATGAGGGCAATACCGGCCCGCAGGCCTGGGGCAAAATGGACTCCGCGAGCCGGGTCTGTTCGGCCGGCAGCCAGCAATCGCCGATCGACCTGCCGACCGGCATCAGGGCCGAGCTGCCCACCATCCGCATGGGCTGGAAGCCCGAGGCCTTTACCGTGGTCAACAACGGCCACACCATCCAGTGCAACGCCGCGCCCGGCAATACGGTCGAGGTCGGCGGCGCGCGCTACGAGCTGCTGCAATTCCACTTCCATACGCCGAGCGAGCATGCGGTCGCCGGCAAGCGCACCGCGATGGAGGTGCACTTCGTGCACAAGGCGCCGGACGGCACGCTGGCCGTGCTCGGCGTGCTGATGGTCGCGGGCGCCGCCAACCCGGCCTTCAAGGCCGTGATGGCGACGGCGCCGGCGAAGAAGGGCGAGGCGAAGCTCGCTTCGCCGCTCGACCCCGCCGCGATGCTGCCGGCCGACCGGCGCGGCGCCTGGCGCTACGAGGGGTCGCTCACCACGCCGCCCTGCTCGGAGGTAGTGAACTGGTACGTGCTGGAGCAGACCATCGCGGTCGACCAGGCGGATATCGACGCCTTCCGCAAGCTCTTTCCGATGAATGCCCGGCCGCTGCAGGCGCTCAACCGGCGCTTCGTGCTGCGGAGCTGATTCCGCCCGGCCGCGGGATTCGCTAGTCTCGCGGCGTGCGAGCGCTTCGAGACCTGATCTTCGGCGGCCCGGCCGCGGCCCAGACGCCCCCCCCGTCGCCGGAGGAGGACCTGCCGCTGCCGCCCGAACTGCCGCGGCTCGCCTCGGGCCCGGAGTACGAGCAGTGCCTGGCGCTGACGCAGTCCGACCCCGACGCCGCGCGCGCCTTCGCCGAGACCTGGGAAGCGAGCGGCGGCGGCGAGGGCGCGCGGCATTGCGCGGCCCTCGCGCTGCTCGCCGATGGCGAGGCCACGATGGCCGGCGAGCGGCTGGAGCAGATCGCGCGCACCAGCAAGGCGAGCACTGCCGCGCGCGTCGCGGTCTATGGCCAGGCGGTGCAGGCCTGGATGATGGCCGAGCAGCCCGGACGCGCCTATGCGGCCGCGACCATGGGGCTGACCATTGCGCCGAACGACACCGACCTGCTGATGGATCGGGCGCTCGCCTTGGGCGCGCTCGGCCGCTACCCGGATGCGCTGGCCGATCTCGAGCAGATCTCCCGGCTCGAGCCGCGGCGGGCGGATGCCTGGGTGCTGCGGGCGACCGCGCTGCGGCACATGGACCGCATCCCGCAGGCGCTGGATGCGGTGACGCAGGCGCTGGCTCTCGATGCAGACAATCCGGAGGCGCTGCTCGAGCGCGGCATCCTGAAGCAGTTGCGCGGCGACAGCGACGGCGCGCGGACCGATTGGCAGCGGGTGATCGCGCTGGCGCCGGACAGCCCGGCGGCGGATCTGGCCGAGCAGAACCTGGCCCTGAACGAGGCCGGGCCGCAGCGGCGATAGGGGGGAATGGGATGGGGGAGTATGCCGCGCTGCGGTTCGACCGCTTCGGCGCGCCGGCGGTGCTGGATTGCGTGACGCTGGACGCGCCCGAAGGCCTCGGCGCCGATGAGGCGCTGGTCGCGGTGCGCGCCGCTTCGATCAACCCCTCCGATGTGAAGAACGTGGCGGGGCGCATGCGCCAGACCGTGCCGCCGCGCGTGCCCGGGCGCGACTTCGCCGGCGTGGTGGTGCAGGGGCCGCCTGCCTGGGTTGGCGCAGAGGTCTGGGGCTCGGGAGGCGATCTCGGCTTCACCCGCGACGGCACGCATGCCGGGCTGCTGCGGCTGCCGATCGCGGCACTGGCGCGGAAGCCCACGACGCTCGATTTCGCGCAGGCCGGCGCGGTCGGGGTGAACTACGTGACCGCGCTGCTCGGCCTCGATGCCGCCGAGGTGGGCACCGGCGCGCGCGTGGTGGTGATCGGCGCGAGCGGCGGCGTCGGCGGCGCGGCCTGCGCGATCGCCGCCGGGCGCTGCGCGCGGGTGATCGCGGCGCAGCGCGGGGCGGCGCGCGGCACGGCGGCGCAGGCGACGTGCGAGTCGATCGACCTCGGCGCCGGTCCGGTCGCCGAGCAGATCCTCGCTGCGACCGGGGGCCAGGGCGCCGACGTCATCTACGACTGCGTCGGCGACCGCGCGATCTTCGAGAGCGCGGTGACGGCGCTGGCCTTTCGCGGCCGGATGGTCAGCATCGCCGGCGTGCCGGGGGAGAAGGTCGGGATCGAGCTGATCCCCTTCTACCGCAAGGAGGCGCGGCTGCTCGGCATCGACAGCCTGAAGCGCAAGGCGGTGGACTGCGCGCCGTTGATGGAGGCGCTGCGGCCGGGCTTCGAGAGCGGCGCCTACCCCGCGCCCGCCATCGCCCACAGCCTACCGCTGGCGCGCGGTGCCGAGGGTTTCGCGCTGGTCGAGGCCGGCACGCGCGGCCGCGTCGTGCTGACGATGGAGGGCTGAATGCACCGCCGTACGCTGATCGCCGGGCTGCTCGCCGCGCCGATGATCGCCCGCGCGCAGGCGCCGGCGACCACGCTGGTGATCCCCTTCGCGCCGGGCGGGCCGACCGATGCGCTGGGCCGGCTGCTGTCGGACAGTCTCGCGCGCGAGCTTGGCGCGCCGGTGGTGGTCGAGAACGTTGCCGGCGCCGGCGGGACGCTGGGTGCGGCGCGGGTGGCGCAGGCGCGGCCCGATGGCTCGGTGCTGCTGCTGCACAATATCGGCATGGCGACGGCGCCGACGCTCTATCGCCGTCTGCCCTACGACCCGGTCGCGGATTTCGAGCCGATTGGCCTCGTCACGCCGGTGCCGATGGTCTGGATCGCGCGGCCCGATCTGCCGATGCGCGACTTCGCGGCGATGCTCGCCTGGGTGCGGGAGAAGCGTGAGGGGGTGAACCTGGCGCATGCCGGGCTCGGCAGCGCGTCTCATCTGTGCGGCGCACTGCTGCAGGCCCAGCTTGGCGTCGCCATGACGCCGGTGGTGTTCCGCGGCACCGGTCCGGTCTTCGCCGAGCTCATGGCCGGGCGAATCGACATCGTCTGCGACCAGACGACGAGCGCCACGCCCTATATCCAGGGCGGGCAGGTGAAGGCCTATGCGGTGACCTCGCCCGAGCCGCTGCCGATGCTGCCGGGCGTGCCGAATGCAAGTGCGGCCGGGCTGCCGGGCTTCGAGATCGCGATCTGGCACGGGCTCTACGCGCCGCGCGGCACGCCGACGGAGGTGGTCGCGCGGGTCAATGCGGCGCTGCGCGCGAGCCTCGCCGATCCGCGCGTGGTCCAGCGCCTGGGGGAACTCGGCACGGTGCCGGAACCGGCCTCGCGCGTGACGCCGGCGGCGCATCGGGCGTTTCTGGCGGCCGAGATCGCGCGCTGGCGGCCGATCCTGCAGGCGGCGGGGCAGTACGCCGATTAGGCCGAGCGGATGACGTCGGCGACGTAGCGCATGAAATGCGTGACGGGCGGGGTCTCGAGGCCCTTCACCTTGGCCTGCTCGTCGAAGCGACGGAGCTGCACGGCGGCCGCGTGCTCGGGGTTGGCACGGAAATCGGCGACCTCCGCCTCGCTCATCGGGCCGCCCTGTAGCTTCAGGCTGAGCACGGAGTCAGGCGAGAGCTTGGCGAAGTAGTCGGCCTCGGTCGCGCAGAGGAAGCGCTTGGCGGCGACATGCAGCCGCACCGGCTCGGTCACCTCCGGCCCGAACCACTGCGCGAGGTAGTCGTAGCCGAGCGCCTCGTGCTGGTCGTCCACGCCGTCCTCGGCCGGGTTCTCGCCGAGGTCGTGCACCATGTGGCCTATGTCGTGCAGCAGCGCCGCGGTGATCTGCGCCGCGGGCAGGCCCATGCGCTCGGCCAGCCAGGCGGCCTGCAGTGCGTGCTGGCGCTGGTTGATGGCGGCAAGCCCGTACTGCCCCTCGGCCTTGAGGGTCAGCAGGCCTTCGATTTCGGCGAGGCGCTGATCGGTCATGGACGAAAATTACGCGTCCGGCCGCCCGGAGGCAAATGACAGTAGGTCGTCGAGCGCCAGGCACCCGCCACCCGCCAGCGGCACCACCCGCACGCCCCGCGCCACCATTTCCGACAGCGCGTCGCGCAGCGTGGCGTCCTCGGGCAGCGGCGGGCCGGCGGCGCTGCCCGGGCGGTGCGGCGCCTCGGTGACGGGGATCAGCGCCAGCCGCTTCAACGCGCGGTCGCTGCCGAGAAAGCCGGCGACGAAATCGTCGGCCGGATGCGCGAGGATCTCCGCCGCCGGCGCATGCTGCACGAGCCGCCCGGCGCGCAGGATCGCCACCGCATCGCCGAGCCTGACCGCCTCGTCCACGTCGTGGGTTACGATCAGCACGGTCTTGCCAAGAGTGCGCAGCAGCCGCAGCACCTCGAGCTGCAAATCGCCGCGGACCAGAGGATCGACCGCGCCGAAGGGCTCGTCCATCAGCAGCACCGGCGGGTCGCCGGCGAGCGCGCGGGCGACGCCGACGCGTTGGCGCTCGCCGCCCGAAAGCTGGTGCGGTCGGCGCGCGGCGAAGCGGCCGGGATCGAGGCCGGCCATGCCCAGCACCTCCTCGACGCGCGACGCGATGCGCGACTCGGGCCAGCCAAGCAGCCGGGGAACGGTCGCCACGTTCTCGGCGACGGTCCAGTGCGGGAAGAGCCCGACCTCCTGGATGACGTAGCCGATGCGCCGGCGCAGCGCGACCTTGTCCATCGCCAGCGCATCCTCGCCGCCGATGCGGATGGCGCCGGCGCTCGGCTCGACCAGGCGGTTGACCATGCGCAAGGTCGTTGTCTTGCCGCAGCCGGAGGGGCCGATCAGCGCGCAGCTCGTGCCTTCCGGGACGGTGAGGCTAAGATCGTCCACGGCGGGTTGCGCGGTGCCGGGCCAGCGCTTCGAGACGCCCTGCAGCTCGATCATGCGCCGACTCTTGCCGCGACCCGGCGTTCGAGCACGCCGAGGCCCGCCTCCGTCAGCAGCGCCAGCGCCGCGATCGCCACGGCGCCGACCAGCATGCGGCCGAAATCGAGCAGCGCGAGGCCCTGCGTGACCAGGTCGCCAAGGCCCCCGCCGCCGATGAAGGTGGCGAGCGCCGCGGCCGAGACCACCTGCACCGCCGAGATGCGCAGGCCGGCGAAGATCATCGGCGCCGCGAGCGGCAGCTCGACCTGCAGCGCCTGCTGCCGGCGCGTCAGCCCAAGCCCCTCCGCCGCATCGCGGGCCGCGCGGTCGACGCCGTTGAGGCCGGTGACGGTATTGACCAGCACCGGCGGGATGGCGAGCAGGGCGAGCGCGACGACCGAGGGCGTGAAGCCGACGCCGAGCCAGGGCAGCAGCGCCGCCAGCACCGCGAGGCTCGGGATGGTGCGCAGCAGCCCGGCGCCCCCGATCGCGATCTCGGCGAGCCAGGCGCTGCGCGCAACCGCGACGCCGAGCGGCAATGCGAGCGCGATGCCGATGCCGAGGCCGGTCAGCGACAGCAGCAGGTGATCCAGCACCGTCTCGCCGAAGCGGCCGGGATTGGCCTGCAGCCAGGCCAGGCCCTGGGTGATCGCCTCCATCACGCGGCGGCCCGGCGCTGCGCGAGCCCGATCGCCTGATCCAGAAGCAACGCCAGCAGCGCGACCAGCCCGGCGCCGACCAGGATCTTCTCGGTATGGCCCTGGTCGAGCCCCGTGAGGATCAGCGTGCCGAGCCCGCCCGCGCTGATATAGGCCGCGACCGTCGCCGCCGAGACCAGCGTGACCGCGGCGATGCGCAGACCGCCGAGCAGCGCAGGCAAGGCGAGCGGCAGCTCGACCTGCCAGAGGCGCTGCCGCGGCGTCAGCCCCATGCCTTCGGCGGCGTCGAGCACGGCGGGTGGCAGCCCGGCGATGCCGGCGACCAGCGCGCGCAGTAGCACCGGTACGGCATAGGTGACGAGGGCGACCAGCGCCGGCCAGAAGCCGAGGCCCAGCAGCGGCAGCAGCAGCGCGAAGAGCGCGAGCGTCGGCAGGCTGTAGAGCACCGAGGCGGTGCCGAGCACCAGCCGCTGCGCCGTGGGCCGTCGTGCCACCGCAATGCCGAGCGGCAGTGCGATGGCGACCGCGATCAGCAGCGCCGCGCCGACCAGCAGAACATGCGTGGCCATGGCGGCCGCGATGGTGTCGAGGTTGCGCATCGTCCAGCGCATCAGCGAAGCGCCTTCAGGAAGCGCGCGGCGACCTCGCGCGGCTCGTCGCCATCCTTGTCGACCTCGCGGTTCAGCCGCTGCATCGCCGCGTTGTCGAGTGCGGTGCCGACCCGGAGCAATGGCGGCGCCAGGCCCGGCCACTCCGCCAGCGCCTGGTCCCGCACCACGGCCGCGAGCTGGTAGGGCGGCCAGAGCGCGCGGTTGTCGCGCAGCACCACGTATCCGCCATCGGCGATCTGCCAATCCGTCGCATAGGCGTTCACCACATCGGCCTGGCCGTGCGCCAGGGCGGCGAACCGCAGGCCGAGCGCTGCGAACTGCCGAAAGCGGCGGAATTCCATGCCGTAGACGCGCCGCAGCCCCGGCAGGCCATCGGCGCGATCGGCGAACTCGTTGCCCGCGGCGAGCGTCAAGGCCGGCGCGGCGCGGGCCAGATCGGTCAGCGTCTCGAGCCCGTGCTTCCGAGCGGTCTGCTGCGTCACCAGCAGCGCATTGCCGTTGTCGATTCCGCTCGGGTCAAGCCAGCTGCACCGGAACTGCGCCTGGTAGCCGGCGCGGACCTTTGCCAGGATCTCGGCCGCCGTGCCCTGCGGCGGCGCGCGCAGCACGACGCCGAGGCCGGTGCCGGTGTACTCGGGATAGAGGTCGATCTCGCCGGTCACCAGCGCACGATGCGCGATCGCGGTGCCGCCGAGATTGACCCGCCGCTCCACCGTTGCGCCGGCCGCCTCCAGCGCCTGGGCGAAAAGCTCGGCGACGACCAGCTGCTCGGTGAAATTCTTCGACCCCACGCGCAGCCGCGGCGCGGCGCGCGCAGGGCGTGCCGGCAGTGCGAGGGCGGCGAGGAGGAGGCGGCGACGCATCCCGGGAATCCTAGCCCAGCGCCGCACCCCGGCGTTAGCATCCGTGCCAGGAGGGCCGGGCATGGGTGCGCTGACGGGCAAGCGGGTGGTGGTGCCGGAGACGCGCGAGCTTGACGTGCTCGCGCAGATGGTCGAGCGCCAGGGCGCCGAGGCGATCCGCTGCCCGCTGGTGCAGATCATCGACGCGCCCGACCCGGCGCCGATCGAGGCCTGGCTGCGCCGTTTGACCACGACTCCGCCCAACGACCTGATCCTGCTAACTGGGGAGGGGCTGTCGCGCCTGCTCGGCGTCGCCGCGCGCGCCGGCATCGAGGACGCCTTCAAGGCCGCGCTGGCAAAGACGCGGCGCATCGTGCGGGGGCCGAAGCCGCAGGCGAGACTCCGCAGCATCGGGCTTGCGGCCGACATCTCCGCCGGCGTGCCGACCACGGCGGGGCTGATCGAGACGCTGTCCGCCCATGACCTGCGCGGCCGCCGCATCGCTTTGCAACTCTACCCCGACAACCCGAACGCCGCGCTGCTGGATTTCCTGCGCGGGGCCGGCGCCACGCCCGACCCGATCACGCCCTACGCCTATACCTCGCGCGAGCAGGACACCCAGGTGATCGCGACGCTCGAGCGCATGGCGGCCGGCGAGGTCGATCTCGTCGTCTTCACGAGCACGCCGCAGGTGCGCCGCCTCGTCCAGCTCACCGAAAGCCGGCCCGACCTGCTGCGCGCGGCCCTCGGCCGCACCCGCATCGCCGCGGTCGGCCCGCTGGTCGCCGAGGCCATCGCCGCCGCCGGCGGCACGGTCGCGGTGATGCCGGAGGAGAGCTTCCACATGAAGCCGATGTTGAACGCGATCCTGCAGGCGGTGGACTAGTTTTTGGCGGACGGCTTCACGCCTCCGGGCCCTTCGGCCCTACGGCGATCCGCCCTTAGACGCCGCCATTCTTGTGGATCGGGTCGATCCAGAGGACCTCCTCCACCTGCTCGGCCGGCTCGATGTCGAGGTTTACCACCACCGCCTCGTTGTCCGAGCGTACCAGCACGCAGCGCAGGGTCTCCTCGGTCGAGGCGTTGATCTCCTGGTGCGGCACATAGGGCGGCACGAAGATGAAGTCGCCCGGGCCGGCCTCGGCCACGAATTCCAGCTTCTCGCCCCAGCGCATGCGGGCGCGGCCGGAGACGATGTAGATCACGCTCTCGAGCGCGCCGTGATGATGCGCGCCGGTCTTGGCGTTCGGGTGGATGTGCACCGTGCCGGCCCAGATCTTCTGCGCGCCGACGCGGGCCGCATTGATCGCGGCCGCGCGGTTCATGCCCGGCGTCTGCGCCGTGTTGGTGTCGAGCTGGTCGCCCGGGATCACCCGGACACCGCTGTGCTTCCAGCCATCGGGCGGGGTGTCATGGCTGTGGTGGCCGTCATGCGGCATGGGGGATCTCCTACAGGCCCGCGAAGAGGTCGGTCGAAAGATAGCGCTCGGCGAAGGAGGGCGCGATCCCCACGATCAGCTTGCCGGCCATGTCTGCCTCGCGCGCCAGGCCGATGGCGGCGTGCAGCGTCGCGCCGGACGAGATGCCGATCGGCAGCCCCTCGAGCTGCGCGCAGCGCCGGGCCGCTGCGATCGCCTCGCGCTCCGTCACCCGCCGCAGCGCATCGATCCGCTCGAGTTCGAGCACGGCAGGCTTGAAGCCGGCGCCGATACCCTGGATGCCGTGCGGGCCGGGATCGTCGCCCGACAGCACGGCGCTCTCGGCCGGCTCGACGCCGATCACCTGCAGCCCGGGCCGGCGCGGCTTCAGCGCGCGCGCGATGCCGGTCAGCGTACCGCCGGTGCCGAGGCCCCCGATCACGACATCGACCACGCCCGCGGTATCGGCCCAGATCTCCTCGGCGGTGGTCGCGGCGTGGATGTCGGGGTTGGCGGGGTTGTCGAACTGCTTCGGCATCCAGGCGCTGGGCGTGGCGGCGACGATCGCCTCGGCGCGCGCGATGGCGCCCGCCATGCCGCGGCGCGCCGGCGTGAGTTCCACCTCGCCGCCCATCAGCCGGATCATCTTGCGCCGCTCGATGCTGGCGCCATCGGGCATGACGACGATCAGCCGATAGCCCTTGGCGGCGGCGACGAAGGCCAGCGCGATGCCGGTATTGCCCGAGGTCGGCTCGACCAGCGTCGAGCGGCCCGGCGCGATCTGCCCGGCGCGTTCGGCGGCCTCGACCATGGCGAGCCCGATGCGGTCCTTCACCGACCCCAGCGGGTTGAAGAATTCGAGCTTGAGCGCGAGGTCGGCCGCAAGCCCCTCGGCCTGGGACAGCCGCGGCAGCCGGACCAGCGGCGTCGAGCCGACGATGTCGAGCACGCTGTCGTAGATCCGGCCGCGGGCCGGCACGGACTCGTGCTGCTTGGCATCCTTCTTGGCGTGTGACATGCGGAGAGCGCTATCACGCTTCGGGCCCGTGGAAAATGCTGGCCTGCCGATAAAGGGGGAGGGGGGGCCATGCTCTACACCGAGGACCATCACCGGCTGATGGCCTCCACCCGGCGCTTCGTTGCCGAGGAGATCGATCCCTACGTCGATGCCTGGGAGGAGGCCGAGGCATTCCCCTCGCGCGAGATCTTCCGCATGGCAGGCAGGCTCGGGCTGCTCGGCATTACCAAGCCGCTGGCTTTCGGCGGCGCAGGCCTCGACTTCTCCTACGCGGTCGCGGCCTGCGAGGCGCTCGGCCATATGAAGGCGCAGGGTGTCGGCATGGCGCTCTCGGTGCAGTCGGACATGGCCACACCTGCGCTCGCGCTGCACGGCAGCGATGCGCTCAGGGCGGAATACCTGGCGCCCGCCATCGCCGGCGAGGTGGTGGTTGCGATCGGTGTCTCGGAGACCGGGGCCGGCTCGGACGTGGCGTCGATCCGCACGCGCGCGCGGTCGGATGGCGACGACTACGTCATCGACGGGGGCAAGATGTGGATCACCAACGGCATGGAAGCCGATTGGGTCTGCCTGCTGGCGAATACCTCGGCCGAGGGGGGAGCTGGCCCGGCGCATCGCAACAAGTCGCTGATCATCCTCCCCCTGCGCGAGCGGCCCGGCGGCCCCGATCGCCCCGGCGTGACGCGCGGGAAGATCCGGAAATTCGGCATGTGGTGCAGCGACACCGCGCAGCTTTTCCTGGACGGCGTGCGGGTGCCGAAGCGCAACCGCATCGGTGAGGAAGGCCGTGGCTTCACCTACCAGATGCAGCAATTCCAGGAGGAACGGCTGAGCGCCGCGGCAAGGCGCATCGCGGTGATCGGGCTGATCGAGCACGTCGCCGAGTATCTGCGGGAGCGCCAGGCCTTCGGGCGGCCGCTGCTCGACAACCAGTTCATCCAGTTCAAGCTGGCCGAACTGAGGACCGAGGTCGAGGCGCTGCGCGCGCTCGTCTACCTGACCACCGAGCGCTACGTCGCCGGCGAGGACGTCACCGAGCACGCCTCGATGTGCAAGCTGAAGGCCGGGCGGCTGTCGCGCGAGGTCGCCGACTGGTGCATGCAGTTCATGGGCGGCCA
>Ga0114976_10000836_pt1 | contig 19382 bp, 10 predicted proteins | sample S_130805_EF_Meta_FD_87319 | JGI IMG/M metagenome (GOLD analysis project Ga0114976, IMG submission 87319) | Freshwater microbial communities from Lake Simoncouche, Canada to study carbon cycling - S_130805_EF_MetaG | ecosystem: Environmental > Aquatic > Freshwater > Lake | place: Lake...
GTCATTTTTAAACCAGTTAACGTAGTCATCAGTCACTTTATCTCTTCTTTCTTTTAAATAGTTATCCTGAAATTGTGTATTTTTTCTGACCTTTCATAGGCATGTTGACTATATTTGGATTTCCTCCCTGAATACTTAAAGAACTTGTATAGTCATTGTCTAGACCAGTAGTGTATAGGATGGGCTGAGAATTTGCTACTATCCAATTTTTTACTTGTTTTGGTGTCCAGTCTGGATATACCTGCTTTAGTAAGGCGCAGATCCCTGCCACCTGTGGAGATGCCATAGATGTACCTGAAAGAAGACCCTGTTTATATGAACCATTTAAGTAATAAGCAACAGGAGCAGCTCCATATGCATTTGCATTACTCATAGCGCTCATAATTCTATCTCCAGCCGAATAAACATCTACTCCTGGACCGCAAGTACTAAAACCACTTCTTGCCTCAGTTGTTGAAACAAAAGTAAGACCCATTGATCCAATATCTAAACCGTCACCGTTACCGCAGTTGGGGGATGATCCTCTATGGTAATACACAACCCCTGCTGATGTTGATATATAGTTATTATAATCTAATCCTCCAGAAATATCAGATTTCATTCCAGCATTACCAGCTGCGTTGCATACTATTACTCCAGCACCAATTAATGTACTTATAGTTGTATCTACAGAAGGAACACTATATTCAAAACAATATAGATTTTCTCCAGATAAACTTCCAGTATGGCCTTTGGCTGTATCTTTAGTAGTTCCAGACCATGTAGATCCTCTATAAGAGCCACCAGTTATTGCATAATTAGTTACTTGGTCAAATGTCATGGCATTTGCAGCTGTATTCCAATAAATAACATATCCCCAACTATTATTTACAATAGTAGGACGCCCATTTGTTTTTGCAATGTGCCATCCTAGTAGACAGTCAAGAGCATTAGATGAACTCAGTCCTCCGTTCGGATCTGATGCCCCTTTAAGTCCATCAAGTTTAATAGAGTATATGTCTGCATTTTTTGCCCAGCCAAATGTTTTACCAGCTGCCGTTGCAGCAACATGAGTCCCGTGTCCATCATAATCTGTGTAATGTGCTGTTGGCATTGTTCCAGTTACACCGCTAGCTGTAAACCAATTTATTTGTTTAACTCTGCTCACGCCATTAGCGTCTTGAAACTCTGGATGATCTGCTTGAATACCGCTATCAATAATAACTATATCTACCCCTGTGCCATCTAACACATAGTCGTATGTTCCGCCAGGATAAGCCGTACTTGTACCAAATACATTAGTAGGAGATATATGACGAAGTAATCCCCAGTTTTGTTTTTCTCCCGAGACAACAGTTGTTTTATTAAAAGTTCCACTTTGAAATGCAAATTTAGTAGGAACTAAATTTTCTACATTTTCTATATGTTGTACTCGTGGATCTTCTTTTAATTTTTGTGCTTCTTCTTCTGAAAGTAGGTATACAGTATTTCTAGGATTTATTGCTCTTTCATCTGCTACTTCTACAGCTCTATTTGGAATAGTATCTACAGATGAAGAGATACTTATCAGGTCATCCCACAGGGAGTCCGTATCCTCTATACCCTCTGTAGTTATCGTATAAGGATATAAAGCATCCACTACGAGATAACCGCTCTATCCGTAACTCTACGCCAGCTAGTTCCATCGTAAAATACTGGCACAGCTCCACCAGATTCATTTGTACAGAAAGCAGAAGAACCTATGCTAGCAACAATTGCTTGTAATTGAGCAACTGTTCTATTGTAAAATTTCATAGGTTTATTATTAATAATTTCAGTTACAGGATTTAAAGTAATTGTAGTTGGAGAAGTAATTGTGTAAGTTCCAGTTAAAGTACTTGGTGCAGAAATTGTATTTGTTTCAATTTCAGTTACTTTTAAAACTTGTGTAGTTGCATTGTATGTAATTCCTGCATTTGTTTTTCCACCAAGTGCACCTGTCGGTCCGTCATATAAACCAATATAAGCACCAGCTCCTGTTGTAGAAGTTACGGTAACTGTACCTGCTCCTGTAGGTCCTTGTGGTCCAGTTGCTCCCGCTGCACCAGTAGCGCCAGTAGCGCCTGTAGGGCCAGTGACAGAGGGGCCTGTAGCTCCTGTAACACCAATCGGTCCTGCATAAGACCATTCTTGGTTTAAGTCATTCCAAATATAAAGAGTAGTTCCGCCAATTAAATAAGCATCTCCAATATTTCCATATGGAGTGTCTCCTTGAAGAGCATTTAAAGTTAAATAATTTCCAAGAATTCTTACGCTATAGCCAAAAGGACCTGTGGGGCCTGTAATACCTTGAACGCCACGAGCTCCTGTTGGTCCAGTTGGTCCAATGGGAGCAGCTGTTGCAACAGTATTAAATGTTAAACCTGTAAATAATTTAACACTATTATCTACACTGCTAACCCAAATGTCCCCTACTTGAGGAGATCCCGGCTGATTAGCTTGATATAAAACATTTGTTCTACCAGCTTGATCGTATGCCACACTTGCAGAAAAAGTAGCATTAGCATTGTCTGAGCGAACATAGATTATGTCCCCAACATTTAAAGCAAATCTAAAAGTTTCAAAGGACTGTCCAACGCCTACTACTAGATTACTTACAATATAAGCTCTAGTGGATTCATTACCTACTTGATCTACTGGCTCAATATAGACGGAAGATATTAGGTCAATTCCACCCTTGTTAGTAATAATTACAGAGGCTATACCAGCAACATCTGAAGCAGCAATAGGGGTGTCAATATTGGCTACAGGTGCAGCAACACCTAATCTCTTTACTGGCACTTGTGGTCTCCTCTATCTTCTAAGTTTACTATTATAGTCTAACTTGTATATTTCTACTATGCAGCAGGGCTTCCATAGTAGCTAGGTCCAAGTACATATGGAAATACTGGACCACCATCAGAATCTATTGTAGTAAAGTATGCGTATGTTCCAGAAGGATAATCTGGAGTGTAGCAATATCTTCCATTATATTGATCTAAATCACTAACTGGAGCAGTGTTGAGTGTAAAACTTCCGTACTGTGTTCCATGATTTGCACAGACATAGTAATAGTTACCTGGTGCAGCTCCTTCAGTATTCCACACTAAAGCTCCTGATTCAGTTCCTTGTCCTGTTATATATCCAGTATTGACTTGATCTGCAGTTCCTTGAGTGGCTCTTGTTTTTAAATAAATTGCATGACCTGAAGCGTTTACGTTAAAAGTAACAGTTGAACCAAGAGTTGAGTTTATTGCAGGATTGCTTCCTAAATTTTCTGTGTAATCTACTCCACCTGTTTTCCATACTCTTGATAAATATAATGCATTAAAAGCATCTGCTGTAAGATTATATGTAGTTCTTAAACTTTCTGTGCCAGTATATGCATAATCTTGAGTAAATAACCCCATAGGATAAGTTATGAGGTTTGTAGCAGCGCCAGTTCTTGTATTAGATCTTTTTAGCCCGTAACCGCTTGTCATTCTTTTTACACCGCTAAGTGCATTAATTGGGTTTGCATATCCATAAGGTCCATAAATTGGATATCCATCTCTAGATATTCCAATAATCTTGCTATGTCCATCAGAATGAAAAAGTCCACTTTGTAAATAAGGAATTACTGAAGTTTCTGCAAGGCCAGTAGATCCAACAGTTACTCCTGCTACATTTCCTTTTCCAGAAATCCAAGAATTAAAAAATGAACCGTCACGGTAGCTATATTGATTACCCGATCCAGCTCGTCCACCAGCTAAGTCTTCATTAAAAGAGTATCCAGAATCTGCAGCATTTTCAAAAGAAGCATTATATGTCCAAGAAGCTCCTGGAGATGTAAAACCTGTAGGGGTTGTAGAAGAACTATAACTAAAAAGTCCCGTGCCATTAAGCCAAAGTCCAATTAAACCAGAACCTACAGCTACTTTTGGTGTTGCAGCTACGTTAGTTCCACCCCTCCATATCCAAGTTCCAATAAGGTTAGTTGCTGCTGGAGTTACTGTTGCACTAGGATTTCCATATGAGTGATAAGGAAGCCCAGTAACAGAGTAGGAAAGACTTACACCATTTAATGAGTAAATATTTGCTATATCTGCTGATCTAGTAGTAGATCCACCTAGTTGATCTCTAGTTGCAGAAGAAGTAATATTTGTAAAAGAAAATGGAAAATTTCCAAAAATTCTTTTACTTGCTGTATTAGCAAGACTACGCCCAGCGGTTGATCCGAGTCTAGGCATAGTTTAACCGTATGTGCTTAGGCTGCCAAGAACTGTCCATGCGGCACCTGTACGAATAAGAGTAAAGCTAATAATATCTTTCTTATTAGCATTTCCTGACGGTGCCGAAGTTCCTAGCCAGTTAATTGTTTGAGAAACTCCTGCAATCTGAACTGCAGAAGGAATATACGCAGTAGCTCCCTGAGCTAGAACTAATGTAACAACTAAAGCTCTATTGTCTGTAGTAGGTACATTTGTAAAGTTTGCAGTAAAACCAGCAGCAATAGAAGAATGATAAAAAATTCCACCTGTAGCAAAGTCGTGTACAACTACGCCAGTAGCTCCAGTTTTTGTATTTAAAAATTCAGAAGCTTGCTGAGATGTAAATAAACCTTGAACAGTGAGATCAGAACTAAATGTAGAAGCGCTTGCAATAGTTCCACCAGTCCACGCTGGCCCTGTCGGACCTGTAACGCTTGGTCCAGTTGCACCTGTTGGTCCTGTTACCGTACTTGCAGCACCAGTCGCTCCAGTTGGCCCTGTAACGCTTGGTCCAGTCGCACCAGTCGCACCAGTAGGTCCACCTGAAGGTCCAGTCGCACCAGTAGCACCCGTTGGTCCTGTAGGTCCTCCGCTAGGTCCTGTAGGTCCTGTTGGCCCAAGGTTAGAAACAGAAATAGATCCAGCCATTGCAGGATGGAATTGACATACATAATAAAGTTGAGGTGCATCATAAGGAACTTCAAAAATAATAGTTCCACTTTGTGTTCCGTTATTTGTTACGCCATTGCTATAAATATTTACTGAGCTATACGCACCTGAAACTGTCTGAATCCAGAAAGGATGGCCAGTAGCATTTACGTTAATTACATATCTATGACCACGAATAAAAGATAATGTTGGATTAGCTGCACCGTTTATTGTGTAAGACCCAGCGCCAACGTTAGTTACTGTTAAGGTAATTCCACCGCTAGAACCAGTTGGTCCTGTTGCTCCAGTAGCACCAGCAGCACCAGTTGGTCCACCCGATGGTCCTGTAGCACCTGTAGGACCAGTCGATCCTTGTGCACCAGTAGGTCCTCCGCTAGGTCCAGTTGGTCCAACATTGCCATCTATAGTAAATGTCCATGCAGTAAATGTTCCACTGCCACCAAATGTATCTACAGTTACAATTACGTTTGGTGAAATAGAAGTTATAACACCAGCCATATAGTTTCCTGGAACACCAGTGTTAGTGATACGAACACGGGTTCCTACAGAATAAGCTCCAGTGTTGGCAACTGTAAATGTTTTTGTTCCAGCTCCAATTACTACTGACGAGGTAGAAGTAACTCCACTATATCCAGCTCCAGTTGGTCCCTGAGCTCCTACTGCACCCGTTGCACCAGTAGGACCTGTTCCACCTGTTGGACCCGCTGGGCCCACTGCGCCTGTTGGTCCACCGCTTGGGCCTGTAGGTCCAGTTGCACCAGCTGGACCTGTAGGTCCGCCCGCTGGTCCTGTAGGTCCAGTAGGTCCAGTAGAACCATTTGTACCATTGGCACCAGCTGGACCAGTTGGTCCAGTAACAATAGGTGCGGATGCACCAGTAGGACCAGTAGGTCCTCCGCTAGGTCCAGTTGGTCCTGCAGGTCCTGTAGGTCCAGTAACTCCTGTACCAGTACCAGTTGTACCAGTTCCAACGCTTTCCCAAGCGGCGGCTGTTTTTACTTCTAGCTTAGATGTTTCTGTATTAAATCTTACATAACCTACTTCTGCAGTAGCTCTTCTTTCAGCAGTAGTTCCTTTATCTAAGTAAAGGGTGTTATATAGACCTCTAATTTCTTTATTAGTAAAGGTCTGAGAAAGATTTTCTGGTTGAGCAGCATCTTCTTGTGGAACACCGTTACATGAGAATGAAGTATTGTCGGTAGTAGATCTGACATAAAGAGTATCGCCAGGATTTGCAGCAAATCTAAATGTTTCAAAAGAGCTACCTACTGGAAGAATAACGTTAAATGCAATATAAGCATACTGAGCAGAAAGTGTTGCTCCAGAAGGAACAATCCAAATACTAATTTTTGTAACTGGTGTAGCTACAACAGATTTATTAGCCGCTGTTACTGATATTAAATGTGCATCAACAAAGGTAGAAAGTACAGACTCCTCTTGAGCATTAGGGTTAACAATTCCAAGTCTTGTGATTGGCATTGCGCCTCCTTATGCCTGAGCTTCAGACCATGAGATCTTAGCTGAGGAGATTGTTGCGGATCCAGTAAGTCGTGATACTGCTACAGTCATAATATCAGGTCCATCTGGGTAAATGCTATCTCCACCTAGAATAGAGTTTGAAAGCTCAAACAGGGTTGAGATATCTACAGTCGTTGTAGCTTCCTGACCTTGGTTACCAGCTGCACGGAAGTTATAAATCTGAACTCCGCCAGAGACTGTATCAGAAGATGTATGTTGAACAATCTGTGTAAGTGAAGGTGAGTCTACTCCTTGGAAGTTAAGATTGTTGAGACGAGCATTTAAAAGAAGCTTAACGTCAACCAACTGTGTTGATGAAACACCAACTTCCTTCATACGCAACTGCATGCGGTTAATAATATCTCGATCTCCGAGCTTGCCTGTCAAACCAGAAGATACTGATGGTGAGAGGCGAATTGAGATAAGAGGCTGGTAGTTAGGTCCAGATGTATTATTAAGAGCACCGTTTGGATATAAGAAGTAAGTGTACTGGTTGTTTCCAACAGTTGAAAAGTCAAGAGCTTGCCATACTTTTGCTGTTGTCTGAGCTGTAGAGTTAACGCTAGCCGTTGTTGTTACAGGAACTGTAAAGGTTGTTGTATTTGTAACTGTACATGCACCGTAAGCACTAGTAAATCCAAAACCTGTAAGTCCAGTAATTTTAACTAAATCACCGTTTGAAAGGTTATGATCTACTGAAGTAACTACAGTAAGAGTTGTAGTTGCTTGAGAAGCTGATGCAACTGTTACACCCAGTACAGAGCCGAAGCCAGTTTCTGGTCCAAACAACGCAATAGTGTTTGTTGTTGGAGCATAGCAAGTATAAATACTTGAGTTAGTAAGATTTGCTTGAGTATTGTAAGCACTTCTTCCAGTTCCAGTAGTAACTAATGCTTGGTTTTGATTGTTGGCTCCACGGTTACCTGTAGTTGCAATACTTACATATTGCAATAAATCTCCAGTATTAAATCCGTGAGAAGAAATTGTTAATAAGTTTGTAGTTGTATTTACAGAAGAAGATGCAAATGTTTTAGCCGTTGTTCCTAGGATAGGAAGAGCTTGACTAGAACCTGTAAAGAGGTAAGCATTGTCATCATCAAAACGACCATCCATCATTACCGAAGTACCCCAGTGGAATAGGAACGGAATGTAAGTTGGGTTATTGTATGTAACTACTTCATAGCGTGCTGGCAAGTTACCAGAGCGGAAGTATGATTCAAACATATGGTTGTTGTGAACATATTCATGGACGTACTGAACTTGTCCTTCTGTAGTCTTGAAACCGAAACGAATCTTACCTGCACCGTACCAAGAATAGTCAATGTAGGCCATCTGAATTCGGCTAAGATCTAAGTTGTATCCTGTCACTCCAGAACCATCGCAAACATCGATATTCCAATCCTCTTGAGGGATTTTTGTATCTACTGTCTTTGTTACGATAATACCTGACTTAGCAGGAGTAAATGAATGTGCGGTAGTTGAACCTGTGTTTGATAGGTCTACGTTACCTACTGATGTTGGAGATGCTTTTAATTTAAATGTGTTATTTGATAAAAGATCTACATAGTATGTACGACCATTAACAAGACCACCAATAACTTCACCATCAATAGAGTTATAAATTACAGGAATTAGATTACTAAAACCGTGGCCATAAATAGTGATCACATCGGTGGTTATATTTACTGCTGTCTGAGGATTAAACTCTTTTTCAACTCCTGAAGAGCCCTTATACTCTGGACGAACAGCCATACGAGTATCGCTTGTAATTTCTGTTACTCGATAGCTTTGTCCACGCATAACAACAAAATCACCTACTACCAGCTGAGCACTAAAGGATGTTCCAGTTCCAAAAATAAGTTCTGATCCTTGTAGTGCAGCAACTGTTCCAGCAATCTGCTGAGTAGAACTACGACGAGCTGCATAGATTTTATTTCCATCAAACTCATAGAACATACCATTTTGGAAGTCAAACATACCTGCACGAACGGCTCCATTAGACCACTCACGGACAAAGAATTGAGGGAATCCATAAGCTCTATTTTCTATAATAGGAACTCCTGGATTAAATCTAAATGTAACTAGATCTACAACTGTAACTTGGAATACACCGTTATATACCAAGCTCTGATCGCCATAAGAATCTTGTGCTTCACTAATCTTAATAAATAGACCAGAAACAAGTCCATGTGGACGTCGAGTTGTTGCTTCAACTGTTGTAGCACTGAACTTAGTTAAAAGTTCAATATCAATTGATGGTTTGAAGTTGATACCGCAAGAGGTCTGAATACCTTTACCTGACTGGTAACGGAAGTACTTACGAGTCTGACGAATGATCTGACCCCATGAAGTTCCAGAGCCAACAGACATCTCAACACCGCCATCGAATGGTCGGTGTAGTGAGTAGCCTTGTGGACGTACATATACGAATGTTGGGTATGAATATGAAACTGATGTATATGTATTTGCATATGGGCGGTCAATGGTAATCTGAGTATCGCCACCGATAGCTGTAATACGACGAATAATTGGAGTTGTAGGAACTGTATTAACCAGCGTAAAAGCTGAACCAGTACCTGTTGTTGTAAAGTCTAATGCATTTGTATTAGAAACAGCATTAGTTGCAGAGTTGTGAAGTGTGATTTCAGTACCTGAAACTACACGGACAAAGTAGTAATATCCATCAACTGCTGGGGCTGGTGGTACACCGCCACCTGCAGAGAACTTAACTGTTTCTCCTGTAACAAAAGTGTGCGCTTTGGTGATACGGTTAGTTGTTGTATTTACATCTGTATCAGCAAATGTAATAGATTTAGTTGCGTTAGGTGGGAACAATCTAAAACGATCTCCCACTTTAAGAATCTTAGAGAATGATGTACCTACACCAGTTACGATTGTAGATCCAGCATTGGCAGTTACAGAGCCAGCTCCAGTTACGTTACCGTTGATCTGAGATGTTGTAAATGTATGTGCAACACCCGATCCAAAATCGTCAACGTTAATTACAATACCAGATGCAGCGTTAGAAGCTGAGGTAGCTAGACGAATGTAGTCTCTGTTTCTTGCTACTACATAATAATCTGTAGCTGTTGTAAGCCCAGTTACAGCTGTACCAGATCCAGCTGAATAAGTAATCTTTGTTCCAGTCAAAAATCCGTGTGAAGGAATTAAGAATTGATTAGCAACAAGGTCAATAGAAGCTCTAGGGTTAAATGTCTTTACAATTGCTGAAACACTACCCTTAGCGGTAACTACAAATTTATTTGACGCTGGAATGCTGTCAATTGTATAAATGCCGTCTGGGGTCTTACTTAGTGATGTTAGTGTATGACGTCCAACTCCAGCAGGGGAAGCTGTTAAATCTACTGCTGTACCTACAATAGCATTATCTACGTTAGTTGCAAGTTTAAATCTATTTCCGTCAATAAAAATAACATAGTAAGGTGTTGCAGTTGTCAATCCATTTACTGCTGTTTGTCCTTTTGTTTCATATTGAACAAGTTCGCCTTGTAAGAATCCGTGGCTAGGAATTGTAATAATATCGTTTGTAAAATCAATTGCATTAATTGTAAGTGACTGTGTTCCAGTACCTGCACCAGTAATATTTACAATGTTTGCTAAAGATTGAGAAGTAGACAACTGAATAATGCTATCGTCAACTTTTTTAATGTAATAAAATCCATTGTTTGTAAGTCCCGGTACTGTGGTAAATCCACCATTTTTATACTGAACATACATTCCGTTAATTAGTCCATGGTTAGGAATATACAAAGTATCTTCCAAAATATTAACGGTTAAGAAAATAAAGCTATGGCTTGTTCCAGTTCCTACAGATGTGAAGTCAATATATCCTGGAGAAGTAAGAGATGTTTTAAGTCTAATCTGGTTAGCATTTAATACAGAATGTACATAATAAGTAACTTGGTCAATAAGTGGAGAGATACGAGTTCCACCACCAACATCATACTTAAGAGGTTGATTTACTAGGAAACCGTGGTTAGGAATTGTTAATGTATCTGTAGAAAGGTTAACAACAACACGGTTAATTGAAGATGAAGTAGAAGTTTCTCTTGAAGATGGAAGTGTTAAATTAATAGGAGATGTAAATACTGTAGTTGTTGATAGCTGATATGTAAAGTCATTTATGTACTTAACATAGTAAGTTGAACCGTTAGATAAACCTACAGGCGGAGTTCCGTTAAAGTTTAATGTAATAGCTTCACCGTCGCTCAAGTTATGAGCTACTGCGCTATGAATCTGATCGTTCTGTGCATCAAGGTTAATTGGAACAAAGGAGTGGTATGAATTACCAGCAGATGCAATAGCAATCTTATTTGTTCCGTTATTTGCATCGTTTGCAGTTGGATAAACTTCGTTACCAGTTGTAAATGATGACACTAGGGTTACAACTACGGAACCTTCACCTGTATTGTATGCAGCTAAGTTTGTAATAGCTACACCGTTAAAAGTTGAAGATAGATCGTATTGTCCATTAGATGTTGCTACGTTAGTTGCGTTAGCAAAAATAAATGATCCACCGCCACCGCCAGTATGGTTTGCAGTTGTAGTACGAGCACCGCCACCGCCAGAGTAGCCACCACCACCAGCACCTTGGTTGAATGCTTGACCGTCAGCTTGTCCGCCGCCACCAAAACCGCCGTAACCACCATACGAGCATTGCTTCCAGCAATTGTCAAACCATCAAGGAATGAACCTCCACCGATTTCACCGTTAGGTCCACCTTGTCCACGGGAGAAGAATCCACCACCTGCCGCCGAGTAACCACTTAAAGAACGACCACCAAAACCTGCAACACCACCTGCTGCAACACCACCTGTAGAAGTACCGCCTAGACGTGTAGTTACACCATCTTTACCTGCTGTTGCGTTAGATTCTGAAGAACCACCACCTGCTACGAATAAAGGCTCGTTTCCTGTTTTACGGACAACAAATGATCCACCACCGCCGCCACCATATAAACCACCGCTTACTGGAGCAGCACCTTGCTGGCCTACAACAATAGTGATAATTTCACCCTTAGTTAAAGTTGCACGACCTTGAATTCTTGCACCACGACCAACGCCTCCAGCACCAGCGCCATCATAACCAGATGCTCCAGAAACAGTAAAGTTATAGACACCAGATACTGGAACTGTCCAATCCTGATAGCCTTGATAGGAACCTTGATTTAAATATGTTGAAGTCCATGAAGTAGCACCTGTGTATGCAGCTCTTAGTCCTGCAATAGATGGACCCGTTGCACCTGTCGCACCAGCGGTGGTAAATGTGTGAGTATTGGAAGTTAAACTATACAAAGATTGAGATCCAGCAAACTCTGAAATAGATACGTTCTTTAAGAAGTAAGTATTTCCACTAGTAAGACCAGTCATTGGAGTACCTGTTGTATAGTATTTAACTGCTTGGTTTGTTACAGTAGATGCGTCAATATTTAATTTATTGCCGTAAACAATAGGGTTGTTAAACTTAATAGATCCACCAACAGACCCTGTTAAATCTACTGCTGTTCCACCAGCTAAATCACTAAATTTAAGCTGTCTAGGGTTTGTAGTAGTTACATAAAGAAGTGCTCCAGAGCTAACACCTGTAAGAGATCCAGCACCTGGTGTGTAAATAAATGTAGTTCCATATGTAAGAGCAGCGGGGATTACATCTGGAGCAGAGTTCTTATAAAAAATGTAATCTTCATCTGTATTTACATTTACCTTAGCTAAGGTGTGCGTTCCAGTACCACCAACTGCCGTAATATTAATTGGCACTAGCTTCTCCTCATCATAACTAAGTTAGTATTTTTCATAAATTTATAGGTAAGTAATTGTTACTTGACCTTGTCCATACTTTTCTGCGCCACCCTTTGAGCCGTTTCCAACGTAGCCAGCACCAGTATTAAAGTAAGAACCACCGCCACCGCCGCAATATGACCAAGGACCAGCTGAGCCACCAGCCCAACCGCCTCCACCGCCAGAGCCGTTAGTTCCGCCTCCGCCTCCGCCTCCGCCAAAACCACCTTGTGCGTTAGGGCCACCGACTGCGCCGTTAGTGAATGATTGACCGCCCCATGAGCCGCCACCATTTCCATAGAAACCGCCGCCGCCGCCAGAAGTAGAATATGCCTGACCACCGCTACCGCCGCCAGATCCGCCCCAATATGAACCTTGAGAATATTCTTCAGCAATAGCGTCAAAACCGCCGCCGTTAGGGGCATTACCTGCTCCACCACCTGCTGCAATTAGTGGAGTATTGTCTGATTTAGCAACGAATGATCCACCACCGCCACCACCATCATAATAATTACTGTCGCCTTCATAAGCAACAACAATTTTCAAAACATCATTAATTTGAAGTGCGTAGTCACCCTGTGCTCTAGCACCATAACCACCACGACGACCCCAACCATATGAGTGTCCACCCATTGCACCGTAAGCAACAATGCGGTATGTACCTGTACGAGGAACTGTCCAATACTGATATCCATATGGTCCAGGCATATTTAAGTACTGAGAAGCCCAAGAAGGGTTACCAATATTATTTCTCATTGTATTTACGTCTGGGCCGTAACGAACTCCACCACCGCTGGAGGAGAATGTGGCTGAAGTAAAGTCATATAAACGTGGGATTGGGTTGAACTGGAATGTAACAAATTGTTGTGCTGTATTTCCTTGAGAATCAGAACATGTAATTGTAAGTGTTGCTTGTGAATAAGCAGCAGTAGGAGTTCCAGAAATAACACCAGTACTTGTATTAATACTAAGTCCAGCTGGAAGAGTTCCAGATGTAACAGCAAATGTATATGGAGGAGTCATTCCAATAACCACTACAGTTGTTGGAGTAATAGCGGATCCCGCATTTGTTCCAGTATTTGATTGATTTAAAGGTTGAAGCTCTGGTGCTGCTTGATTAATTTGAAAATTATGAGCATCATATAGTGTTGTTACAAAGTAAAAATTCTTTTCTTGGTCAAAAGAAGCTACTGTAAATCTTGAACCAGAAGGGTAGTTATATCTAACCATATCGTTCTTAACAAATCCATTATTTCTAATATGAATAATATCTTTATCAAGAGATACACCGATTTGCTTAAATGTCTGAGTTCCACTGCCACCAGAAATTGTAGAAATAGCAGCAGATGTAGGAAGTGGCTTTAAGGTAAATGCATATGTGTATGGTCCAGATCCTCCTGTAGAGAAAAAGGAGTCAATAAAATAGGTAGTATTGTTTGTAAGACCAGAGGCTGCTGCTCCATCTGTACTATAAAAAACCATAGTTCCTTGGTACCAAGACAAAACTGTTGGAGATGAAATATTAGTTAGTGAAGCACTAAAGCTTGTTACAGTTCCAGTTCCACCAGACTCATTTGCACCATCAAAAGTTTGAGCAGCATCGTTAACAATTGTAATAATTGTTTCTGTAGATGGATTTTGGTTATTTCCAGCAAAAGTACGAGCTTGGTTAGCAAGTTGGAAAGTTCCAGTCATAGTTGCTGTAATATCAATAACAGTTCCGTCTGGAAAATCACTTACTTTAAATTGTGAAGTAGAGGTTCCAAGAGATGTTGCTTCTTTAATAAAAACTACACCTCTAGGAGTTGTATTAAAAAATCCAGAACTTGTTACTACAGAATAATAAAGAGGAGTTCCAATAACTTTTCCAGAAAAATTCTCAGTTCCATGAGAAACTGTAATAACATCTGTTGCAGTATTTACTGCAGTAATTGTGCTTGTTACACCAGCTGCAACTGCGCTGTTTGACCAGTCAATATTAAAACTTGAAAGTGTATTAGATCCATCAAAAGTCTGAGCTACAGCAGAGTTAGACGCATCAAATGATTTAGTTTCTGTATTTGCTGCTGCAAATTCTTGAGAAATAGTTGAGTTAATATTTAAGAAATAAAATGGAGTATATAAACCAAAACCGTGAGTGGACTCTGTAGTTACAGTAAGAGTAGAGAGTGTTGCACCGTCTGTAACAATACCTTCAGAGTCAGCAATACGAAGCTGTGATCCTTGAAAAAACTCTCCAGTAATAATAGAAGTATAAAGATCTTCAATAGATGCGGTTGTATTTTGAGTATCTCTACAAAGATATGTAAAAGTACTCGTATTTGGGATTGAGTTAATAATATAAGATCCATCAGCCGTAATTGCTTTAGTACCAGTTACGTTGATAGGAATACCTACTGCAAGACCGTGATCTAAGCTTGTTACCACGGTAATTTCACGGGTACCAGAGTTAGTTGTTACTGACTGAATATTAGGAATTGTTGTATCACCGCTCTTTGAAAAGAACGATGGAGTATTGTTAATAAGCTCAACTGTTTCCCACTTAGTTGGCTGTAGACCATATTCAAAGTCTGTATCGATAAGGTTTTCAGGTGTCGATACACGGAGTTTTGTTACTGGATCGATAAACTCTCTTGGAAAGGTGATCTCGCCGCCTGTACCAGAACTGCTAGAACTACCGCCTAAAAATCCTGGCATTAGTTAGTACCTCTTTCACAAAACAAGGGATCAACCGATAGAATAGCATTATTTACGAATGGCCATTTTAAGAATTTCATATAATTATATACCTAACCACCAAGACATAGATGTAGAAAATGATCCTTGAGCGCCTTGCGCTCCAGTTGGACCAACGCCTCCACCTTGAGTTTCAATAAATACACCATCATTGTAAACGTATGTCTTTGCAGTCTGCGTGTTAAACCAAGCATCTCCATTTACAGAGCTTTCAATTGCTGGTTGTACTGCAGATGCAGTAAATTTTCCAATAGGTCCAGTTGGACCTGTAGGTCCTGGAACAACAGAATCTGCACCTGTAGGTCCTGTAGGTCCTGCAACACCACGAGGACCTGTAGGTCCTTGTGGTCCAGTTACATAAGAATCTGCTCCAGTTGGTCCAGTAAAACCACGAACACCTTGAGATCCAGTAGGGCCTGTCGGTCCAGTAACTCCCAGTGGTCCAGTGGGTCCAGTTGGTCCAATTGGTCCAGCTACAGTTGAATCTGGTCCAGTTGGTCCTTGAATACCAGTTGGACCTGTAGCTCCAGTAGCACCGATAGCTCCAGTCGGTCCTTGAATACCTTGTGGTCCAGTAGGTCCAGTAGCAGTTGTACGAACTGCTTCCCAAGCAAGACCTGTCCAACGCCAGCTCTGACCGCCAGCTGTAAAGACTTCACCGACAATTACGGGTGTAGGGAAATCAATGGCTGCCATAGTCTGTCCTTTCTAGTTATAGATATATTTTATCGTGTGCTTAAAGTACTGGTTCTGATATTCCTGCATTTAACTTTCCAACATAAGCTTCTGCCCAGTTGATAGCTGCTACGAGAGATTCCCAAGGGCCGCTCTCGTCAATAATATTTGTCCCATGGAGGATCTGTACTAGAGGTCCTTCTTCAACAATTATGTATGAAAACATTATATCTTCTTTCTCTTACGCCGAATATGCCATTTTGCCAGAGTCGCCTACAGCAAAGGCACTGTTATTGCTTATATAAACTCCATTAATTACAGATGTATCAAAGGTACTGGTCCTTTGAATCCATGTAATTCCATCAAATGAAGTTGCAACTCTTCCACTAGCTCCTCCAGCCACATATGTTCCTTCTGATGAAACAGATATAGCTTTAATACTTGAAGCTCCAAAACTGCTAGATGGAAACACCTGTGTCCAAACAGTTCCACCTACTGCACTAGCAACCTTGCCTGATTCTCCTACGGCTGTAAACTTTCCGCCAATTGTTGTAGTTACAGCATTAATAATACTTGTTCCAAAGCTAGAGGTTCTTTGTGTCCAATTCACACCATTGGTAGATGTAGCTAATTTTCCATCATATCCAACAGCAACAATAACGCTTGAAGATGCTGATAATCCATTAATAAATGAAGTACTAAACGATGATGTTCTTTGTGTCCAACTAACTCCATCTATTGAAGTAGCTAGTTTTCCAGAACCACCTGCGGCAATCCAAAGTGACGCAGAAGGAGAATAAGCTAGTGCCAAAATTGGACTTCCTCCAAAAGAAGAAGACTGAAGTGTCCAATTTACTCCGTCTATAGAAGTTGATATTTTTCCAGAGCTTCCTCCAGCAATATATAAATTATTTCCATAAGCAATAGAGTAAATATTAGAACTAATAAATCCTGCATCTCTCTGAGTCCAATTTTGTCCGTTAGGAGATGTTGCAAGTTTTCCATTATTTCCTACAGCAACATATTGTGATTTTGCTGCACTGTAGTTAATTGCATTTATATTAGTTAAAAGAAATGAAGTATTAGATACTTGCTGCCAAATAACAGGAGTATATTGATAAGGAAGAGTTGCATGCATAGCATGCGTAGCGATCAACACGTTATACCTGTAGATTTCCACTAAGAAGCCAAGAGTTAGCTCCTAGCTTAATTAGTGATGCAACTGCATACCTAGCCTTTGTTGTATACCGTCCACCCTCACTAACAACTGTAACGGAACCACTTGCTGGAGAGATTGTTACTTGTCCAATACCTAGCTGTGTTATAACTAGTTGAGTTCCTGTAGGGAATGTATATCCCCCTGTTCCATCTACTGGAACTGTAACGGTAGTTCCTGAAGAGCTATTCATTTTTACAATGGTTGCAACGTCTGCTTCTACTAAAGTAGTTGATGCAAGATATTGTGAACCAAGAAGATTAAAGAAAGCTGGTCCTGTAGGTCCAACTCCACCCGTTGGTCCTGTTATGCCCTGTGGACCTGTCGGCCCTGGGACAGTTGACGGTACAGTTGATACTGGTCCCGTTGGACCTGTTACTCCTTGTGAGCCTGTAGGTCCTGTAGGTCCGACAATAGGTCCAGCATTAACCCAAGCAGTTCCATTCCATACATATAAATTACCGTTAGAAATTACAATGTATGCATCGTTAATAGTATTTCCAGTGGAAGGAAGATTTGCTACTAAGTTTACAGATCCTTTAACGGTAATAGATGTGCCTTGTGGACCTGTAGGGCCTACAGGTCCAACTTCACCAGCACCAATACTTACATTCCATGAAGCATATGTATTTCCATCACCTGAAACTTTATCTACTCTCATTGTTACAGAAAGACCAACAATAAAAGTAATAATACCTTCCATATACTGCGTTGGTTGAGATACACTTGCTAAACGAATTCTTGTTCCTACAGAAAACGCTCCAATTTGATTTACAGTAAAGTTTTTACTTGTAACTACTTCAATGGTTAATGCGTCACTTGAAGTTACTCCAGCAAAACTAGAACCTGTTGCACCTGTTGGTCCAGTTACAGATGGACCTGTTGGTCCAGTAGGTCCTGGAACTGTAGAAGGCTGTGTAGATACTGGACCTGTTGGACCTGTTGGTCCTGCTGGACCTTGAACAGTTGATGCGGGACCTGTAGCACCTGTGGGGCCTTTTGGACCAATAAGTGGTCCAGCATCGATCCAAGCATTGTTAGCTGTATAAATAAAAATTGTATTCTGATCGTAGATAACATAAAAGTCACCTACTGTTCCAGCTGATGCACCTGCTCCAGCAAGGAATTGTGCATAAGTATTGTAATAACCTTTAGCTTGTGATCCAAGACCTTGCGGTCCAGTGGGTCCAGTTACTACAGGTCCTGTCATACCAGTTGGACCTGTTCCACCTTGTGGACCAGTTGGACCAGTAACAGATGCACCTGTTGCACCAGTAGCACCAGTATTGCCTTGTGCACCAGTTGGACCTGTTGCACCACCAAATTCAGTAGTACCTACTTCAACCCAGAAACTATCGTAGTAAGTAAAAATTGTTCCATTTTCAGTGTCATACCAAACTTGTCCTTGAACTCCACCCGATGGAGGAGTAGATGCTTGAGGAATGAATTGACCAGCTGGACCCGTTGGACCAGTAACTGTTGAAGCCGCACCAGTACTACCTGTAGGACCAGTGGGGCCTGTTGGTCCAGTAACAGTTGATGGAGCACCAGTAGGACCAGATGCACCAGTAGGTCCAACTGAACCCGTTGGTCCAGTAATTCCTTGTGGGCCAGTTACAGATGGACCAGTAGCACCTGTTGAACCTGTAGGACCAGTAACTCCACGATAACCAGTAGGTCCTGTAGCACCTGTTGGACCTGGAACTGTAGAAGTTGGTCCTGTAGGGCCAGTAATAGATGCACCAGTTGGACCGATAGGAGCAGCACCAGTTTCAATCCAATAACTGTCAAAATAAACATATGTTTTACCATTAGCGGTATTGAACCAAGCATCTCCAGCTGAAGGAGATGACGGAGGCGTATCAGAAACTATTGCAAATTTTCCAAGTGAACCAGTCGCACCTGAAGCACCAGTTGCACCAGTCGCACCAGTTGCACCAGTGACAGATGGCCCAGTTGGTCCTTGAATGTTTCCAACGTTTACCCAAGAAGAAGATGTTGCAGACCATACATAAAGATTTGCATTAATTAAATATCCATCACCTGGCGCACCTGTTGGATGTGCTGCTTGCAATTCACCTAATGAGTTATAAGATCCAAGAATTGTTACACCAGTACCAGCTGCACCAGTTGATCCTGTAGGTCCTGTTGGACCAGCAACACCAGTTGGACCAGTAACAGTAGATGGGGCTCCTGTTGGTCCGACAGCACCAGTCGCACCAGTCGCACCAGTCGGTCCAGCTACTGTGCTTGCTGCTCCTGTAGCTCCAGTTGCACCAGTTGCACCAGTTAATCCAGTTGCACCTGTTATACCTTGAATACCTTGTGAACCAGTAGCACCTGTTGGTCCAACAGCACCTGTAGGACCTGTAACAGTAGATGCAGCACCAGTAGCACCAGTAGAACCTGTTGGACCAGTTGCTCCCACTGCACCAGTAGCACCTGTAGGTCCGACATTACCTTGAATACCTTGTGCACCAGTCGGTCCTGCAACAGTAGATGCAGCTCCAGTTGCACCTGTTA
>Ga0114976_10000838_pt1 | contig 19356 bp, 18 predicted proteins | sample S_130805_EF_Meta_FD_87319 | JGI IMG/M metagenome (GOLD analysis project Ga0114976, IMG submission 87319) | Freshwater microbial communities from Lake Simoncouche, Canada to study carbon cycling - S_130805_EF_MetaG | ecosystem: Environmental > Aquatic > Freshwater > Lake | place: Lake...
CGGATGCGGGCCTTGACGCGGGCAAGCTCGCTCGATTGGTCCATGTCCGTCAGTCCAGCACCACGCCGGCGTCGCGCACCACCGGCACCCAGAGCGCGATCTCGCTGTCCCAGAAGCGCTCGAGCGCGGCGGCGGTCGAGCCTGCGGGGTCGATGCCATTATCGCGCAGCTTCTGCGCGACCGAAGGCTCGGCGACCGCGCTGCGCATGGCGGCTTCCAGCCTGGCCAGCACCGGCGCTGGTGTCGCCGCCGGCGCATAGGTGCCGAACCAGTTGAGGATGCGGAAATCCGGCATGCCCGCCTCGATCGCGGTCGGCACTTCGGGCAGCGACGGATGCCGCGTCTCGGCCAGCACGGCGAGGCCGCGCAGCGCGCCGGAGCGGGCGTAGTTGTGCAGCGAGGCGAAGCCCTCGATCAGGAAGTCGACATTGCCCGCGATCATGTCGGGGATGACCGGGCCGGCGCCGCGATACGGGATGTGCTCGGCGCGGCCGCCGGCACGCATGGCGAGCAGGTGCGCGGACAAATGGTTGATCGAACCAGGCCCGGCCGAGCCATAGGTCGGCGGCTTCGGGCTGGTGCGCAGCAGCGCAAGGAATTCCTGGAACGTGCGGACCGGCACATGCGGCCCGCAGACCAGCAGCATCGGCATGGTGCCGACCAGCGAAACGGGCGCGAAGGCGCGGCGGATGTCGAGCCGTGGGCTGCGCTGCAAGGCGGGCGCCAGCACCGCGGTCGTCACCGTGAAGAAGCCGATGGCGCTGCCATCCGGTGGGGCAGCGGCGGCTGCCTCGGCGCCGATCAGCGAGCCGCCGCCGCCACGATTCTCGACGACGACGGTGCGGCCGAGGCTCTCGCCGAACGCGGGCGCGACCAGCCGTGCGGCGACGTCGGTCGCGCCGCCCGGCGCGAAGGGCACGATGATGCGGACCGGCGCCGATTGCGCAAGGGCGGGCGAGGCCAGGCTGGTGGCCAGCAGCGCGCGGCGGGACAGGCTGAACATGCCTGAGTCTTCCCCCGCCCCCGCGCCCTGTCTAGCCTCGCTGCAGGGAGGACCCGTCATGGCCCGCATCACCTTCGACCACATCCATCTGCGCAGCCCCGACCCGGAGGCGACCGCCACCTGGTTCGAGCGCATGCTCGGCGCCGAGTGCGCGCGCAGCGTCGTGGCCGGCAAGCCACGCATCGACATGACGCTCGGCGGCCAGCGCTGCATCATCACCGAGGCCGACGGCAAGGCGGGCGCGCCGCCCGATGCGCCCTACATGGGGCTCGAGCATTTCGGCCTGGCGGTGGTCGGCATCGACGCGGTCGCGGCCGATCTGAAGGCCAAGGGCGTGCGCTTCACGCTCGACCCCACCACCATCCGCCCGGGCGTGCGCATCGCCTTCCTGCGCGCGCCGGAGAATATCGCGATCGAGCTGCTCGAGCGGACGCCAGCGTGATGTTCTACGAACCGCGCCTCGGCCACGGCCTGCCGCACGACCCTTTCAAGGCGATCGTAGCACCTCGCCCGATCGGCTGGATCTCGACGCTCGATCCGCAGGGGCGACCGAACCTCGCGCCCTACAGCTTCTTCAACGCGGTGCATTCGCGCCCGCCGATGCTGGCCTTCACCAGCGAATCGATGAAGCACAGCGCGGCCAATGCGATCGCGACCGGCGAGTTCACCTTCAACCTGAGCACCCGCCCGCTGTTCGACGCGATGAACACCTCCTCGGGTGATTTCCCGGAAGGCGTCAGCGAGTTCGAGGCGGCGCGGCTGGCAATGGCGCCGGGCCGCATGGTCAAGGCGCCACGCGTCGCGGACACGCCTGCCGCGCTCGAGTGCAAGGTGGTGCAGTCGATGCAGCTGCACGACATGGACGGCAAGACGCTGCACGGCTGGATCATCATCGGCCAGGTCGTCGGGGTGCATATCGACGAGCGCTACATTCGCGACGGCCGCTTCGATACCGCCGCGGCGCAACCGCTCGCCCGCTGCGGCTACCGCGACTATGCCGCGGTGGGCGAGCTGTTCGAGGCGCTGCGGCCGACGGATGGCGGGGGTTACGTTCCCGGCCAGCCGGACCGCTGAGCCTGCGATCGTCCGAGGAGCTTGCTCCGAAGGGCGTCGATCGCCGGCTCCAGTTTTCGCTACATCTTCTTGCCGATGGTCCAGCCGCCATCGACGGTGAGGATGCTGCCGGTGATGAAGCCGTTGGCCTTGTCGGCGAGGAAGAGGATGGCGTTCGCCACCTCCGCCGGCTCGGCCCAGCGGCCGACGGCGTGGATGCCGCGGATGGTCTCGGCCATCTCCGGGTCCTGGAAGTAGCGCTCGGTCAGCGGCGTGCGCACGACGCCAGGGGCGACGGCGTTCACGCGGATGCCGAGCTCGCCGAACTCGAGCGCCATCTGCTTGGTCAGCCCGACGACACCGTGCTTCGACGCCACATAGGCCGCGCGCTTCGGCGCGGCCATGATGCCGAGGGTGGACGCCAGGTTCACGATTGACCCGTTGCGGCCCGCCGCGACCAACTTCCGCGCAAAGGCCTGGCTGGGCAGAAAGGTGCCGGAGAGGTTGATCTGCAGCACCCGGTTCCACTCCTCGAAGGAGAGCTCGAGGACGGCGACGATCTCGCGCACGCCGGCCGAGTTCACGAGCACGTCGAGGCCGCCGAGCGCGGTCTCGGCGGCCTCGACGAACTCCGCCGCGGCGCGGGGATTGGCGACGTCGAGCGCGAAGGCATGCGCCTCGCCGCCCCCCTTCCGGATCAGCTCGGCGGTCTGCATGGCGCCGGGCAGGTCGCGGTCGCCGATCGCGATCCGGGCGCCCTCGCGCGCGGCCAGCACGCAGACCTGCTGCCCGATGCCGCTGCCGCCGCCGGTGACGAGCACCGCCTGGTCCTTGAAGCGCATTCTTCGTTCCTCCCGTTGTGTTTGCAGATCGGATTCACGCCTCCGGGCCCTTCGGCCCTGCGGCGATCCGATCCGTGTTCAGCGCGGCGCCGCCGCCCGCACCAACCGGTCGTTGATCGCCGCCCCCAGCCCGTGCTGCGGCACCGGCATCACCGCGATGCGCGCGCAGCCGCGCGCCGTGCCTTCGGCATCCAGCCAGCGCAGCCCGGCAAACAGCCGCGCCGCCGCGTCCTGCAGGTCGCCGCCGTTGGACAGGTTCCAGGTGATCGCGGCGCCGGGCAAGGGTGGGCCGAAGGCCAGCAGCGCCTCGTCCGGCGCTACCTCGGTCGCACCCAGCCGCACCGGCAGGCCGGGCGCGTAGTGGCTGAGCAGCATGCCCGGCGAGCGCAAGGTCGCCGTCGCCTCGCCGGCGCTGACCGGCAACGGCCGCCCGACCGGCCCGAGCAGCGCCTCGAGCGCCTCCACCGGTACGCCGCCGGGTCGCAGCAGCACCGGCCCGGCGCCGGTCAGATCGAGCACCGTGCTCTCGACGCCGACGGGGCACGGCCCGCCATCCAGCACCGCGGCGATGCGCCCGCCCAATCCATCCATCACGTGCTGCGCCGTGGTCGGGCTGACCGCGCCCGAGCGGTTGGCGGAGGGCGCGGCCACCGGCACCTGCGCCAGTTCCAGCAGCCGCTGCGCCAGCGGATGCGCCGGCACGCGCACGGCCAGCGTATCCAGCCCCGCGCCGGCCAGCAGGTCGATCCGGCTGTCCACGCGCCGCGGCAGCACCAGCGTCAGCGGCCCCGGCCAGAAGCGTGCGGCGACGGCGCGCGCACGCTCATCCGCGCGCACCTCTCCGAAGGCCGCCTCTGCATTCGCAAAATGGCTGATCAGCGGGTTGAAGTGCGGCCTGCCCTTGGCCGCGAAGATCGCCGCCACCGCCCGCCCGTCGCGGGCATTGCCGCCGAGGCCATAGACCGTCTCGGTCGGGAAGCCGACGAGTTCGCCGGCCCGCAGCAGCGCCGCCGCCTCGCCGACCTGATCCGGCGAGAGCAGCCTGGTCACGTCGCGCCGCCGAAGCAGACGAAATCCGGGTTGCGCCACTCCGGCTTGCCGTAGCGCAGCGGGTTGCCGTCGGTATCGGTCACGCGGCCGCCCGCGGCCTCGACCAGCGCCTGGCCGGCCGCGGTGTCCCACTCCATGGTGCCGCCGAAGCGCGGGTAGAGGTCGGCGGCACCCTCCGCCACGCGGCAGAATTTCATCGCCGAGGAGCAGGGCCGCGTCTCGTGCAGCGGCCGTCCGGCGAGGAAGGGCGTCATGCGCGGGTCGTTGGCGTAGGTGCGGCTGGCGAGCACGGTCAGCCCCGCCGGCGGCACGGCGCGCACCTGGATCGCGCGGCGCGGCGCGGAATCCTCCTTCCAGGCGCCGGCGCCGAGCATCCCCGCAAACACCTCGCCGGTCTCGGGCAGCGCGATCGCTCCGAGGATAGCTTGGCCGTTTTCCACCAGGCCGACGCAGACCGCGTATTCGTCGCTGCCCTTGGCGAAGTCGCGCGTGCCGTCGAGTGGATCGACCAGCCAATAGCGCGGCGTGACGCCGGCGACATGGCCGCCGGCGATCTCCTCCTCGGCCACCACGGGAATGCCGGGTGTGGCAGCGCGCAGGCCCTCGGCGATCAGCACCTCGGCGATCCGGTCGGCCTCGGTGACCACGCTGCGGTCGGCCTTGTGCTCCACCGCGAAGCCGGCGCGCTTCACGCCGAGAATGGCGTGGCCGGCCCGGCGGGCGAGGTCGGCGGCGAGGTCGAGCAGCTGGGCGTCGGTCATGCGACGCTGCATAGCAGCCCAGACGGCCGGTTGGCATCCGCCGCCGGGGTGCTAGACCTTGCAAGGACATAAGCGTCCAGGAGGCCCCCCGCATGCTCGACATCGCCTTCGTGAAGCCCGCCCTGCCCCGCCACGGCGCGCTGGTGCTGCCGGTGGCGGAGGACGCTGCGCTGGCGGGCCTCGCCCAGGCGATCGACACGGCGACCGGCGGCGCCGTCGCGCGTGCCCTGGCCGCCGCCGGCTTCAAGGGCCGCAAGGGCCAGAGCTGCACCATCTGGGCGCCCTCCGCCGAGGCCGGCGGGCCGTCCAAGGTGGTCGCGGTCGGGCTCGGCAAGGCCGGCGAGCTCACCGCCGAAGGTGCCGAGGCCGCCGGTGGCGCCGCCCTGCCGCTGGTCCAGGGCGAGCGCGAGGCGGTGGTCGCGGCCGAAGGCTTGGCCGCCCCGCTCGCCGCCAGCTTCGCGCTGGGCCTGGCGCTGCGCAGCTACCGCTTCGATCGCTACCGCACGACCGAGAAGGAAGACGACAAGCCGAAGCTCGAGCGGGTCGAGATCGCGACCGACGCGGCGCCTGCGGCCAAGTCTGCCTGGGCGCCGATGCGGGCGATCGCGGATGGTGTGTTCCTGTCGCGCGACCTGGTCTCCGAGCCGCCCAACGTGCTGCACCCCGTCGAGATGGCCGAGCGCTGCAAGGCGCTCGAGAAGCTCGGCGTCACGGTCGAGATCTTCGGGCCGAAGGAGATGAAGAAGCTCGGCTTCGGCGCGCTGCTCGGCGTGGCGCAGGGCTCGGCGCAGGAGCCGCGCATGGTGGTCATGCAGTGGAACGGGGCTTCCGGCGGCAAGTCGAAGAAGGCGGCGGGCAAGCCGGTCGCCTTCCTCGGCAAGGGCGTGACCTTCGACACTGGTGGCATCTCCATCAAGCCGGCGGCCGGCATGGAGGACATGAAGTGGGACATGGCCGGCGCCGGCACGGTCATCGGCTTGATGGCCGCGCTCGCCGGTCGCAAGGCGAAGGTCGACGCGGTCGGGCTCGTGGGCCTGGTCGAGAACATGCCGGGCGCCAATGCGCAGCGCCCGGGCGACGTGGTGACGACCGCCTCGGGCCAGACGGTCGAGGTGATCAACACCGATGCCGAAGGCCGCCTCGTGCTGGCCGATGTCATGCACTACTGCCAGGAGCGCTTCGCGCCGCGCTTCATGGTCGACCTCGCCACGCTGACGGGCGCCATCATCATCGCGCTCGGGCATGAGCATGCGGGGATGTTCGCCAATGACGACGAGCTGGCGCACCGTCTGGCGGCGGCCGGCAAGCAGGTCGGCGAGGCGGTCTGGCGCATGCCGCTCGGCGATGCCTACGACAAGCAGATCAAGTCCGACATTGCCGACATGAAGAATGTCGGCGGGCGGCCGGGCGGGTCGATCACCGCGGCGCAGTTCCTGCAGCGCTTCGTCGTCAAGAAGGACCCGCCGACGCCCTGGGCGCATCTGGATATCGCGGGCACGGCCTGGTCGTCGAAGGACCTGCCGACGGTGCCGAAGGGCGCGACGGCCTTCGGCGTGCGGCTGCTCGATCGGCTGGTGGCGGACCACTACGAGGAGTGAGGGTGCGCCGGCCACCCGCACCTCGCCCCTCCGCCGCGCAACGCGTGGGAGGGTGGGGGCGGCCGTGCTGAAGCTTCGCCTGCGTCGCACTGCGCGCGCCAATGTCCCGCGCGCGCTGCCGGTGGTCGAGGGCGACACTCTGCCGCCCGATGCCGTCGCGGCCGCCGCCGCTGCGCGCTTCACCGGCGCTGCCGAGCAATCGCTCGAACTTCGCCCCGACGGCCCCCGCCTGCTGCTGATCGGCGCCGGCCAGCCCGCCACGCCGCTGGATTGGGAACGCGTGGGCGGCCGCGCCGTCGCCGTAGCTGGCGACGCCGAACGATTGGCGCTGGATGCCCGCGGCCTGCCGCCCGTTTCCGCTGCCGCCCTCGCCGCCGGCGCCGCGCTGCGCGCCTGGCGCTTCGGCCGCAAGCGCGAGCCGGTGAAAGGCCTCGCCACGCTGGACCTTATCGTCGATCAGCCGAAATCCGTCGCGCCGTTCTGGTCGCGCGCCTCGGCCGCGGTACGCGGCGCGCTGCTCGCGCGCGAGCTCACTGCCGAGCCGGCCAACCACCTGACGACGCGCGACTTCGCCCGAAGGCTCGAGGCGCTGGCTGAGCATGGCATCGCCGTCGATATCCTCGGCCGCAAGCGGCTGGCGCGGCATGGCCTCGGCGCGCTGCTCGCGGTCGGTGGCGGCAGCGCGAACCCGCCGCGGCTCGCCGTGCTGCGCTGGCGCGGGACCCACGCGCTGCCGCCGGTCGCCTTCGTCGGCAAGGGGCTCTGCTTCGATACCGGCGGCATCAGCATCAAGGGCGCCGCGGGCATGGAGGCGATGCGCGCGGACATGGCCGGCGCGGCGGCCTGCGCGGGGGCGATGCTGGCGCTCGCGTTGCGACGTTCACCGGCGCCGGCGGTCGCGGTGCTGGCGCTCGCCGAGAACAGCACCGGCGAGGCCTCCTACCGCCCGGGCGACGTGCTGCGCACGGGCTCGGGCAAGACGGTCGAGGTGGTCGATACCGATGCCGAGGGCCGGCTCGTGCTGGCGGACGCGCTGCACTATGCGCAGCGGTTCAAGCCGCGGGCGATCATCGATCTCGCCACGCTGACCGGCGCCATCGTGACCGCGCTCGGCCATCATCGCGCCGGCCTGTTTGGCAATGACGCGGCGCTGCAGGCCAAGCTTGCCGCGGCAGGCGAGGCGGTGGGCGAGCCGCTCTGGCCCATGCCGATCGGGGCGCGCCACCGCGAGGATCTGAAGAGCGACATCGCCGACCTGAAGCAGTGCCTGCACGGAAGGCAGCCGGATGCCTGCCATGCCGCCGCCTTCCTGCGCGAGTTCGCAGGCGAGGCGCCTTGGGCGCATCTCGACATCGCCGGCGTCGGCCAGCGCGGCGAGGCGGCGCTGCGTGGCCCCGGCATGCCGAGCGGCTTCGGCGCCCGGCTGCTCGATGCGCTGGTCGAGCGGGAGTTCGAGGACCCCGAGCCGTGACCGAGATCGCCTTCTATCACCTGACGCGCACCAGGCTGGTCGAGGCGCTGCCGAAGCTGCTCGGCCGGATCCTGGCGCAGCCGGCGCGCGCGGTCGTGCTCTGCGGCAGCGAGGAGCGCGTCGCCGATCTCGATGCGGCGCTCTGGCTGGCGACCGACCCCGACTGGTTGCCGCATGGCAGCAAGGCGATGGGGCAGGCCGATCGGCAGCCGATCTGGCTGACCGCCGAGGATACGCCGGCGCCGAATGGCGCGCGCTTCCTGGTGCTGGTCGATGGCGCTGAGAGCGCGCGCATCGCCGAGTACGACCGCGTCCTCGACCTCTTCGATGGCGGCGACGAGGCGGCGGTGGCGGCGGCGCGCCGGCGCTGGGCCGCGGGCAAGGCCGCGGGCCACGCGCTCAGCTACTGGCAGCAGGGCGAGCGGGGCTGGGAGAAGAAGCAGTAGCCTCGGCCCGGCGCTTGCTTGGCTCGCGCATGCGCCGCCTGCCACCGCTGCCCGAGCCCGCCGGACCACCGCCCCGCATCGGCCATAATGGCGGTCCGCCGCTCGAGCCCGAGGAGAGCTTCCGGCACTACGTCTGGAAGAAGAAGTCGAAGCAGGCCTGGCGCGCGCCGCGCGAGATCGCGCTGCGCCGACTGGCGCGGGCCGAGGAGCTCGGCATGAGCTACCGTGCCTATACGCTCGAGATCCTCGAGCGCGGCCGCTATCTGTAGAGCGAGGTCACCTCGGGCCCGTAGCCCGTCAGCACACGCGGCGTGCGCGGCCTCGCGACCGGCGTGAGGCCGGCCAGCGCGGCTGCCAGCCGCACCGCCGCCGCAGTGCCATCGACCAGCGGCACCCGCGCCTTCGGCTGCAGCACCGGCGCGAGGCCCGCGAGCGGCCCGCCCGCCAGGATCACTGCCTCGGCGCCGTCGAGCACGACCGACTGCTCGATCAGCCCCAGCAGCTCCGCCTGTTCCTTCGCCCCGAGTTGCGCCGGGTAGGAGGCATCGGGCGGGCCCATCCGGAAACCGGCGCAGCGACCGCGCAGCCCGTGATGGTCCAGGCAATCCTCGAACATCGGCCGCAGCGCCGCGGTGAAGGAGACGATGCCGAAGCGGCGGCCGAGCATGCTGGCGGCATGGAAGGCCGCCTCGGAAATGCCCACCACCGGCACGTCCAGCAGCAGCTTCGCCGCTTCCAGCGCCGGGTCGCCGAAGACCGCGATCACCGCCGCGTCGTATTGCCCGCGCTTCTCGGCGAGCGCGGCCAGGATCGGCGGGCCGGAGAGCAGCCAGTCGGCACGGGTGACGATCAGCGGCAGGCCATAGGGCGCCGTCATGCCCTCGACCATGGTGCCGGGCGGGGCGGCGGCGCGCGCGGCCTCGGCGATGCGGTCGGTGATGGCCTGGGTGGTGTTGCCGTTGAGGACGAGGATGCGGGTCATGCGGGCCTCCCCGGCGAAGGAAGCCCGCCTGATCGTGATTGGAAAGGGCTCAGTTCGGCGCCGGGAAGGTCAGGCGCGGCATCCGTACCATGGTCGGCGCGTCCCAGCCCTGCTGGAACGCCATGCCGGCATCGGCCCAGGCCCGCGGCTGGCCGAGATGCGCGGCGTGACGGATCGACTGCGCCGGGGCGGCGTTGCCGGTCAGGGTCAGCCCGGCCAGCAGGGCGGCGGTGGCGAGGAGGCAGGCGCGAAGGGTGTTCATGGCGGGCTTCCCTGTCTGGCCGGGCGGCTTGTTCACCGTCGCCCGTGCCATCCTTCTATCCGCGCCCGATCCTGCCCGCTGTGCGCGGCGTCACAGGTCCGTCAGCACCGCCCAGAGGTTCGCCTTGGCCTCGAAGCCGATGCCCGGCACGTCCGGCATGCGGATTCGGCTCTCGACCACGGGCGTCGCATCGGCGAAGCCGCCGAAGGGCGCGAAGACCTCCGGGTAGCTCTCGTTGCCGCCGAGCCCGAGGCCGACCGCGATGTTCAGCGCGAATTGGTGCCCGCCATGCGGCACGCAGCGGCGTGGCGACCAGCCATGCTGCTCGAGCATCTGCAGCGTGCGCAAATACTCGACCAGGCCGTAGGAGAGGGCGGGGTCGAATTGCAGGATGTCGCGGTCGGGACGCAGCCCGCCATGGCGGATCAGGTTGCGGGCATCCTGCATGGAGAAGAGGTTCTCGCCGGTCGCCAGCGGCGGCGCGTAGTGCTCGGCCAAGGTCGCATGGGTCGCGTAGTCCAGCGGATCCAGCGGCTCCTCGTACCAGCGGAGATTGTAGGGCGCGAGCGCGGCGCCATAGGCGAGCGCGGCATGCAGGCCGAAGCGGCCATTGACGTCGACACAGAGCCGCTGGCCGTCGCCGCCGAGCAGCTTCAGCACCGCCTCGATCCGCTCGACGTCTTCCTTCAGCGCATCGCGCAGCGGCGTGCCGGGGGCGCCACCGATCTTCATCTTCACGACCGAATAGCCGAGGTCGAGGTAGCGCTGCATCTCCTCCAGCAACTGCCCGACGCCCTTGCCCGGGTAGTAGTAGCCGCCGGCGGCGTAGATCCAGGCGCTGTCATCCGCCACGCCGCCGCGATAGCGGTCGGCAAGCAGCCGCCAGAGCGGCAGGCCCTTCAGCTTCGCCGCGGCGTCCCAGAGCGCCATGTCGAGCACGCCGACCGCAACGCTGCGGTCGCCATGGCCGCCAGGCTTCTCGTTCTTCATCATCGCCGCCCAGGCGCCGCCCGGCTCGAGCCCGCCATCCGGGTGCTCGAGCAGCGCCTCGGGCGTCTCCAGCAGGCGCGGGATGAAGCGTTCCCGCAGCAGACCCGGCTGGGCATAGCGGCCGTTCGAGTTGAAGCCATAGCCGGTGGCGTGGCCGCCGGCGCCATCCTCGACCGTCACGGCCACGACCGAGGCGTTCATCTTCGAGAAACCGATATAGGCGTTTGCTATGGCCGAGGCGATCGGCACGACGCCGTCGCGAACCGAGGTGATGCGCATGGCGCAGGGCCTTTCGACTGGAGGCGGCTTGCTGGGGCAGGGACGGGCGGGGGTCAAGCCGTGCCCGCGCTGCAGGCATGACGCCGGATTGGGAGGCAGGCCCCGTCAAGTGGGTCTGACAGGTGACGATTCCCGGTCGCTGCGCCGCACAACGCCTTGGCACGAGAATTGATATTGTCGAAACTCGATACAGCGGGAGCCCCCGGGGGAGCGGTCCACAGTCACCGCATCGGACCGCCGCTTTGCACCAGTCGTCGGCGAGAGCCGACGACACTCCAGGAAGGGGAAGCACTACTGATGGAAGGGGAAGCACTACTGATGGAAGGGGAAGCACTACTGATGGAAGGGGAAGCACTACTGATGGCGTTTCGGTCAACCGGACTTGCGCTGGCTGCCGCCACCGCGCTGCTGCCGGCCATGACGGCCACGGCTTCGGCACAGACGGCAACCGCACCGGCGCCTGCCGCCGCCGCGGCGCCCAGCACCACGGTGCCCGGCCTCGGCGCCATGCCTGAAGTCCGCGGCGACGGGCGGCCCTCGATCGGCCTGCCCGCCGGCACCTCGCTGCCCGAGCCCGATCCGCCGGGCATCCAGATCCCGGGCACCGGGCTGACCATCGCCGGGCTCGCCGCCGCCGGCACCGACTACCTGTTCCGCGGCATCAGCCAGACCCGCAACAACTGGGCCTTCCAGAGCAGCTTCGACCTCTCGCACGAGAGCGGCGTCTACATCGGAGGCTTCATCAGCAACGCCAAGTTCCTCGCCGACCCGTGGAACAACACCCGGCAGGAGCTCGATGCCCAGGCCGGCTATCGCTTCACGGTCGGCGCGGTGAATCTCGACCTCGGCTGGGTCGGCTATTTCTACCCGGGCCAGACCAAGGCGCCCGGTACCCAGCTGAACGAGTTCTGGGAAATCTCCCTGAAGGCCAACTACACCTGGGACAAGGTGAAGTTCCTGGCGGCCTTCAACTACTCGCCGAACTGGTTCGGCCGGTCGGGCAATGCCTATTACATCGAGGGCGGCGCTGACGTGACCCTGCCGTTCGAGATCACCGGCGCGGTGCGGGTCGGCTACCAGTGGATCCAGCGCAATTTTGCGCTCGACGGTTACCGCTACTTCGGCACGCCGGACTACCTCTGGTATTCGGTGGGCATCTCGCGGGAGATCATCCCGAATACCGGCATCACCGCCACGCTGGCCTGGTACGGCACCAACATCAGCAAGAGCGAGTGCATTCCCGTGGTCGCCCGCGCCGAGGGCGGCCAGCGGCTCTGCGAAGGCCGGGTTCTGTTCACGATCAGCAAGACCTTCTGAGCGACGCCTGATCCGAGGACAGGGGCGCCGCGGCCACAGCCCGGCGCCCTTTTTCTTGCTTGGGCCAAAACCGTTCGCGTCCAGCGGTTTGCGCGCTATCCTTCGTATCCTGTCCAAGCCGGATTCCGCGCCCATGTCCGCGACCCGCCAGCCGCTCCCGGCGCCCACCGGCGCCCGCCGCTTTGCCTCCCCGGCCGTCCGGGCGGCGATCCGACGCCGGGCCTTCGAGGTGCTGGGCCTCGCCTGCGGCCTGCTGGGCCTTGCCCTGCTGGTGGCGCTGGCCAGCCACAACCCCGCCGATCCCTCGCTCTCCACCGCGACCACCCGGGCGCCGACCAACCTGGCCGGGCCGGCCGGCGCCGTCGTCTCCGACCTGCTGGCGCAGGGCTTCGGCTGGGCGGCGCTGCTGCCGGGCTTCGCCCTGCTCGGTTGGGCCTGGCGGCTCGGCACGCATCGCGGGCTCGGGCTGTTTCCGGCCCGCCTCGCGGCGCTGCTGGCCGCCCTGCCGGCGATCTCGGCGGCGCTCGCGCTGACCCCGCTCGAGACCGGGCTCGCGCCCGAGACCACCGCCGGCGGCGTCGCCGGCGACATCCTGGCGCCGCTGGTGACCCACGCCGCGAGCGGCCTCTTCGGCGAGTTCGGCGACCTGGTGGCGCAGGTCGGGCTGATCGTGCTGGCCGGCATGCTTGGCGTCGCCGCGCTCGGCCTGTCGCCCGGCGAATGGCTGAGCCTCGGCCGGGCGGCGCGACGGTCGGCGAGCCTCTCGGCCAGCGGCGTGGCGCAGGCGACCGGCGCCGGCGCGCGCGGCGCCGCCGGGCTGCTGGGCCGGATGGGAGAGGGGCTGCGCAGCACCTTCCGCCTGCGCCGCAAGCCGGTGGCGCCCGGCGAGGATCTCACCGCCGTACTGCGCGCCGCCGATGCCGCGGCGGAAGCGCCGCTGCCCCGTGAGCCGCGCGCCGCCCCGCCGCCGATTGAGGAGGAGCCACCGCGCAGCGCGCCCGCGAAGCAGGTCGCCCGCGTCGCGCCGACGGCGGCGCCGAAGCGCAGCGAGGCGGCGCGGCAGCAGACGCTGGCCCTCGAGGACAGCCCCTGGCGGCTGCCGCCGCTCTCGTTGCTTGCCGAGCCGCCGGCCAAGCGCGTCGGCCGGCCGAGCGAGGAGGCGCTGCAGGCCAATGCCCGGCTGCTCGAGCAGGTGCTCGACGATTACGGCGTGCGCGGGCGGATCGCCGCGATCAACCCGGGCCCCGTGGTCACGCTGTACGAGTTGGAACCCGCACCCGGCACCAAGTCGGCGCGCGTCATTGGCCTGGCCGACGACATCGCGCGCAACATGCACGTGACGGCCGTGCGCATCGCGACCGTGTCGGGGCGCAACGTCATCGGCATCGAGCTGCCGAATGCCCGGCGCGAGACGGTCTATTTCGGCGAGATGATGGGCTCGGAGGACTGGGCGCGGCATCCCGGCCGGCTACCGCTCGCGCTCGGCAAGGATATCGGCGGGCTGCCGGTGATCGCCGATCTCGCGCGCATGCCGCACCTGCTGATCGCCGGCACCACCGGCTCGGGCAAGTCGGTGGCGATCAACACCATGATCCTCTCGCTGCTCTGGCGCTTCTCGCCGGAGGAGTGCCGCTTCATCATGATCGACCCGAAGATGCTCGAGCTGAGCGTCTATGACCGCATCCCGCATCTGCTGGCGCCCGTCGTGACCGAGCCGCCCAAGGCGATCGGCGCGCTGAAGTGGACGGTGCGCGAGATGGAGCGCCGCTACCGCGCCATGTCGCAGCTCGGCGTGCGGAATATCGGCGGCTACAACGAGAAGGTGCAGGAGGCCAATCGGCGCGGCGAGGTGCTGTCGCGCCGCGTGCAGACCGGCTTCGACCCGGAGACCGGCAAGCCGGTCTTCGAGGACCAGCCGCTGGCGCTGACGCCGCTGCCAATGATCGTCGTGGTGATCGACGAAATGGCCGACCTGATGATCGTCGCGGGCAAGGAGATCGAGGCCGCCGTGCAGCGGCTGGCGCAGATGGCGCGGGCGGCCGGCATCCACGTGATCATGGCGACGCAGCGCCCCTCGGTGGATGTCATCACCGGCACCATCAAGGCCAACTTCCCGACCCGCATCAGCTTCCAGGTGACGTCGAAGATCGACAGCCGCACCATCCTCGGCGAGCAGGGCGCCGAGCAGCTGCTCGGCCAGGGCGACATGCTGCACATGGCCGGCGGCGGCCGCGTCGCGCGCGTGCACGGGCCCTTCGTCTCCGACGAGGAGGTGGAGCGCGTGGTCGGCTTCCTGCGGGAGCAGGGCGAGCCGGCCTATATCGACGAGGTCACCGAGACCGAGGAAGACGAGGGCGGCGACATCGGCCTCGCGCTCTCCGGCATCGCCGGGGCGTCCGACGGCGAGAAGAACCTGTTCGACCTGGCGGTCGAGCTGGTCAGCCGCGAGGGTAAGGCGTCTACCTCGTTCATCCAGCGCCACCTGAATATCGGCTACAACCGCGCGGCCAAGCTGATCGAGCAGATGGAGAAGGAAGGCATCGTCGGCGCCGCCAACCATGTCGGCAAGCGCGAGGTGCTGGCGCGGCGAACCGAGCTGTAGCGCGGGCTCTCGCGGCCATCGCGCGGCGCGCTCCGGCGGCCGCTCGTCTGTCAGGCACGACGCCTTATCGGCCTGCCGCCGCCGGCATCACCTGCAGGACGTAGAAGCCCCCGCCGATCGCCGTCGGGAAATAGACCCGCCCGCCGAAGCCGGGCGGGGTGAGCGAGTTGATCGTCAGCGGTTCGAAGAAATCCGATTCCGCGATCAGCCGTCCCGTCGCCGCGTCGCGCCAGGTCACCTGCTCGCGGTAGTTGCCGGTGAACAGCGCGATCCGCCGCGGCTCCTCGCTGACCGTGTTGCGCATGTTCGTCAGCACCAGGATGCGCTGGTCGCGCGGCCCGAACAGCGGCTGGAACGACGTGGTCGCGTTGTCGATCACGAAGGCGGTCGAGAGCGCGCCGGTCGCCGGGTCGATGCGGATGCCAGCGGTTTTCCCAAGGCCGGCATCGGCCGAGTAGATCATGTTGTTCTCGGGATCGGCGCCGCCCTTGGGCGGCGCGAAGCTCCAGGCGCCGGGGGCGAGCCGCTCGCCGAACGGGAAGATGATGTGCGTGCGGCTGGCATCCTGCTGATGCGCCACCACGACGCTCGAGGGCACCGTCGTGCTGCCGGTGCCGTTGAGCTGGAAGCCGACCCAGTCACCGATCAGGCTCGGCGCGGTCGCCGTCGTCTGCCCCGGGCGCATCGGCCGGACCACCCAACTCGGATCGAGCGAGAGCTGGCGCGCCGCCGGGTCCCAGAAGGCGCGCCGCGCGCTCTCGTTGAAGCCGAGATAGATCGCGATCCGTCCCTGGAACATCGTGATCGCATGCGGCACCGCCGAGGGCTCGGGCAGCGGGATATGGTGGATGACCTCCAGCGTCTCGGGGTTCACGGCCACCAGGTGCGAGTTCGGCTGCCTGCCCTCGCAGAGGATGATCGCCACCGTCCCCTGCCGCGTGCAGCCGATCGGCCGGGTCTGGTCCTTCAGGATCAGCGTGCCGTCGGGGGCGACCGTCAAGTGCTTGAAGTTGACATCGGCGATCGGCGCGTCGCCCGCCGGCAGCGTGTTGTGCCGCAGGATCTCGCCGGTGTCGGGATCGAGCAGCACGATCTGGTTCGACCAGGCGAAGGCGATGCGGCCATTCTCAAGAATGTTGAGGTTGGCGTTGGCGATCCAGCGGCCGGAGGCATTCAGGTTGTCGAGATAGGTGCGCCAGATCTCGCGCCCGGTCGTCGCATTGGCCTTCGCGACGAAGGGCCCGGCCATGTTCGGGTCAGCCGGCGTCGGATACTCGCCGCCGACGATGTAGAGTTCGCCCGGCCGACGGTTGTTGACGTAGGAGATGCCGGGGTAGTCATCCAGGCTGCGCCAGGCGAGCACGCGGTTCGGCCCGCTGCGCGACCCCGTGAAGCTGGCGCAGGGAAACACCCCGCTGCGCTGGGCGTCGGAAATCTCGGCCCCGTTCAGCGAGCGGAAATAGCCCGGCGTCGGCAAGGCCTGGCTGCACGCCCACTCCGCCGCATAGAGCGCGACCTCGCCTGGCAGCGGGCCATTGGCGGCGACCTGGTTGGGGGTGAGGCCGATCCGGGCGACCTGCTGCTCGACCTTCCCGGCGATGATCGGCCGGCCCAGCTTGTAGGCGGCCAGCCCGAGTGCGGCGAGGACCGCCACGCCGATCAGGGCGAAGACACGACGCTTGTTCATCCATGCTCTCCAGCGTGCCGGCTGCGCGCGCCAGCGCCTAGCGCCTGAGGCCGCTCGCTTCGAAGGTGGCCTTGTCCGTGTACTCGCCCCGCGGCAGGTAGGGGCCCATCACGGCCTCCTCCTCGCCGGGCTTGGTCACGTGGTCGGGGCTCTGCGCCCAGCCCGGGTCATTGGCCATGATGCGCAGCATCAGCATGCCGAAATCGGTGCGGTTGAGCGGGCTGTCGACGCCTTCGCCGCGCGGGCTCCATGTCAGCCAGGCGACGCCATTGGCGGCCGTCGCATTGGCCGGCCGGTCCTCGGGGCGGCTGACGACGATGGTGTAATTGCCCTCCCGATCCAGCGGCACCTGCATGTCGGTCAGCCCGTCGACGATCTGCCCGGAAGGCGCGGCCTCGCAACTCACCAGCGACCAATAGCGCGTCTGCGCCGCGGGCATGACCGCCAGGCCGCGGCCATCGGCGCCCGCGAAGGTGTCGGGGAAGCTCGGCATGCGCCCGCGCATGACGTAGACCGGGCCGAATTTCCGCGAGAGCCAAGTGATCAGATACTGCGTCGAGGGGTCGCCGCCGCCTTCCATCGCCCCGGCGAAGGGAATCCGGGCGCGCTCCTCCGGCGGCTTGAAGGCGCCGACGACCGAATACCGCAGGGTCCAGAACTTCTCCCACTTCGGGACCCGGCGCGCCGGCGCCGTCGCCGGATCGAGGCTGGGGTCGTTGTCGCGGGCGCGGACCAGGCCCTCCCATTGCGCGGCGGTGACGGGCGGCCGGGTCGCGCCGTCCATCGGCCGCGCCAGCCTCGCCACGACCTCGGCGGCATCGAGCGTCGTGCCGTCGGCCAGCGTCACCTGGTAGCTGGGCATGCCCCGGCCGCTCGGCGGCGCGTCGGCCGGTCCCCAGCCCGTGCCATCACGCCCCTGGTCGGGGAGATAGATGCGGATGATCCCCTGCCGCGTCCCGCCATCCGTCCCGGCATAGAGCGTGTTCCTCTCCCGCCGCGCCGGATCGGCCGGCGGATCGGCCCCGAGGATGCGCAGCGTGAAGCGCCGCGCCTCGGCGAGGCGGTCGGCGCCGACGCGGAAAGGATTGGCCGAGCCGGCATCCGGCGCGATCTCGTCGCCGGCGAGCGCGCCGGTTGCGACGAAGGTGTTTCGCTCGGCCTTGTAGAGCGCGAACTGGAAGTAGCGCGCGCGCGGAAAATCGCCGCGCAGCGTCAGGGTCGCGCCGGCGGGCAGCGCGAACTGGCCGATGAAATAGGTCGACTGCGTGTCCGGCCAGAGGTTCGGGTCCTGGATCGGCCGCGGCGCCTCGAGCAGCCTCCAGTAGCCCCAGCCGCGCGGCCCGTGGAACAGGCCGTCGCCGCCGTAGCGGTCATCGGTCCGGATGAAATTCTCGAGCGACCGGTCGCCGAGCCGGGCGACATCGCGCGCGCGCGGATTGGCTGTGCGGGGCAGCGGGCTGCCGGCCGCGCCGGGATTGCCCTGGGCCGCCGCGCGGGACGCGCCACCCAGCAGGGCTGACAGCGCCGCCAGGGCGCGCCTCGAGAACAGCAAGCTGCGTCCGTTCATCACCGGAGATGTCCCGCTTGGCAGGCCTCATCGGCCATCGATTGAAACCCGTCTTGGCGCGCCGGCGCGGCGTGGGCTCCGCCGCTCACCCCACCTTCACGATCCCACCTTCACGATTCCGGGCGGCTGCCACTGCCCCTTGCCGATCGGCAGCAGCGCCGGCTGCTCGGTCTTCGGCCAGTAGAGCCGCATCACCAGGTAGATCGGCCCGTCCGGCGCCGGCAGCCAGTTCGCGGTGCGCGCGCCGCCCGGATCGTCCTTCTGCACGTGGATGGTCAGCCCGCCATCCGGGTTCTTCGTCATCCCCGACAGCATCGGCGTATTGATCAGGTAGCGGTCGATCGGGTTCTGCACGAGCAACTGGTTGCCGGCGTGGTACATCGTCACCGACCAGAAGGCGTTGACCGGCGGCAGCCCGCCCGGCGGGAAGGTGATGGTGTAGCGCCCCTTGCTGCCATCGAGCGGCGCGCCCGTCGCATCAGCCTTGGTGAAGGGGTAGGTCGCCTCCTCCGTGGTGTTGCCGTAGATGCCGGCCTTGGCGGCGACCGCGCGCAGCAGCCAGTCGCCATTATAGCCCTCGGGCGAGCCGGGCAGATCGCTGACCCGCCAGCCATTCATCGAGACGCCGGCGCGGGCGACCGCGGCCTCGACCTTGCGCTCGCCCTCGAAGGCCGCGCCCAGCAGTTCCATCCGCTCGAAGAAGGACTGCGTGAGCGGGGTGCCGCGGCCGTCGATGCCGATCTGCGCCAGCCGGGCGCGGATTGCCGCCTCGTTCGGCTGCGGCGCGTTGAACAGCAGCGCGAAGGCGAGGAAGTCGAAGAAATGGTGCTTCACGAGGTCGGCCGTCGCGCGCGGCCAGCGGATCTCGGGCGCGGCCGGCGGCGCCGGCTGCTTCAAGAAGGCCGAGAGCGGCTCGACCTTGTAGCCCCGCTGCACCGCGACGACGTTCGGCATGTCGGCGGGACCGAAGAGCTGGGTGCGGAAGATCGCCATGCAGAACTGCGTGGTCGAGCGGATGACGCCCTTGATCCCCGGCGGCGTCGCCCCCTGCCAGCCGGGCCCGACGATGGCCCAGGAGCCGGCGCCCTGGCCGGTCGCGCGGCTGCCGATATAGCCGACATTGTAGGTATTGCCGTCGCAGAGCTGGACCGAGAAGTAACGCCCGGCCGGCACGTCCGGGACCGAGATCACCACCGGCTCGGCGCGCAGGTCGAGCCAGGCGATGGAATAGGGCGTGTCGCTGTTCGGCGTCGGGATCGCGGTGTCGCGCCAGGTGAAGACCTGGGCGTCGTTCCAGATCTGGTTGAACGGCGCCTTGAACTGGCTGTCCGTCCGCCGACATCCCTGACACTACAGTCCGGCGACATCCCTGACAGTCTCCGGGTTGTTCTGCTGCCGTATGGGCCAGCCCGGCCGGGCTGGCCCATACGGCAGAAATCCGCGTCC
>Ga0114976_10000839_pt1 | contig 19340 bp, 17 predicted proteins | sample S_130805_EF_Meta_FD_87319 | JGI IMG/M metagenome (GOLD analysis project Ga0114976, IMG submission 87319) | Freshwater microbial communities from Lake Simoncouche, Canada to study carbon cycling - S_130805_EF_MetaG | ecosystem: Environmental > Aquatic > Freshwater > Lake | place: Lake...
ATCCATGACAGGTCAGCTCCAGGGGTGGGCGGTATGTGAGGGTAGCGGAAGAGCTACTACGGCCAGTCAGCGGCGGCGCTTCACGGGGGAGGCCGCCCGTGAGATATCCCTCCCTGTATGGCGAGAGCGGCAGGGAAAAAGGGCAACGGTCCGCTGAAATCCGGAGAGGAGGAAGCGCCCAGCCGGCCGAGTCGTAGTTCTTCTGTATTTACCGCTGTATTTACCGCCTTATGAGGCCACTCGTCTTTCGAGGTGACTGGTCGAGGCCACGGGACAGACACGATGTCGCCACATTCGCCCAGTTGCCGCTGCCCGCAGCCGTCATCACGCGCGACGCAACGGCGTCGCCTGGCGGGAATGATCGTGGTCGTGACCGCGCTGGCGGCGGTTTCTGCCGGCGTCGCCCGCAGTAACGACTCCGCGGATCCCCCGGCCCGGATTCGCATGACCATCCCCGATCCGGACGAGATCGGGGTTAAAAAATGCATAGATACCGCCGTCAACGCGGCCAACAACGAAGATCTCGACGCCTTTCTCGGCTGCTTCGCCACATCGAGACGGGAGGCTATCCGGCGGCAGATGGCCCTGGTCTTTGTACGGCACGAGATTTCCGTCGAACTGGTCGACAAGCATTTGATTTCGCGAAACAAAGACCGTGCCGAACTCGCGATGAGCTACACCACCACGCTCTCCGAGGAAATCCACGAAGTCGTGTCACTCGTGGAACTCCGCCAGGAGAACGACCGCTGGCTCATCAGGGGCGAGTCGATCGTCTCGAAATCGGTAAAACGGCCGCGGCAGTCGTCCAGTTCCGCATGCGGCCCCGGCGGCTGCCCGCCCGGCCCCTGCTTCGGCGGGCAGTGCGGAGTGCCGGGAATCCAGCCAGTTTTCCCGCCGGGAAATAAGGCAGGATTCCAGATTTTCCCCTGAGCCCACCCGGGTCACTGCCTGTTTTTGCGGGAATTGGCTGCCTGGGTGTTGAGCGGCCCGCGTCCGCCGGAAGCGCTCGCCGCTCTCGTCCGTATCTATTTATGGAAATTGAATAGGTCACCAAACCAGACCTGCTCAGGCCAGCCCAGACCAGGCCAGCCCAGACCAGGCCAGGAAACCTCTGCACCATGTCCATCAAGATGGAGCGATTGGAATCATTTCTTCTCGGGGAACAGCTGAAGTTTCGCACCCATGACGAAGGCCACCTCGTCGTCGGATTCGCGACGCAGCACTACGTGTCGCCCGGAGGCATGAAAGGCATCGCGATTGCCGTGCGGCTGAGTGAGCAGGGCGAATACCTCGAGTGCATCGCGCCGGGACTCTACAACGCCCAGGAGTGCCGCCACCCCGACGCGGTCAGGAAGCTTCTTCTCGCGATCACGCAGCGGACCAAGATGATCCGGTTCGAATGCGACCCGGGCGATGGAGAAATCCGTTGCTCGATCGAATACCCCATCGAAGACGGGACGATCACCAGGCGGCAGTTCGTCCGCATGCTCAAGGCGATTCCCGAGTTGCTCGACGAGTGGGATCCTGCCATCCGCGCCGCGATGAACACGGGTGTCGTGCAGCTGGTGTCCGCCGATTCCGCTGTCGGCTGCCGCTAGCCGGTCGAAGTGGCGTGTCGGGCAGAAGAGTTCCCGATGCCGAAGCGCTGCCGCGACGTCCGCGTAGTCCTCTGCGACGGCATGGTGAACCTGCCTGAGAACGACCACGAAGGGAGACGCGGATGGCACCCACGATCGCGGAACTGGAACAGCTGCTCAAGGGCCGGGGATTCAACTGTACGCGGATGGGCGAGGACGTTCTCTCCATCCACATTCCCACCAAGGCCTACCGCAACACGAAGGGTAAACGCCATATCGACGTGTGCGTGCGGTTCGACAGCCAGCACAACTGCCTGGTGATGGAGAGCCACTGGGCGTTCGACACGAGCAAGACGGCCCACAAGCAGGCGGTGCTCGACTGCGTGCTGGGAGCGGCCTCGCTCACGCCGCTGATCCGACCCCAGCACGATCCCCAGCAGGGCGAGGTGAAACTGCGGGTCGACAGCCTCGTCGGGACGGAGGGCATCTCGTCCGACAACGTGGTCAGGCTGCTGGGCACAATTCCCGCCTTTGCCGACGGCTGGTATCCGCAGATCACCAGTGCCATGCACAAGGGCACCTACGATCTGAGCACGCCCTGCGAGACCGCCTTGCGGGACCATCAGTTGGCGGAAATCGCCCGTCGTGGTGGCGGCGTCAACCGCCTGCGAGTGTTGCTCGCCATGCAGAAACGCCGCCGTCCGGATATCGGGCCGTCACCCAACTGACGTTCGACCGTCGGTGCATCAATTCCTCTGACTGGCGTCGTTACGGCGATCCCCGCCGCCAACGCCGAGTCAGATTCGCCGGAGCCGCTCGGCGAGACCGGTGGCGCGGCGTACCTTCCGCTCGACGCCAGCCCGGATCACCTCCTCGGAGCCGATGACCGTGACCTTCTTCGCCGCCCGCGTCACGCCTGTGAAGAGCAGCTCGCGGGTGAGCAGCAGGCTCTTGCGTACCGGCAGCACCACGATCGCGTGGTCGTATTCCGAGCCCTGGCTCTTGTGGATCGTGAGGGCGTGGACGGTATCGACGTCCTCGAGCCGGGAGACGGGCACGCTGATGATCTTGTCTCCCAGCGGAAAAACTGCGTCCTTCCGCGGCCGCTCACCCGCCTGGTCGGGCTGCTCGACGGCAGGCACGACGACGCCGACGTCGCCGTTGTACAGCTCGATGTCGGGATTGTTGCTCGTCACCATGACGGGGCGGCCGGAGTACCAGCCGGGCGCCGGACCGAGGCCGAGACGCTTCTCGATCCGCTGATTCCAGCCGGCGACGCCCATCGAGCCCGTCCGATTGGCGCAGATCACCTGCAGCTTTGCCTGCTCTCCGAGCACACGTGTGGCCCGTTCGGCGTGCGAGCCTGCCGCAGTTTTGGCGAGCTCGCGAAGCCGCCCGGCATGGTCCGCCGCAAGTGCCACGATCGCTTCGAGCTGATCGCGATTGCCGGGCTTGACCCACTCGACGTCCGCCGCGCCGGCGCTCAGGGCCGCGATCGTCGCCGCTGCGTCGCCTGCCCGGATGGCCGTCGCGAGGGCCGCAATCATCGAGCCCTCGCGGTAGCGGTGCTGGCCTGTCAGCTCCTCGAGGCGGGCGTGGAGCTGCGAGCCCGGAGTGCGACAGGCCTCGGCGATGTCGGCGAGCACGGAGCCGGCCTCGACGCTCGCGAGTTGGTCTGGGTCGCCGACGAGCCGGAGTTCGGTGCCGGGACCGAGTGCCGCCAGCAGCCGCTGCATGAGCGAACTCGACATCATCGACACCTCGTCGATCACCACGAAATCGTAGTTGAGCGGGCTGTCGGGGCCGTGGGTGAACTGTGGCGAGCGAGACGGGTTGGAACCGAGCAGCCGGTGGACTGTGGTTGCCGGAGTGGCGCTGACCGTCTCCAGAACCTTCGCGGATGCCTTGGCCTTCGCGCAACGATCTTCCAACGCCTGCTTCATGCGGGCCGCCGCCTTGCCAGTGGGAGCGGCAAGGGCGATCAGGGGCGGCTTCTCCGCCGATTCGATTCGGGCGATGAGATCCTTGGCGAGCGTGAAGGTTTTTCCGGAGCCGGGGCCGCCGAGGAGGATCCCGACCCGCGCGGAGCCATCGCGGAGCAGGGACGCAGCGATCGCCTGCTCCTCGGCCAGCGAGCGGGCGAGATAGAGTCGCGGGTGGGCGGCGGATGTACGGTCGAGGATGAATGGCGTGCGGTCGCTGGGTGTGCCGAAGAGCGAGGGGAGGGCGGTGATCGCTTCGATCCACGGCTCTGGCTCGGTGGGCCACGCCGGCGCATCGGCGGCCTCGAGATCGATCGCGCCCGCCCAGTCCTTGATCCGCGAGAGGTCGACGCAGGTGTGGCCGTCGCGGGGCGTGCGGACCGCGAGGCACATGCCGAGCCAGGCAAGCAGCGACGGCTCGACCGGCTGGCCCGTGCGGCGGGCGACGGCGACCAGCATCCGCGCTGCCGCGAGGTCGGCCGTGGCTATCACTCCCGCGGCGCAGTAGGCGGCGAGCGAAGCTGTTTCATCCTGCGTGACGGTGGCCGTCATGGGCGTTCTCCGGCGAACAGGCGGCTGAGCCGGGGCCACAGGGCCCGCGGTGGCTGCCATACGAACATGCCATGCCGCCTTCCGGATGAGTCGGTCGGCCCGTCGGGCCCGCGTGTGCCGCGGATGAAGGCGTAGACGATGCCGGCGAGGCAGTCGGACGGATCCGTCTCGCGGAGCCGCCAGCGAAGCATGCGGTAGACGGCCGTGCCGTACACCACGGCCTGGAGCGGATACTGATGGTCGGCCATTGCCGTGGCGAGGCGATGGGGGGCGTAGGCCTCGGCGGGGTGCGTCATATCCGCCGAGTGGAGCTTGTTGGTCTTGTAGTCGGCGATCACGAGGCTGGGCCGTGCCGAGTCGGGCCGCTGGATACGCAGTACGGCGTCGATTGACCCGTTGATGAGCCCAGCGAGCGGGATGTCGAACGACGGGTCTTGCAGATCCTTCGCGTAGCCGCTGAGAACATCGTCTTTCAGGAGCACCGCCTCGAGCACGCGGCCCACGTCGCTCGCCCTCACACCGGCGTCGATGCCCGCGAGCGCCATCTCGAAATCCATTTCGGTAAGCCGGTCGTCAGGGGAGATGTCGGCGAAGCAGACATCGCCGAGCGGGCCCCCGAACGGCGTGTGCATCGCGCGGAGGATCATCGTGGACAGAGCGTCGTGGCGGTCCTCGAACAGCTTCGAGGTCGCCGTGGCCGCAACGACCGCCCGCACCTCCTCGTCGAGGGGCTGGCTCGTGTTGATCCGCTCGAAGATCTCGTGCACGACACTGCCAAACGCGGTGCCGGCCGGAAGGTCGGGCAACGCGAACTCCGCGGCAGGGGCGGGCAGAGCGTCGTCGTTGTCGATCACCGCGGTGGCGGCGCCGTCACCCGACTCGTCGTAGCCGCTTCCAACAGGTCCGAAATCCTCGACGGCCTGTTTCTTCTGCTGGTTGGTGATGCCGCTGAAGGACGTTCGCAGGTACGACTGCCGCACGCCCCCCGCCGGGAGCGGCGCGACCGAGACAGCTGCCGGCGTTTCCGGGCGGGTGGAAACCCAGCGCTCCGGGATCTGGGGCAGCTCGTCGACCGACCGCGGCGGCAGGATCCCCTCGTATGCGAGCACCTCGCGGAGGACCGACCCTTCCTTTGTCGTCGCGGTGAGCACGCAGAGATGATGCTTGGCACGGGTGACAGCGACGTAGAGCTTGCGCTTCTGTTCCTCGCGATGAAGCCGGGCCACTTCCGCCGCCGCGGCGGGAGACTTTGCACGGACGGCATAGGCCATGTCGAGGAGCCTCACGCGGTCTGTGTGGTCGCCGCCTCCGCTGGTCGCATGGAAGACGCCCGGTTTTTCGTCTGTGCCGCCCTGCTCGGCCTTCCACAGGTCGGCGACGATCACGCAGGGAAACTCGAGCCCCTTGGCGGAGTGCACCGTCATGATCTTCACCGCATCGTCGTCGCTCTCGACGCGGCGGAGAACTAGCTCCTGCTCGTCGCCCAATCGTGCGAGCCGGTCAAACTCGGCCAGTAGCTCATCCGGTCGACAGCCTCCCTTGGGGCCATTTTCGTGGAGGAGTTCGACGACGTGCGCGAGGTCGGCGAGATGACGCTGCCCCTCGGCGCCTGCGGTCAGGCTCGCCATCATCGTGCTGTCGACGGTGATCTCCGCGCCGCAGGCGGCGATGCCCCGCCGTCGCACGGTCGTTGCCAGCCGGGCGACCGTGTCTTGGACCGGACGGATCGCGGATTCGGAGAGTGTGCCGGCGTCACGGAGCGAATGGCTGCCGAACAACCGCGTGGCGGCGACCCGCCGGATCCGACCAATGCTGCTCGGCTTCTCCATGGCCTCGAGCAGGGCTCGGATGTCGACTGCCATCGACCCCTTCATCACGCTCGCCGTTCCGCCCGTGACGGCCCTCAGGTGGATCCGGGCCAGGCGTGCAGCGATCTGGGTGCCAAGCCAATTCGTGCGGACGATCACGCAGATATCGCCGGGCCTCACCGGACGGTTTGCCTCACCGTCCTTGATTGTGACCCTGTCCGGATCGAGAAGCTCGAGGACTTTGCGGACGGCGGGCTCGGCCAGCTTGTCTTGGCCGTTGACCTCGCCGAGATGGAGAAACTCGACTGGCTCCAAACCGACGATCCGCGACTGGGCGTTACGTTCGTCCGCACCGACCTGCTCGTACGTGATGCGGCGGCCCGAGGCCTCGCCGCGGTCGAGGAACACCGCGTCCTTCATGATCTGGTTGAGCCGGTCGACGAGTGGCTGGTCGGATCGGCGGTTGGTCGGCAACGTGCGGCGGTCTGCGTCGCGGGTGAAATCGACGTAGGCATCCACGTCGGCCCCACGAAACCCGTAGATTGCCTGCTTGGGATCACCCACGGTGATGAGCCGCCTGCCATCGCCCCCCGGGAAGAGCCGGCGAAACAGCTTCCACTGCAGCGGATCGGTGTCCTGCGCCTCGTCCACGATCGCGAGTTTGAACCGCTCCCGCAGCTGCGCGACGACCGCGTCTCCGTGTGCCCCGGCGACCACCTCCCAGGCCCGTCGCAGGAGACCGTCGAAGCTCGGGTGCGACTGCATCGCGGCATGCACCCGCTCGACGCATCGGCTGACGAGATCAGCGGCAAGGGGCAGCAGTTTCTCGGCATCTCCCCCGAGCTCCTGATCAACCCACGGCTTCATGAAGGGATCACTCGCTGCGGTGGTGACGAGTGAGCGGATCCGGTCCTCCTCCCATGGCCGTCCCGCGATGGCCTCCTTCACGACCTCGTCGTTGACGACCTCGTCGATGATGCGCGAGAGGGCATCCTCGTTGCCGTCGGCTTCCGATGGGATCCCGGCGCAGGCGAGCACCCGCATGCAGACCGAATGGATCGTGGCGATAGTGGCGGTGTCGAACTCGGCGGCGGCCCGTTCGAGCCGGGCGGCGATCTCCGCCGGCGGGGCGACCTTGCCGTCACGCAGGTGCTCGTCGAGCTGGTCGAGCCGCTCCCGCTGCTCGCCCCGCAGCAGGGCCGCCGTCGCGATGATCCGCCGCCGCACCCGGTCGCGCAGCTCGGCCGCCGCGTTGCGAGTGAACGTCGTCACGAGGATCTGGCTGATCGACAGCTTCGGGTTGGCCGCGAGGGCGAGCGTCACGTGCGCGGCGACGGCGTAGGTCTTGCCGGTGCCGGCGCTCGCGTCGACGACCGTGCCCTCGGGCAACGGATACTCGGTGTAGTTGAAGTTCATGGGAGCTCGTAACGCCGAGATGGAAACGGAAACAGTCGCTCGAAAGCAGTGTGGAAGGCAAGCTCGGGCGAATCAGGGGCAAAGACATCGTCAAACTTTGGAGAAAGCCCGTACACCATCGCCTCACGGGTTCGGCTGAATCGTGGGCCACCGACCTTTTGGTTGAAGATGCTCATTCCTGACTCTCGCTTCTTCACCGTGGCGGCTGCCGCCTTGCCGAATCGACCGCACGGATGGGCGAGCGCATGCGGGAGAAGGTCGCAGATTTCCGACAGTCGCTCGCGGGCGGCTTCCCGGTTCCGGAGTGGCTCGGCAAGCGTCACCTTCCGGGCGATCATCACCTCGTGCTCGATGCCGATTTTCCAATCCTGGTGGCGGGCGACGACGACGGCCTGCTGTGGCGTCGGGGCGATCTCGGCCGCCTGTGCGACGAGCAGCCGCAGGGCGGCGATGTGGATCGGCATGCCGGAGGCCGTCTTGTCGCCATCATCGACCAGCACATCCACGAGCTGTTTCGAACCGGGATGGACGTTGGTGAGGCTGCCGGTGAGCAGCAGCTTGGGCAGTTGAATCCGAACGGGCACCGACTCGAAGCCGGTCAGTGGAATCGGCGGGTCCTTCTCAGCAGCTTCGTTCTTGATGCCTCTGGCGAGGTGCCGCACCTCCTCAAGGACGCGCTGCCCGAACGGGCCGAACGGCACGCGATCGGTCGCTTGGACGGCCGCAAGCCATCCCTGCACGCGAGCCTGTTCGTCGCCATCGTCCGTGATGAGTAGATCGAGCAGGTCCTCGGCCAGGGATTTCTGTTCCCAGTCCTCGAGCGACAGCGGGATCGTGGCTGGAGGAAAATCCTCATCGTCTCGCCACGTGGAGATGTCGAGCGTTTTTCTCAGATAGAGCTTGAGCGGATCGCGGATCATGTCTTCGAGCATCGACAGCTCGACGACCGGCTCGTGCCTTGGCTGGCCCGGCCGGGTGACCTGGCGAGGCTCGTCGGCCTCCACGGTCTGCGCCACGGCGAGCGCCGCCTTGTCGTGGCTCCAGGTGATGCCCCGCTGCACGGAGCCTGCCTCGAAGTTGCGACGTCCCACGGCATGGCGGGGGTGTGTGACCTCGATGGCGGATGGCTTCGCGGGATCGGGGCAGCCGACGCCGTGACGCACCGCGAAGTCGACGAGTTCGGCCAGGGGCGTCACCAGTGGCAAGAAATGGTTGTTCTTGATGTTCATGCCGTTGCAGGTGACGACGAGGCGATCGCGGGCGGCGAGCATGCAGTCGAGAAGCGCCCGACGGGTGTCGATCCGCGGGTCGCCGTCGCCGGCGAGCGACTGCCGTGAGACGAGGTCATCGCCCTTCGGTTCCCCAGCCCCCACCGCGCCCTCGTCGTAGCCCGCGACGCAGATGACCCTGAAGGGCACGTCTCGCAGCGGCACCATCGACGTGGCCGTGATCGCCCCGGTTCGCAGAGGCTGCCGGCCGACGACCGATTTGATTTCCTCGACGAGGATCCCGCTGACGTCGGCAAGGGGCACCGGCGTGGCCGACGAAGCGGCGGCGAGCGATCGGACTGCCCGCAGCGGCTCGGCGAGCGCGCGAGGCTCCGTGCCGCAAAGACCGAAGATCGCCTCTTCGATCTCGCCGCACCACTCGGCCGCCGATCGCGGTGTGGGCCGGGCATCGTCGAGCGCCGCCACGACCTCGTAGATTCGGGTGAGCGCCCCGATCGCATGGAGCGACTCGAGCGGCACGTCGCGCAGCGGCACCACGCCACCGAGCTCCGGCTTCGCGTCGCCATCGGGAAGCGTGACGCCCAGGAGCATCCGCTCGATTCCCGACCGCCAGGTGTGGGCCTCGGCCGCCGCCTCCGGGAAATGCTCGCGGCGACGCTGCCGAGCATCGAGTCCCCAGCGGATCGCAGTCCGTTCGATGAGCCGATCCCACGTGTCGACCGTGTCGTCGTTCATGCGGAAGTGCTGCTGCACGAGCGGATGGGTGGCGACCTTGCGAAACTGCTCGACGGAGCACCGCGACCCGACGAGGCCGAGCAGGTCGACGAGCAGCTGCGCCGCCTCACTCACCTCGCTGAGCCCGCGGTCGGCGATGACCAGAGGCAGCTTCACCTGCGGGCTGGCGTCATCGGTGATCGCACGGGCGAAGACCGCCTCGAGGTGTGGCGCGAGTTTCGCGAGGCAGGGGCTCACGATTACGACGTCGTGAGGCTGGAGGCCTTCGAGATCGAAGAATGCGTGAAGCAGAGCATCGTACAGCACCTGCGCCTGCCGCGCGAGGCTATGGCAGCGGTGGACCGTGAACGACGCATCTGCGGCCGGGTCGTGCGGCTCCGCGGCGGGCTTCTCGGCAGTTATGACCGACCGCTGCATGCGGGCAAGGAGCGGGGGCAGCTCGCTTTCATCCGCAGAGCGGGCGGCTCGACTCATCGGCCGATGCTCGGGCCGATAGCCTTGCGAAGCGAGTAGCATCTGTGTCTCACGGGCACCGTGAAGCCAGGTCGCCACCAGGGGATCGAGATCTGCGGGCAGCTCCGCGGGCTCCCGCGGCGGCGGCACGGCCTCGGAGATCGGCGGGAGCGTCTTCCTCCACCGCGAGGCCAGTGGCGGCGATGGATGGACCAGCAGGGCTTCCACCTCGCAGACCGTGGCGATCATCTTCAGGCTCTGGAGCTGCTGCAGCGAGAGCGATTGAAGGCCGGCGATGAGCAGTGGCTCACGGCTTCGCAGGTTGTCAACGCAGAGGCGGTCGAGCGGGCCGGCGGAGCCGTTGCGCTCGAGGACCGCCCACCACGTGCGGAACTGCCAGCCGTCGGTCGTAGCCAGCATCTCCGCGGCCCAATCGTCGTTCACGGAACTACGTGGCGTGGCGACCGGGCTGAGTACTTCCTGGCCTGTCTGCCACCTCGCGATCATCGCGGGCCGCCGCACGTGATACTCGTCGAACAGCCCGGCGATCCGCCGGGCCCTGAGCAGGGGCTCGCCGGTGACGTCGAATGGAATCTCAAGCTGAGCGGCATTCGGGCCCGTGATGACGTCGAGCACCGCGAATGTGAGCGAGTCAAACGACCATGGATCGTGGTCGCCGGGTTTCCATTTCGGCTGCAGGAGCGACACGATCGTTCCGGGGTATGAAATCTCGACGTTCGCAACGATCCCGTCGCCGAGTTTCTTTCCATCCTGGTCGGTGGCTCCCCCGAGTTCCCGGGCCAGCTCGCTCCACAGCCATGCCTTCGCTCCGGCCGTGGGCACCACGATCCGTGGCTTCGCGAAGAGATCTCGCTCGCGGCTGAGGAACTCGACCGCCGGCTGCACGACGTCCTCAAGCCGCTCAACGTAGGAAATGATCAGGGACATTCAGCGCTCCTCGCCTTACCTGCATGCAGCCCTCCGGCTGCCGCTGGAATCGGCTCTACAGTACTGGTCGCACCTTATCTACGACGAGAGCGGGCCGGCGCTTCGCGTTGCGATCGTGCGGGCTGCGATGGCGTCAGCCCGGGGAAACCCCGGCGTTTCCTGCGGTCGACTTCCTGGAAAGGGGCCTCGGAGGGCCTTCCCCATAGCCGTTTCGCCTTTGCCCCGGCATAGACCGGCGTGCCCCACCGGGCGGAGGCAGAGACGCCGTCGGAGACGACCGGCGATGCCTGAGAGTTCGCCGCCGTTGGCGGCAGCGTCAACATCACCATGCTCAACCGCCTGGCGGGCCTTCGCCGGGCTCAGAAGTTGAGCTGCGCCGCCCAAGGGCGTCCCAGGGTAGCCGCCCAAAGGATCGCCTTGTCCAACTCGGCGTCTGCAAGGAGCCGCTTCAGCCGCGCGTTCTCCTTCTCAAGATCCTTCAGATGCATCGCCTGATCCGTCCGAAGCCAACTGTACTCACGCTTCCAGCGGTAATAGGTCTGCTCGGTCACACCAAGCTTCCGCACTACCTCGGGCACGGTCGTCCCTTGCGTAAACTGCTGATCGAGCGGCGGCGGAGAGCTTGCTGCACCGTCCGTCCGCACCGCTCACTCGGGTACCGATCCCCGCAGGGATCAGTGGTCCGCTGTTTCGTTCGAGAAAACAGAGGGTTTCCCAAAAGCACTTCCGGAAATCCACGCGTGTTTCGATTCGCCGCCGCTTTTTCGAAGCTATTCGCGGGGAAACGCTGCCCGGATCGCTTCATCGTCCATGCCTTCGACGGCCGTGACCTTCGCTGACGAGCTGTGGCCGCTCACTACGGCGATGCTTGAGGCGTCGATCCCGAGGCGTTCTGCCAGCAGGGCGACACCGGCCTCGGTGGCCCGCCCCATGCGAACCTTCCGAGATCAGGCCCAGAGAAAAACTACGCGTGACTTGGGTCTGAGGCCCCCGCAGAGATCAGAGCTGGGACCTAGGGTTTAGGAATCTTCCGCGTTATCCACTGAGCTACGGGGGCAAATGGAGTCGTTTATTTCCCAGGAAGTGGATACGGGAAGAGTAGGGAAAGAGTATGGCATTCAGCGCCATGGCGGTCGAAAGAGATCACGGCGGTTCAGTCGCGCGGATACGACTCGGCCGACGGCCACCGCCAGGCGACGATCGCGTTGCTGAGGTCATTCGGCGACCGGCCGCCATAGGCCGTCGCTTGCACACCGGAGGAGGCAGGTCGATCCGGTGCGTGATCGGAAGACTCGCGTGTGTCCTTCAGGGGGCCTCATCGAGAGGCGAAAAAAGAGGTTCGTCGCCGCTGAAGCCTACGATCCGCAGTCGGCTCGACATGAAGGAACTGTGAAGCAACTGGCTGACTCTTACAGAAGTGACCCAACGAACAACCTTCTTGATTTGGTCGTGGTCGGTCATGCCGCTCTCCGAGCACTGAGCGATAATCGCGTTCACTTCCTGCTGGGATAGCGCGACAAATCGTCGCTCTTCCTTGTCGTAGTGCAAATCATCCGCAGCGATGAGGCGGTTGACGACCTGTTTGTACTTCATCGTGATATGGTCTCTGTGGCTTCGCCCTGATCGACGGATAAACGGGTTGTCAGCTCTTCAGGGCATAGAGCCGATGCCCCCAAGAAAGTCAGAGATCGAGATTGTTTCGGTGCGTGATCAGGAGCCCGTTCTGCCGGACAACGAAATCCAGAAGATCGATGCCCTCGACAAACAAGTGGGCGATCTCCACGATCTCGCGCCGGGTGAAGGGGCGAAAAATCGTTTCCATTCGGAGCGAGGCCGTAACCCGGCCGTCCGCCGCCATCCAGAGATCGATCTGAGTCAGGCCCTCTTCACCGAGCCGCACGACCCGCAGATTGCCGTCGCGGTCAGGCGGCGGGTTGGTCGTCCGAATAAGGCTGTTGCGTGGGTAGACATGCGGGGCTGTGACGGAGAGGCGGCCGTCGTCGACCGTTAGTCTGACCAGAACTTTGTGATTGCCATTCTGGTCGCGGTATTCGTTGGTAGGTCTGGTGAACTCGATCCAGCCTCTGGCAGGGAGCTCGGGCTCCGAAGGCGAGGCGTCATGCACGGTGTAGGCGATTCCGTGGTCCATCAGGGGGGACTCAAACATCTCGACGTTCCATTGCGGCTGGCCAGATCGGCGTCGGCGATTCATCCGCTCGATCCGCCCGGGCGGATCGTTGAAGAACGGATCAGTGGTCGACTCGGCAGCAGGAGTTGGGCCGGGTTCGTCGTTATGTGAATTGTCTGGTGTGTTGGTCATGTGGCTTCTGAGGTTGGATGAGCTGTAGGAAACAGTGGTGATGAACGGCGATCATGCTGAACGTTGGCGATTGCAGGCGGGCGGGTGGAGAGGCGCCGGGGGCATGCGGCCCCCGGCGCGGCTCCTCCTGGTTGCGAGCGGATGACCCTTCCTTGGGCTGAGGGGTCAATCACGCTCGTCCGCCGACCGGCCCGGAGCTGGCGGGCCGCCGGGACGGAGTTCACGGGACGCATTCCCGAGCTGCTTGGTCAGGGCAATGCACGGCGAAGGAACCCAGCGGCCCTTCTCGTGTGCCATCGTCGTGGCTTGCTCGAGCAGGCCGTGGAGTTCACGGACCATGCCGGGCGTGAGTTCACACACGAACACGCCGTCGTCGTCCCGATAGAAGTTGAAAACCGGTGCTGAACTGGAATAGACGGACATAACGACCTCATAGATTTAGAGAAACAGGATCCCGGCAGGCCGGGATGCATCCCGGACGCTGCCGATCGTTGTGCCGCCGGGGAACACCCGCCGTCGGTCACCGCGATGAAGGAATCCTCCACATGGCCCTTGACGGTGTTGGTCAACGGCTAGGGCCATCTTCGTGGCCGGGAATCACCGGCTGATCGCCGCGCGAATCAACGCCTCGACGTCGTCGCGGATCATGGGCTGAGTTCGAGCGGCGTCGCCGACTGCCCGGCTGGCGGCCGCCGGCTTGTACCCCAGCGCGACCAGTGCCAGTTCGGCGTCACGTACGGCCAGAGGGTGGGTAGGCTGCCGGTGACCAGACGCCGTCCACGAGCTTTCCCCTGGCATCGGGCTGTCCGCGAGCTCAGTGACGATGCGGGTCGCCAGTTTCAGGCCAACTCCAGGAATGCCCTTGATGGCGGCGATATCTCGGCGGGCGATGGCCGTGGCAAGCTCGAGCGCGGGGAGCCGGCTCAATGCCGCCAAGGCAGTTTTGGGGCCGACGCCCGAGACACCGGTGAGTGTTCGGAACATGTCTCGATCCAGTTCCGTGGCGAAGCCGTAGAGCACATGGGCATCCTCTCGCACGTGGAAGACCGTGAGCAGGCGGACGCCAGTGTTCGGCGCTGGTAGAGCCGAGTGGGTTGTGAGGGGTACTAGGACCTCGTAGCCCACGCCGCCGCAGTCGATCACGACCCGCGTCGGGCTTTTCAGCACCAGTCGGCCTTCGACAAAATCGATCATCGCTGTTGTGCTCCAGTATCACGCCGTGCCAGCACCTGTTTCGTCGCGATCACGTGCACGACCGCCAGAGGGCGAACCACTCCGTCGCCGGCGGCTGCAGGCCCGCGCTCGGCCCCTTGGGTGGTCGGGATAGGCCGCCCTCTGGGGCGTTGTGGGATGTCGAGGCCATCACGGCGACCTCGGTGTGGGGAACTGGTGGTAGGCGACGCCGTCCAACGTCGGGTTCATGCCGCTTCGTGCCCCGGCCCCCTGTTTGTAGAAGAAGGCAACGCCAGACCGCTGACACGCCGCAAGCAGGTCGCGGGCCCATTGCTGATCGGCCGGGCGGTAGCCCGGGCCACTCTCACCTCCCCAGATGCACCAGTCGATCCCCGAGAGGTTCACGGCATCCGCAACCGGTCCAAGGGCCGGCTCGACCGACAGGAACCTGACCTCGGCCTGCACCGCCCGCAGATGGTCGGCCCGGCCCGCGTAGTCCGCCGTTTCGATGGATGTGCCGAGCCACACGCCCGTCCAGAACGGACCCCACGACCGCGGCAGGCATTCGGCCAGCCGTTCTGGCCGCTTGGTTATGAACTGCCACGTGATCGCGTCACGGGTTTCGTCCACCAGTTCCCAGAGCCGCGGCCGAATCGCGGCGATCTGCGGGGCATTCTCGCAGAAATCGTAGAGGGAGTTCCCGAACACCATCACCCGCGTGCCGGTCTCGCGGGCTTCGCGGGCCCACTTGAGCGGCGCCCGCCAGAGTTGATCGCTCGTGATATACCGCGGATTGCTCCTGCCCCAGACCGGCCCGCCCGTGAAGTGTCGAAACTTCGTCGCGGCCATCCGCTCTGCATAGCAGTTGGAGCACCCCGGGCTGACCCGAGAGCATCCAATCGCACCGTTCCATGTCTTCTGCGTCCAACTGATCCCCGTCTGCGCTCCCATTGTGTCCTCTTTCTCTTCCTGCTGTTCCTGCTGTTCCTGCTGTTCCTGCTGTTCCTGCTGTTCCTGCTGTTCCTGCTGGCCCTGCTGGCCCTGCTGGCCCTGCTGGCCCTGCTGTTCCTGCTGGCCCTGCTGGCCCTGCTGGCCCTGCCTGAGGTCTCCAGTCAAGTCCTGCTGCTGTTGCCTGCTGCTGTCACATGCTGCGGCTTCTTCACAGCACCTGAGCAGGATTCTGCAGGGACCTCCTTGACAGGTCTGGTCAACGCTAGTCACCAGGGCCAGGCCGCCTTGACCAGGCGCGTCAAGGGGCGGTGCGGATGCTGTGCCCCAACGTGTCAGTGCCCGAGTCGAGTCAGAGGAAGAGCCCCAAGGAGGAGCCATGGAGAACAGCGACGAAAGAGCGGCCCACACCCCCGACCTGCGCCCGTCGGAGCCTCGCAGGAAGGTGACGCTCCGGGATATCGCCCGGTACCGAGTCGGCCAGAAGGCCTACTGGATCGTGTTCCGGTCCGACAAGCAGCCGGACTCCGAGAGGTCGGAGGAGTGGATGAAGGAAGAGCACCCCTGGATTCTCTGGCGGCGCAAGGTGTTGCCCTGGGGCGTGTCGATGCGGCCTCCCCGGGCTCATCCCGGCGACACCATGATGATCATGATGCTCTGCAACCAGAAGCCGAAGATCGAGCCGTTTCGGATCACCGCCGTGGAGCGGTCGGAGAACTCGGGCGAGTTCTTCTACACCGGGCCGCGGGGTGTGCGCATGCCGGAGGGACTACTGTTTCCGTCGAAGAAGGCGGCCTGGAAAGAGATCGACCGAATGGTCCGCATGTTTGCCGCGTGGACGGGGACGTGGAAGGACGGGCCGGCCGAGGGGCCGCCGGCGAGGGAATGAGGGCGGCCTCTCGGCGAAGGCCAGTCCTAGTAGGCGGCATCGATGGCCGCCTCGGCACCAGCTGCCGCGACGGCATCTCCGGCGAAGTAGCCGCCGATGCCGCCCGCGAGTCCACCGACAAACCCGCCGATAGCCGTCCCGATGCCCGGGCAAAAGAACGTGCCGATGGTAGCGCCGCCGGCTGCCCCAGCCTCGGCACCGCCATACGCTCCCGCCATCCCGCCGACCATGCCAGCCGCATTGCGGCCGTGGGCAACGTCGCGCTCCCGACGCGAGATTTCCCCCGCCTCGAATTTCCGTTCGGTTTCAACTCCGTCAACGACTCTCATGCCTACATCGAGGGCGATGCCGACCGGCACGAGTACAGCAGAAGCACCGGCGATCGCAGAGGGAGCGCCTGACGACGCCCGTGCCACGTCATCGGCCGACCTCAAGAAATCATCTCCCGCTCTCACGACGTCATCGGCCGCGCGGGCCGCGTCGTCGGTCTGCTTTGCGACCTCGTTGAGCGTTTTCGTTGCAGACTTGGCCGCTGCGTTGACCGCCTCCCGCGCAGCCTTCATCGCCTGCTCGGAACACTTTACGGTCTGCTCAAGTTTGGCGACGTGCGGTTCGCCAAGTGTATGGGTAGTCCGCACGACATGAACTTCGAGCTTGCCCTGAGCGGCCGCGTCGATGACCGCTTGGGCGCCCCGGCGTTCGGCTTCATTGGCGGTGGAACTGTGCAAGACCCGTTTGGCGGATTCCACAGCCCACTCGCTCGACCCCTGCGGATGGCCGTACCCCTTGCCGAGTTGGCTGGTGCCCCCCTTCGCCTCGATCATGTGTACGGTCTCGTCGGCGGCACGGTACACCTGATCGGGCCCATGGACCATCGACCACGACTTGCCGTCGTACACTGCGGTCCAACCTTTGGACTTCGCAAACGCCCGGCCGCCCTTTTCGCCGAGGTCCTCAGCGAGGAGCACACGCTCATTGATGCTGGCCTTGAGCCAGGCCTGCTGGCGGGGCGTCGCCGACGTGGCGGCCTCGCTCGCAGGTGCAAGCTCGGCAACCGCCTGAGCATGGGCAAAGGCAACGAAGCCGTTGGAGTTCAGGAGCAAGAGAGCCGCAAAGAGAACGGTCAGGCGTGCAAGAATCGTTGTGAACATGGTTGAGTCCTTTGGTTTGGGAGCTGGGTACTGATGGCTTGAACGCCGCTTGGCGATCTGCCAGAAGGAAATGCAACCCCCGTGCCAAAGGTCATAAGTCGCAAATTCGCTGCGATACTGCCCTGCCGGCGACGGCACCTCCAAAAAGTCTTGGGCTCTGCCCAAAAGAAATTTGGGGTGCGTGCCCGCGACGAGGCGTCTCGCGGCATCACGCGAACGAAACGGCAGTCGCAGTCTTCGTTCGGTAGTCGCTGTCAAACCAGATTCCGTAGGCGGCGCCGGCGACCGTCGAAATCCACTTCCACGCCCAGTGCACCAGTCGGACAGCCCCCAGAAACGGCACGTGGATCGTGAATAGTGTCTCGATCAACCACCCGAGCGAGAAGCCAGCGGTTGCCCATAGCAGGGAGTTCCAGTGCCTCTCGTACACGTCGCCCAAAACACCCGCCACTCGTGAGGCTCCATGCTGCAAGAGCGCAACCAGATTCTTCCAGAACGAGTGTTGCTTTGACAGCGGCATCGATGCCACCTTCCGGTAGCACTCCTCCCGCCTGCCCTGGGAAAAGTGCTCGTTCTTGCGAAGCAGGCGTTGCCCTTGGATGCGAAGCGATCGCACGACATCGCGCCGGCCGCCTGCAGACCGACGCGACGTCGCTCGTGCCGGCCGAAGCGACATGGTCTCGGAGCCGCGTGAAGTGTGGGCAGAGAATGAACGGCTGAGGGTGTTACGAGTTGTTTTTCGAGCGGGCATGACGTTTTCCTTGTGGTGTGGTGGCTCACTTGCCACGAAAAGTTCCGTACAGGTAAGTCGTAGCTTGCACCGTGCGGTGATACGCCTGCTGGATGGCGTAGTAGATCGATTCTTCACCGCCGATATCGCTGTCGACGACCGTGAGCTCGCGACGGGCGCTGATGTAGAAGCCAACTGCACCATCGTTGGCTCGGCAAATCTCACGTACCGCGTCAGAGTCGAGTGACTGCTCTGCGTCGGCGAGCAAGTCTCGGAGATTGAACTGCGGTGGGCAGGCATCGTAGCTCTCGTTGCGAAGCAGGGCGTCGCCTTGCTGGGCCGCCTCCGCGAGTGAAGCCATCTGCGAGTCGATGAGAGCCGACAGGCCCCCGAGTCGATACGCATCCTCGCAGCCATCGGCCTCCGCCGCTTGAAAAGCTGCATCGAGAACCCCATCGGGCGAGTCCTCATCAAACGGCAGATGCGGGTCGATCTGCACGAAGTTGGGAAGCGTCTGCCATTCCTCGACGACGGCGGGCCATGAGCCATCGTGCATCGTCAGCCAAAGATGAGGCGACACGGCCGCCCAAGGGCGCAGCCACCGCATGATTTCGAGGTACAGTCCGCACGACGGTCGCTTGATGTGCCACGCGATCACTTGGCCGTCCGTTCGCTCCACGAACATGCGCCCAGGCGAACTTGGGCTGACACCAATTGAAAGCGACGGAACGCCCGGGATGACGAAATCCATGTCCTCCTGCGGCTCAGAATCGGGGGTCCGGCCTTCGACGTTTTTCCAAATCGTGTCGTCCGGGGCCGGCACCCGCTCTACGTCAGCCGAACTCTCCGGCGGCCCCGAGCAGCGCGATATCTAATAATACGGATTGCATCATTCCCCACCCGCTAGATCAACCGATCCGACTTTGCATCAAATGTCCCCGACAAGCCCGAATCTATTGCTATGCATCTACCCACATCCGTTCATTCAAGACAGAAACAGCCCAGCCACAACTTCAGCAGCCTACTTTTCCCCTCCTTCTTCACACAGTTTCTCGAATCGTGCCTCGACCCCTGAACGCTTGCTTGCGCTTGAAATATAGAAGTACGCACGTCTCCCAGTCGCTGCCGCACGAGCCGGCACTTTTTCCTCGTTCACGATGACTACATCTCGGTCGTCCCCGTCAAACAAAGCACTGATTCTGCCATCGCTTACGCAGAGTGTCCCGTATCGCGTTTGCCCCTTTTGCACATGAGTGACTTTGCTCGTTGATTCCGCTGCAGCAAGGCGTGAAGCGTGGTCGTAACTGTTCGTGGAGTGTGCGCAGTTGTCTCCGTCAGAAAGCATGGCATAGAAATAGTTGGGGCGATGCGGATATTTGGGGTTGGGAGTTAAGGTGACAATGCATTTATCCCCCACCTTAAGGGATGC
>Ga0114976_10000840_pt1 | contig 19338 bp, 21 predicted proteins | sample S_130805_EF_Meta_FD_87319 | JGI IMG/M metagenome (GOLD analysis project Ga0114976, IMG submission 87319) | Freshwater microbial communities from Lake Simoncouche, Canada to study carbon cycling - S_130805_EF_MetaG | ecosystem: Environmental > Aquatic > Freshwater > Lake | place: Lake...
CGGATAACCTCGTAGAAATTGATTATCTTAGGAATATACGAACGATCGACGACTAATTGCCCCCACACTGGCCCAGTTGAATTTAATACTAGGTATGGGTTGGGCACAGGTACAGAGACTGTGGTCACCTTCACCCAGGCGTTTTTATCCTGATCCGGAGATACACCGTAGGTGGCTGAATAGGCTACACCGCGGGCATCTTTCCATGCTAGACACATGTAGGAACTCCCATTAAAGGAAATCACAGCACCCAGACTATAGGCCTGATTTGAGACAAAGGCCCCAGCAGCATAGGGGGTAATTGTAATGGGATTAGTTGTGCCAACATTCATCGGTGCACTTAAATTTACAAGACCCTTGATGAGTTTAGAGTCAACCACAAATTGTCCCCATGCTGGCCCGCCGACATTCGCAATTAGATTAGGATTGGGTACAGCGGTGTTAAACCCTTCCCTATCTCTATAAGCGTAGTTAGATGTCAGAAATAATATAACTGTAACTAGTAATGCCACCCCTAGTTGAAGTTTCATCCTATATACATGCCATTTAAAAAGTTTATATGTCTGCTATATAAGAAATATACAGTCGTTCCTGAAACGATAGAAAAATATACATATGCCATAAGAGAATTATTTAGTTCAAAGATATAATGAATAAGAAACATACAGAGTAGAAAGGCCAGAACAAAATAATAGATAGTGAGTGAAAGTGGCGGAACATAGTATTTGGTGCTGCGCGAAGTATCTTTTTCACGCAGCCGATCAAATCCAAAGATATCTGCATATTCTTTTGCTGCTGGCGCAGAATAGCCTGCATTTTTAGGATCAAAGCCTTCATAATATACCTTTAAACAGAGTATAAGAAAACAAACTATAAGAACTAAACCGATATATACTGTAGCATTACGTTTCATCTACGTAGACACTAGAATAATTTGTTATGCAGATAAGAAGGCCTAAAAATGAACGGGCTAACTTTATAGTATAGGGCATGGCTGAGGATAATGATGTAGTTTCGGATGAGGTGTACGTAAAGGAATATATTTCCTTCGATGAAATGAATCTCCCAGAAAATCTTTTGCGTGGCATTAATTCTCACGGCTTTACTAAGCCGTCATTTCCCCAATCAAAGGGGATTGTTCCTATTGCCCAGGGCAAGGATATTATTATGCAGGCGAGGTCTGGCACGGGTAAGACGGGTACATTTGTGATTGGCGCCATGGCCCGCATTGACCCTAAACTAAAGAAGGTTCAGGTGCTCTGTCTCTCTCCCACGCGTGAACTCGCAAATCAGACTCAACTCGTGGCGTCGGCAATTGGAGAGAGTTCCACCGTTGACACGAGCATGAACATCAAGGCATATGCTGCGATGGGCAAGACTCCTCTGAAGGAGGACATTCGTGCCATTGATCGCGGTGTTCAGTTCTTAATTGGTACTCCTGGCCGCATCTTCGATTTAATGAATAGAAGGGCTTTTACAACCGAATTTGTAAAGGTAATTGTAATTGATGAGGCGGATCAGATGCTGGAGGACCGGTTTCGCGAGCAGATGCAGTGCATCTTTAACATTGGATTCCCTGCGACGACGAGGTGTGCATTCTTCAGTGCGACCATGAATCCGGATGTGGTCGAGTTTGCAGATTCTCTGCTGCAGGACCCTGTGAAGATTCTGCTGCCGCCTGAGCAGGTGACCCTGGAGGGCATTAAGCAGTTCAAGGTGGAGGTGGAGCGTGAGGATTGGAAGTTCGAGGTTCTGCTGGATCTCTATAAGAATCTGAATATTGCACAGGCGCTGATTTACTGTAATACCCGCATGAAGGCGGAGGAACTGGCAGATAAGATGACGAGGGCAGGCTATCCTATCTCATGCATTCATGGCGAGATGGAGGCGAGGGATCGTATGACTCGCATGACGTCATTCAGGAGAGGCGAGACGCGTGTGCTAATTAGCACGGATCTACTGGCTCGCGGTATTGATGTACAGCAGGTCAGTCTTGTGATTAATTATGAGATGCCGATTGAGATGGAGAACTATATTCACAGGATTGGTAGGTCGGGTAGGTTTGGGCGCAAGGGTACGTCGATCAGTATTCTTTATGGTAATGATGTACACAGGGCGCGTGATATTGAGTCCTTCCACAAGACGGAGATGACCTCTCTGCCTGGGGATCTCAGTCAGATTCAACTCAATGAGTAGTATCGTGTCTTGCGCGTGTATCCTGTGTTGCATCTCTAGCAATGCGAATATCATGGCGGCATGTGGGGCATCGGACAGAACTCTGTAAGAGCCAATTGTCCACACACGACCGGTGAAACGTGTGATTGCATGCCGTTAGTTTGCGAACAATCTCGCCCTGTCTGAGCCTATCCTGGCAGACAGAGCAATTTTCTTCTATATCTTCTTCCAAGGTTATAACTGTTGACGCCCCATCAATAATGGTTTGTGAGGCGTGAACGGCAATGTCTTGAAATAGAGAGGATAGATTGGTAGCCTCTAGACCCGACAGATTATTTAGGCCATTTAGGCCTGAGAGGCCAGGAAGGCCAGAGAGGCCTGAGAGACCAGAAATAGAAAAGAGCACCTGGGCTGCTGTAGAAGGGTCTCTTGTTTCTCGTGCAAAGGTATTTCTAGGAGTATTCAGACGCCGACCATACTCTAACAGGTTAAAGCGCCGTTGAACCGACTGCTGAACGTATAACAGAAGATCCGGAACAGTCGCAAATCTGCTCGGCCGATACAGGATATCTGGGAAATAATTATGTATATCGTCGAGGAGACCCACATTGTACACGGTTTCATAGGCTTCCATGGCTGCTAGTACAGGTAAAAAATTGAATAAGCAAAACCCGCGAATATAAGTATCGACCGCACGCATGTCAACTAAGGGACAGATTGGCTTAGTGAATCTCCATAACACGTGCTATCTGAATTCTCTCCTGCAGTGCCTACGTCACGTTCCCGATCTCACTGTCTTCTTTCATAAGCACTCCGATGAGTGGATTCACAAGACTGAGTCGAAGGAGGTTGAACTCTGCGTTGCCTATAAGACCCTTCTCCATGATATGTGGTCTGCGTCTCCACCGGGGTGTCTGAGGCCTGCAGGGTTTGTTCACTTCTTTCGTGAGGTTGCCAAGCAGGATCTGAGGTTTGAGCATCTTGCCTCAGGGGGGCAACAGGATGCTCAGGAGGCACTTATCTTTCTCCTTGACATGCTGCATGAGGCCATGAAGAAGCCACTGAATATTAATGTGATGGCAGATCCGTCATCTCCTTGTTACGGGGCCCTAATGGCATGGAAGGAGCGAGTTGCGCCGAAGTACTCTCCGATCGTGGATTATTTCTTCGGGCTCATGGAGGTCACCGTGACGTGTAAGGGGTGCGGCTTCCAGAGTTGTAAGTATGAGGAGTTCAGCGAACTAATTCTGCAGTTTCCCGACAACAAGGATGCAACTCTGGTCGAGTGCATGAATAAGCAGTTCGAGGGGGAGGACATTGACGAGTATCAGTGTGATAAGTGTAGCCCCGATAGCCCCAAGGGCAGCCCTAAGCCGAAGCGCTACCCTGGCACGATTCAGAGGAAGTTTTGGCGACTGCCGCAGAATCTCACTATCATGCTGAAGCGATTCAATCCGAATGGGTCGAGGTGCAATGCGAACTTTACCACGGAGGAGGAGGAGGCATTCACGCCGTGGTTTTCGGAGAAGAGCCCTGAGATTAGCAAGATGGCCAAGTACAAGGTGCATTCTCTGGTGGATCACCATGGGATCGCTGGTGCGGGGCACTATGTGGCGCAGGTAAAAAGTCCCTCTACGGGGAAGTGGAATATCTATGATGACCAGTCGGTGGGGGCCCTTGGAGATGGGTCGAAGCCAATATTTGGTCGACCGAATTATATTCTCTTCTTCAGGAGGTCAACGTAAGAAAACATGCGGTCTTAGTAGAATGGGGGATACCTTACCCTTATTATTTTTAACAGAGTTAGGAAAGAAATATAGAGATCGTATATATTTAACAGTTAAACCTGGTGGAGCGCCTCCAAAATATATTAAGCAAGAAGTAAGAGATGGTAAACTACAAAAGCGATTAGGGCTTAATACAGAAGTTAAAATACTACCACCAACTACTGATACTCTTGTTATTAATCTGGACGGATCTACCACCCCGCCTATTTTTTTACAATTTTCTGATACTGAAGATTACTGGTATACGAAACAACCGATTACAATTCAAGGGGGGCAACTATACTTTGATCAAGAAGTAGAATATGTTAAACCTGTTGGTGTAGTTTTAGTCAATCCGACGCTTCCTATTCCTGCTGCACCTGCAGTACAAACTGCCCCTGTAGTAAAAAATACATATACCACACGAAACGGTGAACCTGTCTCTGCTACTACTGTCAAGGGAGCAAGAAATGCGCTATTTTCTCAGAGAACTGGATCTGGTGCAACCGCAGAGATTTTCAGACAAGTATTAGCCCAGCCCCTTCCATGGCAACCAAATGAATGGATTGAATTGGGTGAAGAAGTACGCATGGCTAATGGTGAGCCAATCTTAAAAGACGGTAAGCCCTTCATTGAATTCTGGTACATTAACCCCATAACAAATGAGTCAAAGTATGTTTTACCTGAGGGTAACAAGATACGAGATCTGGCGGTAAGTTCATCGATTGGGCAGGAGTTAGAGAAGTTGCGCAATACCTTAAGTTTGAGAGAGACTGCTGCTGTCCAGGATGCAACTCTTACCATGGCTTCAAGGATTAATAGTGCTAAGACTCTTGAAGACGCTAAGGCGCTAGCAAAGGAAGATGTGAAACAATCGTATGTTCCGAAATATTCTACTCACCCTCAAATTAAAGAGGCATATGAGCAACTTGCTAGACCTTCGGCTAATACTCCTAGAGGTAATAGTGATCCTGCACTTGAGAAATATGTAAAGATGAAAAAGATGGGAGTTCCACCTCCTGCGATTATGTTAAAAGTTAATGCAGATTCAGGACTAACCGCAGAACAGAAGGCAACTATACTAAGTAGACTACAGGCAGGAGGTCAACGTGGAGGGCTCCCTCCTGCCCCTGGAGGTCTAGGGGCAGCACTTGCTGGAAGATTGCCTCTTAGGTCTGGTCCTCCTGGCCCTCCTGGCCCTGCTAGTGCTAGTCCAACAAAACTAAATGATGCAGGCATGGAACAATTAAAGGATCTAGTTGAAACCATTAAGAGAACACCCGCCTACGATAGTATAGATCCAGCAAATGTTCATCCATTATTTATATGTACGAATGGAATATGCTCAGTAGATCAGAAATTTAAGGACTCAGTATTACAGACGGTGGTAGTAAAGGCTCAGGCCCCCATGTGTGCAGTATCTGCAGCAGGGGCAACAGGAACAACAAAACTTACAGTAAAAGACTTCATTGAAATGAAGGATATCATGGATCGACCGAGTTTAATCGCATTTATGAAATCTACATATAGTCAAAATGAAAAGCAATTCAATGTAGATATTCAAGAAGTATTCTCAACTGTTACTGCAGATGAAATTCAAGCAGCAGTAGCCCAGTATGCAGAAAGGAAGGTAGTGAAACCTAAGGCTCAGTCTACCCCTGTGAGTACATCTGAATCACCAAAGGCAAAGGCACTTACTCCAGCACAACTAAAGGCAAATGAGCAAAAGCGAAAGGAAGCAGCAAATGTAGTAAGGCCTTTTGAACATTATACAGTGAGAGAAGAAACCCTATTAAATGATATTGAAAACAGGAAACAGTCGATAAAAGAGTTAGAAACGACACTTGAAGGAAATAAAAAGGCACTGACTGAAGCAGCAAAAAAGGGATTGGTGCAACCACGCCATGTAAGGGCAATCTTAGATACACAGGCTCAACTAAAGCAGTCTAAGAAGGAATTGAATGAAAAAGAGAATACACCAGGATTAAAGGAAAAGAGTGCATTCATGGCCTCTGTATCACCTCAGATTCTACGGACTGATTCCTTTCTTGTTGAAACAGGCACAAAGGGTCGTGAAATCTTATGGGGGGAAAAGAAATTACCTGCAGGATGGAAGGTTACTCTTGATCCTGTGGCCAGAACGGCGGTCTACAGTAACGGTAGTATACAAATGCCTCCAGAAGGAAAGACCTTACCTGAAGGATGGAAGATTGTTGTCGATAATGGTGCCTTAGTATATAAGGATAGCACGGGCGCGATTCAAACCTTGCCTTCAGGTGGTCGCAGACATACTAGAAAGGAGAGGGGAACTCGTAGAAAAGGCACTAAAAACGCTAAAGGTGCCAAAGGCACCAGAGGTGCCAAAGGCACAAAAAAATACAGAAGATAAGTAGAATGAGTTCCTGTGGTGTAAATCGTTGGGGCCCTGGCACAACATGCGAGAAACCCAAGAATTCTGAATCTACGAAGGAACTCGCAGATCGGATTAGTAAGATGCAGATGGAACGTGCAAAACAGGATTCCATGTGGAGTGTACCATCTACGGAGCCTGTAAAACAGGATGTAACTAAGACAAAAAAATAGAGTTATTTCCTTACCCTTCTAGTCTTTCTATACTTTCTAGTTGATTTACGTCCTCGTACCACGTTACGTCCTCCTACGAGTCTTCTAGATGGAACACTCGCATGAGCACGTGCAACTCCCTCTAACTCTTCACGCCTACCCCTTGCATTATTTGTTGCCCAATTAGGATTATTTCTACGCCTCTTCATTTCAGTGACATACTCCTCAGCAGTTGCATATTTGTTTCTTAAAAAACTATTTGGTGCCTGCCTAGTCCAGACTTCAGCGTTGAGATTCGTTGACATTCTATACTAAGTGTAGACTAAGTGTAGACTAAGTGTAGACTAAGTGTAGACTAAGTGTACATCTTCCTAAGTGTACATCTTCATGAAACTCTGATCCTGCTTAGTCGTCCGATCCTTGAGGAACTTATCTACGTGCTCCTTCTTAAGAATATACGGGAGCGCGAAGTCCTTGATGTAAAACGGCAGATCTGGAGAATTGAACAGCCGCAGCATATTGAGTTTCTGGGCAATCTGCTCCATACAGCGCTTGAGTTCCCTCACACCCTTCTCCTCCTTGGCATAGGTCTCCATGACATGCAGAACAACCTCCTTAGGAATGCCAACCTTCTCTGCCAGACCAACCTCCTTGAGCGCACCGGGAAGCAGGAAGCGCTCAGCAATCTCAGTCTTCTCCTTCGGCCCATAGCCCTCGAGTTGCACCACCAGAAACCTGTCAAGGAGAACCTTGTCGATCTTAGTAATATCATTCGCACTAAAGACGAACATGGACTGGCTGAGATCGATGGGGATACCAGAGAGATACTTGTCCTCGAAATCAGCGTTCTGTGTGGGATCAGTCAGGTGAACCAGGAGGTTGTGGATCTCCTCACCACGTGCAGTCGAACTCACCTTGTCCAACTCGTCAAACATCAGAACTACCGACATGGACTTCGCCGCGACCAGGGAATTCACAATCTTACCACAGTGGCTACCCTCATAGACCATCTGATGGCCCGTGAAGGTCGTCGCATCACTGTCGCCACCCAGCGAGATGAACTGGAAGGGCCAATCCAGAGCCTTGGCAATGCCCTGCTTGATCAGACTCGTCTTACCAATACCAGGAGGACCTGCCAGCAGAAGAGACATACCCCGGCTCTTGGGGTTTGTGATCTTACCAGCGATGAACTGGAGGATCTGCAGTTTGGACTCCTCCTGTCCGAAGATAGCCTCGTCCAGGTAGCCCTTTGCACGCTTCATGAACTCTGCGCAGACTGCAGGGCCATCATCAACCTTGACCGGAATTGACTTGTGGATGCCGAGAGGGAGTGAGGTGGCCTTCTCAAGCCAATTGCGCATCTTGTAGTACTCGCCGGAACCGGGATCCAGGGCCTCCAGGTTGTTGTACTTGGCAAGCAACTGCGCCTGAATCTCTGGGGTGGTATTCATGTTCAGAATCTTGAACATGACCGGCTGGTCCTTCGTCTTGGGGCGATTCTCTAGCGCCTTGAGCATGCGCTCCTGCTCCTCAGGCTTGAGGGACTTGAACTGATCAATGTGGTCGTCAATGGTCTCTGTCTCGATGGGGGTGGTCATGAGTTTGAAGAACTTCTGGACGCTCTCAGACTCCTTCTTGATCTTGTAGCGCTTGGGGACCATGCGCTCATCGACTGCATCCTCGCCGCCGCCGAAGCCGAAGTTCAGCATGATGCGATTACGAGGAGGGGACTCCTCATCCTCCTCCTCATCCTCGTCCTCCTCCTCGTCCTCCTCCTCGGCATCCTCATCCTCATCCTCATCCTCATCCTCGTCATCCTCAAGACTGGTGACAGGGCTCTCCTCATCCTCATCCTCCTCAGACTCGACCTTCTTGCTCAACTTCTTCTTGATCTTCTTCTCGGCCTTCACTGCCGCATTGCGCCGGGGGTTGAACCCACGCTTGCGCCGGGGGGCAGACTCCTCCGACTCTGCATCAGAGGAATATGCAATGAGACCCCTGACATTACCACGGCTGTCCACATCCTCGTCGTCATCCCCCTTTGCACCGCCACCACGCTTCTTCTGCTTCGAAGCAGCCGCGCGGGCATCGGTCTTCTTGTCCTTCATTCTGTTCTTAGATGCAACTTTGGAGTCCATGAGTAACGTGTGTAGTATTACTATACCACGCAGGCCATTCAATTTTTAAACTACCTTATTTTACATACCGCAGTGTTTACTTGCGACCACGCCTCTTGCCACGGCGAGTCTTGCCATTATTACCGCGCATTCCAATAATGCGTCCAGCCGTAGAATTCAGATTACCCGCAGTGCCCTTGATGAAGGAGTTCGTCTTCTTCAGACCCGAGTTCGTGAACCCAGCCACACTACGCACACCTCTGCTTCCAACGCGCAGGGGGAGACCCACCAGATCTGCGACACGCCCGAATACGCCGTAGCACTTGCCGGACTTTCTTGTCTTTGCCATTCTACAGTAGGTATTTATAAAATATCTCTCAGATCCATACAAGTGAATTTCGATTTACTGGAAAACCCGGGAGCCTCCTTACCCGATTTAGCGATCCACTCATTGAGATCGGCCAGTAAAAGTTCCTTGAGAAGAACGCGGGAATGTTTCAGAACCTTTACACTGCATAATTGCCGTAGGCAAGTAATATACTCGTGGATTAACTCCTTTGAGTCAGCAGAATTCATGCTATTGGCAATGGAAGTCTTGATTAGTTTAATTGTGTGCGTAAGTGTGTCTGAGTCGAGAACATTGAGGGCAAAGAGTTCTGCCAGGAACTGACTGTAGCCCAGTCGATCACTTAGTGAGTCAGAATGCTTTGCATCCCATGTCTCTAAATATGTGCCATGGAGCCTCTTCATCTCCTCGAGGATTACCGGATAGACTTCCTTGATTTCTGCAAGTAACTTGGCATAGAGTCCGCAGAATTTATCCTCCGCGGCAGCCTTCTTGAACACCAGCAGGGTAAAGTCGCGCACAAATTCCTTCTGGTCGCTTCCCAGGATTTGCAGGAGGAACTGCTTGACGTCCTCGTAGGTTTGAAGACTGAAGACATTGAGTTTATTCAGAATAATAGTATTGAGAATCTGCTCATCGCCCTTCTTGGCGCCATTATGGAACTTGGTGACGTATCTACCGGGGGTATAGGGTGTGCCGGGACTATAGGGTGTGGGGCTATTAGGTGTAGGAGATGCCTGGAATGAGGGAACACGTTGCAGGGGTTTGATAGAACCCGGAGAATCTGCCCCATGCGGCCTCCACTTATTCGTTTGCGGTTGACTAGATTGTTTATTACGCCAGGACTGATTTTTAGGAGCCTCTTGCGTACTCCGTACCCTGATGGACTGAAGACGTCTTCTGAGTTCATCAGGATTTTTGGGGAGGGTTGGCCGCAGGGCCAGGATGAGGGGGACCAGAGGGTGGGGCGTACTGGCCATTATACTTATAGTAGTCTAAAGTTGTTTAGATAGTGCACTTTTGGTAAAAGTGCGCAAAACAAGATAGTGCAGGTTTAGTAAAAGTGCGTAAAATAAGATAGTGCAGGTTTAGTAAAAGTGCGCAAATATTTATATATCCTATAGCATGGGGAATGGACAGGCTACATTCACTTACGGCGACGAAGTAACTTCTGGGCCAGAAATTACTAAGGAGAAAAGGGAAACTACTTTCTTCGGAACCTATGAAATATGGGGAGAATACAAGAAGACCTGGGGTCCTCCCCCTATGGGATTTGGTAATCCCATAGTTCAAGCCCCGAAAACTGTAGATAGTGTACCTATCTTATGTCGATGCAGAGATATTGCTGAATTTATGAAAGATAATAATACTGTCTGGACGCGAATTTTATCCAAAACATTACCTTATCCCCCCGCATGCTGGGAGGATAAGGAGACAGTCTTGAATCCTTCAGGGGGTGATACCTATCAGGTTCATATTAATGATCCTGGATTTACTGCATACTCTCTTTCAAATAATGGTAGCATAGGAATCGTAGAAAACTTATCCGGCGTTAGTGTTCTAGGAGTACCTCTGCCTGTATGGGGGGCTGCATATGCAGCGAAACGTGTTGCAAATGGAAAAACACTAGGTGGTCGGATGCGTAAGGCTAAAAAATTGAAGCGTAAGCGTGTAACTAGGCGCGCACATCATGGCAGACGAGGACCCTCTTTATAATAACTGCATCGAGCCGCATTCTCTCTGTATGCGGGCGGCAATCTGCGACTACTGTGCTGGACCAGAGAAAAAGAACGCCTTGATCGAACACTTGTATGGTATACAAGCGTGCGTTGAACATTATCCATTGGCACAACGAGACTGCAAGGCTGATCTGGCTAGGAATGGCATGGTCAGATATAAGGACGCTGTTCTAGTCTCGGAGTGCGCCAAGGTTCTAGATATCTTAGCCTCTCTTAATGGCTTTAATGTGAAGCGGACAAGTGGTGACATTGAGTCTAATTGGTACGTCCGTTCCACCTCTGATATCTTTGAACCCGCATTTCTCACATGTCATGAGGGAGTGTGGTATATTCCTTGCTGCAATGATAAGGCAGGTACTCCTAAGTATGTTAAGAAGGGAATTCCACTCTCGTGGTTCTTGACCTCTGATCTGGGCTGTACCTTGCCTCCTGAGTTCCCTACTCTGTGCGAGGCAGCACTCAAGGTTCTCGAGCGGGGGGTCTACAAGGCTGAGTTAGACGCATATAATGCCCATGTGATTCATACCAAGCCGTCTAAGGTAGAAGAGCATCCGGCTGTAGGTAAGGCAATGATGCCTGATGGGCAAATTGTCAGGGCTCTTTACACTCCTTCGAACTTCGGTATTCAGTGATTTTCTTGGCTTCAAGATCTATAAAATACGTTTTTTGCTGCTCATAAGATACTAGTGGATGCTTGGCATGCACGTCTTCTAGGGCCTCTAAATACCAGGCCATACTGTTGTCATCGTGATTGAGGTGTAGCGTGACGCCGAATTCGACCATGAGAATCAAGGCCTTCATGGCCTCCTTGGTATAAGGTAGGCGATTTGTCTTTTCCCAGGGGGATTGTTTTCCATCACGGCAAAAGGGAACTCGGTTTTCACAGTCTCCCCCAATACTAAATCCCCACGACTGTATATGAATCATACTGGGATCTATGATCTTAGGGAGCAGATCAAGGATGTTTATATACGTAAAGTCAGTAAACCGCAGTGGATACCAGGAAATCGTGTAGCCCATACTGTATACTAGTAGATTAGATCGTCCTTAAACGCCGAGTTGTAGCCCTCTTTAATGACTTAGATGTTTTTCTACTGGCACTTCTTATTAGTACATGAGACTTACTCCTATGACCAAAGGTGGTTAACACACCAAAGTGATCTGAGGGATTAATTGGCAGACCAGACTCAAGCGTGGTTAACTGGCTCATTGAGTCTGCCTCAGATAGATCACTGAGGAACCAGTCTGAGTCTTCCTTGGATAGGGGTACCACTTCCTGGCCAATTACCTTGGACTGCTTTACAGCAAGATGCCCTCTGTATAAGATCGCATCAAAGCGATAGAATTTCTCAATAAGTTTTTGATTCCATCTCATGGGATTCAAGTCAGTATCCTCCGTATAGCCTGGATACTTATACTTATTGGGATATTTCTCGCGAAAAGAATCTCTGAATCCATCCTTCTTGAGCCTGTGAATCATTTCTATCTCGGGCCAGTCGTCTAGTGTTCCATCAAAGTGGAAATTAAAGTCTCCACAGATAATAATCTGTTTCCCTTTTTCCTTATATTCACTGAAACTTGTGTGAATCAGATCATGGATTGACTGGAGGATATCATACCGGCATCTGGAATAGTGGAGCCACTTTTTCTCTTGTCCTGGGCTTGATTTACTTCCTGCCTGACTATATAAGTTAAAGATAAGCAGATTCGGGTATACGATTGCCATGAGAGCATTCGCATAGCCTAATACTCCTTCGAGGCCATAGATATATATATCTGAAGGCCTATACTTTGAAATAAAGAATACATCGACGCCGCGGTTCCTGTTTTCCTTCTTTCCAGCATTATGCGGATAGGGAATCTCACTTGCAAAGGGAAATGTGGCAAAGAGGTCCTTTAGTTCTTCGTAGGCGAAGGAACTGATTTCTTGCAGGCAGAGTAAATCAGCGTCCAATTTCTGAATAGTTTCTATGAGAAGGGGCTTTCGTAATCTAAAGAGTTTCTTGATTGTGTCATTTTTCGCCAGGCCCCAGATATTATAGGTTAAACAGGAAAAGTTAGCAGGGATGGTGTCAGCATCCTCATATTTCTGATGATAATTCAAGGTCATCGTGTAGTTCGTATAATAGCAGTGTTTTCCTAGATCTGGACTATCCCTGTAGCCGTATTTTGCACTAAGAGGATTAATACTAAGGATGGGTATTTCTCTTACGTGGGCACTTCGTTTAGTACAGTCTTCACCCTCAGGGAGACATAGGCCCCTGGACACAGTGTTCTGTGGACAATACACGGGCGATGTTTTGGGACAGTTGACCTCTTCCATCTAGATCTAACTGCGAAATTCCCTGTAAATTAATATGGTATGGAGAAGAAGACGGCATGAATAAGGAAGATACCGAGCATCTTCTGCGGGAGTGTCGCACAGATGCCCTTCTCGACACTCTCGGTATTAAAAGCCTGTCTGGCCACAGTATTTTCTATGAACAGGCGGCAAAATGGAACACCTCGGTGGATCGACTTCGTGCCAGATCTGAGGCATGGAGACGTCTGAAGTGCGTGGATGGTGGCGCCTGGGAGTCTCATCTGACGAATCTATTGGCGAACGAAAGTATTCTGAGGGAAGCAGATCCTGCTACGGCATCTGAATCTCAGAAGGAAGAGTGGGCACAAATCCATTTTACCGGCGAATGGTCTTCTCTGAATTTTGTTCCGTTCTTATTAATTTATATCGCAATCTCAAAGATTTTTCTGGCGCCGCTGTTTGCGTGGATGATGCCCGGAATTACGATCTTCCTACCCTTTCTTGCTCTCAAATTCATCTATCGCCTTCCTATTACGTGGGCAATGTACTGGGAAGCAATGAAGCCGATGATTCTGGGAGGACTTGGGGGTCTATGTGATGGAAATGTCACTGTGACGAGCCTCCTTCAATCGGGAGGGATCCTATTCTCGTATGCCCAGGGAATGTATATTCCCTATACGAATGCGAAACACTGTTATGAGATTGACCAGCGCATGATTGCTGTCTCCAAGACATTTCACGATACTCTTGTCAGGCTAAGAGAGATATCAGATGTCTGGAAATCGTATGGTCTCCAACCCATGTGGACCTTCCCTCACCCCTCAACCTATGGCGATGAACGCCAGACCTTGGCATGGATTGCTGGCGATCCTACCTTGCTTCCTAGTGTCTACAGAGCCATTGGCCTCGTGGAAGTTATGTGTGCTCTTCGTCGGTCGACGTCGCTTGTCCCTGTGGAGTGGCTTCAGACTGGCACGCCCATGTGTAAGATGGTGAATGCCATCGATCCTCTCTTAGAAAAGGATAAGTCGGTACCCTTCACGCTCCACATGAGTGGCTGCACCCATCATGCGATCTGCACTGGGCCGAATAGGGGTGGAAAGTCAACCTTTCTCAGGGCTACTCTGACTAATTTGATGATGGCGCACGTATGGGGGATGGCATTCGCTGAGCGCTGTGTCTTAACACCAGTGGATTGGATTATTAGTAGTCTTAGATTGGAAGATAGCCCGGGCAAGCAGAGCCTGTTTGAACGCGAGGTGGGAGTCGCAGGTGAGATTTTACGGCGTCTGAGATCTGAGCGAAGCCGAGGGTGGGTGATTATCGATGAACTGTTCCATACGACGAATCCCCCTGATGCCGCCACTGCCAGTCAGATCTTCTTACACCAACTGTGGAATTCGGAGCGCATTACCAGCATTGTTTCCACGCATCTCTTCTCCCACGCTGAGACTGCACCTCTGCATGTGCAGCGTCTCTGTCTGCACTCGGAAATGGATGATCTGACAAGTAAGATTAACTATAGATATCAGGTCATTCCGGGTATTAATACTATGAGTAGCGTGCAGGAATTACTGATCGAGTCGGAAATCATAGGGTTACAAGATGCGCTTTCTTTACCGCTTAAAACATCGCCTGATAGGACAGAAACAGATGAGTGATTCACTTATGGTTGGAGTAGTTCTCACCCTGGTCTTCGGATCTGTACTCTTTTATTTATACAATCGCCTCCTCATGACGGAGCGCAAGATGAGCCTGGTGGAGGGGGTCTTAACTGATCTGAAGATAATGATGGATGCTGCACCTTATGCGACGGGCCCGCCGCCCTCCACGGCCGAGTTTGAGCCTAGTCCTGAGTATCTGAATACTATCTCCGGCCCCATCCCCCTTCAGCAGGATGAGATGGAGGAAATGGATGCAGGGGAATACCAGCAGACCCTGGAGCAGGCCCTTGAACAGGCAACTTCCGTAGAGAACCAGGAGAAGAGCCTCTTTGTATCTGGTGAGTCCAGCGAGTCGTCACCCCTGATGCCGGTGAATGTGACGAAACTCCTGCCTGATCTGGAGAGCATGTCAGTGAAGGAATTAGGCACCCTAGCAAAGGAGAGGGGGCTTTCCGTGCCGTCTGGCACGAGGAAGAAGGAACTGGTGGAACTCCTGAAGAAGGCGGCTGCGACCACGTCTACACCTCTGGAGGGCCCTCCCGTTGCTACAGGTGCATCGCTTGATTCTATGGAGGTAGAAACTATCTTATAGGTAGATGGATTCTCAGCAGTTCAGAACAATCACATATCCTGATTTCAGACCGATTAAACGGGCTGACTTCAAGGCTCTGACAAAGGACAGAAGTATTGATATTGCACCCATTCCTGACAATAGGTACCCCGACTATGCCTCAGTCATGCAGGATGCTCGTGTTGCCACCGATTACAGGACGCACTGTGCAATGAACATGGCCTCCCCGGAGCAGGGAAACGCCCTCAGATCGTGGTACCAGCACAATGGCGATGCAATTATTCAGATTTCTAGAAAGCGCCAGGGGGATCGTGTAGGCGCTCAGTTTGAACGAGCGTATACTGTTCCTCAACCTAGACAGGTGCAACTATGTTCCCCGTATGAGTGCACGATGTCGAGGAATCCTGATAGGAAGGCAATTGGTCTCGAACGGCAGGAGTCTGTGCCGGACTTATTTGGTACCTTTAATGATACTCGCGAGCAGTTATCAAAGCCGGTGGAGACCGAATACCTTACGCGCACCTTTGAGGGGGGTAGAAATACTCCCAGGGGGCGTGACTTCTCGCCCCTTGGTAATACATCGATTAAGCAGACCTATGGAGTTTCGGGTTAGGTGCCCTAGGCATCATGAATCTCTTGAGGTCCTGTTGCCCCTGTCGCCCCTGTAAAATCTGTTTCTTCATGAGACTCATCTACAACCAGAGTTACATGTTCTTCTACAGTATTTAATGTAGGGATATTCGATACTGTAATTGCGGAAAAATTAGACTTTAGAGGAGTTATATCGCCTGCGGAACTGGGAGCAGATTCTCGACCTGTAGACTTTACAGGATTTTGTAGTGCGCTCCTAACCATTCGCTTCATCTTACTATCGAGGTCATCTAAGACTAACTGCTTCAGAATTCCCTTTTTCTGAGAAATGCTTATGGCAGCATCTTCAGCGATTTTCTGTAGACGAGTATTCGTATCGGCAAATACACTCGTGTGCTCAATCTCACCCGTAATATCAGGCTTCTTCACATCAGTGAACTCCTTGAATTCATATATAAATCGCTTAATAATTAACTCAGGGATCGACGGAGACTGCTCGATTAGACGGTCCAGTTCAATACGAAACATCTTCATGAACACGAAGGCGTCCATGCGTTCATCGGGATGTAGGGCGAGTTCAATGACAATTAGGCGATTGAATTTTCCCCATGAGATTGACGCACCTCGATGAGCCTCGGATGCGCTGGCGTAGCCGAGACGATTTGCAATTGTGGTTAAGATCCCTGTGGCAATCGAGAGGCCACCGAGTCCTAGTTGCACGTAGGTCTGGATAGTGGGATTCTGGGAAATCGAATTCATGGCGAAATTTGCCGCGCCGCCAATTGTGCTGAGAATAATCACAGGAAACATGAGGCTCTGATCTCTCGTCTGATACATGCGCCCGGTCTTCTCGTGCATCCAGCGATAGCAGGCGGCGCGATCACCCCAATCGGCAAAGAGAACCTCAAGTTCCTTCGTCCACCCATTTAAGAAGCGCTTTACCTGAGGCTCTTCAGGCTTTTCCTCTGTTTTTTCTTCAGGTTTTTCCTTATTCTGATCTGTGCTCTCCATCTAAACATTACTCAGACAATCTTAGTTATGCTGGCGCTTGATATTGGAATCAAGAATTTAGCCTATTGCGTTGGAACTATGCAGGGAGAAAAGGTTCATGTGAAGCACTGGTCTCTGGTGAATCTAACCGATCTTAATCAGACACAGCAGAAGCCCATGTGCCAGTGTGGTAAACCGGCGAAGGCATCTATTCAGAGCGGCTATGTCTGTGGAAGGCATCTGAAGGGTCATATTCAGATCTGTGATGAGACGACTGGGAATCCGATTACGAAGCAGCCGACCATTCAGCACTTACAGGCATTCTTAAAACTCAAGGGGCTTGATACCAAGGGACAGAGACCGGCCCTGTTAGCCCGGGCTTCTCTTGCTGGTGTTGCACTGCCTTTGGTGAAGGTGAAATCTGTGGCATCCTTTGCAGATAATACGAGCAGGCTCCATGATGCTATCCGGGATTGGATTACGCGAGACTGGGATCACATTAAGGACGTTAAAGACATATACATTGAGCACCAACCGGTCTTAAAAAATCCAGTGATGAAGACTGTACAGATCTTAATCTTTGCCACGCTGAGGGAGCGACTCCTTGCTGTGTCCAATGCTCTAAATCAGCCAACCTTTCATTTCATCCATGCAGGCAAGAAGGTCAAGGGGGCTGCAGTGGGAGATGCAGGCTACAAGGACAGAAAGGCTGGAGGAGAAGCACGCGTCGTCGATTACATGAGCAAATTCACTGACGTTAACCAGATGCAACAGGGGTGGTACGCCTGGTGGCAGCAGCAAACTAAAAAAGACGACTTGGCTGATACGCTATGTATGTTACTTGACGCCACTGGTTGATTCATTTCCTGGAATGATAGTCCAATGACTCTATATGATAAGGGCATATCATGTCTTCATTAGTATATGACCTACTCAAGAGACTTTTACTGTATTCTTCCTTGTATTTCTTGTATAAGTCCGTGTATATTTTCGTGTACTCCCTCCCGTAGTAGAATACATAATACTCAATATAGTCTTTTGTATCCTTTTCCTTAACTGCCATTCCTTCAGCATAGATCGATGCTTGCGCAGTTGCTTGCGCATGTGCCTTCGGGTGAGCATATTTCGTGTACATCTCCTGCTCTGCTTCGATGCACAGTATACATTCGGTGGGCGTCTTTCCATCATGTATATTTTCTCGATCATACCATTCTTTCTCCCCCTTATTTACATACCGGTCACCGTAAAAGTCGTAATCTTTGAAAGGCCATGCCATTGTACGTGCATACTAGGGGATCGTAGTCAATTTTAGAACCCGTATAAGATAGAATGGCCTGGTATGATACATGCGCCAAGCCCCCGTGGCAGCCTCCAAACTACGCCTTCCAGATTGTCTGGCCAATCCTTTACCTTATATATGCGTATATACTCTTTGTCGAGCGCGATTCTCCTGCACTAACCCCCTTGTTAGTTGGTCTCGCCATGAACCTTTCCTGGGTGCCGTTATTTAGGCTTAGCACACGAGCATCTCTAGTTCTCTTGACAGGGATGGTCCTCGTTGCAGTACAGACAGTCTCAATATTATGGGCCCAGGATCAGAAATACGGACGAACAGGCCTGGCAAGCCATGCCATTCTCTTTAGTCCCTATTTAGCGTGGATTTCCTTCGCCTGGACACTGAATGCCTATATAGCAGTGACGTGTTAGGACGCCCAATGACTATCAGCCTGTTCTGTCTCCGATCTAAGACACTATTTCTCTATATACTATATGCGTGGAGCAAAAGCCCTGTCCCTCGGTAAGCCCGTTACTACGGCCCAACTTATTATCGCCGGCCAAGGCACAGTCCTATTCGATGCCTCAGAGGCTTGCACTCTTCGCTTCACTGATGCGTCTGGTGAGTCCGGCATTACAGTGGAGTTTTCTAAGAAGGATGTGCAAGCACATCTCTTTCCCAGTTTGAAGCCACTGATTGACGCGGACAATACCAAGGGTCTCTCTACTGAGAAGGGGGCCTATTATTGGGTGAGTCTTGACACACAGAATCTGCGGATTCTAGCAGGGATCGGTGAGCCGCGGTTCGGAACTGGAATATATTCATATCACTTCGAGCCGGCCCAAAAGGCATTTCTGGAGAGTCTGACCACCGTGAAGCCGCGCGCCCTGCAGATTCGCACCATGTTGCGTGACCCTATTACAAATTCCGTGCCTTTGGCTGTAAAGCCTGTAGATGCGCTCACCATGGATGATATCGCTTCTGGGGCCTACATGCCCGTGGCGAATCTGAGTCTCACTACCCAGAAACTGTACAATTGCATTTCAGGCAAGAAGTTTTCTCTGGCCACCCCAGAGTTTCCAGACTTTGTGAAGGCAATTGAGTATAGTATTGTAACGCCTGGTCACTGGTGCTATGAGCGCCTGAAGGAGAAGGCGAATGAGTTTGGTAAGCCGAATCCCGAGGAGACCTATCTTCGTATCACGCTCGGCGAAAACAACGGCGAGTCTCCTGGGGTTA
>Ga0114976_10000841_pt1 | contig 19328 bp, 17 predicted proteins | sample S_130805_EF_Meta_FD_87319 | JGI IMG/M metagenome (GOLD analysis project Ga0114976, IMG submission 87319) | Freshwater microbial communities from Lake Simoncouche, Canada to study carbon cycling - S_130805_EF_MetaG | ecosystem: Environmental > Aquatic > Freshwater > Lake | place: Lake...
CTCCAAATTACAGTAGTAGAATCCATTACAACTGAATTCAAATCTGAATTATTTGTAATTGCACTCATGCCTTGAGTAAGAATAAGTTGTTTGTTGTTATGTTGTACTTTTACTTTTCCGTGATTTACAGAAACAGACATTTCTTTGTTAGGATAAGCAACTACGTCAAATCCTGTTCCTAGAACTGTTACAGTTCCTTTTGGCGTAACAATTGAAAAAGGTGCAGATTTATTTGGTGCAACTTCAAAATGTGCTTGTCCTGATAATTTGATTTTACGCGCATTTAAAGTTAATTCATAGGAAACAGAACTTGCACCATTCATTGTAACTACGCTACCGTCAGGCAATTTGAGTGTTTTTATTTCTCCTGCATTTGTTATGTGATTTGCAACAAGTGGAGAAAATTTATTTGAATTAAAAGTGAAAAGTACAATTCCAGACATTATGAAAAGACCAATAACCGCAGCATAAGCCAAAAGTGTTGAATAAGAAACTTTCAATTTGGCTTTTGGCTGAATTTCAGCTTTGAATTTTGTCCAAGCTTGATCATTTTGGTCTGCTTCTGAATATGTATAACTTGCTGATAAATCCCAAATTTCTTTAAATTCAGGATCATTGTGCAATTCGTTTTTGTTGATTTCTTCGTTTTTCATAAAAATTACTTTCTCGCCATTTTCATTTGCATAGTCATCGCCATCACATTTTGTTGAATGAGGGCAAGCGTTGTACGGAATTGAGGATTTTGTTTTAACCAATCCTCTAGCTTACTTAATTCTTCGGCTTCCATTAATCCGGCCGCGTATTTAGTAAGAATGTTTGACTCTAATTGTTCTTTCATGGGAGTATTCCTTGCGAGTAAGTACAACAAACGCACAATCATCCCCCAAAAAATAATTAAAAAATATTGAAAAAGTTTTGAATAAATCTATAACTTATATAAAATCAATAGAATATGAATTAAATTTATTTTCGAAATTTATATATATCTTGAATAATTTTCACCACAGCCATGCCGTCTGTTACATTTGTGTGGGGTAATGAATGGTTGTTTAATGTATCAATTACATTTTGAATTACAAATGGATGATTTGATGCGCTTCCTTGATAACTTCCATAGTTATTTGGCGGATTACTCTTTTCTAAAGTTGGCATTTGATAATCTTTGATATGGCAATAGCTAATTTCGTTCATGTATTGACCTCCTAATTTTACCGTTCCATTTTCACCAATTATTGAAATGCTACTTTCGAAATTTTTGTCGAAAACAGACGTTGAATAATTGATACTTCCAACGCCTCCCGAATTAATTGCAAACGTAACAATACCACTATCTTCAAACTGGGTAGAATGGGTATGGTTGAAATTTTCAAATTGCGCATAGTTAATTTTAATTTCCCCAAATATCCAATACAACAAATCAATAAAATGAGAAAACTGTGTAAATAAGGGTCCCCCATCTAAGTCCATATTTCCATGCCAATGATTTGGCGTGTAATATCTGTCATCTCGATTCCAAAAGCAATTAATTTGTATCGAAAATATATTGCCAATCGTTTTTGAAACAATCAAATTTTTCAACCATTGACTGGGTGGTGAAAATCGATTTTGCATCACACAAAAAACAAATTTATTGTTTTTAAGGGATGCAATTTCAATTTCTTTAGAATCAGAGATAGTTAAAGCCAATGGTTTCTCTATCACAACATGTTTACTTGCATTTAAACAGTGAATTGCTTGTTGCGCGTGCAAACCATTTGGGGTGCAAATATTTACCACATCTATATGTTTGTTAGATAATAAATTATCAATATTTATATGGTTATTATAATCCTCATATTTTAATTCCGAATTGATGTCTGCTATTGCAATTAATGTTGCATTTGGGTTATTAGATATATGCATACAGTGTTTTTGGCCAATATGACCTAAACCCAAAACTGCGAAACCAATTTTATTTGACATTGAAGAATTATAGAACGGCAAAAATGCGAAACATATTCTGATTTACCATTTATTTTTTTATTCTGAGATTTGATTTTGATTATTCAAAGAATAGTTGCAAAATTTGCAGTTATAAAATTATGAATACGGAAAAAATATTGGTAATCGGATCGTGTGGTCAACTAGGAACGGAATTGGTTGAAGCGTTGCGCGGAATTTATGGAGATTCGAATGTAATTGCTTCTGATGTAAAGGTTTCTGATAATCCTGTTTTTGAGGCAGGTCCATTTGAGACATTAGATATTTTAGATGAAAAGTCTTTCCGCGAAATAATTGAAAAATACAAACCAACCCAAGTCTATCATTTGGCTGCTTTATTAAGTGCCACTGCTGAAAAATTTCCTGAGTTTGGATGGGAGCTAAACATGGACGGTTTATTCAATGTGCTGAACGCTGCCAGAGATATGGGTATTGTAAAAAGAGTTTATTGGCCTAGCAGTATCGCTGCATTTGGGCCGAATACGCCTCGTTTTAATACACCGCAATTTGGGCCAATGGATCCAACAACAGTTTATGGTATCAGCAAACTCTCCGGTGAATTATATGCACAATATTACTACAATCGTTGGGGTGTAGATACAAGAAGTTTAAGATATCCTGGCTTAATTGGATATAAATCGGCACCCGGTGGTGGAACCACAGATTATGCTGTTTCAATTTATCATGATGCGCTCCAAACCAAAACACATGAGTGTTTCTTGAAAGAGGGAACTGTATTGCCAATGCTTTACATGCCAGATGCTTTAAAAGCAACTTTAGATATTATGCATGCTCCTTCGGAACAAATAAAAATTAGAAGTAGTTATAATTTGGCTGGGATGAGTTTCGGTCCTGAAGAAATAGCAGCGGCAATACAGAAATATATTCCAAATTTTTCAATTACATACAAAATAGATTCTCGTCAGCAAATTGCAGAGTCTTGGCCGGCTGTTATTGATGATTCAAGAGCCCGTGAAGATTGGGGTTGGAAACCAAATTATGATTTAGATAAAATGACAATTGACATGCTTGAAAACTTAAAAATTCAATACAAAATGTAATTTAATTTTCGGTTGTTGCTTTTTTTTAAACTGATTGCAATATTTGGCAAGATTTTTGATTTTAGTTGAATAAAAATAAATAAATTCAATTTTTATTCAGATGCCTTTTTCGATTACTCTTCAGCCTAAAATACATAACTCAATTATAATCATATTTTTAAGATGGTTTAAATCTAAGAAAACCACAGATATGCCTTTATGGCTTAATGAAAAAAAGTATAGCAAAATTTCAAAAGAATCTAAGGCTGCGGTTACAGTTATTAAATTAGCGAAAAAAATAAATTTAACTCAATACAATTTATTGGGAATTTATCAGATTGAATTGGAATACGAAATAAAAAAGTATGAGTTGCGTCAACAAATTCCTCATTTGCAAGTTATAATGAAGAAGGAAATAGCTGAACTGCGATCCATTAAAATGGAAAAAATCCAAAAAATATTGACTCAAAATCAATTAGGCATTTATTCAAAAATTCACCTTCACAGCAAAAAGCACAATTAATTGATTGACTTCCCAATTAATGTAGTAACTGTTGCTTTTTCTATCAAAACTTTTACAATTTCTCCTTTTTTGTGATTTTCTTTAGGGAAAACAACTACAATGTTTTCATCGCTGCGGCCCATCCAATCATTTTCACTTTTCTTACTGCTTCCTTCAATAAGTACTTCAACAATATTTCCAATTTGGTCAGTGTTTTTAGTTAAGCTCATTTTATTTTGAACTTTAATGATTTCGGTAAGTCTTCTGCCTTTAACATCTTCTGGAACATCATCGGTAAGTTTTTTAGCAGCAGGAGTTCCGGGGCGTTCACTATACATATACATATAACTAAAATTAAATTGAGCTTCTTGAATTAATGTAATTGTATCTTGGTGTTCTTCTTCGGTTTCAGAGCAGAAACCTGAAATAATATCGCTAGTGATACCACAATTTGGAATGATTTTTCGGATCATTTTAATTTTATCTAAATACCATTCTCTCGTATAATTACGACTCATAATATCTAAAATTCTAGAGTTTCCACTTTGAGCAGGTAAATGGATGTAATTGCAAATATTTGAATATTTGGCCATGATATTTACTACCTTTTCATTGATATCTCTTGGGTGACTTGTGCTGTAGCGAATGCGCATAGTTGGAACGGCCAATGCAACCAATTCAAGTAAATCGGCAAAATCAACAGCAGTTTCTTGTTCTTCCTCTGTGAGTTTTTTGAATTCTTTCTTTTGTCCCCCACCAAACCATAAATAGCTATTTACATTTTGCCCAAGCATGGTAATTTCTTTATAACCATTAGACTGAAGTTCAAGAACTTCGTTTACAATGCTTTGCGAATCGCGGCTACGCTCACGACCCCTTGTATAAGGTACAACGCAAAAGCTGCACATGTTGTCGCAACCACGCATGATGCTCACAAATGCGGTAATTCCATTGCTATTTAAACGGACGGGATTTAAATCACCATAGGTTTCTTCCCGCGACAATAGAACGTTAATGGCCCTTCCACCGCCATCTACTTCGGCAACCAATTTAGGTAAGTCGCGGTAGCTGTCTGGTCCGGCAACAACGTCAACCAACTTTTCTTCTTCTAATAATTTATCTTTCAAACGCTCTGCCATACAACCCAAAACACCAATAATTAAATCTTTATTGGATTTTTTATTCATGCGAAGATGTTTGAGTCTTTCTCTAATTCTGGTTTCAGCGTTATCGCGAATTGCGCATGTATTTAAAAAGATGACATCTGCATCAAGTTCGTCGGTTGTGTTTTCAAAACCATGCTCTTGCATGATACTCGCAATAATTTCACTATCTGAGAAATTCATTGCACAACCATAACTCTCTATATAGAGTTTTCGGGTATTGATAATAGGTGTTGCGTTGGTTGTCATTTTAAAATACAAAAATAGCAGTAAAAATTGGACAATTGAAGGATTGATAAATGAAATGAATTAGGGTTTGAATCCTTTTTCGCATATTTGCAGTAAATATGGCGTTTAAAAGAAGTATTTTTTTGTTCTTATTTCCAATTTTGATTGGAAATATTTCGGCTCAAAATTCTGATAAAGATAAGGGACAATTTACGGGTAATTTACTTGCAAATTACCAAAAGTATATGCGTGATGATAATATCGGCGCTACCACCAAGGCATATCGTCAAAATACCGCTAGCACCGATGCATGGTTGTTTATGCAATACCGCATTAAAGATTACAGTTTTATTTTGCGCTATGATGGATTTAATAACTCTCCATTGTTAGATCCTCAAGATATATATACAAATCACGGTATTGGGTTTTGGCAAATTAGTAAAAAAGTAAATGATTTGGAAATTACGGCAGGTTCATTTTATGACCAATTTGGATCAGGTGTTTTATTCAGGGCCTATGAGCAAAGACAAATTGGGATTGATTATTCTATTCAAGGTTTGAGATTGGCTTATAATTTCAAAGATAAATGGAGCAATGATTGGAGAATAAAAGGATTTTCAGGGAATCAAAAAGGAACCAATAAAAACAGATTTGATTATGCACCACAAGTAATTAGTGGTATCAATTTAGAAGGAAGTATTGCACTAAAAACCGATTCAAAAGACTGGGGAAATCTGCAGGTTGGAACATCGGCCGTAAACCGTACTTTAGATGGAACTTCTATGGATTGGTTGGTTTCAAATATCAATACGTATGATCGTGATAATCAATTTTTCCCAAAGTATAATGTATATGGATTTAATGGATATTTCACTTACAATATTGGTAATTTCTCTTGGAATGTAGAAGGGAATTATAAAACCAAGGAAGCACTTGTTGGAATGGATAATCGATTATATAACCAAGATGGTAAGGTGCTCTATTCAGCAATAAGTTGGGGGAAAAGCAAAATGAAAGTGGGTGATTCCTCATTGGTTTCTGTGGGTTTGAATGTTCAAGGAAGACATGTAGATCATTTTACATTCAAAACAACGCCTAAAGCCATTTTGTTAGATGGATTGGTTTCCTATTTGCCTTCTTTAACTAAGCAAAATACTTATAGATTAATGGCTAGGTATAATGCTCCGGGACAGGATTTAGGTGAGGACGGAATACAAGGTGAAATAGAATGCAAAATTGGTAGTAAGAAGAAAATTAAGCGTTTTTTTGGTGAAACAAGGATTTCATTTAATGCAAGTTATGTTCAATCATTGGCAAGCAATGGGAAATATGATTCTAGCAGTGCAACTATGAAACCAATTCAGTTATTTAGAGAATATAACTTGGAAGTGGTACAAAATTTGGGTAAAGACAAATTGAAATTGGGTGTTCAAAGTATTTTTTATAACCAAGCCAGATACGAACAAGAACCAGAGTATGATGCGGTTAAAACAATCACTCCATTTTTTGAATGGTTGCATAAAACGCATTCTGGTAAAAGTTTACGTGTAGAAGGTCAGTTTTTATATACCAAGCAAGATCAAGGTTCTTTTGCAAATTTGGTATTGGAATATTATTTAACAAAGAATTTTTCTATTTCAGCAGGAGATATGTTGAATGCAATTCCTCATAGATATCCAAATATGTCAATTAGCGATAAAATCATCCATTATCCTTCCTTTTTTATGGGATATGTTCATGACAACAGTGTTTACACATTGGCATTCATTAAACAACAATCAGGGGTAAACTGTAGTGGTGGTATTTGTCGTTTGGAACCTGCTTTTAGCGGTGTAAGATTTACGATAAGCAGCAATTTCTAAGAACTAGGGTTTTACAAATCCCAAATTCTGGTTCTTCCCTCTCTGTTGTATTTTTTAATATTCAGCCAAAAAGCTGCTATCAAATAAAATATTATGGGTGAACCTAATGTGAAGAAACTGGCGTAAATAAAAGACATTCTAACACTTCTGGTAGAAATATGCATTTTGTCTGCGAGCTGCGAGCAAACCCCAAATAATGATTTTTCCAAAGGATATTTAATGAATTTCATTGAAACGAAGATATGTAAAATTTTCGATACATAAAGGATATTAACAAAAATAGACTTCTAAGCAATTTTCAATCAAATGGTTAGTGCTTCAATCTTGTAAAAAGGCAGAAGAATTCTATAACATTCTGGAGTGAATTCATTCTGTTTGTTTCTTATATAAATTGATTTTTTTTCTACTTGGGTAGGAACAATTTTTGCAAATTGGATAAAAATCAAATGGGCACTTTTGTTTGCATTCGGAGAAATTTCAACTATTGAATGTACATGTAAATCAGTGTGATTTATAAATTTATAAATATCGTTTAATGCTGAGTAAGGCAATAAAATCCATGCAGTGCCGCAATTGTCTAAAAGTGAATTAATAAGATTGAAGAAATCGGTAAAATTGTAATTTTGGAAATGTCGTGCTTGATTTCTTTCTGTTTCATCAGATTCTAATTGGTTTACAAAGAATGGCGGATTGCTGATAATAGCGTCAAAAGTAGATTCAAATTGATATGTAAACATGTCGGCCTGAACAATCTGAATATTTGATTGGCAATTATTTTCTAGAATATTCTTTTGTGCTTGAATTGCTGTTTCTTGGTGCTGTTCAATTCCCAATATTTGTGCAGATGGATACTTTTGATGCATCATGAGTGCCAATAATCCAGTACCAGTTCCTAAATCTAAAATTCTTTTGGGATTATTGAAATTGCAATAGGCTCCAAACAAGCAAGCATCGGTAGTTACTGGCAGCGTAACTTGCTCTTGATAAATGGTAAAATTCTTAAACTCGAAAGGATTACGCTTTTTCACTAAAAATCAAATCTGTAGAGAAAATCTTTGGATCATTGAAAAATTGAAATTCATTTTTGTTAAACGCCAAAATATGGTTTGCATAGGGAAGGGAAATATCGATGTCGTGGGTGCTAATTATGATATATTTTCCCTGTTCTTCGGCAATTTTTTTAACGAGAGATAAAAACTGTATCCGGCTAGGGTAATCAAGAAATGCCATGGGTTCATCCAGCAACAAAATGGGTGTTTCTTGTGAAAGGCAACGAACGAGCATCACTTTTTGCTTTTCTCCGTCGGAGAGTTGCGCAAAATTTTTGTTTTTGAGCTCTTCTATTCCACAAATTCTAAAATACGAATTTACAATTGCTTCGTTCTCATCATTATTCAATTGCCAAGATTTTGTAAATCGTTGTCGTCCACTCATTGCAATATCCATTGCTGTCATCAATTCTATGTTGGGTGGTGTTGGCAACATCAGAGAAATAAAGGATGAAAGCTCATCGTTTGGCATACTTGAAAGTTGTTTGCCATTTAATGTTACAAATCCATGTAAAGGCTTGTAAATATTGAGTAATGTTTTTAGAAATACTGATTTTCCAATACCATTGGCACCAAGCAACAGGGTAATAGAACCCGATTCCAAATTGAATGAAATCTTGGAATGAATTTCAGTCAATTTATGTTTGTTTTTAAATCCTGTTGATATTTCGTGAATGGCGAGCATTGTTATTGACTACAAAAATGAGATATTCGTACGACTATATGCAATTTATTCAAGCAAGTTATCAAGAAATTGACAAAATAATTGAATTGGCTCAAAAAATTTGGCGAGACCATTATCCTTCAATCATTGGAGAAGAGCAAGTTGAATTCATGCTTACCAAAATGTATGATAAAGCTTCTTTGGAAAAGCAAATTCAAAAGGGCGATGAATTTTATTTGGCTTTTGATGCGAGTGAAAATCGTTATTTGGGATTTGTTTCAATTAAAAATGAGGGTGAATCAAAACTTTTCATTAATAAATTTTATATAGATACAAATCATCAGCGTTCTGGAATTGGTTTGCTTTTTTTTGATTTTATTGTGCGTGAATATGTCCCTCAAGAAATTAGATTACAAGTAAATAGACAAAATTTTAAGGCAATAAATTTTTATTTTAAGGCAGGATTTAAAATTGAAAAAGTTGCTGATTTTGATATTGGCGATGGTTATTTCATGAATGATTTCATAATGATTTGGGAAAGTTTGGAAAAGCGTTCGGTAAAACGGGTTTGAGGGGTTAATTTTGCGCCGTGCTTGCATTAGTTGACTTTTCATTCGAATTCGCTGGAAGATATTTATATAAAAACGCCGGATGGCATATTAAACCTAGCGAAAAAATAGGTTTGGTAGGATTAAACGGAACCGGTAAATCTACATTATTACGGGTTGTTGCTGGTGAATTTGATTTGCGGGAAGGAAGTTTGTCAAAATCTTCGAGTTTGAAAATTGGATTCTTAAACCAAGATTTGTTAAGTTTAGAATTTCATGAAAGTGTGCGTGATGTGGTCATGGCTGGTAGAGAAGATCTTGTTATTATTGACAATGAAATTAACCAGTTGTTGCATGAGTTAGAAACAGAATATGATGACAAACGTATCAACCGATTGACCGATTTACAAGATCAGTTTGGACAACTGGGTGGATACGACTGGCAGAGTCAGGGCGATAAAATTCTTGAGGGACTTGGTTTTACAACAGAAATGTTGGCAAAGCCATTGAAGGAATTTAGTGGTGGTTGGCGCATGCGTGCAATGTTGGGCAGATTGTTATTGCAAGCTCCTGATTTGTTATTGTTAGATGAACCTACGAACCATTTAGATTTGCCTACAATTGAGTGGTTAGAAAATTATTTGAGCGATTATCAAGGAACTTATGTGATTGTTTCACATGATAGGTTTTTCTTAGATAAAACTGTGAATAGAATTGCTGAAGTTGCTCATCAACAATTGTATCACTACAAAGGGAATTTTTCAGATTATTTGGATCAAAAAGATGAACGTGATGAAATGTTACAGCGCCGATTTGAAAATCAGCAAACTTTCATCAAACAACAAATGCAGTTTATTTCTCGCTTTAGATATAAAGCAAGTAAATCAACTGCTGTTCAGAGTAGGGTCAAAATGTTGAATAAAATTGACCGAATTGAGTTGAAGGATAAAGAGCGTGGGGATTTCGATATTAAGTTTAACATTCGTGTAAATCCTGGTAAACAAATTGTTGACATGGACGGTGTGAGTAAAAGCTATGGTGATTTGCACATTTTGCATGACACCAGAGGTCAAATCATGCGTGGTGACAAGATTTCCATTGTTGGAGCCAACGGAAAGGGTAAATCTACGCTTTTAAGAATGATGCATGGCAGTGAGCCACACGAAGGTAATATTGAATTGGGTTGGAATGTTGAATCTGCATTTTTTGCGCAACATCAGCTTGAGGCCTTGAATCTAAAAAATGATTTATTGAATGAACTCGGCACTGTGAGTGCTGAATATACCGAAAAAGAATTGAGAACAGTTTTGGGATGTTTTTTGTTTACTGGACAAGAAGTATTCAAAAAAGTAAAAGTTCTTTCGGGTGGTGAGAAATCTCGTTTGGCATTGGCAAAAACATTGATTACTCAATCGAATTTCTTGTTATTGGATGAGCCTACGAATCACTTAGATATGTTTTCAACTTCGGTATTGGCTGAAGCATTGGAAAACTATGAAGGAACTATCATATTTGTTTCTCACGATAGAACTTTCATAAGTAGGGTTGCCAACAAAATTTGGTGGATTGAAAATGGCCAAATTAAAGAGTATTTGGGCACATTTGATGAATTTAATGAGTGGAATGCAAACAGGGTAGTTGAAAATATTCCAATTATTAAGGCAGCTCCAGCGCAAAAGGTAGAAACTAAATCAGAAGAATTGCCTGCTGTAAAGAAATCTACATTGTCTAAAAATCAAATTCAACGACTTGAGCAAGACATGGAGAAATTTGAGTCTGAAATTAAGGAAATTGAAGCAAAAAACAACAAATTAACTGAATTAATGCAGAGTTCTGAAGTTTCATCTAATTCAGAAAAATTGATGGATGTTATGGGAACGCACAAAGCGAATTTGGAATTGATGATTCAACTTCAAGCTAAGTATGATGAAACCATGGAAGCATGGTTATTGTCTCAAGAATAATAGCCAATTGGCATTTTTTTTGTTATGTTTGATAAATGAAATACATTGTACTCATATTTTTTCTGTTTTTAAGTGGAGAAAAACTCTATGCCAATTTGGACAGTACATTGCGTTTAACCAATGCCATTTACGAGGGGGATATAAGAACAGTTAGGGTAACTCAACCTCAAAGTGGATTTGCTTTTCCAATAGTTACACTTGAAGATGCTTTGGGTAATTTGAGGCTTGAATTTGATCAGCTCACAGCCGAAAGAGATTATTATCAGTTTACTTTAATTTTATGCGATGCCCAATGGAATAAGGTTCCTATGGCAAAAGCTCAGTATTTAGAGGGAATAGGGTATGAAAACCTAGAAAATTATGTGTTTTCGAATTCTACTTTGACACAATATGTTCATTATATGCAAAGTTTTCCGACAGAAAATACATTGCCAAAATATTCAGGTAACTATATACTCTTAGTTTATAGAAATTTTAATGAAGCTGATATTGTTTTATCGAGGAGGGTTTTGGTTTTAAGCTCAAAAGGCAATGTTGATATATCCATAAATCAGAGCAATCAGGTTGAATTCAGACAAGAAAACCAACAAGTTAATTTTACTTTTAATACATTAAAAGGCTATTATATTCCAAATCCATACCAAGATTTGACCTCGGTAATTTTACAAAATGGGGAATGGGTTTCTGCAATAGATAATTTAAAGCCTCAGTTTATTCAAAGTCAATCGTATGCTTATAAACAAATTCAAGGTACCCAATTCAGTGGTATAAACGAATATCGATCTTTTGACATTAGAAGTTTAAGGTCGAGTCAAGCTTGGATTAAAAAGAGAATGAATATTGGAAACCAAAAGCATGTTTGGTTGGTAACGGATCAAAGCAGGGGTTATGACAGATACATGCCTTGGAGTGATTATAATGGTCGTGTTTTTTATGACAATAAAGACATCATTAAAGATACCATGAACAATAGCAACGGTGTTTCTTTTGAAAGTGATTATGTATTTGTTCACTTTTCATTGGCTGCAGATTTACAAGAAAACGATGTTTATATTTTTGGTGAATTAAGTGATTGGCGGATTAATGAAAATTTGAAAATGTATTACAACGCTGATTTGAAAAACTATGAAGCGGTTGTTCCATTAAAACAGGGGTATTACAATTACATGTTTGGTATTTTAAATAAGACTACCGGCAAATTAGACTTTAAGCCATTAGAAGGAGCAAATTCAGCAACAGAGAACAATTACATGGTTTTGATGTACCATAGAAATCAAGCAATGCCGTTTGATGAATTGATTGGGTACGGACTAAAGAATTCACAAAGTAAAAAATAACTAATAAGTTAAATAGGGTTGTGAAATTCTATTGAATTCCTTTTCTGATTCAACCTTCCATAAAATTGTATTAGAATACGTTCCCCCTTTGGCAAATTTTAACATAAATGTTGGGATATTGTTCAGGATTGGACTGTAGATACCAATTTTTTTACAGTTTGTATATGGAATGCTATCTTTAGATAAATAGTAAACATTTTCATATTCTGAATACTTGAAATGAATTGGATGGTAATCCAATCCATAGTCGCATAATTTGTGTGTGGCAGCATAATATTCACCAATAGATTCGCCTAAAATGAGGGTCTTTTTATTTTTAGGGATGTTTTGGTCTAAGAAAGACAGAATTGGTTTGGGCATTCTTTCATTTCGTTGATAAAAGGCGGTTATATGTCGGGCTGAAAAAGATAATAAACCATTAAAAACGACAATCAGAATAAAGATATTGAAGTATCTATTATTGAGACTTATCTCATTGTTCAATGTGATAATTCCAATCAATAAAAATGCCGGTAAATATCTGTATTGGGCAGACATTGCACCAAAAATGGTGATGCCTAGCAATAATAGTTCTAAAAGTGATCCATTAAGTAAAGCTGATGCAATGTTATTTCTTTGTTTAATCAACAACTGAATAGTGAGAAAAAGTATACCCAAATAAACGAGCCACATGAGGGGTTGCTCTTTGTAATGTGGGAAAAATCTTCCAAAAAAACTGTCCCTCAAAATATAAAAAAATCCAGTTGATTGTGGTGTGTGCTTGGATGCTTGCAAACCTAACTGAGATATAATTTCTGAAACATTGAAATTAATGAACCACAAACTGAACAGAGTTGGTATGATAAACATTATTCCGAAGTTGAAATTGTATTTGAATTTATTTTTGACGCATGTTTTTATTAACCAAGCCAATACAATTGGTAAAGTATATAAATGTGCAATGAGCAACAATCCTGCAATTAAACCTTGTAAATATGGATTGTTTGATTTGATTTGAAGGAAATAATATAATGAAATCAACAATAGAATAAGTACTTCAACCCGAACGCTTCTTGAAAGTTCAAAAACGCTTTTATCAAAAGCAAACAAAAGCACAAATAATAGTGGTAAATAATTAGATTTTAATGATTTATTAAGCAATAAATATAGAATGGTGAGGGTGCCTAAATGAAATAGGAGGAAGGGCAATCGAATATTAAAAACAGTAGGATTTGTTATTTTAAGCCAGAAAATATGCCAGATTTCAATGAGAGGAGGGTAGCTTGCAAAAACTTTTTCGGCACCTGGATTGGGCCAAAGTTTTGAGAAAAAATGACCAAATTTTTCGAACTGAATGGCTGGATCTAAATTCATTACTTCATCTGTCCAAGCTACAGGTAAAGTAGTGAGATTGATTAGTCCCAACAAGGCATAAAAAAAAATAAAAAATAAGAAAGGTAAATGTTTGCGATATGTAAACCGCCGGTGATTCAACTTACTTAAAAGTAATTAATAGTTGATTTTTATCTACAGCCATGCCTTGTTTTGCAAGTACATCGCTAATGATTCCATCTGTTGGAGATTTGATTGCATTTTCCATTTTCATGGCTTCTAAAACGAGAATTTTATCTCCTTTGGCAACAGTATCGCCAGGGTTGACAAGAATTTGCAATACCAATCCTGGCATAGGTGCTTTTAGGTCTGAAATTTTAGGTGTCAGGGCGTTTTCGAGTCCCATTGATTTTAATATTTCATCAATTGGTTCAGTGATTTTCGCTTCAAATTTATTTCCGTTGTAAAGCAGCGTAAGTGTTTTGGCTTCTTTGTTCACATTTAAGCAACGAATCGTATATACCTTGTTAGGGGTAATGAGTAATAAAGTTTCATCATTATGTTTTACAATACAAATTTCTTGATTCTCATTTTGAACCCAAATGTTATTTTCATTAACTAGAGAAATTTCTTTTTCTTGAATGTTTACTTTCATGGCTTACACGTTTCTATCAATTACAAAATTAACCAAAAGATTCAATTGTTTTTTTTGGGAAATATTGGTTTCAAGTGAATCAAGGATTTGGAAAGCTTGATCCCTAAATTCATTCATTTTAGAAGTGGCATATTTAATGCCGTCATATTTTTTTATAAATTCAACCACCTGTTTCATTTTTTGATTATCGGGTAGTTTGCCCTTAATTACTTGCCTAATTCCTTTTGTTTCATTGATAGGAGCTTTTGACATGGCGTAAATAATGGGCAATGTTAGTTTTTTCTCTTTGATATCGAGACCAGCGGGTTTGCCACTTTTGTTTTCTCCAAAGTCAAAAAGATCGTCGCGTATTTGAAATGCCAATCCAATGAGTTCTCCAAATTGTCTCATTTTTTCTTGAATTTCAATGTCTGGTTGGGTTGAAGCTGCACCAATTTGGCAGCATGATGCAATTAAAGAAGCGGTTTTTTTTCGAATAATTTCAAAATATACCTCTTCAGTGGCATTCATGAATTTTGCCCTTTCGAGTTGCAATAATTCACCTTCGCTCATTTCCTGTACCGCAATACTCAAAATTTCGAGTAAATCAAAATCTTTATTTTGAACACTCAATAACAATCCTTTAGAAAGCAGGAAATCTCCTACCAAAACGGCGATTTTGTTTTTCCAAAGTGCATTGATACTAAAAAAACCTCTTCTCTGATAACTTTCATCTACAACATCATCGTGAACCAAACTTGCGGTATGCAGCAATTCAACCAATGATGCACCACGCAAAGTTCTATCGTTTATTTCGCCAAACAAAGCTGCGCTATAAAGTACAAAAATAGGACGAATTTGCTTGCCCTTTCTTTTCACGATATAGGTCATGATGGTATCGAGCAGAGGAACTTTCGTTTTCATGCTCTGTCTGAACTGGGTTTCGAAATTCTCCAGATCCTTCAGAATGGGTTTTTTAATTTGCTCTATGTTTGAGCTCATGGGCTTTGCGAAGGTAACCAAATTTTATGTATTTGTTTAAACGTATTTGACAATATTTTGTCTTAAAATTGAGTAAATTCAATTAAATTTGGAAACATTTCAAGATGCAATTTATTACTCATTATTCTAATCAATTAAAATGGATGTTTTGTGGTTCTATTTTAATAATTACTGCATTTTTTTCTTGTGGCAGTTTGAAAACGAAGAATTCAAAACAGGTAAGTGTCCCTCAAAATAAAATGAATATGCGAGATTCAATAAATAAATATCCAACTTTTCACCAATTGGATGAAACATTACAATCCCATTTTTCAAATTCAACAGGAGTTGCGAAGGAAGATGCTGGTGTTTTTTTAGGGTCATTACAGAGTGATTATTCATCGTATAAACCCAATAATTTGGTGATGGACAGTATTCGTGAAATTTTGTCAGCTGGTAATGTATTGAAGGTTGATGTTTATGGCGGAAATTGGTGTTCTGATACGCGTTATGGCTTGGGCGGTTTAACCCATGTATTGGATGATTTGGGAATAAATAAAAAAGATTTTAGTTATATCAGGGTAGATAAAGATAAGAAAATGATTGATTTTAAATCTGAAGGAATTGAAATTTCCCGGGTACCACTTGTAATTTTTTTAATAAACAATAAAGAAATTGGGAGAATTATTGAAAATCCAGTGGAGAGTTGGGAAAAAAACTTGCTGCAATTATTGCAAGCGAAACACTAGAGGTACTTCTTCTTTTGCGATTTCCTTAGCAGACCAAATATCCAACAGAAATTCCTTAGTTGATTGCAGGTTTTTCTTAAAAGATCTATATTTGGTAAAAATAATTAAAAACATAATTGCCTCTATTACGAGCATTGCTGTTTTCATTGGGTCGCTAAAAAAATTAGGAGCATAGTAATTGGAAGATTTATATAAAGCTTCTAAAAGGAATGTGGTACATATCCCAAAAACTGCTATGAATAGCGCATACATGCGTTGATGTTCTAAAGAGCCAAGTCTTGCAATAATGTATATTTCGTTATCGATTCCTTTTATTTCACCATGAATAAAGTTAACAAGTGGCTTTTTCTTTGTTATTGTTTCCAATTTAAAATCTTGACTACTCACTTCACCATAAAAGGATTTCACATTTTTATTGGTATTTTTATAATTGGCATCGCTTAAAAAAGTATGTAATTCAATTGCAGATTTAATTTGTTGCCTGTTTTGTTCTGATTTTAAGAAGATTGTTTTAAAAGGATATCCAAACATTTTTTATTGATTAGTGAGGGTTGAATTTATGTGATTCATTTCAATGCAAAGTTCGTTTAATAACTGGGTATTGTCGAAAATTCCGTTTCCTACAACAATGTAGTCGGCTCCATTGCTCCATGCATTTTTTGCATCGCTAACAGATTTGATGCCACCACCAACGAAGAGAATGCAATTCGTATTTTCATTCACTGCTTTAATAACAGATTGGGATACAGGATTTTGAGCACCAGAACCGGCATCAAGATACATCACTTTCATACCTAAGAATTCTCCGGCCATTGCAGTCGCGGCAGCGATATCTGGTTTGTCGTTTGGCATTGGCATTGTATTGCTCATGTACAAAGCAGAGGTGATTTTGCCAGACTCAACGAGCATATAACCTGTAGGAATGGCTTCAATATTATGTTTTTTTATCCATGGTGCTGCAGTCACATGTTTTCCAATAAGAAATTCTGGATTTCTACCTGAAATTAGACTCAAGAATAAAATTGCATCGGCATTTTCCACAAGCTGCATTTCATGTCCAGGGAAAAGTACAATATTTTTCGCGCCTAGTTTTTTAAGTTGTGCAACACAATTTTGAGTATTACCAGAAGAAACGAGTGAACCACCTATCAAAAATAAATCAATCTGAAATGTTAGTGCAATTTTCAAAATTTCATCTGTTTTTGATCCATGTTGATCCGGATCAATTAAAACGGCAATACATTTTTTAGCGTTGCTTTTTTGGGAAAATAGGTGATTGAGAACCATTGAATAAATCGTACACAAAGAAAGTGAAAAATGGTCTTTTTTTAGTTTTTATTTTGTGAAACTAAATTAAACTGAGTGACTGCGCACATAGGCAAAAAATCAATTAAAAAAAAGTGCAAAATTACTACTTTTACTATAGTTATGATTATCAGTATATTACGTTTAAGTTATTGATCTGTAATCAAGTAAACTATTTCCACAGCCTAAACCCTTTTGTGCATTGGTTTTTTTCATTTTATGTGGATAAACGAATCATGATTATAGTTTTTAGATTGATAGTTTTGTTGCTCTCTATTAATTTTTATAGCAAAGCAAACCCAAAAGTAAACTAAAATTTAAACCAAAAAACCAAAAAAACCATGAACCAACAAACAGTAAACAGTAGCGGACTAGAATTTGCTAGGTTAAACACAAAAGAAGGAGTTTCTCCTTTTGATTTATTTAAGTACGATTATAGAACATCGGTAATTAAAAAGCCAGATGGTAGCATCGTATTTGAAATGTTAAATGTGGAAGTTCCTGATGGTTGGAGTCAGGTAGCAACGGATATTTTGGCACAGAAATATTTCCGTAAAGCTGGAGTGCCTCAGGCCGATGGCTCAATGGGATGTGAAACATCTGTGAAACAAGTTGTTCATAGATTGGCTGAGTGTTGGCGTTTTTGGGGTGAGAAACATGGTTATTTTGCTTCGGCAACTGATGCACAAGTATTTTATGATGAGTTGGTTTACTCATTGTTGAATCAAGAATCAGCGCCAAATTCTCCACAGTGGTTTAATACAGGTTTGCATAATAGCTATGGTATTGCAGGAAAACCACAAGGTCATTACTTTGTAGATCCTACAACTGAAAAATTAATGAAATCAACAAGTGCTTATGAGCGTCCACAGCCACATGCATGTTTCATTTTGTCTGTAGATGATGATTTGGTTAATGAAGGTGGTATTATGGATCTTTGGGTTCGTGAAGCGAGAATTTTCAAATATGGTTCTGGTGTTGGAACTAACTTTTCTAAAATACGTGGTGCAGGTGAAAGATTGTCTGGTGGTGGAACGAGTAGTGGTTTAATGAGTTTCTTGCGTATTGGTGACAGAGCTGCTGGTGCTATTAAGAGTGGTGGAACAACACGTCGTGCTGCCAAAATGGTATGTTTAGATTTAGATCATCCAGAAGCAATGGAATTCATTGCATGGAAAAAAGGGGAAGAGAAAAAAGTAGCTGCATTAATTGCAGGCGGATACGCTAGCGATTATGAAGGTGAAGCATATAATACCGTTTCAGGTCAAAATAGTAACAATTCCTTGCGTATTCCTCATAAATTTTTTGATAAATTGCAAAAAGGAGAAGATTGGGATTTTACAGCTCGTTCAACTGGAGAGGTTATGAAATCTTTACCAGCTCAACAAGTATGGGATACCATCGGGGATGCTGCATGGGCTTGTGCCGATCCTGGGGTTCAATACGATGATACAATTAACGAATGGCACACCTGCCCTGAAGGTGGAAGAATCAATGCTTCTAATCCATGTTCAGAATATATGTTCTTAGACAATACAGCGTGTAACTTAGCTTCATTGAATTTGAGAAAATTCTTTAATGAAGATGAGTGTAAATTCGATGTAAATAGTTTAGAATATGCTGCAAGATTATGGACAACTGTACTTGAGATTTCTGTGTTAATGGCACAATTCCCAAGTAAAGAAGTGGCTCAATTGAGTTATGATTACAGAACTTTGGGATTGGGTTATGCCAACTTAGGTTCAGTATTGATGTGCGCGGGTATTCCTTATGATAGCAAAGAAGCAACTGCAATTTGCGGTTCAGTATCTGCAATTTTAACTGGTATATCTTATGCTACAAGTGCTGAAATGGCTGCTGTTAAAGGTACATTTAGCAAGTACGAAAAGAATAAGAAAAATATGTTGCGTGTAATTCGTAACCATCGTTATGCTGCTTACAACACTCCTTTGGCTTTTGAGGGATTGGGAATTAAGCCAGTTTGTATTGATGAAAAATATTGCCCTGATTA
>Ga0114976_10000845_pt1 | contig 19281 bp, 25 predicted proteins | sample S_130805_EF_Meta_FD_87319 | JGI IMG/M metagenome (GOLD analysis project Ga0114976, IMG submission 87319) | Freshwater microbial communities from Lake Simoncouche, Canada to study carbon cycling - S_130805_EF_MetaG | ecosystem: Environmental > Aquatic > Freshwater > Lake | place: Lake...
AGGCACTGGTAGCTATCAGGACATGAATGTGAGACCGCAACCACAGATCAATGAACCTACTGGTGCTGCCGCGGCAACTCGTGCGCAGATTGCGGATGCTTTCGTACCGTCAGGCAATGAAGCCGCAACGACTGAACGCCGCGCACAAGCGCATGAAATTCGTATGCGCGCTATTGAGCGCCAAGTCGTTGCTGCTGTGCGCGATGGTGCTGATACGATCCGTATGCAGCTTTATCCACCAGGCCTTGGACAGATCATCATCCGCCTCACGATGGATGGATCGAAGCTGAAGCTCACGACTAGTGCCAATTCACGCGATGCGGCTGATAGCCTGCGGTCGATTGAGGGAGATCTTCGCGACGCTTTAACTGTCGGCGGTCTCGAACTCACTGGTTTTGACGTGTCAGAAGATGGCGATGGTGGCGACAAAAATCGCAAACATGCCGCTGAGACTGAAAATAACAATCAACAATCCCGCAGCGCGAAGTCCGAAGACTTCGCCCTCGATATGAACGCCTAAAGAAGGGGCGCACTAATGGCCGCGGAACCGGAAGAAGAACAGGTAGAAAAGAAGAAACTGCCGATCGTCAAGATCCTAGTCATGACCCTTGTCAGTCTCTTGCTCGTTGGCGTAGGCGTTGGCGGCACAGTAGCCTTTTTCATTTTGACCAAGCCACCGGAAGATAATCCGCTTGCTATCGTCATTGAGAAAAAAGCAGGTGGTGACGCCCATGGTGATGGTCATGGCGCACCTCCTGCAGGTGGCAAAGACGCCGGAAAGGATGCGCATGGCGCACCCGCGGCACCTGCTGGGCCTGCGGGCAAGCCTGTCCCCTCAAAAGAACAATTCGCAACAACCTATTTCGAATTCCCAGGAAATTTCACCACGAACCTGCGCGGCTCAAAGCGCTTTGTTCAGGTGAGCCTTGGCTTGGCGACGCAATATGACAAAAAAGTCATTGAAAATGTTCAGAAGCACGAAGTTGCTATTCGTTCAGAAATTCTGGCATTGGTTGCCGAACAGAGCGAAGTTGAAGTGGTCGGCGTCGAAAACCGCAAGCGTTTGCAAAATGGCATTCGCGATGTGATCAACCGCGTGCTCACAGAACGCACAGATTTCGGGGGCATTGAAAATGTCTACATCACCGCACTCGTGATGCAGTAAAAAATCATGTCAGACAACCGCAAACTCAGCAACGATGAAGTATCCGCTCTGCTGGAAGGCTTGAACACTGGCGAAATCAACCTTGAATCAGATGAACGCCCTCAGGTCGAATATAAGCCCTATGTCTTCGGTGCGGAAGATGCAGGCCTCCTAGGTGACCTTCATACCCTACGCCTCATCAATGAACGGTTCGGTCGCAATCTACGCAACATCTTGTTGCCAATGCTTCGTTTCATGCCACGCATTTCAACCCTTCCGCCAGAAACAAAGCGATTCGACGACCACATGCGTGGGATGAGCCAATTCGAGAGCCTGAGCATTGCGCGCGCTGATGCATTGAAAGGAACTATCCTTATCACGATCCCTCCGCGCCTCATCAGTATTCTGGTGAATACTTTTTTCGGCGGTCGCGGTGATCCAGGTGTGACGCGTCAAACCGAGTTTACGCCAACTGAAGAACGTATTCTCGAAATTATCATTGATGGCACTTTGAAGACGCTTGAAGACGCATGGCGTGAAGTTTATCCCGTCCAGTTTGAATATATGAACAGCGAGACAAATCCCGCCTTCACCTCATTTGTTGAAGGCTCGGAAAGCGTCATTGTGAGTTCTTTTTTTATTCAGCTGCCTTTCGCCGAGCCTGCAACAATTGATGTGCTCTATCCACGCCAATCGCTGAAGCAGATTGCCACCATCTTGCGCAGCAAGATTCAGCGTGTCGGCGATGCCCGCGATGTGAATTGGGAACGCCACCTCGAAGAAGCCCTCATGCAGGTACCTTTGAGCTTTGTGCCCCGCATTGCTGAACCCAGCATTAGCCTGAAAACTTTGATGAACGTGCAAGAAGGCATGATCATCGATATTCCGGCTTTTGAAACCGTCCGCGTCTTTGTTGAAGGCGAAGAATTATTTGAAGGCATGATGGGCGATCGCGACGGCAAACTAGCCTTACGCGTCGTCGTTTGAATGAGAGAGATAACCCATGTCAAACACTGAAACAGAACTCGAGAGCGGCGAAGGTGGCTCTGCCAATCTGAAGCGGCTCGAAAACATCGAAGTGAAACTCACCGTTGAGGTGGGCGGAACAAAAATATCGATCGGCGATCTGTTGAAGCTGAATGATGGCTCGGTTGTCGAGCTTGATCGTCTGGCTGGCGAACATCTCGATATTCTTGTCAACGGCACTTTACTGGCGCGCGGCGAAGTCGTGCTGGTTGGCGAACGTCTGGGAATACGCTTCTCAGAAATTGTCTCGCCAGAAAAGCGGGTACGCAGCCTGTGAGTTCAAGCGGTCTCTATAGCGCTGTGATGGCGGTCCTGCTCTGCGTCCTGGTGGGCGTGGGCTTTCTGCTGTCGCGTTATCGTGACCGTCTGAACAACGCTTTCGGTGCTGGACCAAAAGCCATCAAGAAAACAGTCGATGTCCTTCCGGGCGTCAAACTTGCTGTGGTGGAAATCGACGGCATGAAAGTCGTGTGTGGTCTGAACAAATCCGGCATCACCGCTTTGCAGGTGGTTGGCACTGCTGATCAGGATCACGTGTGATGCGCAAAATTCTTCTCTCACTGATTTGCGCCTTGGCCTTTGTGTTTGTACTGGCAGAACCAGCAGCGGCACAAAGCGCGCTCGATATTCCGCTCCTGCGCCTTCAATCACAGCCAGGGGGTGGACAAACTCTCTCGTTGTCTTTGCAAACATTGGCGCTGATGACTGCGCTGACGTTGTTGCCGTCACTCCTCTTGGTGATGACCAGCTTTACCCGCATCATCATTACGCTGTCTATTTTGCGCCAAGCGCTAGGTACCCAGCAGACGCCGCCGAATCAGGTTCTGGTTGGGCTTGCTCTGTTCATGACATTGTTCATCATGGCGCCCACATTTAAGACCATCAACGAGCAGGCTTTTACACCCTATACACAAGGCCAGATTCAAATCGAAGAAGCCGCAACACGCGCTGGCACGACGATGAAAACCTTCATGCTCCGCCACACACGCGAAAGCGATCTTTTGCTCATGGCTGATTTGCAAGGTGACAAGGGTTATGATTCTCCAGCCGCTGTACCCTATCAGGTTATTGTACCGGCATTTGTGATGAGTGAATTGCGCACCGCTTTCACCATTGGCTTCCTTCTCTTTTTGCCTTTCCTGGTTATTGATATTGTTGTCTCCAGCGTGCTGATGTCGCTTGGCATGATGATGCTGTCGCCGACGCTTGTCTCTTTGCCCTTCAAACTGATGCTCTTCGTCGTAGTTGACGGCTGGAGCGCGACAGTCACATCGCTCGTCGAAAGCTTCTTGAAGGGCTGACCATGCAATATCAGCAATTCATCACCGTCGGCCATGAAACGATCATGAGCGTGCTCATGTTGGTCGGCCCTGCTCTCTTGGCTTCTCTGGCGATCGGTCTGCTAATCGGTATTTTTCAAGCTGCAACATCCATTAATGAATCTACTCTGACCTTCGTGCCAAAATTGGTGATCGTGGTCGGGGTATTGGCTCTTTCAGCGCCTTTTATGATTTCGACCGTATCAAGCTTCTTCGCCTTCATCTTCACAGAAGTCTCGAGGGTCAATCGATGATCCTCCTGGGCCAAGATGTTCTCATGAAAGAGTTGGTGGCTTTTATGCTGCTGGCGGTACGCATGGGAGCCATGTTTGCGGCAGCGCCCATATTGTCGGCAACCGCCGTAACCTTGCCTATCCGGATTGCTCTGACGCTAGCCGTCACACTGGCAATTGCTAGCAGCGTCAAAGTACCAGAGATTGATCTTCTCTCGCCCATCGGCGCCTTGACCATTGCGCGTGAAGTCTTGTTAGGTCTAGCTATAGGTCTTGTCTTTCAATTGGCATTTGCGGCCATCAACATGGCCGGTGAACAAATGGCTGGCGCCATGGGGCTTGGCTTTGCTGCTATGGTTGATCCACAAACAGGTGCTCAGTCGCCTGTAATTTCACAGTTCCTGTCAATCATGATGACGATGATATTTCTGGTCACAGAAGGTCATCATGTTTTACTTCGTCTTTTAACAGCGAGCTATGAAGCACTGCCCATCGGCACAGATTTTAATGTCGATATGTTTCTGGGCATTGTGAAATCTGGCGCATTAATGTTCTCGGCGGCACTTTTGGTTGCCGCTCCTGTCGTCTTTCTTATTTTCCTGACCAATCTCATCGTCGGCTTTATGACGCGTGTCGCGCCACAGATGAATATTTTCTCAATCGGCTTTACGATCACCATCTTCATGGGCTTAGCAGTTCTTCTCGTGTCATTGCCAACCATTGGCAACAGCATGTCAGGCCTACTGCAAACCGTCACAGTGATTGTGCGTGATCTCATTCTTGGTAAGGGGGTCCCCGCATGAGCGAGGAAACCGGCCAAGAAAAGACAGAACAACCAACAGGACGACGGCTCGAGAAGGCCGTTGAAGACGGGCAAATTCTTACCTCGCGTGATCTCGTCATGGCGATGGTCTTATTGGTCGGCTGCGTGCAATTCTATTTGTTTGGTCGATTTTATTACCAAGAAATCCGCAATGCCTTCAGTTTTGGTCTGGATTTCTACAATCCGCTCGCGCGCGATTTACCTCTCACCCATGTTTTAGCTGATCGCTTTGGCAGCGCCCTTGTCATCATGCTAGCTTTTGCAATTCCGATCATGGTTGCCGCTATTGCCACCCAAATTGGCCTTGGGGGATTTCATTTCGTTTGGAAAAATATCATGCCGAAAGGGAGCCGCCTCTCGCCCATCAAGGGCTTGAGCCGCATTTTCGGCACACAAGGCCTGATTGAACTTGCCAAGTCGATTGTTAAAATCATTGTCGTCGGATGTGTTGGCTATATTGTCTTAAAGGGTTTTCTGCCGGATATTCTTCGCCTCTCGCTCATTCCATTTGATATGGCGCTTGAGCAAAGCGGTGAAATGCTCATTCTTACCCTACTCATTGTTGTTGGAGCCATTGCGCTGATCGGTGCAGGCGATGCATTCCTGCAATGGTACCAGCACCGCCAACGTCTGCTCATGACCCGTCAAGAAATCAAAGACGAAATGAAACAGACCGAAGGGAGTCCCGAGGTCAAAAACCGCATCCGTAAGTTGCAACAGGAAGTTTCGCAGCGCAAATCTGTTACCAATGTGGCTGAAGCTCAGGTCGTCATCGTTAACCCAGAGCATTTTGCTGTCGCGCTCCGCTATGACTTTGAAGAAGGTGCTGCACCAAAAGTCTTGTCTAAGGGCACAGACAAGATCGCGCAAAATATTCGCGAAAAAGCTGAAGAGCTAGGCATTCCCGTTATCGAAATGCCACTGCTCGCACGCGCCATCTATTACACGACTGAAATTGGCGGCGAAATCCGGGCCGAGCTCTATCGTGCAGTTGCTACCGTATTGAGCTTTGTTCTCAACGCTGGCGCACAAGGCGACATGCCTGATGTCGATGTGCCGGATGAAATGCAATTCGACGCGAATGGTCGCAAGTTGGAGAAACGCCCATGACACAGGTCTCGTGTTTTGGCTGCCAGCATTTCCGCATTACACATCAACCTGCGCGCCCCTATGCGTGCACGGCCTTTGGTTTCCAGTCGAGCCGCGTTCCCGCGCTCGACGTCATTTCATCATCCGGTCAACCCTGTAGCCGCCGTGCGGTAACAGAGGTGCCAAAGAGGAGCGCAGCCCCATGAGCAAGGCCCCAAAGAAAGCTGCCAGTGCGGCAAAGGCTGAAGAGAAAGCACAAGAAACTGCTGCCACTAAGCCGGCTGTGGTAAGCGCCTTGGCTGAATCTGAAAAGGACAATGCACAGAGCACAGTAAAAACATCGCAAGAACCAACCGAAGAAATGCGTTCACCAATTGAGGAAGCAATTGAACTGGCATTGGCCTCGGCGAGTACCGCGGTGGATTCCGCTCAAGAAATTCAACGCCTGCGTAGTGAAGTCAAAACCCTCATTGCGGGTCACAATCGCAACAATAAAATCCTAATTTACGCTGTCTTGCTGATATTGACGATCGCAAGCGCTGGTGTCTTCGGCGCGCTGGTTTTCTACAAGCGAGGTTTCAACGAATTTGACTCCACAGCCAAGGTCAACCGTGAAGCTCTCACCGTTTTTGCTGGTGAAATTAATGGGCTTGTCGCCGCCAGCAAAAAGATTGAAGAATCGATCAAAGCTTCGGCCATCCAGCTGAAGGAATCGCAGATCATGCAAGAAGACCTGCGAAAGACCATACAGGGCTTAACAGTCGGCCAAGCTGCCCTAGCCAACAAAATCAATGTACCAGCACCGGCAGCACCCAATACGGATAAGTCAATTGCAGCATTGCAAAAAAGCCTCGATGATTTGTTAGCCGCCAATAAAGTTATTGCGCAGCGCATAGGCGAAATCCAAGCCAAGCAAGAGACCCCTCCGCCTCCGCCGCCAAAGCCCGTGGCAGCACCTTCTGCGGCTCAACGCGCACAGGCTGCACGTGCGCGTGACGCTGCGCGCGAACGTGACATGATCCGCTATCCCTAATCCTCGTAAGAAGATGGCATGATGAAAACCGAAACCCGCACATTTGATGATGTTGTTCTGGTGACAAAAGTCTCCCGTTATACGCCTGCCGAACGCATCGGACTATTGGCGGGTGATTGTATTCTGTCTTTTGGTCCTCATCCCCCCCATGCAGTCATTTCAGACAATGATCTATTGGGAACTTTGAAACGCTCGGATTTGCTCTACGTGATGCGTGGCAAAACAGCCTTCAAACTTGGTTACAGCGAGGGCATTGAAGGTGCGTCTTTTGAAGCTGGTCGCCCGCTTGAAGAGGTCACAGTGCCATCGGGAGTGATCTGGCCACAATATTGGGGTGGCATGCAGACAACGGGCGAATTGATCCTCATCCCTGATCATATTTCGCCGCTCTGGGCTATTCTCCCTCCTCTACTCTATGCACGCTTCCGGAATTGGCAAATGCTGGCCGCCATCTCTCTCGTCTGGTGTGTTGGTTTGATGGAAGGGCCAGTGACGTTTGCAATGGCTTATTTAGTCAGTGTAGCAGCTGCTTTGTTTGGTGGCGCCTCGATGATGCGCGAGGCTTCCGAACGCCAGGGCTATGTGCCGCGTGGCTCATATCACATCGGGCGCGACACTGATGCTGCGACACTTGAAATGATTACGGCTGAGCGGATGCGCCGCATTCGCGCGGGCTTGCCGCCAGTTCTTCCTTCGGACGAGCCAACGCAAGAGGCCGCCGAAGCGGCGGCCTGATCTCTCAAAACATTCCCTTGATTGATTAGTGGCGCGGTCGCGCTGAATGCAAAGTTGAGATCGTCTCAATAATATCTGCGGGCAAACCGGTCTTGCGAACGATCTGATCCAAATGTTCGCCTCGACGCGTGAGCTGGATGGCGAGCTCGACAGATTCTGAGGCTTCACGCTCAGGGCTGCGCATTTGCATTTCAACACGCTTCAGATCTGAATGGGTCTGGCGGATCTTGGTCTCGAGATCTCGTTCACGCTGGGCAAACAGTTTGCCCATCACACCACGCTGGCGCTCGGCTTCCTGCTCGGCCTTATCAAGCCGCGCGGCCATTTGTGCGACGATGGTTAACAGCATGCGCTCACGCTTGCGCATGGCGAGAACCAGAGCGGCAAAGCCACCAATGAAGAGAGCGGCCATCATGGCCATTTCGAGCGAAAAATTCATTTGTCGGTCTCCGCTTCACGCCAGGCCGCGATGGCCATGTCATAGGCCCGCAAACGCGAAGCCAAGAGCTCCGCAACATTTGCACTGGCCAAATCGATTTGTTCGAGCGCTGCACGGTCGAGACCCTCCGGGGTCACATCCTGCATGCGGGTCATAAAGCCCCGCAACGCCTTCGTTGAGGCCTCGATATTTTCGAGATCGGAAACGGCAATAGCCTGGCTGAGCTGCGCGAAGGCTTCGCGCAGAGACAGGAAATCAGACATATTACTCACTGACGCCACGGGATTACTCCTTCGCCGTGCCGCCCCCCGTTAGCTGTTCGATCATAGAATCGGCCAGCTTGTCGTAGTCGATCGGGTAGGCATTGTTGCGAATGGCTGTCCGAATGTCGTCGATCTTCTTGCGATCGAGCGGCGCTCCAACGGCGGCCTGACCCGAAGCGCTGATCTCGACGATCTCGGCCCCGATCGCTCCAGACGCGGAGCTGCTGGCGGAGGAGGAAGATTCCGTCTTTGCACCATCAGCCTTAGCGCCTTTACGGGCGCCGGGCTCTAGGTAGCTCAGGTTCTGACGGATGCCATCAATCATGTTTCTTTACCTCTCACAGGGCCTAAGACGGTTGGGAAAGCCAAAACTTTAGCCCCCAACCACTTTCAGCGATGATTTTTTACATCTCGATAACCGAGACAATCTTTCCTTTGCCGACGCGCCCCTTCAGAGCCGATCCACTGCGCGTGTTGCGCACCGAAATGACGTCGCCTTCATACCCATCCTGCTCGGCCCGGCCCGGGACAGAAATCTCGAAGCCAGAACCATTTGCGAGCAGTGTTATATTTTCACCTTTAAGAATTGTAGGTGCCCGCGCGATATGGCGCGTGGTCAGGGCAAGCCCCGGCCCGATTGACGACGTCAGGCGCAGGCCCACGGCATCCGATAGCGTCTTCACCGCAGTCGCACCCGGCGAATTGCCAACAGAGCGCTCTTCCAAATCTTTATCGGTCAGGATGGAGCCCGCCGGCAGGTCGACTTTTGCAACCACGACACGGAAAAGTCCGCCCGGAGCAGCGGCCGGAGCCACTTCCGTCTGGACCTGTCCCGGAGGCAGATTGTCCACCCGCAACACATGCTGCCAGGCCTGAGGCCCCTCGCAGCGCAGAACAAAAGAGGTTCCAGAGCCACCACGCGTTGAAATATCAAGCTTTTCGCAGGCTGGAACACTCATGCGCGGATCAAGCGGACCAATATTGGCCTGATCTGGGACTGTGCGGCCGATCTGAACCAGATGATCGCTCAAAGCCTTGCGCAAATCATCCGCGCCCCATTTTCCAACGCCTTGCGCCATAGCCGGACTGACCAGCATGGCAACCATCAAAGAGGAGAAGAGCTTGGAGCGGGTCATATCGATCCTCAGCGCATCAAAGTCGCGAGCACATTGGCGGGAACCACCGGCTGCGGCTTGAGGGAACGTGCGACAGACTGAACAGGACCGACCTCTTCAATCTTCACGATCTGGGATGCACCTTTAGAATTCTTCGTGGTGACAAGGAAATAGTCGCCTTCCTTCACGCCGTGCTCGAGGCCAACGGAGAGCGTCAACTGGCCCCGATCTGACTCCAAAACAGCGGCACGCAAGGGCTGACAGGCGAGCTTATCTTCAAGCTCGGCACGCACCTCATCAAACAGGGCGCCCATATCGATCTGGGCTTGCGACTTCGGCATCAAGGCGGGCTCGATGCCAAAGACAGTACGCCGATCCGCATAGGACTTGGAGCGACGGATCGAACCAATGCGCGCGCCGGTATAATTGTCTTTCAACTGAAGAGCGACCGTGACCGTCACATCGGTGATATTGGCCACATAATTGTCGTGACGGGTCGTCTCGACGAGGATTTCGCCGGAGGCCGAATAGCCAGCCAAATGGGGGCGGGAATCTGTCAATTGGGCCATGTAATCATATTGGGAAGCATTGTTGCGCTCCCCCCCGCGAATGGCCGGGAGATGACGCTGGTCGGTGACGCGGAAGGAGTCACCCTCGGCAAGCACAGCCAGGCCTCGTGAGAAACCTTCCTGAACATTCCGAAGCATATAGCCCTGAATGCCAGGAGCAGCGCGCAGCGTCACTGCCCGAATATCAAGATCAGCGCGCTTACCCGAGCAGCTTTCGCCCTCGGTTTCGCCCACCGCCTCAATGATCACAACATAGGCGGAACCCTCACGCCCCTCTTGGACCACTGAATAGGTCTTGAACCGGCCATCGACGAGCGCGCTGCTTTCTTCCCGCAACACACCTTGATTGAGAAGGCTCGCCCCGCGGACGCGCGTCCCCAGACGCCCTGCGGCATCATATAACGCGTCCGCGAGAGCGGCTTTCCGGGCAGTGCCCGTATCACTTCCAGATAGAACAGCACGTCCCTCTCCGCGCACAACCTGCATCCCCGCATAAGCGGGCATCGTCATAGCGACGAACAGGGCGACAGAAGTCAGAAGGCTGCGGGCGTTCATCAGAAATCCTTAGCGATAGAAGGACCGCGGCGGATGGGAGCGCATGGCCGCAACCTCCGACGGATCAACTTCGAGAACAGCTTCATAAACATCGGCCCGGATGGGCTGGATGGAGACGACACGCGCTCCGCGCACCAGACCCTCAACATTCATGCGCAGCACATCATTGTAGATGCGGCCCTCGCCGATAGAGCTCTGGGCGCCGACATCAGCGCCATAGATCTTTTCAGCGAGTTCGCGCATGGCGGCGGCTTTTGCCGCGCGGATCGCCATCAATTGTTTCTGAGCAGCGTTGCGGCCGGGCTGAATTGAAGTCGAAGCATAACCAATGGCGCGATAGGGGCCAGAGGGCGTGACCGCCGCTCCACCCAAACCCACCTCATAAGCACTGCACCCACCTAAGAGCATGCAGGCCATGAGCGCGCTGATCGTTTTCTTATCCATGGGGAACACCCCTCCGAAGACATTTTCGAAAGAATGGGAGCAACAAGCGTGCCAAAGGCCAAAATGATCAAAAAGCAGCAAAAAACGCTGGCACACCCCTTGCAAAACCATGTTTCGAAGGGGTTTCGACCCCAAAAACCTGTCGGGTTCCGGACAATTTCAAATGAAATGTCAGGAAACCGACGACCGGAGCGCATGAGTGACCGACGTTGGTTTGACATCGCAAGGAACGGGCAAATCGCCAAGCCTCGTCAAGGCCGCGATCCTTCCGCTCGCCCTGATTGCGCTGATCCTGCTGATGGTCATTCCTGTCCATCCGCTTCTTCTCGATATTTTCTTCACGCTCAACATTGTGGTTGGACTGGCCATTCTCATGGCGAGCCTCAATACACATCGCCCGCTTGATTTTTCCGCCTTCCCGACGGTGCTGCTCTTTGCCACCATCTTGCGTCTATCCTTGAACGTCGCATCGGCTCGTGTCGTGCTCGCGCATGGTCATCAGGGCACGGATGCAGCTGGTCAGGTCATCAAGGCATTTGGTGAATTCATCACCGCCGGCAATTTCGCCATCGGTATTCTGGTCTTCTTCATTTTGATGGTCATCAACATGATCGTCATCGTGAAGGGCACGGGCCGCGTGTCGGAAGTCTCCGCCCGCTTCACCTTGGACGCCATGCCCGGCAAGCAAATGGCCATTGATGCCGAATTGAACGCAGGCCTGCTCACACCAGAACAAGCCCGCAAGCGTCGCGAAGACGTGACCCAAGAATCCGATTTCTATGGCTCCATGGATGGTGCGACGAAATTCGTGAAGGGCGATGCCATCGCCGCCATTCTCATTCTCGCCATTAACATCATCGGTGGCCTGATCGTCGGCATGGTCTTCCATGACTTGAGCATCTCCAAAGCCGCCAAAATCTATGTGACACTCGCCATCGGCGATGGTCTGGTCGCCCAGATCCCCTCGCTGCTGATCTCGCTCGCCACCGCCGTGATTGTGACCCGCGACTCTTCGGGCAAAGATCTGACCGACTCCATGGTCGGTCAGCTTGTTGTCGACAAAGCCTGGTGGCCAGTTGCCGCCATTTTGCTTTTGTTCGGCCTTGTCCCCGGCATGCCAACCACCCTTTTCCTCGCGGCCGCTGGTATCGCAGCCTACATCGCCTACAACGCTGGCAAAACGCGCAAGCTGAAGGAACAGGAAGCCGACGAAGAAAAGATCGTCGATGAAGATGGTGTTGAAACGACAATGGGTGAAGAAAACCAATTGTCGATTGATGATGTCTCAAACCGCGCACAGCTCATGCTGGAAGTCGGCTATGGTCTGATCCCTCTCTTGGAAGACAAGGGCAAAAGTTCGCTGGTTACGCGCATTACTGGCATTCGCAAACAAACCTCACGCGATTTCGGTTTTATCATCCCGTCTGTTCGCATTCGCGACAATCTGAGCCTTGAGCCCAATGGTTACCGCATTACAGTTGGCGGCGTCATCGTTGCCGATGACAAAGTGCAATTTGGCAAATTGCTCGCTATTCAGGGTGACAAATCAACCATCGCTTTGCCCGGCGAAAAAGTGAAAGATCCGACCTTCGGTCTCGATGCTGTCTGGATTGAACAGCATGATCGTGTGCGCGCACAGGCTGCCAATTATACGGTCGTAGATCCCTCAACCGTGATCGCCACCCATCTCAATCAATTGCTGCGTCAGAATATCTGCGACCTTCTGGGCCAGGATGAAGTGCAGCAATTGCTCGACCACGTGGCCAAGACCTCGCCTTCGCTGGTGTCCGGCATTGTTCCTAAAGTCGTGACGCTCGGCATTTTGACACAGGTGCTGAAACATCTGCTTCTCGATCAGATTTCCATTGCAGACTTACGTCGCATTCTCGAATCTATGGCTGGCGCCAAGAGCCGTGAAATTGATGATCTTGTCGACACTGCCCGTGTTGCGCTCGCACCCATCATCGTGCAGCGCGTGAGTGGGCCCAAAGAACCTCTCATGGTTATTACACTTGATCCGGGCCTTGAGCAGATCATCGTCCAGAATGCGCGTGCTGGTGGCCGTGAAACAGGAATGATTGAGCCGGGCCTCGGCCGCAAGCTGATCGAAAGCTTCCAAGAGCAGGGCCGCAAATTGGCCGAACAAGATAAAGCGCTGGTCGTCGTCACCACACCGACACTGCGCCGCGACCTTTCTTCTCTCGTGCGTCAGGCCGTGCCCGATGGGCTCGTGCTGACCTACAAAGAAGTTCCCGAATCCAAGCGTATCAATGTTGTCGCCGTGATTGGCGCCTCAGAGTAACAGGACTTTAGCGATGCTGAACCGTGTAAAAATTTTCGCAGATGACAGCGTTGAAGCGATGGCGAAAATCACCCGCGAATTAGGCGGAGATGCTCGCATCTATTCCACCCGTCAGGTGAATGGTGGAATCGAAATCATCGCCGGTCCGCCCGATGATGAGGAAGAGGACGAGATGGAACGCCCGGAACGTTTCAATCGCGCAACAAAAAAAGAAGAAATCAAATTCGCAGATCTTTTGGCAACTGCACGCGCGGCTTCGAGCCGTGACGAACGCCCTGCCCGCCCAGTCAAACCTACGCCTGTGAAACCAACGCCTCGCGCGGCCCAGCATGCTGCGGGTCTGGCAGGCCACACACACACACGGACGGAACCAGTAGCCGCAGCCCCCGTCGAAGATAACCGCCTTGTTGCGCTAGAAAAGTCGGTAGCAGAAATCAAATCCATGCTCGGCTCAGAATTGATGGCAAATGGCCTGCGTGCGGCTGGTGCGACGCCAGAACTCATCGCAGTTTTTCTCGCCCAATCTGGCGCCTACGATCATGACAATGCGGATCGTAAATTCGGCACTTTCTTGGCCAAGCGTCTGCTGCATCCCAATCCCAAGGATTTGATTGCGCCACCGCGCGTTATTGTGACGCTGGGCCCCTCTGGCTCGGGCAAGACGACATTGCTTGCGCAAATGGCAGCACGTCTGCGCATGGCCGACCCTGACGCGCGCGTCACTTTCGTGAATGCCGATTCAAGTCGTCTGGGTGCAGCCGAACAACTGCGCGCCTATGGCCGCATCCTCGACATTCCTGTCGTCGATATTGAGCATGTGAATGAATTGTCCGAATTCTCGCAGAGCGTCGATCCCGATCTCACCATGCTCGTCGATATGCCGAGCAATTCAGATGAATGCGCCAAGCTCCTCGAGACAATTGAAGAGAACCGTTACAATATGGCGCCCATCACCCGCATTGGTGTCATTGCAGCCAATCTCGCCTCAGATCCGGTCGGTGCAATGCTCGACCGCTACACAAATCTTGATGCGCTCGCGCTGACGAAACTTGGTGAGGCACAACCTACTCTGGCAACACTTGGTAGCCTCGCACTGCGCCGTGCGCCCATTGCTTATCTCTCTGCCACTCCGCATCTGACACGTGGCATGGTTGAGCCGACCATTGAAGATCTCGAACAGCTGATCCGGGGTGCGATCCCCGGTCATCAAGCTCTCCAATAAGGATAAAAAGAATGCGCGGCAGCACAGCAATCGCAGTTACAAGCGGCAAAGGCGGCGTCGGCAAGACGAATATTTCCGTGAACCTATCGCTTGCTTTGAGCAAGCTTGGAAAGCGCGTCGCTTTGTTCGACGCGGATTTGGCGCTTGCCAACGGCCATATTCTGATGGGTGTCAATCCGGCAAAGACTGTGGTCGATGCGCTGAATGCTGATGCGCCTTTGAAAGATATAATTACGCAAGGCCCGGAAGGCGTGAAACTGATCTCGGGCGGCAGCGGATTGACCGAGATGATGAATCTCTCCACAGCCAATCGCCGCAAGATCATCAACGCTTTTGGTGAACTCGGCCAGGATGTCGATTATCTGGTTGTCGATACAGCCGCAGGCATTGAAGACAATGTCCTCGACTTCGTGCATGCCTGCAATCGGGTGCTGGTCGTCGTCGTTGGCGAACCTGCTGCTTTCATCGATGCCTATGCCTCGATCAAAGTTCTGTCGCAATCAGGGCGCGTCTCGCATTTCGATATTGTTGTGAACCGCGCGCGCAATGAGGCACATGGCAAAGACATCTTTAAGCGCTTCAAAGCAATTGTAGAGCGCTTTTTGGATGCCAATATTTATCACGTGGCGACTGTACCGGAAGACGATCAGCTTAATGCTGGTGTGTCACGCTGCAATCCAGTGATGCTCTCTTCTCCCAATTCGCGTTCAGCCAAAGCTATTATTGGCTTGGCCGAACTCATCACGGGTCCTAAGGCGACACCTGTGAATGAAGATGCCGAAGCTTTCTTCGCCTCGGAGATGACGACATGAGCGGACTTCGCGCCTATGCGGATGCGACTGCAGGCGATGCACGCGAGATTGCGGAACGTGTGCGCTCGCACACACCGCTCGTACGCAAAGCCGCCTGGCAGATTCACGGCCGTGTCCGTGACCTGTTTGAAGTTGAAGATCTGATCCAGATTGGCATGCTGACGCTGGTTGAAGCCGCGCAGCGCTTCCAAGATACGGGACAGGCATCCTTCTCAGCCTATGCTGCTGTGCGTGTGCGCGGCGCCCTCACCGATCATTTGCGCAAAAACCTGACGCTTACTCGTCTGGGTGTTCAGCGCCGCGATCAAATCCGTGCTGCTGAAACCGCCGTCAAAGCGGCTGGCGCTGACCCGACTAAACTTGAGTTGGTGGCCGAGCATTTGGGCATTACCGTTGGCGAACTTCATTCGTGGAAACACAAAGTCGCTGCCGCTCCCAACAAGTCACTCGATGAAGTCTATGACGATCATTCGGTCTGGTTTGCGGATGAAGGACACACGCCAGAAAGCGCAATCGTTGCAGATGAATTGCGCGAAACGCTGAAGAAACATCTGAAACGTCTCAAAGAGCGTGAGGCTATGGTACTTCAGCTCTACTTCGTTGAAGAACTCAATCTTGAGGAAATCGCTGAAGTCCTGGACGTAACAGTTGGTCGCGTCTCGCAGCTCAAGAAGGCAGCGCTGGGCCAGCTGCGCCAATGGATGCAGGAAGACGACGCCTAAAAAGGTGTAAAGAGACCAGACCCGTTAAAGTGGACGGATCCGAATTTCGACGCGACGATTAAGCTCGCGTTCTTTGGGATCAGTGCTGATAATTGCCGGACGTCGGTCCCCAAAACTTACAGCCCGCAAGGAAGAACCTGCCAATTGTGGCGAGCGACTTAATTCTCGCAAAACTGCTACAGCGCGAGCGCCTGCCAATTCCCAATTATCTTTGTATCGAGCACTGACCATCGGGCTTGTATCGGCATGCCCTTCAATGGCGATCTCTGATTTCACATCACCAATAATTTCTGCAATGGATTGTATTGTTCTCTTGGCGCCCGTATCCAAGTCAGCTGAGCCTGCTGGAAAATTCCCGACAGCTCCGAGACTGACAACGACAGAATCCCCTGCTCTCTCGACCGAAAAATTACGCGCAGGAATTTGCTCAATTAAAGCTCGTCGCAAATCTTCTACTGAGTCCTTGGTTAGACTGGCCAAGGAAGCTAGAGAATTGGGCACTTCATATTCGGGCAGATCGCGTGGTGTCGTCAAATCCAATGGCTCGAAGGGAATGCGTTTCACTCGCAAGTGAGCGATCAAGCTTTCCGCATCCTTTGGGACAATAATTTCTGCAAGCTTTTCGGTGGGTACTGTGCGCGCTGCAGTTGCTGGATTTTGGGATTGTGCAACCATCAAAGCAAAGAAAGCCATGAGCAGGAGGCCCATGTCTGCGAGCATCATCGGCCAGCCTAATGATCGATTATGATCTGCTTCATAAATGGTGCGCATCGACATGATCGGTTCAACCATTGCCAACGAGTTTGAGAACAGGCTTAGCAAGCGCATGAGGCTGTAGAGCTTCACGCATCTGACGCGAAGAACCGCCACGCGCTAAAACGCAGAGGCCTTCCGTCATCTTGTCACAATAATCATGCTCTTCCTTCAATCGACGTTGCAAACGCGCCAAAACAGGCACGCCCACGAGATTGGCGAGCATGGCGCCATAAAGAGTTGTCAAAAGCGCCAAGCCAAGAGCCGGACCAATCGCTTGCGGATCCGTTAGATTACCCAATACACCCACAAGTCCGATGATTGTCCCGATCAATCCCATTGCAGGAGCATGATCTATCCAGCCTCGCCAGCAATCGACTTGAGCCGCATGATGCTCTTCAAGACGTGCCAATTCCCGCTCGAGATAAAGACGCAAACGGTCTTCATCCGCGCCATCGACAAAACGCGCCAAACCATCAGACAAAAAGGGATCATCAACTTTATGATGTTCGAGCGCGACAGGGCCATCTCGGCGTGCGATCAGCGCCATTTCGTGAAAGGCACTTGCAAGCGCATCAAGACGCGCAGCCCCATTCACCTTACGACGACATAAGACTGACAGCGATTGCACAAAGGGTGCGAGGCCCGAACGCAGCACCGTTACGAGCACAGTACCGCCCCCCACAATCAAAAAGGCAACGGGGTCGATATAATTAGACAGCGAGACGGATGCAAAGAACAGCAGTCCCACTGCAAGTGAGACGGCTGCAGCAATCGCAATGTAAATGGTGCGCATCAGATGTCCTCGGTTCAAAGAAGGAATTTGCAAGTTCGAGGCCAGATTTTTATCTCTTATTTTCAATGACTTAAGATCAGGTGCCTGCATGGCATCTAAATTGCTGATCAACGCGCGAAACATGTTTTGTAGAAACCGGAGCGCAACCGCATGATCCGCATTAATATGACCGGCATTGGCGCCGCCTCTCGCGACCTCTCTGTCACGGCCAACAACCTCGCCAATGCACGCACAGCCGGCTTCAAGCGTTCCATGGCCCAATTCGTCGAAGCGCGCTCAGAGAGCATGGATGCGCGCCCCGGTTCTGAAAGCGGCTCCGGCACGCGTGTTGATGAAGTGCGTCGCACACTTCAGCAGGGCTCACTCGATGCAACCGACAAGACACTCGACATTGCCATCAATGGTGGCGGTTACTTTGTTTATGGCGATCCAAAAGCTCAGACGGCTTCGGACCAGCATTTGACCTATAGCCGCGCGGGTTCACTGACCATTTCCGCCAATGGCAATCTGACCGACCAGAATGGTGCGCCCCTGATGGGCCTGCCGGCCGGATTGGCAGGCGGCACAGGTGGCACACCCCAGCCCATCAATCTCAACGCAGCCACGGGCGGGAAACTGGCTAACATTCAGACCCTTGGCATTGATAGCCGGGGTTTGGTCAGCGTTCAGCTGGCAGACGGGCGAAATGTGAAAGTCGCCAATGTGGCTCTCGCTAATTTCCCCAATGAAATGGGCTTGAAGCAGATCGGCGGCTCAACCCTCATCGAGACTGATAATTCGGGCACTCCGGAGTTCAGCAAGGCAAGCTATAATGGCACGGGCGAGATCAAACAGGGCGCTCTTGAAGGCGCCAATGTCGATCTGACCAATGAAATGCTCCATATGATCCAGGCGCAACAGGCCTATAATGGCAATGCCCGCGCTCTCCAGACGAGCACGGAAATGCTGCGCTCGGCCATTGAGACCTTGGCAAAATGACGCTGGTTTTTACCCTGGGGTGGGCTACTGAGGCTCCCCTTTTGGATCGGATAAAATCTGCTGGAACCAAGGCCCAACAGGGCTTAAGATCATGGTTAACGGGGGTATCAACCCCTGCCCTGAACCCGGGGTTCCATGGTGCTGGATCTGCCACCTCTGACACGGCCGCAGCTTGCGGCCTTTTCGGCTTCGAGCGACCTACGCGACAATCTCGCGTTGTCGCAGCGCCGCGAGGTTTTGAGCCCGGGATTTTCAGCAGAGACATCGAGCGACCTTCCCGAGGATATGGCCGAGTGGACACAGTCTGCACGCCAAGATCAATCGGGTTCCATGCGTCGCACGGAATGGCAGCAACGCACGGGTGGCGCGCCGGGAGCCTTTGCCGAACCACGCAGCTGGGATCAATCTCGCCCACTCTACAACCCGCGTGGCGCGCCCAGCGATGCAACCCCGGCTCTCACCAAACTGGAAGCACGCATTTCCAGCGAGCCGTCTTACGTTCATCATTATGCCAGCACACGCTATGCCAGCGTGTCCTATTTGCCGGTGCTGCTCGCCGAGAAGCGCCAGAGATACGATCTCTTCGCCTGAGGGGTCTCCCGTGACAGAGAAGGAATTTTTGATGGAGCTTGAGCACCTGCTCAAGCGAACGACAGCCTATACACTCGAAAAAGTCTACGGAGACGGGGATATTTTGCTACGCAAGACGTCCTTGAAAGCCAATAAACGTGCGCGCAACATGGCTTTTGCCATCCAATCGATCATGCAAAATGATGCGAAGAAACATGGCGGCAATGGCGGCGGCGGTGGCGGAGGCTGGCTCTGATGGTCCAGACAATTCTTGCCAAGCTCAAAGTTGCACTCACCGGTCCTTTCGCCATTGCCATTGGCATGTTGCTGCTCGTCGCC
>Ga0114976_10000846_pt1 | contig 19273 bp, 19 predicted proteins | sample S_130805_EF_Meta_FD_87319 | JGI IMG/M metagenome (GOLD analysis project Ga0114976, IMG submission 87319) | Freshwater microbial communities from Lake Simoncouche, Canada to study carbon cycling - S_130805_EF_MetaG | ecosystem: Environmental > Aquatic > Freshwater > Lake | place: Lake...
AACATCGAACTCGTCTGCCGATCCGATCCGCGCATCGTCGCACCCGCCGCCACCATCAACAGCGAATCAGACCATGACCGATCTGAACAGACGAATTTCCGCAGCCTGCTAACGCCGCATCGTGGCGACGACGGCCGTCCACACCCGGAGGCTGGGTGCCGGTCTGCAAGCCGCAGATCAAACCGCTCTGAGCCAGCCGCCATCGATGTCGAGGATGGCGCCCTGGACATAGGCAGCCTCCGGCCCCGCCAGAAAGGCCACCATGGCGGCAATCTCGGCCGGCTCGCCGAAACGGGCGACGCCGGTCTCGCGCGCCAGCGTCTCGGCCGCCGCCTCCGGCTCCAGGCCGCGCTCGCGCGCCAGCGTGGCGATCCGTCCAGTGAGCCGTTCCGTGCGGATGCTGCCAGGGTTGAGGCAGTTCACCCGAACGCCGTCGCCGACGCCCTTGTCGGCCAGTGCCTTGGTCAGGTTCATCAGCGCGGCGTTCACGCTGCCGCCGATGGTGAAATCGGCGCTCGCCTGCTTGCCGCCGATGCCGGCGATCATCACCACGCTGCCGCCGCGTGCCTTCAGGTGCGGCCAGGCGGCGCGCGTCACGCGCACCGCGCCGTGCAGCTTCAGCGCATAGCCATCCGCCCAGGCCGCGTCGGAGAGGGTCTGGAAATCGCCGCGCTGGGTCGCGCCGGCGCAGTTGACCACCAGGTCCAGGCCGCCGAAGCGCAGCACCGCCTGCTCGACCGCGGCTGCGGCGGTCCCCGGTTCGCGCAGGTCGGCGGCATGGGCGGCAGCACCCGGCAGCCGTGCCGCGGCCTCGGCGATCGCGCCGGCCGAGCGCGCCACCAGCAGCACGCGCATGCCGTCCGCGGCCAGCCGCTCGGCGATAGCGAGGCCGATGCCGCGCGAGGCGCCGGTGACGATCGCGGCGCGGCCGCCGAGGCTCGCCGCCATGCTCAGCCGCCCGCCCGGCGCTGGCGCGCCTCGCGCACCGGCCCGCCGCCCGAGGGCCGGCCGGCATCGAAACCGAGGAAGCCCAGGTCCGGCTGGGCCGCACCGCCATCCCCGGCCCAGAGCCGCGGATTGCGCGGCGCCGCCGGTCCGGCCGAAATGCTACGGTCGAGCGAAGGACCGGCCGGGGCTTGCTCGCCGCCACGGGTGCGACGGCCGCGCGGCGCGGGAGCCTCGCCCTCGACCGGTTCGGCGGCGCGAGCCTCGCGCGCGTTGCGCGGCGTGCGGCCAGTGCGGGCGGCGGCCTGTGCGGCGGCGTCGGGCGGGCCGGAATTGCGGTAGAGGCCACGGACCGAGAGGAGGTAAAAGAGGATGTCGTTGCGGTTCTGGTCAACCGCCGCCTCCTCCGGCTTCAGCCCGAGCACGTTGCGGGCGTCGAGATCGGCGCCGCGGTTCACCGCGTCGCGCGCCGCCGGCAGGTCGCCGCGGTTGATGGCGTCGAACAACCCCTCGGTCGGCGAGAGATTCGCGTTCGGGTCGGCCGGGATGGCTTCGGGCCCACGGCGGTACTGCAGGCCCGGCAGGCCGGGCGGCGGGGGACGGGCCGCCTCCTGCTGCGGCCGCGGGACGGCACTGCCGCCGGGGGTGCGACCGAATTGCGCGGCGGCCTCGGGCACCGGCCAGGCGAGCAGGGTGATGCACGCGGCGCCGAGGGTGCGGGACACGAATCGTGCGGTGCGGGTCATGGCGCGATGCTTAACGCCCAGGGCCGGCCAAAGCCAGCCTCAGCGCCCCTCGCGTCGCCAGGCCAGCAGGGCAAGGCCCAGCACCAGCGGCAGCGCCAGCCAGGGCGGCAGCAGCGGTGTCGCGGCAATGCCGGTCACGGTGTGGTCGCCGTTCCGGCGCAGGCCGAGCCAGTTCGCGCCATGGGCGTCGCGGCCGGGCGCCACGCGCCGCAGGTCGGGCAGCGCCGGCTCGGCGCCGGTGCCGAGCCACTGTGTGCCGCCGCCGGTCGCAGCCAGGATCGGCGCGAGGCGCGCGGGGTCGGCCCGGAGATCCGCGACCTCGGGCGGATTGGCGGCGGCGGCGGCGGCGAAGGCGTTGCGCCGGCCGTCGCTCGCCTGCCAGACGCCGGGCTGCTCGGCCGCGAGGGTCGCCGCCGCGCGGCCGCCCGGGCCGGCGCTGAGCGGCACCTGGCGGGTGCTGCCGTCGGGCGCGGTCACGGTGACCGCCGGCGGCGTGCCGGACTCGAGGCTGCGGCGCTCGACCCGGAGCTGGCCGGCCTCGATGCGGGCGGTCAGGTCCTCCTCCTCGAGTTCCGGCTCGCGCATCAGCCAATGCGCCGCGCGGCGCAGCAGTTCGGCCTGTGGGCCGCCGCCGTCATGGCCGCGCGACCAGAGCCAGATATGGTCCGACAGCAGCAGCGCGACCCGGCCCTCGCCGACCCGGTCGAGCACCAGCAGCGGCGCGCCGTTGGCGGCTTCCATCACCGTGGCGCCGCTGCGGGCCTCGGTCCTCAGGCTGCGGTACCAACGGCCCCAGCTCGCATCCTTGGTGTCGTCGGGATTGGCGCCGGTCAGCCCCTCGGTGACGGGGTGACGGGCGCCGAGCGCTGTCACGCGGGGGCGGAAGGCGCCTTCCTGAGTCCCCGGCTGGCCGAGCCCCGCGGACGGCCGCGCCGGCAGCACGGCGCCGAGCGGGGTCGACGCCAGGCTTGCCGCGCCGGAATACTCGGGCCCGACCGACATCAGCAGCGCGCCGCCGCCGCGGACATAGTCGGCGATATTGCGCAGATAGGCCGGCGGCAGGATGCCGCGATTGGCGAAGCGGTCGAAGACGATCAGGTCGAATTCGCGCAGCTTGACCTGGAACAGCTCGCGCACCGGGAAGGCGATCAACGCAAGCTCGTTGAGTGGAGTGAGATCATCCTTCTCGGGCGGGCGCAGGATGGTGAAGTGGACGAGGTCGACGCCGGGGTCGGCCTTCAGCAGCCGCCGCCAGGTGCGCTCGCCGGCATGCGGCTCGCCCGAGACGAGCAGCACCCGCAGCCGGTCGCGGACGCCCATCACGGTCACGACGGCGCGGTTGTTGAGCGGGCTGACCTCGCCCGGCCGGGTCTCGGCGGATAGCTCGATCACCGACGGCCCGCCACGCTCGATCGGCACGGCGATGCGGTGCTCGCGGCCGACGGGGACGCTCTCGATCCGTGGCGCGGCGCCGTCGCGGCGGATCGTCAGGCGGGCAGCGCCGCCCCCGGCGGAGCCGGATCCTGAACTGCCGTTGGGCACGCCGAGGTCGTCGACCGCGACCCGCAGCTCGACTTCGCGCCCGACGATGCCGAAGCCCGGGGCCTCGATCACGCGAAGCCGCCTGTCGGTCTCGCCCGGGCGGCCCGGGAGGAGGGCGTGGGACGGCGCGTCGATCGGCGAAGCCACCGGCACGTCATGGATCTGGCCGTCGGTCAGCGCGAGCACGCCGGCGAGCCGCGCACGGGGGATCTCGGCGAGCGCGCGTTCCATGGCGGCGAACAGCCGGGTGCCCTGGTTGCCGGCCTCGGGGACCTCGACGGTGCGGATCTCGAGTTCGGGCAGCTTGCCGATGCGCGCCTCGATGGTTGCGCGCGCCGCTTCCAGTTGCGTCGCGCGGTTGCCGATGCGCGCACTGTCCGATCTGTCGACCAGCAGCAGAGCGATGTCGGGCCGGATCTCGCGCGTCTCCTGCACCAGGCGCGGGTTGCCGAGCGCCAGCAGCAGCAGCGCGAAGACCGCGGCGCGCCAGATCGCGCCGCGCGCGCGCCGCCAGACCGCCGGGATCAGCGCCAGCACCGCGATGGCCGCCAGTGTCGCCAGCAGCCAGAGCGGGAGGATCGGCGCGAAGTCGATGCCGGCGAGGGTGCGGGTCATGGGGTCAGTTGCCCAGCCGCTCGAGGATGGCCGGCACGTGCACCTGGTCGCCCTTGTAGTTGCCGGTCAGCGCGTACATCACGAGGTTGACCCCGAAGCGATAGGCCAGCGTGCGCTGCCGCGTGCCGCCGGGGATCACCGCGAAGGGGTTGTTGCCGCGGGCGTCGACCGCCCAGGCGCTCGCCCAGTCATGCCCGCCGACGATCACCGGGCTGACGCTGTCATTCGCCCGGTCCTGGTCGCGGGCGACCCAGACCTGGCCGCCGGCGAAGCGGCCGGGCAACTCTGGCAGCAGGTAGAAGGCGCGCCGCAGCACGTGCTCCTCGGCCAGCGTCGCCAGCGGCGGGATGGCGAGGTCGCGCGTCACGCGCCGGAGCGCGACCTTCGAGCCCGGCGAGTAGCCCTCGCCCGAGCCCTCGTCGCGGGTGTCGAACAGGATGATGCCGCCATTGCGCATGAAGGCGTTGAGCGCGGCGACGGCCTGCGCATCCGGCGCCGGCGCATCCGGCAGCACGATCCAGTAGAGCAGCGGGTAGAGCGAGAGGTCGTCCTGCCCAGGCGTCACCGCTGCCGGATCGCCGAGCGCGGCCGCCGTGCGGCGGTTGACGAAGTCCGACAGCCCGACGAGGCCCATGCGCGTCGTCTCGTCGACACCGGAATCGCCTGTCGTGACATAGGCGAGCCGCGTCGCCATGGCGGGGTCGTTCGCGGTCTGCGCGAAGGCCGGCGACACGAGCAGCAGCGCCAGCATTGCGGCGGCGCGCGCGGGCAGGCCGAGCAGCCCGCGCAGCCTGAGGCCGATCAGCAGGTCGATCGCCAGCAGCAGCAGGGCAGCGGCTAGCAGCCAGGGCCCGAGGTCGCGCTCCGCCGGGATGCCGGCGATCACGGTCACCGCGGCGCCCACCGGCGGCGGCGGTGCGGCGACTGGGGCCGGGACCGCGCCGCCCAGGTTCAGCGCGCGGCGATAGGCGACCGCCGACGGGTCCTGCCCCGGCGTGCCGTACCAGCCGGGCGGGCTGCGGGGCGAGGGGGCGGCAGCCTCGAAGCCGGCGGCCGGGATCGCCATCGCGGCAGGAGGCGGCGCGGCGAGCCGGCCGAAGCCGTCCAGCGTCTCGATCGGCGCCAGCGGCGCCTCGCCCTCGGCGCCCTGGATGCCGGCCGAGAGCGCCACGATCCGCCGCATCATCTGCACGAAGAGTCCCGACAGCGGCAGGTTCGACCATTCGGCGTTGGCGGTGACGTGGAACAGCACGACACGGCCCTGGCCGCGCGCCGCCGCCGTGACCAGCGGAGTTCCGTCGGCAAGCCGGGCCCAGGTCCGCTCGGTCAGCCGCGGCGAGGGCTCGGCGAGTACCTGGCGCTCGACGGCGACGTCCGGGCTGGACGGCAGGCCAGCAAAGGGCGAGCCCTCGGGGAAGGGAGCGAGCCGCTGCGGCTGCTCCCAGGATAGCGAACCGCCTAATTGGCGCTCGGCGCGCAGCGGCACCGGCAAGAGCGGGTCGGGGTGCTCCGCCATGCGCGGCCCGGCGAAGCGGATCAGCGTGCCGCCGGCCTCAACCCACCTGGTCAGCGCATCCCGCTCCGGCCCCTCCGGCACCGGTCGATCAGCCAGCGCCATGACGGCGAGCGGGCGGGCCAGGAGCCGTTCCAGCGTGCCGCGCCGCAGTTCCACGTAAGGCCCGAGCGCGCGGTCGAGATAGAACAGGTCGCCGATCAGCGGTGCATCGGCATTGACCTCGGAGGCCGGCAGCAGCCCGACGGGTCGGCGGCGGAAGCGCTCATCCAGCAGCACCGTGGCGCCGGCGCTCGCCTCGCCCTCGAGTTCGAGCCGCGTCACCTGGTTGCGGATCTCCGGCGGCAGTTCGAGCAGCGCCTCGCCGCCCGCGGCATTGGCCGGGATCGGCACGATGGCGCGGGCGAGCGCGCGGCCATCGCCGGTGCGGGCCAGCGCGACCACCTGGGTCTCGGTCGGCAGCGGCAGCGCCTGCACGCGGATGCGCAGGCGATCGGCCTCGGCGACCGGCGCCGGCAGCAGGCGCACCGGCCGCGCCTCGGCCAGCGCGACGGTCAGGCCACCCGCCGCAGCTAGCGCGGCCGGCAGCGCGCCCGGCTCGGTGCCATGCGCGACGCCGTCGGAGACGAAGAGCGTGCCGAAGGCGCCGGGATTGGCTGCGCGCCAGGATTGAAAACCAGCAAGCGCGGCGGCGCGGTCGGGTGGCCAAGGCTTCGGCCGCAGCGCGGCGAGGCGTGCGCGCAGGTCATCGGCCGGCATCGGCCCGATCGCCCGCGGCGGCTCGCCCGTCTCCGACGGCGCGGTGCGCAGCAGGGCGATCCGGCGGCCCTCGCGGCCGGCCGCCTCGAGCGCGGCGATCGCAGTCGCCATGCGGGCCGGCCAGTCGCCGGCAGCTGCCCAGCCATCGTCGATGACGAGCAGCAGCGTGCCTTCGCCGGTTGCTGAAGCCCCGGGCCCGAGCACGGGCCGGGCGAGGCCGATGATCACAAGCGCGGCCGCCACCAGCCGCAGCAGCAGCAGCCACCATGGTGTCCGCGCCGGTGTCTCCTCGGTCAGCGGTAGGTCGCGCAGCAGCCGGATGGAGGGGAAGGCGATCCGGCGCGGCGCCGGCGGCGTGACGCGCAGCAGCCACCACAGCACCGGCAGCGCCGGGAGGGCGAGCAGCAGCCAGGGTGCCGCGAAGGCGATCGGCCCAATGGTCAGCATGGCTGTGTCAGCATGCGCTCATTCTGGCCCGAGCGCCTGCCACAGCGCCATCAGCGCGGCCTGCGGCGGCTGGTCGATATGGTGCGTCATAAAGCCCCAGCCGGCGGCGGCGGCGATGGCGGCGATCCCCTCGCGGTGGCGGGCCAGGCGTTCCAGGTAGACCGGCCGGGCCTCCTCGACGCGCGGCACCAGCACCTGGCCGCCGCCCCATTCGAACAGGACGCGGCCGGCATAAGCGCGGTTACCCTCGCCGAGGGTGGCTTCATCAGGGTCGAGCACCTGCACCAGATGGCCCTCCACCGGCCAGGCTGCCAGGGCCGAGACGGCACTGTGGATCTCGTCCAGCGGAGACATGAAGTCGCCGATCAGCACGACCCGGGCATGCCGCGGCAGGTCGGGGTCGGGCGACGGCAAGGCGCCGGACTTGGCGACCTGGGACAGGCCCTCGACCACGGCGGTGAGGCCCGCCCGGCCGGAATGGCTGCGCGCTGGGCCGCCGATCAGCCGCACCCGCTCGCCGCCGCGCAGCGCAAGCGCAGCGAGCGCCGCGATCAGCAGGTCGGCCCGATCCCGCTTGGTCGGGCGGCCGGGCGCAAAGACCCATTCCATCGAGCGAGAGGCATCCGACCAGAGGCAGATGGTCTGCGCCGCCTCCCACTCCGTCTCGCGGATGAAGACGCGGTCCGATTTCGCGCTCTGCCGCCAGTCGATCCGGCCGGTGGCGTCGCCCGGCAGGAAGGGCCGGAACTGCCAGAAGGCGTCGCCCTGGCCGGCCCGCCTGCGGCCATGCACGCCCTGCAGCACGGTCGAGGCCACGCGGTCGGCGGCGATGACGAGCGGCGGCAGCGCGGCGCCGAGCGCCTCGGCGCGCAGCGCGGCGGCGGCCGGAGTCGCAGCCTTGGAGGTGGCGCGGGCGTCAGCCAAGCTCGGCCTTCAGCGTATCGATCACGTCGTTCAGCCGCACGCCCTCGGCGCGGGCCGAGAAGTTCAGCGCCATGCGGTGCCGCAACACCGGCTCGGCCAGCGCCAGCACATCCTCGACCGAGGGCGCGAGCCGGCCGTCCAGCACCGCACGGGCGCGGGTCGCCAGCATCAGCGCCTGGGCGGCGCGCGGTCCGGGCCCCCAGGCCAGGCGCTTGGTCACGGCCGGGATCGGCGAGCCCTCCGGCCGGGCGCCGCGCACCAGCCGCAGGATCGCATCCAGCACGCCCTCGGAGACCGGAATCCGCCGGATCAACTGCTGCGCCGCGATCAGTTCGGCGGCGGTCAGCGCCTGGGCCGGCTTCGCATCGCGCGCGCCGGTCGTCGCCAGCAGCATGGCGCGCTCGGCGTCCGCATCCGGGTAGCTGATCTCGACCTCGAGCAGGAAGCGGTCGAGCTGGGCCTCGGGCAGCGGGTAGGTACCCTCCTGCTCGATCGGGTTCTGCGTGGCCAGCACGTGGAAGGGGCCGGGCAGCGGGTGGGAATGGCCGGCGACCGCGACCTTGTGCTCCTGCATCGCCTGCAGCAGGGCGGACTGGGTGCGCGGGCTGGCCCGATTGATCTCGTCGGCCATGAGCAGCTGGCAGAAGACCGGGCCGGGGATGAAGCGGAAGCCGCGCTTGCCGGCCTCGTTCTCCTCCAGCACCTCGGAGCCGATGATGTCGGCCGGCATCAGGTCCGGCGTGAACTGCACGCGCCGCGCATCGAGTCCCAGCACGGTGCCGAGGGTCTCCACGAGCTTGGTCTTGCCGAGGCCCGGCACGCCGACCAGCAGGCCATGGCCGCCCGAGAGCAGCGTGATCAGCGTGTGCTCGACCACCATCTCCTGGCCGAAGATCACGCGGCCGATCGCCTCGCGCACCCGCCCGAGCCGGGCGCCCAGCGCCTCGACCTCCGCGACCAGGGCGGCGGGGTCGGTGGAATTCCCACCGGCTTGCGTCTCTCCGGCCACTTCAATCATCCTTACCCCAATCCCTATATGTGCCGCGGACGGCGCGGTGCGCTGACAATACCTGTGGACGAACAAGAGTATGGCCAGGGACGGCGGCAACAAAGCGATGATTGGCCCGGCGCCGGCAACGGCCGGGGCCGATTGCCTCGCCGATAGGCGCCCGAAGGCCGAAATGGGCGATTTCGGCATCCGCATCGACCGCAACGGCACCTGGCACTACCGCGGCAGCCCGATCAACCGGAAGGAGCTGGTCTGCCTCTTCGCCAGCGTCCTGCGCCGTGCGCCCGACGGGACCTACTGGCTGGAGACGCCGGTCGAGCGCGGCTGGATCACGGTCGAGGACGCGCCCTTTATGGCGGTCGAGATGTGGTGGAAGGATTGCGACTGCGGCGACGGCCACCCGCGGCAATGCCTCGCCTTTCGCACCAACCTGGACGAGATCGTGACCGCCGGGGTCGAGCACCCGATTCGGATCCACCTCGACCCCAATACCCGGGAGCCGCGGCCCTACATCACCATCCGCCCCGGCCTCGAGGCCAAGATCAACCGCGCCGTCTTCTACGAGCTGGTCGCCCTCGGCCAGACCGAGATCGTCGACGGCCGCGAGGTCCATGGGGTGTGGTCCGAGGGCGTGTTCTTCCCGATCGACGAGCTCTCGCCCATCGACGCCGCGGCCGAGTGATTGCCGCGCCCGCGAAAAGGCGCGATCAGGGACGGGTGACCCCTTCCCAGCCCCCCCGATGACCCCGGCCGAGATCATCGCCCGGCTGACCGACCCCGCCGCGCTGGCCCGTGTCGCGCCGATGCAGTTCAACGATGCCCCGGGCGAGCCCGCCGCGCGCCAGGTTGCCGCCGCTGTGCTGGTGCCGATCGTCGCCCACCCCGAGCCCGCCATCCTGCTCACGCTGCGCGCCGCGCGGATGCGCGCGCACGCCGGCCAGGTGAGCTTCCCCGGCGGCCGGATTGAGCCAGGCGAGACGCCCGAGCAGGCGGCTGTCCGCGAGGCCGCCGAGGAAGTCGGGCTCGACCCGCGCCTGCCCGAACTGCTGGGACGGCTGCCGGAACACGTCACCGGCACCGGCTTCCACATCACGCCGGTGGTGGCGCTCGTGCCCTCGCCGCTCGTGCTCACGCCGCATCCGGGCGAGGTCGAGGAAGCCTTCGAACTGCCGCTCGCGACCGTGCTCGACCCGGCGGCGCCGGAGCGGCGCAGCCGGGAATTCCAGGGTCGCACCCGCGAATTCTGGGTCTGGCCGCACGACCGGCACTACATCTGGGGGGCAACGGCGGCGATCCTGGTCAATCTCGGCCGGGTGCTGCGCGGCTGAGAGCCCCATGCCCTATCTTGCCGATTTCCTGCTCTTCCTGCTGCCCTTCCTCGGCTTCTGGCTGTGGCGCCGCTGGCACCCTGGCGAGGAGCCGGCCAGTCGCCTGGTGCTCGCGGCAGTCTTCGGCGTGCTGCTGATGCTGACGGGCGCGATCTGGTACGGGCTCTCGGTCTCGATGCGGGCGCATCCGGACTACATCCCCGCCCAGCTCGACAACTCCGGACGGGTGATCCAGGGCGGCGAGAGGCCGACGCGGTGAGCGGGGAGCCGCCCGCTGAGCGCATCGAGCTGCCGCCGGCGCTGGCACGCGGCGCGCCGGCGGCGGTGCTGGCGGCGCTGCCTGGCGCCCGCGCGGTTGGCGGCGCGGTGCGCGATGCGCTCGCCGGCCTGCCGCTGCACGACGTCGACGTGGCGGCGCCGCTGCCGCCCGAGACGATTGCCGACCGGCTGCGGGCCGCGGGGCTCAAGGTGTTCGAGACCGGGCTCGCGCATGGCACCGTCACCGCGGTGCTCGACCACGAGCCGGTCGAGGTGACGAGCCTGCGCCGCGACCTGGTCACCGATGGCCGGCACGCCGAGGTGGCCTGGACCACCGACTGGCGCGAGGACGCGGCGCGCCGCGACTTCACCATCAACGCCATGTCGGTCGCGCCCGATGGCGCGCTGTTCGACTATTTCGGCGGCCGCGCGGACCTCGCGGCCGGGCTGGTGCGGTTCGTCGGCGATCCGGCGACCCGGCTGGCCGAGGACTATCTGCGCGCGCTGCGCTATTTCCGCTTCCAGGCGCGCTATGGTCGCGGCGCTCCGGACGCGGCGGCGATCGCGGCCATCCGCGCCGCGGCGCCGGGGCTCGCCAGGCTGTCGGCCGAGCGGGTCTGGATGGAGCTCAAGCGCCTGCTGGCGGCGCCGACCCCGGCCGGCGCGATCGCGCTGATGGCCGAGACCGGCGTGCTTGGCACGGTGCTGCCGGAGGCGATCCCGCCGCAGCTGGATGCGCTGGCGCGGGTCTATGCGGCGGGCCTCCCGGCGGATGAGGTGCTGCGGCTCGCGGTACTGCTGCCGGAGGTGAGCGCGGGCACCGGGGCCGCGATCGCGGCGCGGCTGCGGCTCTCGACCGAGGAGCGCGCGGCCCTCGTGCACCTGCACGACACGCTGCGCGGCCATCCGCCGCTGCCCGCGCTGGCGGCGCGGCTGCCCTGGCTCAGCACCCGCGGTGACAGCGCGACCGCGCTGTGCGAGGCCTGGCTGGCCGAGGCGCGCGACGGCGCCAGCACGGCAGATCTGCGCGCCTGGATCGCGGCCACGCCGGTGCCTGCGCTGCCGGTCTTCGGCCGCGACGTGGTCGCGCTCGGCGTGTCGCCGGGCCCGCGCATCGGCGCCCTGCTGGGCGCGGTGCAGGAATGGTGGCGCACCGAGGGCTGCGCGCCCGATCGCGCCGCCTGCCTCGCCCGGCTCCGCACCCTGGCGGCTCACCAAGCGTAGCGGCTGCGGCCTCCCTGGCTCTGCCAGCCGGCGCGATACTCGGTATCCTCGGCGCCGCGCTGCTGGATCGGCGCGGCTCGCTCGCTGGCCTCGAGGCAGCCTTGCAGGAACTGCTCGCCCTGGCCGCCGCAGCTCGCGCCGGGCCGGCGCCGGCCGAGCTGCGCCCAGTACAGCGCGCCGTCGCGCGATGCCGGCGAGAGGTGAGCGAGCCAGGCTTCCCAGGCCGCGCGGTCCTGCTGGCCCTGGGCGAAGCTCGCGGCCGCACCGGTCGGCGCGCGCGGGGTCGGGGTGGCCTTCGGTGCCGTCGCGGCCTCGACCTGCCGGACGCCCATGGCGGCGAGCTCGCGCGGCGCGAGCCAGGTCATCTGCGCCGGTGCGGTCGTCACCATGCGGCCGAGGATCGCCTCGGGCACGCCGAAGCGCCGCGCCTCGCGCGCCATGACGGTGGTGGAGGCGAGGCTGTTGATGGTCTCCCGGCCGTCCTCGGCGGCGGCGCTGTGCACGCCGATGCGGGCGTCGCGGGCGGCGAGCCGCACCGGCGCCGCGGCGAGCACGAGGAAGCAGGTCGAGGCGCAGACCGCGCCGGGCGGCACCAGCACGGCGAGCCCCGCCGCCCGCACCGCCTCGGCCAGCTCGAGCCCCGGGCCGAGCCGGCCGCCCTCGCTGTGCAGCAGCAGCAGCAGCCCCGCTGGCGCCGGCGTCGCCAGCATGGCGGCCAGCCGCTCGGCATCGCCGGGCGCGATCTCGCCGCTCGCCAGGATCAGTTGCACTCCGTCGGGTGAGCGCGCGGCAGTGAAGCCGAGGCCCCACGCGGGGCCGGCGGCGAGCAGCAGGGCGGCCAGCAGCAGGGCAGCGACGCGCGACACATCGCGACGCTAAGCATGCCGGCGGGGCCGGACCAGCTTTTTCGTACATAGTATCCTCATTGCTGCCCCTGTCTCGGCGGCCCCCCGGCGGCTACATCGCGCCGATGGCCCAGCCTTTCGCCGACCCGACCGCCCGCACCCTGATCGCCCGGCTCTGGCGGGAGGAGTTGTCGCAGCATCGCGGGCGGATCATCGTCGCGCTGCTCTGCACCGTCGCGCTCTCGGCCATCACCGCGCTTTATCCTATCGTGATCCAGCAGGCCTTCGACCGGTTCAGCCGCAATGACCCGGGCGTGGTGTGGTTCCTGCCGCCGGTGATCGTCGCCGTTACCACGGCCCGCGCATTGGCGATGTACGGCCAGGCGCTCGCCGTGCAGGGCACCGTGCTGCGGACCATCGAAGGGCTGCAGCGCCGGCTCTTCGCCGCGGTGACGGAGGCCGATCTCGCGGTCGCGGTCAAGGAATCGCCGGCTCGCCACACCGCGCGCTTCACCACCGATGCGCAGCAGATCCGCGAGGCGCTGAGCCGGTCGATCAACGGCGTCGCCAATGTGCTGACGATCATCGGGCTGGTCGGCTCGATGCTCTGGCTCGACTGGAAGCTCGCGCTGCTGGCCGCGCTTCTCTATCCCTTCGCGGCGGTGCCCATCCTCTGGATCGGCAAGAAGATCCGGCGCGCCTCGGGCGGCATGCAGGACCGGGTCGGCGAGACCTCGGCGCTGATCACCGAGAGCTTCTCGGCCGCCCGCGTGGTGCGCGCCTACCGGCTGGAGTCGGCCGAGGAAGGCCGCGCCAACCACGCCTTCGCCGAGTTGCGCGAGGCCCTTTACCGCATCGCCCGCGCCCGCGCCCGGCTCGACCCGGTGCTCGAGGTGCTGGGCGGGCTGACGGTCGCGCTGGTGCTCGGCCTGGTCGGCTGGCGGATCGCGGCGGGGGAAGGGACCGTCGGGCAGTTCACGGGCTTCGCCGCGGCGCTGCTGATCGCGGCGCAACCCGTCCGTGCGCTCGGCAACCTGAACGCCGCGCTGCAGGAAGGGCTGGCCGGCCTTGCCAGCGTCTTCGGCGTGATCGACGCGCCGAAGCACATCCTCGACGCGCCGGATGCGATGCCGCTGCCGGCGGGGCGCGGGCGCGTCGAGTTCGATGCGGTCGGCTTCCGCTATGCCGGCACGCCGGATGCCGCGCTGGAAGGCCTCGGCTTCGTCGCCGAGCCCGGCCAGACCGTGGCGCTGGTCGGGCCGTCGGGTGCGGGCAAGTCGACCGCGCTCGCGCTGGTCCCGCGGCTCTACGACGTCACCGCGGGCGCGGTGCGGATCGACGGCGCCGACGTGCGTGCCGTGACGCTCGCCTCGCTGCGCGACGCCATCGCCTATGTCGGCCAGGACGCGGTGCTCTTTGATGACACCGCGCTCGCCAATATCTCCTGTGGCCGGCCGGGGGCGTCGCGCGCCGAGGTCGAGGCGGCGGCGCGCGCGGCGGCGGCGCACGACTTCCTCGCCGCCCTGCCGCAGGGCTACGACACGCCGCTCGGCACCAGCGGCAATCGCCTGTCGGGCGGGCAGAAGCAGCGCGTCGCGCTCGCCCGAGCGCTGCTGCGCGACCCCCGCGTGCTGTTGCTGGACGAGGCGACGAGCGCGCTCGATGCCGAGAACGAGGCGCTGGTGCAGGCGGCGCTGGCGCGGCTGCGGCAGGGCCGCACCACGTTGGTCATCGCGCATCGCCTGGCGACCGTCCGCGAGGCCGACCGGATCGTGGTGATGGAGGCGGGACGTGCGGTCGAGCAGGGCACCCATGCCGCGCTGATGGCGGAAGACGGGCTCTATGCCCGGCTGGTACGGACGCAGAGCTTCGCCGAGACCGAACCGGTCGGCTGACCGCGCGGCCTCAGACCACGGTGCCGAACAGCGCGCCGATGCCCGCCGTCACCGCCATGGCGCAGGCGCCCCAGAAGGTGACGCGCAGCATCGGCCGGCCGATGCCGGCGCCGCCGGCGCGCGCGCCGATGGCGCCCAGCAGCGCCAGCGCGATCAGTGTCCCGCCCGCCAGCACCAGGCTGAGCTCTGCCACGGGCGCGGCCAGCACCAGCCCGATCGGCGCCGCCGCGCCGACCGCGAAGCTCGCCGCCGAGGCCAGCGCCGCCTGGATCGGCCGTGCCGTCGTGTGTTCGGAGATGCCGAGCTCCTCGCGGGCATGGCTGCCGATCGCGTCGCGCGCCATCAGCTGGCGGGCGACCTCGCGCGCGAGCGGCGCCGCCACGCCGCGGGCGACATAGATCGCCGCGAGCTCCTCGGCCTCGGGCCCCGGGTCGCGCGCCAGCTCCGCCGCCTCCCGCGCGAGATCCGCGGCCTCGGAATCCGCCTGCGAACTGACCGAGACGTATTCCCCGGCGGCCATCGCCATGGCGCCGGCGACCAGCCCGGCGATGCCGGTGAGCAGCACGTGGCCCGCCGGCACCGCGGCCGAGGCGACGCCGAGGATCAGGCTGGCGGTCGAGATGATGCCGTCATTGGCGCCGAGCACGGCGGCGCGCAGCCAGCCGGCGCGGCCGACCCGGTGCGCCTCCGCGACCGTCGCGCTCACGGCCCGGCGGCCGGCGGCCGCGGCGCCTGCAGGAACAGCATGAAGCGCGCGAGTGGCCGCTTGAAGGCCAGCAGGTAGCCGACATGCAGCGCGACGAGGCCCATCAGCGCGTTGGAGACCCCCTCGTGCAGGCCCTCGAGCGCGGACTCGCCGCCGCCACGCCCCTCGGCGAGCGCGGCGGTCACCCCGGCGCCGCGGTCGAGCCCGATGCCGCTCAGCGTCGCGCCGATCAGGGTGACCGCGATGCCCGCTAGAAGCAGCTTCGAGATCGCCGGATGGGTCGCCGCATTGCCGAAGCGCAGCCCCTCGAATTGCGGGTAGAAGCGCGCCAGGCCCAGTTGCCGGAGGCCGCTTGCGCCGGCGACCAGCCGGGCAGCGAGCAGGGCCGCGATGGCGTAGCCGAGCACCAGGTGGATGGTCCCGGCCTCGCCGGTCAGGAAGGCCGCCACGACCGAGAGGGCGAGCAGGGCGTGATAGGCACGGATGCCCTTGAGGATGGTCACCGGCGATACTCCTGGTAGACGGCACATTGTGCGCAGTCCGGTAACATCATGCGCGCCCTGCCGCGGCGTGGCGCATCACGCTGTCGTTCACAGCCCGCGGCTGATGGCGATGGCCGCCGCGATCGCCGCCAGCAGCTTGGCCAGCAGGTCGACCCAGGGCAGCAGGCGCGTCAGCAGGTCGGGCCGCCCAGGCGGGGGCGGGCACTTGCCGGGGGCGGGTTCGGACATGTCGGGATCATGCCAGGAATCTTATCCAAGTTACAGATCAATTTCCTAGTGCTTGCAGTCTGCAACCCCGCGGCGATTTGACGCTTTGCCGCAGGGCAACATAAAACACGCGATAAGCGCGCCGCGCCGATTTCCGCGCGTCGCAGCGGGAGTACGCCAGCCCATGTCCCATTCGCAGGATGCCCGCGACGTCACCATGATCGGGCGTCGCACCGACGGCACGCCGGTCCGCCGCCCGATCTCCCCGCATCTGCAAGTCTACGACATGATGCAGATGACGAGCTTCACCTCGATCCTCGGTCGCATCACCGGCGTGGTCTGGACGGTCGGGCTCTTCGTGATGGTCTGGTGGCTGGTCGCCGCCGCCTCGGGTCCGGCGGCCTATGCGCCGGTTGCCTGGTTCCTCTCCTCCTGGATCGGCATCGCCGGGCTGTTCCTACTCTCGGCGGCGGCCTGGTACCACACCCTGAACGGCATCAGGCACCTGGCCTACGACGCCGGCTGGGGCTTTGACATTCCGACCACCTACAAGACCGGGCGTGCCGCCATCATCGGCACCGCCGTGGCGACGATCCTGACCTGGGTCATCGCCATCGCGGTCCGCGCCTGAGGCCCCGCCCGCATGTCCGACAAGGTCCATTTCAACGTCCCGCTGCGCAGCGCGCTCGGCCGCGTGCGCGGCCAGGGCTCGGCGCATACCGGCACGCATCACTGGGTGATGCAGCGCGTGACCTCGGTGGCATTGCTGCCGCTGACGGTGTGGTTCGCGCTCTCCGCCGCCGGCCTCGCCGACAGCACGCACGCCGAGGTGGTCGCCTGGATCGCGCGGCCCTTCAACACGGTCCTGCTGATCGCGACCATCCTGCTTTCGTTCCACCATACGCTGGCAGGCTTGCAGGTGATCCTGGAGGACTATCTACGTCAGGAGTGGTGGCGCCTGTGGGCCATCCTGGCGGCCAAAGGCATCTTCTGGCTGGCAGCGATCGCGGCGATCTTCTCGATCCTGCGGATCGCGGTCTGAATGACGGATTGAGACGATGAACGCGATCACCTCCCCCTCCCGCGGCGCCTACCGCATTGTCGACCACACCTACGACGTCGTGGTGGTTGGCGCCGGCGGCGCCGGGCTGCGCGCCACCTTCGGCATGGGCGCTTCCGGGCTGTCCACCGCCTGCATCACCAAGGTCTTCCCGACCCGCTCGCACACCGTCGCCGCGCAGGGCGGCGTCGGCGCCGCGCTTGGCAACATGGGCGAGGATGACTGGCGCTGGCACATGTACGACACCGTGAAGGGGTCCGATTGGCTCGGCGACCAGGACGCGATCGAGTACATGTGCCGCGAGGCGATCCCTGCGATCATCGAGCTCGAGCATTACGGCGTGCCGTTCAGCCGGACCGAGGACGGCAAGATCTACCAGCGGCCCTTCGGCGGCCACATGCAGAACTACGGCAAGACGCCGGCGATGCGGGCCTGCGCGGCGGCCGACCGCACTGGCCACGCCATCCTGCACACGCTCTACCAGCAGTCGCTGAAGCATAATTGCGAGTTCTTCGTGGAGTACTTCGCCCTCGACCTGATCATGGACGAGGAAGGCGCCTGCCGCGGCGTCATCGCCTGGAACCTCGAGGACGGCTCGATCCACCGCTTCCGGGCGCAGACCGTGGTGCTGGCGACCGGTGGCTATGGCCGGGCCTATTTCTCCTGTACCTCGGCGCATACCTGCACCGGCGATGGCGGCGGCATGGTTCTGCGCGCCGGCCTGCCGCTGCAGGACAACGAGTTCGTGCAGTTCCACCCGACCGGTATCTACGGCTCGGGCTGCCTGGTGACGGAGGGCGCCCGCGGCGAGGGCGGCTACCTCACCAACTCCGAGGGCGAGCGCTTCATGGAGCGCTATGCGCCGACCGCGAAGGACCTGGCCAGCCGCGACGTCGTCTCCCGCGCCATGTCGATCGAGATCCGCGAGGGCCGCGGCGTCGGCCCGCAGAAGGACCACATCCACCTGCACCTCGAGCATCTCGGCGCCGACCTGCTGCATGAGCGGCTGCCCGGCATCTCCGAGACCGCGAAGATCTTCGCGGGCGTGGACGTGACCAAGGAGCCGATCCCGATGCTCCCGACCGTCCACTACAACATGGGCGGCATCCCGACGAACATCCATTGCGAGGTGCTGAACCCGACAGCGCAGGACCAGGACCGCGTGGTTCCCGGGCTGATGGCGGTGGGCGAGGCGGCCTGCGTCTCGGTGCATGGCGCCAACCGGCTCGGCACCAACTCGCTGCTCGACCTGGTGGTGTTCGGCCGCGCCGCCGCGCATCGTGCCGCCGAGACGATCAAGCCGGGTGCAACCCAGCCGGCGCTGCCGTCCAAGGCCGGTGAGCGCTCGCTCGATCGGCTCGATCGCGTGCGCAACGCCAAGGGCAGTACCTCCGTCGCCGATCTGCGCGTCAACATGCAGCGCACCATGCAGACCCATGCCGCGGTCTTTCGCACGACCGAGCTCCTGAAGGAGGGGGTCGAGAAGATGGGCAAGGTGCATGACGGCTATGCCGACATCCGCATCGCAGATCGCTCGATGATCTGGAACTCCGACCTGGTCGAGGCGCTCGAGCTCGACAACCTCATCGGCAATGCGCTGACCACCATCCATGGCGCCGAGGCGCGCAAGGAAAGCCGCGGCGCCCATGCGCAGGAAGACTTCCCGGATCGCGACGACGCCAACTGGATGAAGCACACCCTCGCCTGGGTCGACGAGGCCGGCAAGGTGAAGCTCGACTACCGCGACGTGAAGATGCGGACACTCACCAACGAGGTGCAGGTCTTCCCGCCGAAGGCGCGCGTCTACTAGCAGGAAAGGGCCGCCGCGCGGCCCGGGGATACGACATGGCCAAGTTTTCGCTGCCGCAGAACGCCACCATCACCCAGGGCAAGGTCCATAAGGCCGAGGCCGGGGCGAAGAACGTCAAGGCGTTCAAGATCTACCGCTGGGATCCGGACTCGGGTGAGAACCCGCGCACCGACACCTTCGAGATCGACCTCGACAAGTGCGGTCCGATGGTCCTCGACGCGCTGATCAAGATCAAGAACGAGGTCGACACCACCCTGACCTTCCGCCGCTCCTGCCGCGAGGGCATCTGCGGTAGCTGCGCGATGAACATCGACGGCCTGAACACCCTCGCCTGCCTCAAGCCGATCGAGGACGTGAAGGCCGACGCGAAGATCCATCCGCTGCCGCACATGCCGGTGGTGAAAGATCTGGTGCCCGACCTGAGCCAGCTCTACGCGCAGCTCCGCAGCGTCGAGCCCTGGCTGAAGGCCGAGACGCCGCCGCCGCCCGATGGCGAGCGGCTGCAGTCGAAGGACGAGCGCGCCAAGCTGGATGGCCTCTGGGAGTGCATCCTCTGCTTCTGCTGCTCGACCGCCTGCCCCTCCTACTGGTGGAACGGCGACCGCTATCTCGGCCCGGCCGTGCTGCTGCAGGCCTATCGCTGGATCGCCGACAGCCGTGACGAGGCGCAAGGCGAGCGGCTCGACGACCTCGAGGATCCGTTCCGGCTCTACCGCTGCCACACCATCATGAACTGCACCCGGACCTGCCCGAAGGGGCTGAACCCCGCGGCCGCCATCGCCAGCATCAAGCAGCTGATGATCCAGCGGCAGGCTTAACAGGCTGCGGAAATTCGTCTGTTCAGATCGGTCATGGTCTGATTCGCTGCTGATGGTGGCGGCGGGTGCGACGATGCGCGGATCGGATCGGCAGACGAGTTCGATGTTCAGCTATGTGA